>Ga0097681_1004184_pt1 | contig 10523 bp, 8 predicted proteins | sample ThiBiot_750_plan_FD_72845 | JGI IMG/M metagenome (GOLD analysis project Ga0097681, IMG submission 72845) | Wastewater bioreactor microbial communities from Cape Town, South Africa - Thiocy_cont_750_plan - 1398105538144 (version 2) (version 2) ... | reverse complement strand
GAAGATATCGCCGACCTCGACCGGCAAGGTGCCCAACACCAGCGCCACGGCGGCTTCGACCGGCTCCGACCTCAACGGCATGGCCGCCTTCAAGGCGGCGGGCGCAATCAAGTCGCGCATGACGGCTGTCGCCGCCGAGCACTTCGAGGTCGAGGAGGATCGCATCGTCTTCCGCGAGGGCCGGGTGCATGCCGACAACCGCTCGGTCACTTTCGAGGAACTGGCGAAGATGTGCTGGGCCAAGCGCGTCCAGCTTTCGCAGGCCGGGCATTACGCTACGCCCAAGATCCATTGGGACCAGGCCGCCATGAAGGGCCGGCCCTTCTTCTACTTCACTTATGGCGCGGCGGTGGCCGAGGTCGCCGTCGATACGCTCACCGGTGAGACACGCTGCCTGCGGGCCGATATCCTCCAGGACGTCGGCGCGCCGATCAATCCGTCGATCGATCTCGGCCAGATCGAGGGCGCTTTCGTGCAGGGCATGGGCTGGGTCACCTGCGAGGAGCTCTGGTGGGACGGCAAGGGCAAGCTGCGAACGATCGGTCCCTCCACCTACAAGATCCCGGGCTCGCGCGACGTGCCACCGACATTCAATGTCAAGATCCTCGAGAATGCGCCCAACCGGGAGGAGACAGTGTACCGGTCCAAGGCGATCGGCGAGCCGCCGCTGATGCTCGCCATTTCCGTGTTCCTTGCCATCCGCGATGCGGTGGCGTCGATCGGAGGAAAGGGCTGCGCGCCCGAACTTCACGCCCCGGCGACGCCCGAGCGGGTGCTGGCTGCGATCGACAGTGTGCGGGGCAAGGCGCAATGACGCTCGACGAGATCAATGCGCTGGACCGCGAGGCCTTCATTGCTGCCCTCGGCGGGATATTCGAGCATTCCTCATGGGTAGCGGAAGCGGCATTCGCCGCGCGGCCCTTCGCTTCCATTGCGAGCCTTCACAGGGCCATGACGGCTGCTGTCGAAGCCGCCCGTCCCGAGCGCCAGCTTGCGCTCATCCAGGCTCACCCGGATCTTGCCGGCAAGGCCGCCCGCGCGGGCAAGGTGACCTCCAGATCCAAAAAGGAGCAGAAGGGTGCCGGTCTCGATAGCTTGAGTGACGAGGAGTTCAAGGAATTCCACAGCCTGAACGAGGAATACAAGGAACGGTTCGGATTTCCCTTCATCCTCGCCGTGCGCGGCCACGACAAGCATTCGATCCTCGCCGCTTTCCGCGACCGACTCCGGAATGAACCACAAGAGGAACGCGCGGAGGCGCTGGCGCAGATCGCCCGCATTGCCCGTTTCCGCCTCGAAGACCTGGTGGACTGAAGATGGGCAAGCTCTCCACCCACGTTCTCGACACCGCCAATGGCAAGCCTGCCGCGGGCATGGGTCTCGCCCTCTATCGGATCGACCCGGACGGCTTCCCGACGCTCTTGAAAACCGCGATCACCAATTCGGACGGCCGGACCGACCAGCCGCTTCTTTCAGCGGGCGAGATGGCGGTCGGCCGCTACGAGATTCGCTTCAACGTGTCGGAATATTTCTTCGCCGTCGGCGCCCCCCAGTCCGATCCGCCCTTCCTGGACGTCGTTCCGCTGCGCTTCGCCGTTTCCGATGTGGCGGCAAATTACCACGTACCGCTGCTGGTCAGCCCCTGGTCTTATTCCACCTATCGTGGGAGCTGACCCTCGCCACCTTGCCGGAAACGAACGATCACGAAAGCCACAGCCGCAGCCGCGACCACGAACCCGGCATCGGCGCCGATCTGGCCCGAGGCGAGCAGCCCGCCGAGCGCGCAAAGGGCAAGTACGGCGTTCAGTGTCGCGACCCAGCCGATGACGTGCAACACGCTCCAGCCCTTCCGTCTTGCGACCTGGTAGGCATGGCGCGAGTGACCGGCGAAGATCGGCTCGCCTGCCAACATGCGCATGACGACCGTGACCGAGGCATCGGCGCAGAAATAGAGGGGCAGCACGAACCCGGTCGACACATGCGTGTCGAGCGCGACCTTGAAGAAGGTGATGCCTGCCATAAGGCCGATCGGCAGGCTTCCGGCATCTCCGAGAAAGATCCTGGCCGGCGGCCGATTGAACAGGCCGAAGGCGGCAAGCGCCCCGGCGAGGAGCCCTGCGAGTACGCCCGTATCGGAGGCGACGCGGCCAGACAGCGCGAATATCAGGACCGCGAGAAGCGGCACTCCGAGTCCCGCCACGACCATCAGGTCGAGCCCGTCCATGAAATTGGTCAGGTTGATGAACCACATCAGTGCGATGATCAGAACAGGAACCTCGATCTCGCGCGGCACGATATTGGCCAGCAGGTGGAAGTCCGGCCCGAGGCCGAACACGGCGATCGTGCAAGCGACGGATTGCGCCGCAACCCTGACCGCTACCGGAAGATCGGACCGGTCGTCGAGGTGGCCGGTCACCAGCAGGATTGTGCCGGATGCCCCGAGGCAGGTAGCCAGCAGGGGATCGAGTCCGAAGGCCGGCCCAACGGTCACGAGCAGCACGAGTACGGCCGGGACGACCCCGAGCCCCCCGATTTGCCGCGCAGGCATGACATGGTTCGAGCGCTCGCTCACGCAGGCAAGCACGAAATCGTTCGGCAGGGCATGAGCCAGCACCGAAAGGCAGCCCGCACTCCCGACCGCTCCGAGGCAGACCGACATCAGAAGTTCGAGAGGCACCATCGGCTCGGGCTCTTTCCTCCACATCGGAGCTATCATCTGCCCTCCACATGGGAGCTATCATCTGCCGGCAGGTGCGCAACCCCCAATAGTTGCGGGGTCGCGGCGGCATTTTGATTGTGCGGTGCCGCAATGACGTCGAAATGCATGTGTATGGCTTTGCGCCTGTCGAGAGGGCATTGGTCTTTTATTGCGACTTGCCGTCGCGCGGCGCAAACCGTTTCTTTTTAGCGTACCGCGCCGGATATGCATGTTGAAGGGCGATCCTGAAATGAGTAAGAGCCCCGTCTGAACGGTGCCGGCCAGATGGACCGGCCCGGTTTTGCAGACGGACCTTCCGATCATCGCTGTGCCGGTTTCGATGATGTCGTTCTGCAACCACAGATCGCAGATCTCGGTAGGCGAGAAATCCGGCTGAAGGAGACGAGACCGATGAACGCCAGTCTCACCCATCTCGAGCGCCTTGAGGCCGAATCGATCCACATCATGCGCGAGGTGGCCGCGACTTTCACCAACCCGGTGATGCTCTATTCCATCGGCAAGGACTCCTCCGTCATGCTGCATCTGGCGATGAAGGCGTTCTACCCTGGCAAGCCGCCGTTTCCGTTCCTCCACGTCGATACGACATGGAAGTTCCGCGAGATGATCGCCTTCCGCGACCGCATGGCGCGGGAGCTTGGCATCGACCTGCTCGTCCATATCAACGAGGACGGCGTGCGCGACGGCATCAATCCCTTCGATCACGGCTCCAATACGCACACCCACGTCATGAAGACCGTGGCGCTGCGCCAGGCACTGAACAAGTACAAGTTCGACGCAGCCTTCGGCGGAGCAAGGCGCGACGAGGAGAAGTCACGGGCAAAGGAGCGGATATTCTCTTTCAGAAATGCCCAGCATGGCTGGGATCCGAAGAACCAGCGTCCGGAAATGTGGAGGATCTACAATACCCGCATCGCGCCGGGTGAATCCATCCGTGTCTTCCCACTCTCAAACTGGACCGAGCTCGACATCTGGCAATATATCCTCAAGGAAGACATTCCGATTGTGCCGCTCTATTATGCGGCACCCAGACCCGTCGTGGAGCGTGACGGCATGCTCATTATGGTGGACGACGACCGGATGAAGCTCAGGCCAGGGGAAGCGGTGGAGGATCGCATGGTGCGTTTCCGGACCCTTGGCTGCTATCCGCTCACGGGCGCAATCGAATCCGATGCAGCGACGTTGCAGGACATCGTGCGCGAGATGCTCGTGGCACGAACCTCCGAGCGCCAGGGGCGGCTTATCGACAAGGACGAGGCGGGGTCGATGGAAAAGAAGAAGCGCGAGGGGTATTTCTGACATGGACAGCACCGCAGCTCTCCCCGCCGCCGCCGCCTTCGAGGTGGAAGCCTTCCTTCAGGAGCAGGAGGAGAAGACGCTCCTGCGATTTCTCACCTGCGGTTCCGTGGACGACGGCAAGTCGACGCTGATCGGCCGTCTCCTTTATGATTCCAAGCTGATATTCGAGGATCAGCTCGCGGCGCTCCAGAACGACAGCCGCAAGCACGGGACGGTGGGCGACGACATCGATTTCGCCCTGCTGGTCGACGGCCTTGAGGCAGAGCGCGAACAGGGCATCACCATCGACGTGGCCTATCGCTTCTTTGCCACCGACAAGCGCAAGTTCATCGTCGCCGACACGCCAGGGCACGAACAATATACGCGCAACATGGCCACGGGTGCTTCCACCGCCGATGTGGCGGTCGTGCTCGTCGACGCGCGCAAGGGCATCCTGCGCCAGACGCGCCGCCATTCCTTCATCGCCTCGCTGGTCGGCATCCGGCAGATCGTGCTGGCCGTCAACAAGATCGATCTGGTGGGCCATTCCGGCGAGATATTCGAGCGCATCGTCGATGACTATATGGCGTTCGCGCGCGACCTCGGATTCGCCGACGTCGTGACGATACCGATTTCGGCGCGCTATGGCGACAACGTCACGGTGCGTTCCGAAAACATGCCCTGGTATGAAGGGCCGACGCTGGTCGAGCATCTCGAGACGGTGGAGTTGTCCGGGGCAGGAACTGACAGGCCGTTTCGCTTCCCGGTCCAGTATGTGAACCGCCCCAATCTCGACTTCCGGGGCTTTGCCGGCACGATCGCCTCGGGGCGCGTGGCGGTGGGCGACCTGGTCATAGAGGCCAAGTCCGGCAGGTCGGCGAAGGTGCGCCGCATAGCCACCTATGACGGCGACCGTCCATCTGCCGGCGCGAACGAGGCCGTGACCATCGTACTTGACCAGGAGATCGAGATCTCGCGCGGCAACGTGCTGGTGTCGCCGGAAAGCAGGCCGCATGTGGCCGACCAGTTCGCCGCCCATATCGTCTGGTTCGACGAGCACTCGCTTCTGCCCGGGCGCTCCTACATCCTGCGCACCGAGACCGACCAGGTGAACGCGACGGTCACGGAGCTCAAGCATCGCATTGACGTCAACACCTTCGCCCACGAAGCCGCCAAGTCGCTGGACATGAACGATGTCGGCGTCTGCAACCTGTCCGTCCAGTCGCCGCTCGCATTCGATTCCTACGCCGAAAACCGGTCTACCGGCTCCTTCGTCCTCATCGACCGGCTGACGAACCGTACGGCTGGCGCGGGGATGATCGACTTCCCGCTGCGCCGGGCCTCCAACGTCCACTGGCAGGCGCTCGATATCGGCAAGGGGGAGCGCGCCGAGCAGAAGCACCAGAAGCCCGCCGTGCTCTGGTTCACCGGCCTGTCGGGCTCCGGCAAGTCGACCGTCGCCAACCTCCTCGACAAGCGGCTCTACGCGCTCGGCAAGCACACCTATATCCTCGACGGCGACAACGTCCGCCACGGCCTCAACCGCGATCTCGGCTTTACCGAGGAAGACAGGGTGGAGAACATCCGCCGCGTCGCCGAAGTCGCCCGATTGATGACCGACGCCGGTCTGCTTGTCCTCGTCTCCTTCATCTCGCCTTTCCGGGCTGAACGGCGCATGGCACGCGAACTGCTGCCGAAGGGGGAATTTCTGGAGGTTTTCGTCGATACACCTTTCGAGGAGTGCGCGAAACGTGATCCGAAAGGGCTCTATGCGAAGGCCCTCAAGGGTGAGATCAAGAACTTCACCGGCGTCGACTCGCCCTATGAGGCTCCCGAAAATCCCGAGTTGCATCTCGAGACGGCCGGCCGGACGCCGGAGGAACTGACGGCCATCGTCGAAAAGGAACTCAAGCGGCGGTCGATCATATGAGCGGCCTCGATCGCGTCGGGATGCGCAAGGCCTTCGAGGAAATCGCCCGCCAAGCCGGCGAGGTGATCATGGAGGTCTATGAAGCGGGGCCGACGGTCACGCTCAAGCAGGATGAGAGTCCGGTCACCGAGGCGGACAGCCGCGCCGAGGCGATCATCCTGGGGGCTTTGCGGACGCGCTGGCCCGGCATTCCGGTCGTGGCGGAAGAGGAGATTGCCTCGGGCCATCTGCCCGGCGACCTGGGCAGCCGCTTCTTTCTCGTCGATCCGCTCGACGGAACGCGCGAATTCATCGACCGGCGCGGCGATTTCACGGTCAACATCGCCCTCGTCGAGAGTGGTGTGCCTACGGTCGGGGTTGTCTATGCGCCGGCGCGGGGCGAGCTCTATTCAGGGGGTCCGGACGGCGCCTTTCTGTGCGACGATTCGGGGAATGCGCGGACCATCGCGGCGCGGGTCGCACCGTCCGCAGTCGTGGCGGTGGCGAGCCGTTCCCATCGGACGCCCGAAACAGACGCCTATCTACAGCGATTCGAGATCGCTGATCTCGTTTCGATCGGCTCGTCGCTGAAATTCTGCCTCGTGGCATCGGGAAGAGCAGACCTCTACCCGCGGCTTGGCCGCACGATGGAGTGGGACACGGCGGCCGGCGACGCGGTACTCCGCGCCGCGGGCGGTTCGACGGAGACCATCGACGGCGCCGATCTCATCTATGGCAAGCGCAATCAGGCAGATGACGCGGATTTCGCGAATCCGTATTTCATTTCACGCGGTGGCTGAATATCAGCGCGATTGTTGGTTTCGCCAAGGAACCTGTGCAAATCAGCCCGGATGCGGCGCCATCCCCCAACTACTTGGTTTTGATGGGTGGAGCCCTGCCGGTAATATCTCGCTTGGAACAGATGGGCGCAGGAGATGCGATCGTCCTTTGGACCCCGGCTCCGGCATGGGGAGGGCGGAAGGTGCGCGCGCCGTCTGTCGAGGCGGGAAACCCGATAAGCGCAGCTCGCTTGTCGGGACTATGATGCGGGGCCGTGATGACGAAGCTGATTTCGACTGTCGACCGACAACCATGATGAGCGGCTTCCTTGCGCTTGACCTCGGTGCGGCGCGGCGTTCGAAGGTGCTGGCGGTCATGCTCGTCGATGCGGTTGCGGTGCTTGCATCGGTGCCTGCGAGCCTCGCATTGTCGAAGTCCGCTCTGCTCCTGTATCCCTTGTCGGCTTTGATCGTGTCGACGTGGCTGGCGGTCGGACTGGCAGCCCATGTCGTTTTTCGGATCAACGGGCTCTACAGCACGATCTGGCGTCTCGCCTCGACCCAGGAGTTCATCAACATTTCCCGGGCCTGCGTCATGCTGACCCTGGCCCTCTACGCCCTGGCGCTCGAAGCGCGCGCCATCACCCATTTGCCGGGCCTGAACGAGCGGCAATTCATCGTCTTTTTCCTGGTCGTCTTCGTCGTCATTTCGTCGCCGCGCTTGATCTATCGATATTGGCGGGATGGCGATGGCTGGCAATCGGCGGGAACCCGGCGCAAAGGATCGGACAAGAAACCTGCCCTGTTTGTCGGCCGCTTGAAAGAAGCGGATTCGATCATAAGGCTGGCGCGGGCCAACTCCTTGCCTGGCACGGTGATCGGCGGCATCCTGGCAGTGGACGGCCAGGATCTGCGGCGCGCCCGGCTGCAGGGCGTGCCGATCCTGGGCGGCCCGGAGAGGCTTGGCGCGGTGCTCGCCGAGACCCGGCAATCTTCCGGGGGCTTCGGAATGATCTTGTTCGGCCAACGCTCCGAACACGACCTCGCCGATTTCGCCGAATTGGTGAGGATCGCGCGCCATAACGAGATCGAGGTCTCGCAATTTCTGGGGCTGTCCCGGCTGCGCTCGAAGGACAATGCATTCGGGGCGATCGAGCTCGAACGTGTGTTGAGGCGCGCCCCGATCCGGAGCGATGTTTCCCGGCTCGGGCGTTTCTGCGGCGGGCAGAAGATTCTCGTAACCGGCGGCGCCGGCTCGATCGGAAGCGCACTGGTGCAGCGGGCGCTCGATTTCGGCGCAGACCATGTGCTGGTTGTCGACCGCAGCGAGTTCGGCGTTTTCCGGCTCGGCGAGCGGTTGTCGGACGCGGCCCGGCAACGCGTGTCGGCACGTGTGGTGGACATCACCGACGAAGAGCAGATGTCGCGCCTCATCCAGGAATTTCGACCTGGCGTCATCTTCCACGCCGCTGCACTCAAGCATGTGCCGATCCTGGAGAAGGACTGGATTTCGGCGATCCAGACGAATGTTTTCGGCACCATGACCTGTGCCCAGCTGGCTGCACGGCATTTCGTGCCGCAATTCGTTCTCATATCGAGCGACAAGGCGGTCGAGCCGACATCGGTTCTGGGCCAGACGAAGCGCATGGCCGAGCAGATCGTCAATGCGTTGCATTATGCCGGCCGCGCCGCCGCTCGCTCCCATAGCTCCCATACGTCCTTCGCCGCCGTTCGCTTTGGGAACGTCTTCGATAGCGATGGCTCCGCCTCGACTGTTTTCCGCAGGCAGATCGAGCAGGGCGGGCCGGTGACGGTCACCGATCCCAGGATGACGCGCTATTTCATGACGATGGCGGAAGCCGTGGATCTGGTGATAACGGCGGCGGCCGAGGCCGACCCGCCCCAACAGGACGCCGATCACGCGATATATATGCTCGACATGGGCGAGCCGGTTCCGATCCTGAAGATCGCCGAGACGATGATCAAGCTCGCCGGCAAGGCGCCTTACAAGGAGGTGCCCGTCCGGTTCACCGGCGTGCGCCCCGGCGAGAAGCTGCACGAGAAATTGTGCGCCGACGGAGAACTCCTTGCGACGACCCGCGTCGCCAATATCCTGGGACTGACCACCGGGGTGTTCACCCCAGCCGAGATCGCCCTTGCGCTGAATGGCCTCAGGCAGGCGATCGCCCGGTGCGACAAGAGGCTGGCAGTGAGCGTCATGGACCGCATGTTCCGCACTGGGGGCTCGGAGCCGTTCATCAGCGGGGAAATGGAGTTGGACGAGGCGCAGGGGCTCTGATGCGACGCGTGCTCGTCACCGGGGCGAACGGCTTTGTAGGCAGGACCGCATGCGCCTGGCTGCGGCGTTCGGGCTTCGAAATCTCGGTGGCCCTCAGAGACGCCGTTCCGTCCCCCGACTCCACTGCCCGGGTCATCCGCATCCCGTGCATTGACGGCTCGACGAACTGGACCGATGCCCTCGAAGGCTGCGATTACGTGCTGCACCTGGCGGGCATGGCCCATGTTGCGGATGATCGTCCTGAAACGGTCCTGCAATGCCGGCGGGTGAATATCGACGGCACGCTGAACCTGGCACGGCAGGCATCGCTCGAGGGCGTCGCACGCTTCTTGTTCGTCAGCAGTGTCAAGGTCATGGGCGAGGGCCGCGCGGAGCCCTATCGCGAGGAGGAGGAGCCCGCGCCGGCAGGGGCCTACGCCCAATCGAAGAAGGAGGCGGAAGACGGCCTGCGGGCCATGGCCGCTGAAACCGCGATGGAGATCGTCATCCTGCGCCCGCCGCTCGTCTATGGGCCGGGCGCCAAGGCCAATGTGGTCAGGCTCATCAGAGCGGCCGAGCGGGGCTGGCCGCTTCCGCGAGCGGCTTTTTCCAATCGTCGCAGCTTCATCTACCTGGAGAATCTGGCTGACGCGATCGGTGCCTGCCTTCTCGCCCCGCAGGCGGCAGGCAAGACGTATTTTCTCTCCGACGGCCTCGACTTTTCGACCGCTGACTTCATGGCCGCGTTCGCCAGGGTGGCCAGAGGGGAAGACAGGATCAGCGCCTTGCCGGGGATATTGGAATGGATAGTGGCAAAGGCGTCCGGCAGGAGTACGGCCCTTCGTGCGTTTTCTGCATCCCTCTGCGTCGATACAGCGGCTATCCGCCGCGACCTCGGCTGGCAGCCGCCCTTCACACCAACGGAAGGCCTGCGCAGAACGCTTGACTGGTATCGCCAGGGACGAGCCTCGTCGGTCGGCGCTCGCCTTGAAATGGGCGCTGCCTAGATGTAATCGGAACGAAGCGGCATGCACCGGGCAGGTTACCGCCTTGCCGGCGCGACCGGAACCGCAAATGCCGCAATTTGCAGGAACCGGGTTTCCTGAGTTCGAGCATGTCTCCGGCGGCCGGGAAACGGGTTTGCGGGATCAAGGCGGGCTCACGACAAGATCGGGCACGATGACGAATTCGTCCGGTGTCATCATGCTCATGGCGGCCGCCGGGCCGTCATCCATCATTGGACCGCGGCATTTGACGAGGACCGCGCGTCGCACCGCAAGAGGGAATGACAGCATGGCGGTTCTCGTGGCCGGCGGAGCCGGTTTCATCGGCAGCCACATGGTTTGGCAGCTTCTGGATGCCGGGGAGGACGTTGTCGTACTCGATAATCTCACGACCGGCTTCGATTGGGCCGTACCTGCGGAGGCGACGCTGGTCAGGGGCGACATCGGCGACCAGCCACTCGTGGAAGATGCGATCGGCCGCTATCGCGTCGATGCCGTCATCCACTTTGCCGGATCCATCATCGTCCCGGAATCGGTCGCCAGGCCGCTGGACTATTAC
>Ga0097681_1004182_pt1 | contig 10525 bp, 19 predicted proteins | sample ThiBiot_750_plan_FD_72845 | JGI IMG/M metagenome (GOLD analysis project Ga0097681, IMG submission 72845) | Wastewater bioreactor microbial communities from Cape Town, South Africa - Thiocy_cont_750_plan - 1398105538144 (version 2) (version 2) ... | reverse complement strand
ACCTCTCCTCGCCTAGATCGGTGTCGCGATGACGACCACACTGCGTCGCTTGTGTCGAGTTCTTTACTCTCGCGCGTTGCCATCTACCTACCGATCCATCCAGATCGCAGCAGATATGCGCTGCTGCTGCTGCAGGAGCAGCCATGCGTCCGTTCAACGTGATTTACCTCTCTCGCCTCTCGCTTCTCTCTCACGCATGGCTCGTAGGTCGCCAGCGAGCGAGCGTGCGTGCGGCGCTCAACCCATGCCAATTCCTTGCGCCCACGTCTGCACGCTCTCGGCCGTCGCAACGCGCCCTGCTCGCACACACGCGGCCACCAGCAGTGCTAGCGACCTCCGTACCGATGGGAACTACACCATCCACCCACGCACACCAGACTCGGTCAGCGTCTCTCTCCCGCGCTCTGGGTGCGTTTACGGGGGTGGTACGTACCACGCCATCACCTTGTCTGCCCGACGATGCCGCTGCTGCGAGTTCCCGCTCGATCCACTCGTTCTTGGCCAGCGCCGCGATCGCTCGCGTGACCCAAACGGCGTCCTCCTCATTGCCGCCGCTCATATCCTCCTCGCAAGCAGCTGCGAACGGCTCTCTCCCTGCCCGACACACCACACAAACCATCGTCAATAAACTCCGCAGCAAGCAAGCCCGCCCGCCACAAGCACCCCGCACGTACGCGCACTTTGTGGCTGTGTCACGAGCCACAACTGCGACAGCCAGCAATAGGCCTCCAAGGCGTGTACGGTCTCGGCCGCTTCGGCTTCGACTCCTCCGCTGCCGAACCACGCCTCGACGCCGCCCTCGCGCTCGCCAAACGCCACGCAGCACACGGCCGCCGGCAGCCACAGATCGCTCGCGCTCTCGTGCTCTGCCACTCGGATCGCGCGCAGTACCGCGGCTCCGAACGCCAGCGCCGCACTCGCGTTCGTGCTTCTGCTCGGCGTCGGCGACGTTGGCTGCTCGAGCTCCTCGCCACCGAGCGCGATCAGGCCTATCGTCAGGCACCGCGCCGTTTCGTAGCGCACCAGTGCTTCCTGTGCACACACGTGGGAGTGAGTGAGAGTGAGCGAGAGCGAGCGATTGATTGAGTGCCACCACTCAACCGTGATACACACGCACGACCGCTTGCTCTCTCGCCCACGCCAGCATCTACTGCTTCTGGCATACTACCCCTGGCTGATGAGCGACTATTCGAACGGTGTACGGCCGCTAGGTGGTAGATCAAGATACCGAGTGCACACACAAGCAACGGAGACCGAGGGCGCGAGAGCGATATCCAAAGCCTCCGAGCACAAGAGAGAATCCCACTCACTCACTCACTCACTCACTCACTCACCCGCCCGCTGCCGCCGCTGCTGTGAATGTGTGTCGCTTGCTTATGTGCGGGCTGATCCGAGCGGCCGACGTACACTGATCACGGCGACTCGGCCTTCCAGCGCTCGACGTACGCGAACGAGTGCGCCATTGTTCCACCGTAAACCGGCGTCGCTCCAGCTCGAGAATATGTGCACGATCGAGAACACCTCTTGGCCTTGCTCTTGTTCCATGCCGTCGCCGCTCGCCGACGAGCTCAGAATGCGCTCGACGATCGCTTGCACTCGAGGCACGCGCCCGAGCATCTGCGCCAACTCGTCGCCTCCGGCCTGCCGATCTAGCCGCGCTTTGAGAGTCGTCGCTTCGAGTGCGAACGTCGCCGCCGAAATCTGGAGCGCTGCGGTGCCGATCGCTTCGTTACGTAGCAACTCCGTCACCAGCGACAAGTGCTGCTCGACGATCAACACCGCCAGTTCGGCTTCGAGCGCCACTCGCTCGCTCGGCTCCCATTGTGCCATATCGACCGTAACCGCGCGCTGCAACGTATCGCGTGCCTCGAGATACTCTCCCCGCTGCCGCGCTGCTGCCTGCTTCTGTAGCGTCAACCGAACAAATGTCTCACGTTCGCCTACACAATCGCTCGTGTCAGATCCCGCGTCATTATACCACCTCACCTCGCCTCGCCTCGCCCTCGCCTCGCCTCGCCAGTCGTATTGTACCACTCAAAGCTGCAATCTCGCGTCCCATCTCCAGCGACTCGTCGTCCGTGTTACGAACGATACACTCGATGGCATCTCGCACGCGACCGGCGCTCATTAAACTACTCGTCGCATCCCATACTCAATGTGTCAGAGCGTATCTATCGCCTCTCGAGATCGACCGCCAACGTACCATTGTGCGGCCAACAAGCCCGAACGGTGTTGCGATTGCGCTGCCCATGCCAGCAACAGCTCCTGTATGAGTACCTCGCCACTGCAATCACACCACGCCATTAGAAGAAGAACAAGATTCAAATCAATCAATCAATCAAACAAACAAACAAACGAACATAGAATCAGATTGACAATCACTCAACACTACTCAAACAACTCAAACACAATATCACGTTTGCCTCATCGACTCAAATCAAACCAAACCAATTCACCAATTCAAATCCAATCAAATAATGAAACTAGACATAGATACACATACAAGTACAAGAACGTCTACTCACCAAATACCAAAAACCAAATGAATGCTCGTGTCCGTTGCCCAAAGAATAATGCAATAAACATCAATAATCATCATCACCAGATCGGCCGATCGAAAGAACGACCGACCGATAGAGCGAGAACTGGCCAGTCGACCAATATCCTGTCGCGAGAGAGACACTAGCAAACTATCCCAAAACGCCACGCCACACGACGCACGAGCCAACTCTCACCCGCACAGATACGTCGCTCACACGCCCTAGAACTAAAGTAGCGGTGCCCCACGTACGAGACTCCGAGCCGCACTCGAGCCAATAGAATGGCCTCGCGGAATCGTCCTGCTCGTGCGTATACCTGCACGGCTTCGAACACATCGCCGAGGGCCAAGTGGTACAATGCCGCCATTCGCTGGTCGCCGCACTGTTCCAGATGTCGCGCATACACGCGCATCATGTCGTGCCATACGTCCTGGCCCGCCATGGGTGCGAGAGCCGCCCACGCCGCATCGCTACTGCTGCCGCCACGCCGCGACATAACCGACGCCATGATTGTTGCCGTCGCCTCGCGCGGCCGACCGCGCCAGATCTACCGCCCCAGTGAGCGAGCGAGCTATCACAAGCGGAGCATGGAGCGACCGTGCACTCGCAATGACGTACCGACAGAGTAGCTGCTTGCTCGGCCCCATCGAGCGTCTCGCCCAGTCGCGCGACCTCAGCATCGAGCGCCGCCACGGCGCCGTCGCGCGCCGAATCGCCGTGCGAGAACAAGCCTCTGGTCTGATCGTCGCATTCTTGACTCGCCGCTCCACCGTACAGCGACCGTGCGAGTTGCCGGCATTGCCGAAGGCGCATCGAAAAGATCCCTGACCTTGCCGTCTCGTCGTCTGCCGCTGCCGCTGCCGCAGCAGCACCGGTCGAGGTGCCGCTCGTGTGTCGAGCACTGGTGCTTGGAGCAGCGGTTGCGAATGCGCGCTCGGCGACTCCGGCACTCGAGCCAAACGCCGCTCGACCGTCCACCACTCGCGACGATGAGCCAATCGAGCCCATGTTTGCGCTGTTCACCGCCACGCTCGTATTCACGCCGGTACGTCGCCGCTTGTTCGCCGGTGCCTTCCTTGCGGGAGCTGCCGCGCACTCGGCACTCATCTCGCTCGACGGTAACGACGGGTCTCGCTCTCGGTCTCGGTCTCGGGCTGCTGCTGCACCAGCTCCAAGTGGCGTTTGGTGCTCTTGCTTGTTGATGTCCCACATTCGGACGCTCTGGTCGGCACCGGCACTGAACACGACATTCGCATCGCGAAACGACCACGCCACCTGCACATTGCCACTCTGAGTGAGCGAAGAGAGATCCGCGCGCCACACGTCCCACGAGAGAGAGAGAGAGAGAGAGAGAGAGAGAGAGACCCAAACCACGTACACTGAACACCTTACCAATGTGGCCTCGAACGTTGACCAGCATCTGTGCCGTCGATACGTTCCACACTTGGCATGTACCATCGGAGCTACTCATTCCGACGCATCTGGCACTTAGTGTACTCAACTCGTATCGTCACCTCGTGGCGGCTGTAGCGTACCTGCCGCTAAGCAGTTGCTCCTTGTTGTGTGGCGACCAACACAACGACGTGACGCCCGCCAGATGGCCGCGCAACATCACGACCTTGATCGATGCCTCGTCGCCCTCTCGGTTGGCGCCGTTCTCGCGCTCGCTCACGAGCCCACTCGAGAGCTCGTACACGCAAATGCTTGCGTCTTCGGACGCCACTGCCAACCACAGCTCGCATTCTGATCCCTGCACCACACGCAGCGTCGTCATCAGCCTTGCTGCGCGCGAGCTCCGTCGTCTTGCTGCCCTGTACCTTGTGTGGGTTCCAAAGGAGCCTGTTCACGGTTCGGCTTTGGGCCGCCTGTACCGTGATCTCCTGCAACCGCAAGCGCCTCGCGCTCGATGCTCCAGCAGCCTTGCCGCCTTTCCCTGCCGCCACCGGATCGTCATTGCCGTCCCCTTGGGCGACGAGGTCCTCACCCTCACGAACAACGGCCGTGAGCGATTGATAAAACTCTACGCGGCCGTCTCGATAGCCTATCGCCACTACAGGGCGCGTTGGGTTCCACGCAATGTCGGTGCATCTCTGTAAAGAGATCGCCACGTGGTTAGTGAGGTGCATTGAGATACCCTCTGTCTCATCGCGTACTTGTTCTTGGTTCCGTTCCACGGCGGCTGATGCTGCCATGCGGATATCGGCGTAACGATAGAGTACTTGAGCTTGTTGTAGCTGTTGAAGATCGGCAGCAAGGATCGTGCCGTCGCCTCCGCACGAGTACAAGGTCGAGCGCCACTCCGATGATTGCTCGCGCTTCTTACGCTTCTTGCTCGCGCCACTCGCGCTGCCGCTAGTGGAAGGGTTCGACTCGACACTCGACGGCTGCTGCTCCTCGTCCGTACTCACCGAGGGCGGCTCGCTTACTCGCTCCCGCTCTAAGCGCCACGAGAGCGACCACACGGCTCCATTTCGATGGCCGGTCGGTAACAGCTGATGTTGCGCGTTCATCGTGTTGTAGATGCCAACGCGCCCGTCGTCGGTACCGAACGCAAGCGTTCCTGATTGCGTCGGGTGCCATTGGATGACGGTCACCTTGGATTGCAAGCCTAGAGCACTCCGTCAATATCGACAACGATAGCGACAGGCCACAGCACGTTGCACGGTACCTTTCCAGAGCACCTGCGCGTCACACAAGACGCTCTTTTGAGCGAATCGGGAGGTGCCGACGTTGATGCGAGGTGTGTTCCATAAATGAATCGACTGCGCGAGATACCGATCCGGCGCCCCAATCATACACACACAAGATTACGAGACATTATAGCAACACACGCACACGCACACGCACACACGCACGCACACATATGATACACCCGTCCGTATGAGAGAGTGAGTCAATCTATCTAAGTTCGCGCTATTCTAGCAACACCAACAATAACAACAACAAGAGCCACGCATTACGACGCTCGTCATATCCGATACCTGATCTCCAACACCGACAGCCAAGGTTGCCGGCTGACACGGCGCGAGTTGGATCGAATACCCGTAGCCACCGAGACTCGGTATCAGAGCGATGCTCGCGCGCTTCTCGAGGTCCCATACGCCCATGAATCGGTCCTGCGTGGTCGATCGCACGAGTTATTCATTCATCGTTGTGGAATGAATGGCATTGCGTTGATTCGTGCGTACCATCGAGGTCGTCACCATGCAGGTGTCCGACACTGGCACGATGCTAAAGACGCAGCGAGTGTGCGACGCCGAGCCCGTGAACATACGATGACTGATGTCGCACTGTGCAATGTCATGGTGCTCCGACACGAACTCGCGCGCCACCACGAGCCGCTGCGACGATGGCTCGACCGGCGGCTGACGCGATGCGAGGCTCGCGGGCATGCCCAACTTCCACTCGATGATGTCGCCCATGTACGACGACGACATGAGCTTGAGCGGATGCGAGCGCGACCAGCACACGGCGACCCACAGCCTGTTTCGCTGCTGCTCGGTCATGGTGCTGGCGCGTCCTTTGAGACGTGGCAATCGAATCTCACGTAACGAGCGACCACTCGCAGCATCCCACAGACGAATGGTCTTGTCCTTCGATGAGCTTGCAAGCAGTTGAATCGACCGTGTTGTTGCTGCTGTTGATTGCATCGCATCCGAGTCGAGGCTCGATTCGCGAGCACTGTTACTGCTACTGCTACTGCTGGATAACGAGTCGGTCGTGTCAGCACCTTCGAGTTGACTCCCCCAAGGATACCAGTCGATGGCGTGTATCTCGTTGTCGTGCCCGACCAACTTGTGAACCACCTTGCCACTCACCAGATCAACGATGAACAGCTCGCCCGTGTGATAGCCGACCGCCACTTGTCGTTCGTTGGCTGGGTTGCACTCGAGCGCAAACAGTCGAGCCTTCTGCACCGAGTCGATCGTCCACATGGTCGTGTTCGATGGTATGGATGAAGTCGTGGTCGATGCCGATGCCGTGTTCGATGTCGATGCCGTGTTCGATGTCGATGCTATCGATGATGTCGCTCGTGTGGCGGTGGTTGTCGGCTGCTCACTCGCGAACGCAGCACTGTTGAGGTCGAGCCGCCATGCTACCAATCGTCCCGACCGCTCGCCTGACACGAGCAGCACCTGGCGCTCCAAGACACGGTCGAGGCTCGAGAACGAGACGCCGACCACCTCGGCGCTCTTGTGCATCTGATGCGAAGCGATCATCGTGCGTCGATGTACGTTCCACACGATCACGCGACCGTCGCTCGCTCCCGTACAACACAGCCATGGTATGCTTCGATGGAATGCCACGCTCGTGATACGACCACTGTGACCGAGCAACATGTCGCGCATCTGCATCGTCGAGACCTCGAGCAGCACCAGCGTCTCCTTGGCGCCATACGCCACGATGTCTCTCGAAGCATTCACATCGCACACTCGGTAGCAGTACCAGTTACAACTCGGCGGCAGTGAATGCAACAAGCCTTGGCTGGGAGGTTGCTGTTGTTGTTGTTGCTGCTGGTGGTGGCTCGCTACTGACATGGCAGGACAGTACGACAGGCCGCGGGCAACGGAGCAACAACCACGGCACCCGAGCACGAACTGCACCTCGATCGCAGCACCTCTCGATCTAGCTACTTACTCGTGAACCAACCATCCATCTATCAATCACAACCACTGGCTTGAATGAGAGCTTTATGGTTGTTGCAAGGGGTGTTACGCGGGAGAGCAGCGCGAGTACACGAGATCGATCAATCAATAACAGGAGCACCGCACGTCCTCCATGGGCCTGCTGTGTTTCTCATACTGACGATAGGTGGTGCAATGGAGCGAAGCTCGAGTGGCTTGGGTTGGTTCGAGAGCTGGAGGAGACGAGTCGGTGGGCGTTGCGTGCGTGGCAGTAGTGGTGGTGTCGGCGTTGGCGTCGTTGCTGTTGTTGCTGCTGCTGCTGCTGCGAGTCAATCTAGCGCACGTAAGGCTCGGGAATCTGCGCCAGACGGAAGTAGCTCACCAGCGCCGGAGCGGACGATGCTGGGTTCAACTGCGATACCAACGCCGCAATCTAAGAGCCAATGCTCCATCGTGAGTTTCCAACTCGAGGCAAGCGATACGCAACACGCACGGACATACCGACTGACGCTGCGAGAGCTCGTGCAGCTTTGACGCAAGGAAGAGCTTCGGGTTGACGCCTGGGAACGGATGATGGTCGGGGGTGCTGGCGTTGCTGAGCGGCGTGTAGACCGACGTGAAGGACTGCTCCTCGTCAATGTCAATGTCGTCGCTCTCTTGCTCGGGCGTCTCCAGGAGCGTGATCGTGGCATCGAGGACCGGCAGCCTGCAGTAGCGTCAATACCAATAACAGAGCGAGAGTTAACGCAAGGAAACCCCTCAGCGATGTGTGACATGCGCCAAGTGCCACGCACCAAAGCGCCGAGTAGGTGGTGAGCATCTGTGGGCAGTCGGCGAGGTAGCGCGTCATTCCGATGGCGACCACGGCACGAGCAAGCGAGCCGCTGACCTTCTGCACCGAAGGCAACCAAATGTTCGAGATAATGCGCCCGAACAATCTGGATGTCGCGATTTGGCCTTTGGTGTCAGTCTCGAAGAGTGACAGCTAAATGTGACTGAGAGATACGCACTGTGCCTGGCTATCGGCGATTGCGACCAGCTCGCCGGGCGGATGCTTGCCAGCAAAGATCGAGATGGCGGTAATGAAGCTCGTGCACAGGTTATCAGTCTTGTTGGCCTGCAGCCGGTTGAAGACGGCCGTCAGGAACTCGGGCAAGAATGGCTTGATTTGTTCGCTACTCATGCATAATGGCACATTGTTAGAGGGAGACGGAGAGAGTGCACGAATGCGTTGGTCGTACATTGGCAAGGTCTCGAACAGCGCGGAAATCAACTCGAGGCCATAGTTGTCGTAACGCGTCGACAAGATCAGACGGTGGTAGATGCCGATCAAGGGATCGAGCTGGTTCTGCTCGATCACGACACTGACACGGCGGTGAATGTAGGCTTGCAGCATACGGCACAAAGGAGGTATGTTGCCGGCAATCAACACGTTCTCGGTCGTCACCCACAGGCCCACCGGGCGCGTGAGGAGCGGCAGGAGCGTCTGGTATGCGGGCGTGACACCATCAGGGTTACGCTCGAGCAGCATCGACATGAGTTGAAACACGTAAGGAATGAACTCTGTGTGTGTCAATCGCGCACAAGCTACATTAGTCTCACACGGCCCACAGACGGATCGTGAGTGGCCGCGACTCCATACCCGAGACTTGGTTCTCGATCACGTGCTGGAACGATGGGAAGAGAGCTTGCTCGAAATGCGGCACCGTAGCCGGATTGGCAGCAGTGATGTTTCGAATCAACGCAGCGAGAGCTTCGAACATGTAGTGGTTGAACTGCGGCTTGGTAGGATTACGCGAAACACGTGCAATGATCGATGTCTGCCACAACAACCACGTCAGCCCGGTGAGTAGGTCGACCAATAAAGTGTGACAGATCAAGGATTGGTAGCGTCCAGGTACCAGGTTGTTCAGCAACATGACGATCATGTCCAGCAGGTCCTCCTTCAAAACAACGAATGAACGCATGATAGCTGTACGCACATTGCATCAGTATCATCATGCAAAACCATACTCGTACATCTGCCAGTGACGGGAGGGAGAGAGTAGGAAACGACGTGTACCCTTCATGGTGTACTCGTTCTCGTACGACTGGGGTCGCTCCAACACGGCAAACAAGTTGGTGAACATCTCGAACGCCACGGCCTTGAGTTGAGCGGGCGAAATGCGCGGAGCTCCGGCGGCATTGCGCAACGAGAGCATGCGCACGATGCAACCAGCAGCATACGACGTGACGACGTATTCGGGCGAAGCAATGAGCTTCACAAAGATGCGCAACAATGCATCGTCCATGGATACTGGCAGCTGTGTGTTTGTTTGGTGTCAGAATGGGACACAGCGATAGTGTCAGGAAAACAGGCTACAGCGTCGAGCGTACCATGTTGGCAAAGATCGACGAGAAACGCAAGCAGTCGGCTTGGATGATGGGGTGGTTCGAGGGCGCAGCCTCGAGCTCGGGATAGATGTTGGCCGCAAACCAGTCGGCGATCGGCACGAGCTCGTTGGTCTTGACGGCGCCCTTCTCTTGCGACGCGGCCGTGACCGTCAGGGCAGTCACGAGGTAGATGGCGACGTCCTTGGCCTTCCAGGCGTCCTCGCCTCCGGCAGCGTACTCTTGCAAGAGGGTACCAATGTAGCTCGAGCCCATATTCGTGATATGTGTCTCAAAGTGCTTGCGAAGGCCCTTGACCAGCTCGCAAGCAGCATGTCGGCGAGTGTCCTGATCCGATCCTGCATTTCATTCATTCATTCAGTCAGTCAGTCAATCAATCAATCAATCAATCAATCAATCAATCGTTCGTTCGAGGCGGGTCTCAGTTGCAGCAACGAATTCCGAATGCAAGACGACGAACCTTCAATGTCACGACGAATGTACTCGATGGGATTCTCCTCAAAATTGCTCTCGTCGGAATCGGTGAAGCGCATGTTGGGAATGACGATGCGCTCGCACACTTGGCGAAGAGTATCGACGTTGCTGAAGAACTCCCAGTGTACGCTCTTGCTGACCGAGCTGAGGAACTTGATACCGGCGCTTACGAGCTGGTGCAGCAAGCAAGCAAGCAAGCAAGCACCGAACAAGTGAGAACGCTTGAATGCCGGCAAGCGAGCAGGCGAGCAAGCAACGAAGCGGCATCACTCGTTTTTTGGTTGGTTGGTTGGTTGGTTGGCACATACCTGGTCGAACTTCTCGTCGGGTTGGATTTCGACCAACAAGGTCCAGACATCTTGCACGAAGCCACCGAGGTACGGCTTGAGTTGCTCCTCGTACTTTTCCGTGTACAGACACACGTTCTCGCACACCTGTGCCTGCACTTGGTGCAAGATTCCCGGTGCCTCATCGGACTCCTGTACACGGGAGAGA
>Ga0097681_1004167_pt1 | contig 10564 bp, 4 predicted proteins | sample ThiBiot_750_plan_FD_72845 | JGI IMG/M metagenome (GOLD analysis project Ga0097681, IMG submission 72845) | Wastewater bioreactor microbial communities from Cape Town, South Africa - Thiocy_cont_750_plan - 1398105538144 (version 2) (version 2) ... | reverse complement strand
TCTGGATACAAGTCTTGTCTCATTTTGAGGGCTTGCTGATAATACTCCAACGCCAGTTCATATTTACCTAAAACTTGATAAACTTCTCCTAAAGTATTGAGCGAGGTAGCTATAATCGGATGATTGCCAAAATGCAAGTCTTGCATTATTTTAAGACTTTGCTCCGAATATTTCAAGGCTTTTTCATATTGACCTAAATCTTTATAAGCTGCTCCTAGGCTGTTTAAGGAATCGGCTATATCCGAATTATTATTGTAAGAATACACAGCTTGGTACATTTTAAGGGCTTGATGATAATATTTTAAGGCTTCTTGAGATTGACCTAAAGCTTGATAAATTTTCCCTAGGTAATGAAGTGACCTAGCCATATTAGGATGATTGTCAGCATACAAGGTTTGATATATTTCAAGATTTTGCTTGTGACATTTCAACGCTTCTTCATATCGACCTAATTTTCTATAAACTACTCCTAGCTGATGTAAGGAGTGAGCTACAGATGCATGATGGGGAGAATACATAGATTGCCTCATCTCAAGAGCTTGTTCGTAATACTTTAAGGCTTCCTCATATTGACCTATCTGTCGATAAGTAGTTCCTAAATTACTTAGCGAGATAGCTACTGCCGGATGATTGCCTGTACACAAAATTTGCCACATTTCAAGAGCTTGTTGATCATACTTTAATGATTCTTTATATTGAGCTAATTCATAATAAGCATCTCCTACACCATTGAGAGACATAGCTATCTCTGGATGATTGCCAGAATATAAGGTTTGACCCATTTCAAGAGCTTGCTTTGAATATTTTAATGCTTCTTGGGGTCGGTTTGAGTCGAAATAAATCCAAGCTAAAGAATTTAGAGAAACAGCTATTTCTGGATGATTGCCAGAATATAAAGTTTGAACCATTGCAAGAGCTTGTTTCGAATACTTTAGTGCTTCTTCACATTGGCCTAGTTCTGCATAAACCATTCCTATATTACTTAATAATTTGGCCATGTCCAGGTGATTTTTTCCTTTATACATTTGCTGATATATTTCAAGGGCTTGCTGATGAAAAGAAAGAGCTACCAGGTAGTCACAAGCTAACTCTTTACTGTAAACAGCCATACGATTAGACAAAATGGCTAACAAGGGGTATATAGCTACCATTTTGGATACACTTGTTAATACTCTCGTTACATTGGTAGCATAAAGTTCTGCTTGTGTCCAGGTAGCATCAGGCTCTTTAGCTATTTCAGGCATGCATTGAATTAGCGTCTGTAGCAACGATTTTACTAAAAATTGTTCTGCTACTTCGTTTTTCACTTTTCTCTCCCAATTCTTATATTCTCTACAGGCTGCTTGTATTTCTCGATGTATTTGAATTCCTTGCTTGCTTGGATCATTTATAATCTTTACTAAAGATAATCTTTCCAGCACAGCTAAGATAGTATCTAATTCCTCCTCATCACTTACCCCTAATAAAGCACTTACCAATGCAAACGGAATAAAGTCTGGATCTAAATAGGTTCCATAGCGCATCACCAACTGAGAACTTAGTCCCAAAGTTTCTAAACCTAAACTTACCTCAGGTAACATCAGCTTTCCTTTCCCTTTTTTATCTTGTTTTTTAAGCTCTTGTAACTTATGAATGTACTTTTCTACACTCATAGGTTTTATTTCTTTGATATAACCCGTAGCTAAAGCTAGCTTTTGCGGTATTAATCCCACCTCCTTAATTAAGGCTTCTATCCCCTTTTCACCAGGTTGGAGTAGTTGTAGCCTTTTCTGAATATATATTTTCCCTTCCTCATACGAAAAGGCATCCAATCTCATTTGCGTATAATCTTCAAAATCTTTTTTATTTCTGGTGGTAATAATAATCTGTACCCAAGATGGTCGGTGCAATAAGCACCCAGCTATTAAACTAGGATCTACAGCATTATCTAAAATAAGTAAAGCAGGTTGTTGACGATCTACTAAAGTATTGTAGATCTTTCTGGCTAGTACTGGGAGATATTGCTTAGGCTGCTGTTTGAATGCTTGAGCTAACTGATGATAATCTATCCCTAGCTCTTGAGCGATATTTTCGTAACTCGTTATTAGTTTGCCACCTGTCTCAGCAGTCATCCACCATACAGCTTGTTGTTCTTTTTGATTATGTCCATACTGGCTTGCTAATGTACTCTTACCTACCCCTCCATGCCCATACAGCACACATACACCTTCTTTCTTTAATTTTTGTCTTAGTTCTTGTTGTTCTTTCATCCTAGATACATACCCATTTAATTTAGCTTGAGGAATATAACTATGAAGTATAGAGAAAGCACCACTTGTCGGTAGGTTTAGCTCTTTCTCTATATAATCACCTCTTTCTGCTAACTCTTCTGCTAGCTTAAATGCCTCCTCCTTATATAAATCAATCTCTTCTTTTATCTCTTTACCCAATGTTAGTATCCCCTCCTTCCTCTTTTCCTCATATGCTTTTCGCTCTACTTCTGTTATATGCTCACTTGCTGCTATAGTGTATCTCCTAAACTTCTCTATAATTCCTTCAAAGTATTTGTCTCTATTATCTATATTATATAAATCATGGACAAGCTTTAATAATTCTTCAAAATAGTCATTCGTTATAAACTCAGATGAAATCTTATGCCGTAACATAAACGGTAAGCTCTCTTCTACTGTCCCTTCCAATAAAATAGGGACAACTTTATTTCCCTTTTCGGTACTATACCTAACTAAATATTCTATTAATTGTCCCTCTAACCTAGCCACATGCTCTTTTTCTTTAGAATTTGCTGCTCGTTTGTTATATTTTTCTAAATACAACTTGGTCCCTACTACGATCACCCAGTCAACCTCTTCTATCTTCTTAACATACTCGTTTAGAATATTTCCTTTTTTAATTATCCATCTATCTAATAAAACTTGTATCCCTGCTTTATGAAGCATTTCACAAAAACGCTTTACCCAATATTCATGATAAGGATCTCCCCAAGCATAGCTAATAAAGCAAGTAGGAGGTTTACTATTTTTTTGCCGTAGATAGGGAAGGATATCCCTTTCCAATAGTTTCAAATAAGCTTTTTCTTTAATAAAATATTCAAGGCTAAAATTCTCTTTCTCTGGGATAGCACTAAGACCTATCTTGACCATACCTGAGGAGCTTACAGAATTTGATAATTGTTGGAAAAATGCTTCAGTAGAGGGATTGTCTGCTTGCAAAGCAGATACATTTAATAAAACAATGAAGAAGACTAAACGGACTATGCTAGTTTGACTAAATAATTTTGCCTTTCTAGAAGACTTACTTTGCTTTAACATAGTTATCTCAAAATAGTAAGCAAACAACTTCTAGTAAATATAAAATCTTTAGAAGGAATTTGTACAAATTCTATTAATTATTCATCCTATCCCCTCTGTGGCCTACATTAAGCTGGTTAAGGGATGATATCATATATCTACTTTCCTACACATGATATTGCTTCGTCTTTCGTGGCTCTTCTCTAAGTTTTTCTATATTTCCTGTGACTATCTGTATGCCGAAATGATTAGGGTTGTCTAGATACAGAACCTGACATCTTAAGAGCTTGTTCATAATGCTTCAAAGCCTCTTCATTCTGACTTAAAAATTGATAAACTGATCCTAGATTATTTAGTGAACTAGCTATATCAGGATGACTAGCAGGAAGTGCTCGCTGGCGAATTTCAAGAGCTGCCTTATAGTATTTTAAGGCTTCTTTATGTTCCTTTAAAGCTTGATAAACAGTTCCTAAGTTATCTAGTGAAGTAGCTATATTAGGATGATTGGTAGAGAGTACTTGCTGGCGAATCTCAAGGGCTTGCTTCAAATACTTCAACGCTTCATCGTGTTGTTCTAGCATATAATAAACATTTCCTAGATTATTGAGCACTATAGCTATATGTGGATGACTGCCCATATACGAGGCTTGATATATTTTAAGGACTCGTTTATAATATTTTAATGCTGCTCGAAGTTGCCCTAGCTTGAAATAAACCGTTCCTATATTATTCAGTGAATTAGCTATCCGAGGATGATTGCCTGGATAAATCACCTTATACATTTTAAGGGCTTGCTCATGATACTTTAATGCTGTTTCGTTTTGTTCTAAACGGGAATGAATTCTTCCTATGTGATTGAGTGAACTAGCTATATCCGGATGATTGCCTGGATAGATGGTCTGTCTTATTTCAAGAGCTTGTTTCAAATACTTCAACGCTTCTTGACATTCACCTAACAGGTCATAAACTAATCCCAGATTATCAAGAGAATTAGCCACATCTGGATGGTTACCTGTGTAGATAGCCCGTCTCATTTCAAAAGCTTGTTTCGAATATTTTAATGCCTCTTCATATTGGCCTAGCTTTATATAAACATATCCTAAATTGTAGATTGAAGTAGCTATGTTCGGATGATTTTTCTCTTTATAAATTTGCTGATATATTTCAAGGGCTTGCTGATGAAAAGACAGTGCCGCCAGGTAGTCACAAGCTAGTGCTCTACTGTAAACAGCCATACGATGAGATAAAATAGCTAACAAGGGGTATATAGATATCACCCTGGGTACCTTTGCTAATACACTAGTTACATTGGTAGCATAAAGTTTTGCTTGACTCCAGGTATCATCAGGTTCTTTGGATATTTCAGGCATACATTGAACTAGTGTCTGTAGTAGCGATTTTACTAAAGCTTGTTCTTCTGTCTTGTTTCTTATTTCTTTTTTCCACCTTTGGTATTCTTTACAGGCTACTTGTATTTCTCGATGTATTTGAATGCCTTGTTTACTCGGACCATTTATAATCTTTACTAAAGATAATCTTTCTAGCACAGCTAAGATAGTGTCTAGTTCCTCTTCATCACTTATCCTTAATAAAGCACTTACCAATGAGAACGGGATAAAATCTGGATCTAAATAGGTTCCATACCGCATCACCAACTGAGAACTTAATCCTAGGGTCTCTAATCCTAAACTTACCTCAGGTAACATCAGCTTTCCCTTTCCTTTTTTATCCTGTTTCTTAAGTTCCTTTAACTTATGAATGTATTTTTCTACATTCATAGGTTTTATTTCTCTAATATAGCCTGTAGCTAGAGCTAGCTTTTGCGGTATTAGTCCTACTTCTTTAATTAGGTCTTCTATCTTTTGCTCACTGGGTTCGAGTGATTGTAGTCTTTTCTGAATGTATACTTTCCCTTCCTCATTAGAAAAAGCATCCAATTTCACTTGCGTATAATTTTCAAAATCTCTTTTATTTCTAGTCGTAATAATGACCTCTACCAAAGATGGTCGATGCAACAAGCACCCAGCTATTAAACTAAGATCTACCGCATTATCTAAAATGAGTAAAGCGGGTTGTTGACGATCTACTAAAGTATTGTAGACCTTTCTGGCTAGTTTTGAGAGATATTGATTAGGCTGCTGTTTTAACGCTTGAGCTAACTGCTGATAATCTATACTTAGCTCTTGAGCGATATTTTCGTAACTCGTTACTAGTTTGACTCCTGTCTCAGCGTTCATCCACCATACAGCTTGTTGGTCTTTTTGATGATGTCCATACTGGACCGCTAATGTACTCTTACCTACCCCACCATGTCCATACACTACACATACACCTTCTTTCTTTAACTTTTGTCTTAGGTCTTGTTGTTCCTTTCTTCTAGGTACATAGCCATTTACTTTAGCTTGAGGAATATAGCTATGAAGTCTAGGGAAGACACTATTCATCGGTAGGGTTAGCTCTTTTTCTATATAATTCCCCCTTTCTACTAATTCTTCTGCTAGCTTGAATACTTTCTCCTTATATAAATCAATTTCCTCTTTTATTTCCTTATCCAATGCTAGTATCCCCTCCTTTCTCTTTTCCTCATATGCTTTCCGCTCTACTTCTGTTATATGTTCACCTGCTGCTATAGTGTATCTCTTAAACTTCTCTATAATTCCTTCAAAGTATTTGTCTCGATTATCAACATTATATAAATCATGAACAAACTTTAATAGTTCCTCAAAATAATCACTCTTAAAGTCAGTAAAAACTTTATGGCGTAGCATAAAGGGTAAACTTTCTTCTGCTGTCCCTTCCAATAAAATAGGAACAACTTTATTTCCCTTTTCGGTACTATACCTAACTAAGTACTCTATCAATTGTCCTTCCAACCTAGCTACATGCTCTTTTTCTTTAGAATCAGTTGCTCGTTTGTTATATTTTTCTAAATATAGCTTCGTACCTACTACGATCACCCAGTCAACCTCTTCTATTTTTCTAACAAATTCATTTAAAATATTCCCTGTCTTAATCGTCCATCTATCTAACACAACCTGTATTCCTGCTTTATTGAGCATCTCACAAAAACGTTTCACCCAATATTCATGATAAGGGTCCCCCCAAGCATAACTAATAAAGCAGGTAGGAGGTTTATTAGTTTTTCGCTTTAAATAGGGAAGGATATCTCTTTCCAGAAGGTCCAAGTAAGCCCTTTCTTTAATAGAATATTCAAGACTAAAATTTTCTTTTTCTGGGATATCACCAAGGCCTATCTTTACCATTCCTGAGAAGCTTACAAGATTTGATGATTGGTGGGAAGGTAATTCAGAAGGGAGATTGTCTGCTTGCAAAGCAGATACATGTAATAAAGCAATAAGGAAGACTAAACGGCTTAGGCTAGTTTGACTAAATAATTTTGCCTTTCTAGAAAACTTACTTTGGTTTAACATAGTTATCTCAAAATGGTAAGCAAACAACTTCTAGCAAATATAAAATCTTATTGGGAATAAGTTGCTTAGTACCTACTTTTAATAATAGGTTAATTTACTCTATTATATACGGATCAACGTTAATTTGGCATTATATCAATTTACATGGTATGATAATTTAGAATAATCCGATCGTTTGAGTTTTATCTCTTCTCTACACAGTTTCTATTTTAAAATGATCACTTACATAATTTATGTTAAATAATAACATGTATGACTATTGGTAAAAAAGCTATAGAGCCCTGCAAGCTAAATGACTATAAATTGATAATCAACTTAAATTCCAATATATTTACTTGCTAACCATACAAAATGGTTTTTTATGGGTAGAGTACAAAATAAAATTGCATTAATTACAGGCGGTAGCAGAGGTATTGGCCTAGCAACAGCACGACTTTTAGCAAGTGAAGGTGCAACTGTGATCATAACAGATATTTTAGTTGATGAAGGAAAATCAGTTGCTGATTCTATTCGGGGAAAGTTCTATGCACTGAATGTAGGCAATGAGCATGAATGGCAGGGAGTAATACGTGCGGTTGGCAAAGAATTTGGGAAATTAGACATTTTGTTTAACAATGCAGGTATTATAGGATTTAGCCAAAAGCTTGGCCCCCAAGATCCAGAAAATATTTCCCTGAAAGCTTGGCAGTATGTACATAAAATCAATTTAGATGGGGCATTTTTGGGATGTAAATACGGGATTAGTTTAATGAAAGATCAAGGTGGCTCCATTATCAATATGTCCTCTAGATCCGGTATTGTTGGAATACCGGGTGCTAGCGCCTATGCATCTAGTAAGGCAGCTATACGGAACCATACTAAGTCTGTTGCCCTCTACTGTGCTGAAAATGGCTATAACATTCGGTGTAATTCGCTGCACCCCGGAGCTATATTAACTCCTCTATGGGATCCGATGTTAGGCAATACTGAAAGTGAGCGACAAGAAATGATTACTACAATTAGTTCAACTATACCGTTAGGTCATATGGGGGAACCTATGGATGTTGCATACGCCGTACTCTATTTAGGATCTGAAGAATCAAAATATATTACTGGAATTGAACTTACGATTGATGGAGGTATTTTAGCTGGTAGCTCGGCTTCTCCTAAAAAGCATAGTTCATGCAAAGGATAGATATTATTGGCTAACTAAAAAATAAAAATAATATGAACAACAAAACAAATAAACCAGAACAGAAAACAACATTAAATAACGATACGACACCAAGAGTTACAGGCATAGGTGGTATATTTTTTAGCTCTAAAAACCCAAAAGAGACAAGAGAATGGTATGGAAAAAACCTTGGTTTAGCAATTGACGACTACGGTTCGCCATTTGAATTTAGAAACGCTAATAGACCTGACGAAATCAACTATCTTAGATGGAGCCCATTTGAAAAAGGTTCCGATTATTTCACACCTTCAAAAAAAGAGTTTATGATTAATTACAGAGTTCAGAATATTGAAGGACTTGTGAAAAAACTAAAGGAAAATGGTGTGACTATCCTTGATAAGATTGAGACATATGACTATGGAAAATTTGTTCATATTATGGATCCTGATGGTAACAAAATTGAGTTATGGGAACCTATAGACAGCTTTCTAACTAAAATGGGTGTTAAAACAACTAAGTAATGTTATTCAATAAATTATGCCTTAGTTCCAGATAAAGCTTATCCCCTATTTAAAAGCTTTCGACTTGGGGTCACGCTGAGCAAAGGAAAATATCCTATGACAACAGTTAAACTGGTCGTTCCTTCAACTACTTTTAAAAATTTAGTTTTATAAATTTTTTCTTTGCCCAAGCTCTCAAAGCTTTATTACCCTCACGACCAATGCTGTTGCTTCCCAAATTCAGGGAAGTGAGCGCAGCAAGATTTCCATTTGCAAGGGCCTCCACTCCTATATCTCCTATACGGTTGTTTCTTAAATCCAGGGAAGTGAGGGCAGCAAGATTGCCGTTAGCAAGAGCTTGTACTCCGATATTTCCAATGTTATTGTTATATAAATTCAGGGAAGTGAGGGCAGCCAGATTGCCACTAGCAAGGGCCTGCGCTCCTGCAGATCTAATGTAGTTGTTACCCAAATGCAGGGAAGTGAGGGCAGCCAGATTGCCACTAGCAAGGGCCTGCGCTCCGGCAGCTTCAAGGTAGTTGTTACCCAAATGCAGGGAAGTGAGGGCAGCCAGATTGCCACTAGCAAGGGCCTGCGCTCCGGCATCTCTAATGTTGTTGTATCCCAAAACCAGGGAAGTGAGCGCAGCAAGATTTCCATTTGCAAGGGCCTCCACTCCTATATCTCCTATACGGTTGTTTCTTAAATCCAGGGAAGTGAGGGCAGCAAGATTGCCTCTAGCAAAGGCCTGCACTCCGGCATCTTCAATCCTGCTATTATTCAAATTCAGGGAAGTTAACGAAACAAGATTACCATTAGCAAGGACTTGCGCTCCGGCATCTCCTATGCTGTTGCCTACCAAATTCAGGGAAGTAAGTACAGTCAGATTGCTACTAGCAAGGGCCTGTGCTCCGGCAGCTCCAATTCTGTTGTCTTCCAAATACAGGAAAGTGAGTGCAGCAATTTTGCCGCTTGCAAGGACCTTCGCTCCGGCATCGCCTATGTTGTTGTTATACAAATTCAGGGAAGTGAGTGCAGTAAGTTTGCCATTAGCAAGAGCCTGCGCTCCGGTAGCTCCTATACGGTTGCCTCCCAAATCCAAGGAAATCAGGCTAGAAAGATTGCCGCTTGCAAGGACCTGCACTCCGGCAGCTCCTATATTGTTGTTTCTCAACACCAGGGAAGCCAGGCTAGAAAGATTGCCGCTTGCAAGAGCCTGTACTCCTGCAGCTCCTATACGGTTGTCTCTCAAATTCAGGTAAGTGAGCGCAACAAGATTGCCACTAACAAGGATCTGCGCTCCAGCATCTTCTATGTTGTTGCCTTCTAAATCTAAATGCTTCATTCTAGTAGATTGAGAAAGAATGAGCATCTCTTGATTTCCTAATTGACACTTTTTAAGGATCATCCAGGTAAAAGGTGCTTTTAGCAGCGCCTGACAATCTTTTTCATCTAATTTCTTTTTTGATAAGTCCAGCGTTTTTTCTTCTCCTGCCATAAACGCAGCATCTCTCCACATATGGCAAACCAAAGAAGCTCTATGAAAGTTCTTCGGATCTAAAAATGACAAAATATAAGCTTGAAGCTCTATGGGTAGATTAGAAAATCCTGACCCCGCTTGCTGTGCCACCTCTATATCTTCTTGCTGATCAGTTATAATGATTTTGCCCTGTCCCACTTCTTGTTCTGGCTGTGAATCAACAGAATTAGGACTAACACCCACATGTTCGCAGTTCGCAAATAGAACTACACTTAATAACAGTTGAACTATTATTCTTTTATAAGTATGGGTATAATTTGCTTGGTGCTTATACATATCATTTTATTGTTGCTTCCTTATTGTAAGGGACCTATCAACCACCAAGTTATAGCTATTTCTTTATAGGACAACCCTTTATAATAAGATGTTCAGTTCTATTTCCAGGATGAAAATAGACAAAAACGTGGCATGTCGGTCAGCGACAATAGTCTTGCTTTCAACTTTAGAGTTCTAGTTTTATAAATTTTTTAGTTGCCCAGGCTCTCAAAGCTTTTTTACCCTCCTTCTCAATGTTGTTCTCTTTTAAATGTAGGGAAGTGAGAGCAGCAAGATTACCACTGACAAGAGCCTGTGCTCCGGCATCCCCAATTTTGTTCCATTCCAAATTCAGGTAAGTGAGCGCAGTAAGATTGCCATTTGCAAGGCTTTGTACT
>Ga0097681_1004159_pt1 | contig 10582 bp, 10 predicted proteins | sample ThiBiot_750_plan_FD_72845 | JGI IMG/M metagenome (GOLD analysis project Ga0097681, IMG submission 72845) | Wastewater bioreactor microbial communities from Cape Town, South Africa - Thiocy_cont_750_plan - 1398105538144 (version 2) (version 2) ... | reverse complement strand
TTTTTTTTCGAACAATACGAAAAAATCATTTGATTCTATTCGATATCAAAATTCTCACCCATTTGTGGTGTCAAGCCCAATCCATTATTTAATGAATAGGAACTTTGAATTAAAACTAACACACAGAAATAAACGAAACAGATCGTCATCATCTATTCGCGGTTAAAACAAAAAGTAAAGAGAAAACGCCTCTTCTTTTTTATTTATCTTTATTTTGATAAGCAAAGTACATCAGGTTATTACACATAACGCTGAATATAAATGAAATCATTTATTTGTCGAATGGTATATTTTCGAAGTAATTTCTGTTTGATAATAATTTCGTTTAATTGTCTTACAATTTGATTGTTTATATTAACAACTTGTAAATGAATTGATTGTAAATATTTTAAACGAGATGGAATACGTTGAAGAATATAAACAACGATGGATATAAGATCGGTTGGTTTAATTTCGAATAATTTCAAATATTTTAAATAAGGAAAAAATATGGTTAGATAACGTAAATATTCTGAATCGAATGACGGCATCGAAAGAGATATTCGTGTGAGTTTATTCATTGAACGAAATGTATCTGCATCAGATAATGATACACAACCTTGAGGAAAATAAATTGATCTTATGAGATATAATACTTGAAGTTTAGGTAGAAGATTCATTAATTGAATAAAATAATCGCCATATAAACAATTCCAAGTTAGATTTAAACTAAGAAATTCAATTGAATTTAAAACTCGACGAAGTATATTGAAAAATGATTGTTGTGAGACTTTAGTAAAAGAATAATTGATCAATAGATCCATGGAAGATAATGATGGTTTAATTAAAGAAATAGCCGAATTCGATGAGATTGTATAGGTGATTCTTTTGGGATCAATTGTCAATTGAAGAATCCATTGATGAGACGAGTAAAATGTTGATGTTGACACGTGATTAAATGTAGGAAAATGATTTAAATTCAACGTTGGGTATAGAAATATTTCATATTTTAATTTGAAAAAAATCAATTTCGGTAGACAACGTGTTATTAATTGTTCCCATTGGTTTGGATAGATAAAATTACTAGTTCTATAATTATCAATTCGTAATTTTTGTATTTGTTGAGAAAATTTTTGAATAAATCTTTCAAATACATTCAATTCACAAACATGACAATTATGTACAATCAATGAAGTAAGATTCGGAAGTGAAAGTGCTGCTGTTGAATCATTATTTCTTAATCCATAATCACATAAATGTTTGCATGATAAGCATTGTAACAGTGGTGTATAATGAAGAATCGAAATAATTGTTTGAGTTCTATAGAAGTCACCCGATAATACTAAAGTTTCAATGAAAGAATGTTGATTTGCTGATGGTAGAGGGAGAATACCATTTAAACTTTTTTCCATTGAAATATGAAGATATTTTACAGATGATAAACTGAAAAGTTTTACAAATGAATTAATATAATATTGGTCGTCATCATCATCATCATAACCATAGTCATAATCATCTTCGTCATCTATAAATTGAATTTTTAATGAAACAAGTTGTGTTAATAATTCGATTGAAGGAAAACATATTAGCAATTGTATGGGTGTTATGTGTACTAATGATACAGATTGTAAACAAGTAAGTATTGAACAAGAAAGAAATTGATTGAAAATTTCATATGAATATTGACAATAAATTAATCGAAATGAACGGATTTTAGTTTGATTCGGTTGAATAATAGTTCGACATTGATGCTGAAAATGTTCGTCGGATTGTGCATTTAATGATATTTTTAATGGAAGATTTGGCGAAAGAATCAATTGTTGAAAACGAAGATTAAGTTTATCGAATGATTTAAATATATCGCAGCCTTCGAGATAATCAAAAATATCGTACAAAATTTCATTGGGTAAACATTCGAATTGAGTTCTGACTAATATTAAACGAAAAATATTACAAAATTTAAATACAACAGAAATAGTTACTTATACCTTTTTTCGTTGTCAAATATTGAAATTCGGTTGCTTTTCGTTTTTTATCAGTCATCGTAAAATAAATTATCTAGAGAAATGAAAGCATGCATTTGTCATTTTTTTATTCGCCAATAAAAAAAAAGGAAAAAACCCGAATAGCGACATAGGATGAATGAATCATACAGTTAAGTGGCAAATCACCATTGTAACGAAAGAAACCCATCGACACATTGAAGTTGAATTAAATCTATTTCAATTTTTTCAAAAAGAAACTCGATAAGTTTATGAAAATCTTCGTTTCGAATTCCTATGATTTCGAAATATTCCGTTTGTGTACAAATATGTGTTAACAATCGAACATGTTTGATTCGATTGTTATGACTTGAAAGTTCGATCATAGTTTCATCTCGAAAAACTAACGTTGATAATACTTTCAATGATTCTAAATTTGATAGGGAACTTAAGAGTGTCATGAAATAGTTCGACTGATGATTGAAATCGATATTTACGAATATGAGTAAACCATGAAATTGCATCATTATCAGTTATTTGATTGACATTTTCGATTACTTTCAGACTGTATTTAATTCGAATTGAATTCAATGAATACAAATGTTGAGATATTAATCGTTCTCATTGCTCAAGAGAAATTAATGATGGCGTAGAATAATCATGAATTCGTATGAGTTGTAAATGAGAACTTATTTGTTGTAAAAATCTGCGAAAAACATCGAAATTGACCTGACAGAATTTGATTCTCAATTTTTCGTATATATCCGTTATTTGTTTTGACGTTCGATTTTTTAATGAAAGAAATCATGAAAAACATCGAAACTATCGAGATAATCGAACATTTCGTAGAAGATTTCATTTGGCATTTGTTCAAATTGAGTTCTGACCATAATAACAAGAACTGAATTAATTATATTTGAAGAAAAATGATTACCATGCTTTTTTGTATCAAAATCTTTGTGATGATTCCATTTTCTCTTAGTTCGATTCATCGTAACTGCAATAAGCCGTGCCGTCTATATATCGATTATTTTTTGCTCTTACACAATTACTGGGTAATAACTAAATAACCCAATTCAAAACAAATAGCGACATCTTTATAAACAATGAGATAAAGTGCTCATATCGGAAAAAGGTCAATCTATATTCTATTCAACAATTTATTTATTGAATAATCCTTTATGCGGCAAAATAGGAGAAGCAGAAGCGGTAGATGATTTAGAATCGAAAGTTTGCAAAAGAATAACAGTTTTCGCCAGTTGTCGTTACGGAATAGCTCGAACAAACATCATCACAAGTAATTTTAGCAAAATCCCTGGTTCTAAAATATTAATTTTATGAAGCTAATATGTGAAAAAGAACGTAAGGAGCTTACTGAACAAAGTGTTGCTGCCGCCTGTTGTTATAAAAGAAAATAAAATAAAAAGGATGTGTTATTTTTAGCAGTGTCTGATTCATACTTATACAACATAGGCAATTACTTGCTAATACAAATAGTTGAATTCGTTTGTTTCCAGCATCAACAACATATATATTACCATCGCTATCAAAAGCCATACTTGTCGGCAAGTCCAATTGCGAAGATGATGAACCCCTGGATCCAGTACAGCCTATTATACATTGAAGACCATTAGGTCCAGATCGGACTATGCTATGGTTACTCCGATCTACAATGTAAGTATTGTTGTTTGCATCCAATATAACGCTAGTAGGACCACGAAGTAGATCAACAACTGTTTTGCTATCGTTTTTTTCATGTGGAAAAAGTTGAATTCGACTATTACTATAATCAGCAACATATAAATTAAGATCCGTATCAACAAATATGCCAAGAGGACTATGAAGCATATTTGGTGCATTTCCGTGAGATCCATTACCAGCAACAACTTCTGCAACATTTGAACGATCAACTAATGATTTTGTGACGATTTGATTACGCGTTTGCATGGAACAGTAAAGCATATTGTTGACAGATATGAAAATACTTGAACACTCATAGCCAAAGCATGTCACAGGTTCACGTTCAATAGTATTTTGATTAGCTGACCATTTATATATGCAATTACCTTGTTGATCGCTAAAATATATATCACCATTCGTTGATACAAATAATCCATGTGGCTTAGAGATATCGTGGAAAATTGACTCTTCTGAATTTGCACTATCATAAAACCATCGGTGAATACGATGATTTTCTGGATCTGTCACGTAAATATTATTGTTGGTGTCAATAAATATAGTCTGTGGTTGTGGCTGAAAGCGATACCTTAGCAATGGGTCATATAAAATAGTTGTACCATTCGTGTCCCATTCGGCACATTCCGTTAAATTGGGCAAATTATAAGATATTTCTAATTAAATAAAATATGTTACAGAAATCTACTAATCTTACAATTTATTATAATACCTGCACTATGTGCTAGTTGAAATATAAGCAGACAAATATAATAGATCTCCATGAGGCTGGAAGAAGATTTGATGAGCATGGAATCTTTAAAAATGAGAATATAAAAGCGTATATAAAGATATGCTTTATTTGTACACAGTATTACTAATTTGAAGTCAACAGTATCATATATGTTAAATAATCTCAAGTGTTCGAAAGTTATGCACAAAACAGAATAATAGAAGAAAATTTATTCATTTTCAAACACAGTCTACTGATAAGGTTTCGTATCGGACCTCGAAAACGATTGACGTATTATTTGATAATTTTTTTACATAAATTATGACGCATAAACTTTTGTCCGTTATAGACAAAAAGAAATCGAAACAGTACATTTCATGTATTTCAAAAACGATGTTCATTATTTTGTATAGATTCAGTTCGTTTTCGTACCGTTCGACATACAATTCGTTTACATTCCGATCGAAAAGCTTTGGAAACAAGAATAAAAACAAAAAAATCTGCTGCAAATGGAACTGCATAGAATAAATTAAATAAATATTTTAGAAAATTCTCGATTGTCGATCGAAGTACAGTTCGAGTTTGATATGATGTTGCTGTCATATAAAGATAGTTAATAATAATTAACATTCCAAAAAGAATAAATACAAGATCTTGAACAAATAAACAACGAAGTAATTGAAAATCTTTCTTCGTCATCGAACGCGTTACTTGACGTTGATGTGAAGAAATTATTCGAATTTGTTTTACATTTTTAAATGATAATAAACATAAAGCAATCATCAGAACAAAGAAAATCACATGTATACTTGTTGATGATATACTAACTATATTTAAATACTGCTCAGAACTATCATAATAACAATATCGTAGAAATGGATATGGTTGTTGCATATTAACTTTAAACAATAAATGAATATTAACTAAAATCCAAAATATGATCGATACGCTAATAGAAAAATAGGCTAATCGTTTTGAACTATATAAACGCGTATCGACGTTTTGTGATGAAATTAAAAGTCGATCGATTGAAGCAAGAATGAGAATTGTCGGAGATATTGTTGCGAATACAAATGAAAAATAGAAATAACCTTTACACATGAAATTATTTTGATTATGAAAGAGAAATGAAAAACCATTGATCAAAGTAAGACCGATTGTTGTACAATTTAAATAACATGTATTGAAAAACAAAGCAACTTGAAAATAAAAAACACAGACCTTTTTTCGCCAAGATTTTCTTAAAAATAATAAAAAACTAAATATATTTCCGAAATTACCAAGAATGTAGATGGTTAGAAGAACATATTTGTATAAATAAGTAATAGACGTATTGAGATTGTTTATTAATTCAGACGACATGTTTCTCAACTGAATTTTGCTTTCACGTTTTTTTTTCTCCCTCTTCAATTAAAATCGGTCCAACAAATAAATCCGATGATATGCTATTAAAGTAAATTAATTCGAAACACAATCTAATAATAGAGCCGAGAATAATTAAATTTCACACGTCTATTGACAAATTCTCGAACAGGTATTCAGAAAAATTGAACACTGTTTATTTATTTGATTCATAAACTACAAATTTTGATTGGTACAATAATTAAAACAAAAACTATTCAATGTTAATTGAATTTCTATTTTAAATATGAGAATTTTATCCTGGTAATCCGATATTTTTCACAATAAAAACAAGGACATTCGTATTATGTACGCCTTCCCTCCCTGACTTACTTGAGATTGTAATCCAAATAATCGTTTAATTTCTAGGCGAAACATTTTTAAAAGATAATATACACAAAAAAAGAACATTTAATCCATCGAGAAAATAAGAAATAAAATCGTAGTACAATATCTTTCTTTTTATGTCAAATGAATAGATTAAGTCAACAGGAAACAAATTCTTCTTCGTGATCTTTGTTAATTTGAACAAAGAAAAGAAAAACCGCTTATGAATTGAATTGGAAAGTAAATTTAGTTCTTTGATTTATTTTGACTGTTTTTTTTTGCACCTCTCCGTAAAATCATAACAGTTATATATGTGTTTGAATATTTCGAATAATGTTTTTTCACAACACATATTTTGTCTCGTATGGTAGGCAAAGATGAATGAATTATAAGTGCATACTTTTTGCAAAACCAATTCACGTAAGAGTAGATTTATTAGTAAATTAAAGCGATTATACACGCACATGATTTGATCTTTTTATTGTAAAAATGCATTTTGTATATCAAAATTAAAATCTTCAGTATATTTATGAAGTCGGTAATGTAATCAAATTAACAGGAACATTTGATTTCACTTCGAAATGCTTTTGAAATGCTTACAAATATCCAAAAACTCGAAACATGTGGAATCATATTAAGAATTGTAAAAAGTTGTGCAAAAAATCGATTTTTTGACCGATCCCATGATGTTTGCCGTTGACTTTCTGTTAAAAGGGCGTATGCATCATAAGTTGTTGTTAATAATGTAAACACAGTATGAATTACATCAAGTGCATAGAGACAACGAAGTAATTGAAAATCTTTCTTCGTCATTGAACGCATTCCTTGATGTTGATGCGATGGAAATACTCGAATTTGTTTAACATTTTTAAATGATAATATACATAAAATAATCATCAACGAACAAGCAATAAAATTTGTGCCTGCTATTGAATAATAAACAAATGAAAGATACGGTTCTGAATTACCAAATGTACAAGAAAAATAATCGTCGAAAACCTCTTCAACATCAGATTTAATAAGAAAATGTAAATAATAAATAATCCAAAATGGTGTCGAAATGCTCAATAGAAAATAAGCCAAACGTTTCGAACTGTACATGCGTATATCGATTTTCTGAGACGATATTAATAGACGATCGATCGATGCCATGAAGAGAGTATTAATGGATAATGAAATCGATAGATACAATGTATACTGATAGATTTTACATAATATACTATTGAAATCAGAAATATTATAGAATGTATTGACAAGAAGATATGATTTTAAATAAAGTACACAGACATTTTTTCGCCAAGATTTTCGGAAGAAAATCGTCATACTAATAAAATTACCACAATTGCTAAGAATAAACATAATAGGCAAAGTATATTTATAAATCAACATAAAAGCATTGTTAATCTCATCATAGGAATTTTTCATTTTGTAATGCATGTTAAAGTAGACTATGTTGTTTTAACTTTTCTATTTTTTTTATTTCATTAAAACAGAAGAATTCAATTCCGAGAGATAGAAGTCGATGACATGACTAAAACTTTTGAAGAACAAAAAAAAAAGTGAAAAACCTAGTTAATATTATCTTTGGTAGCTGTATAAATAAACGCAATACTTGTTAGATTAGCAATCCATGTTCTATCTATACGAATTGTTGCATTTGTTATATTATTTGAAAGAATTCCGGCAGTATTTTGTATTGCATAAATTTTATTCGTATGACTTATATGATCTTGCATACCTATTCCAACATTATATCGATCTTTAATCGGTAATAAACCTTTTGGTATATTGAAAATTTGCCATTGTGTATTATTTTTTTCCGGTATAATCGGATAACGATGAATTATTTGTGCTTGTGAATATGAAATAGCAGATGATTGTATAATAAATGATTGTATAATAAATATATATAATGGATGATCACCTTGCCAATGATTGAATAAACGAAAACGAACTTGAGTTACAGAACCATTGAAAGGACATAATCGAGAGAAATCATAGTAAAGCGAATGATTTAACGGAAAACCAAATAATAATTGACGATCGATGATATTTGTTAAATTATCTGACACAACTAAAAAATACTCGAAAAATAAATAATATCAAAAGAAAAATTTGAATTATCTTACATATATTAATTTCACTTTTTATCGGCTTCGTTGTAGTCTCATATTCCGAAGTGTTCGCTGCTGTTTTCATTGGAAATACTATAGAAAACGATAATTCAAAATACAAAATTCATCAATTTCTAACCAGTCGATTGTTTCTTTCGAAGATGAACAAACAAAACAACAACAATAACTGCAGCAATCATGAGACCAATAAGAACTAGTATCGTTAGTTTCGTTTTTCGATGAATACCATATCTACAAACATGTCGATTCGAATGAATACTAAAATGCAAATCGATTATAAATATAATATACTTCACTACAGCTACACTATCAGTTGGTACAGCATCAACCTCAATAAACGATTGAAATATTTTCTCGAATCGAGAAATCAAATTTATAATATAAAACTTACAGGTGTAAAGTCTCGTGAAATCATGATGTAAATGATGAGACGAGTTCTTTTTTTTTTGTTCCTGAGATTTTTTTTCTCTATGACAGATGGCATCGGAACACATAAACATTTTGGTTCGCTTCCTAAATAAACGTGTGGGCAAAGCTAAGAAAAACTAAATTCAGGCAAAATAAATATTTATTTAACATTCGTAATAATAGGAAGATCTTCTTGTAGTAATGGAATATTTTTTCGAACTACTTTACAAATCATTCGTTTGAATTCATGTCGAAAACCTTTAGAAATCGAGAAAAAAATTAGAAAATGTGCTGAATAATAAATGTTAAAGAATGATGTTACACATTGATTCAGTAAAATAGATTGTATTCGTTCCATTGTACTGTAAATATGATCATTTTTTATTACTTGAAAAAGACTGTGAATCATTACAATAGCAGCAAATGTAATATAAATAATATCCTGTGCAAATAAACAACGAAGTAATTGAAAGTCCTTTTTTGTCATTAAACGTAATTCGTGATTTCGTTGTTTTGAACGCAATACATGAATATGTCGAACATTTTTAAATGATAAAATACATAGAACAATCATTAGTATACAAGCAATGATATATAATGTAACAAAACAATATGTTACAATTTGGAAATATGATTTTGATAAATCAATTGTACAAAGAAAAAAAGATGGATCAATTTCAATAATATCTAATTCAATAAGTGCATGTATATGAACAATTAACCAAATGATTGCTGTTATACTAATCGAAAAATAAGCTAAACGTTTTGAACTATATAAACGTGTATTGACATCTCGAGATGAAATTAAAAGACGATCAATAGTCGCAAGAATAAGAATGGATGGTGTCATTGATTGAAGAAAATAACAAAGATAGGAATATAATTTACAAAGAATTTTATTTGTTTCGAGAAAATAAATTTCAAAGCCCATACTAATTATATTTCGTATTGTATAAGAATTGAGATAACATGTATTGACAAGTAGAAAAATTTTAAAATAGAATATGCAAACATTTTTTCGCCAAGATCTTTGACAATAAACTAAATAACTTAGAATATTTCCAAGATTACTAATAATATAAACAAAAAGAATAGCATATTTATGAAAATTGATAGTAAATGTTTTTATTCTCATAAAATTGATTTGATCAATATCGTCGGTTATATTCATTTTGAAAATCTTGAATAGACACGAGGCATAAAACTGTTTAATTATTTTTATATGAAAATTATAAATCTCATATGATATTATCCGATGTAAACACCGACATGATTTCGGTAGAAATAAATTAGGTGGTATGATATTGAAGCGCGAGTGTTGTCAAATTACTTTTTCTTCTTATCTCCTCATAAAATAGTGATCTTATCCAGTGCTGTTTTCAGCTATATTTAATCCTACAGCATTATAAATAAATATGCGTTCAATTTTTATTCTTTTTATAATACAACCAAGTCTTAAGGATATTTTATATTGGATTTAAAAGTGAGATTAATTTTATAATTAAAGTGCTCGACTAGATCGGTGTAGATCCGTCAGATGACAGCAGTAAGCGTTCTTCGTTACATAATCAAAAAATAACAAGATATAAAAACTTGTTGATAACGTCAAGACCTATATCTATTTTTTACAAAGAGCATACGTTTATTTTCACATGATGTTTAATACAACAGAACATGTTCGAGCAGCCGCAATTTTAAATGTCACCAACGAAACTTTCGAGACTGCATCGTCGACAAAAAACTACAAAAATGATCGTTCAATATTTCATCACAATAAACCCAATGATAGAATAAGTAAAAAGAAGTCCGAATTACCACAATCACCGGTGACATTCATCTGTATGGAACAGTTAGCACCAGAAGGTGTAACGATTGCTGAAAGTGATAGTAAATTTTGAAGAACAAAAAAAAATTGTTTTCTATTCAATTGAATAATAATAGAT
>Ga0097681_1004158_pt1 | contig 10583 bp, 6 predicted proteins | sample ThiBiot_750_plan_FD_72845 | JGI IMG/M metagenome (GOLD analysis project Ga0097681, IMG submission 72845) | Wastewater bioreactor microbial communities from Cape Town, South Africa - Thiocy_cont_750_plan - 1398105538144 (version 2) (version 2) ... | reverse complement strand
GCCAAGCAGAAGCTGAAGGGCCATTACGGCGATATTTCCGAGAAGCAGTTCCGCAAGATCTATGAGGAGGCCTCTCGGCGCAAGGGCGATACGGGCGAGCAGCTCATCGGGCTTCTGGAATCGCGTCTCGACGCGATCGTCTACCGCGCCAAGTTCGTGCCGACGATCTTCGCCGCCCGCCAGTTCGTGAATCACGGGCATGTCACGGTCAATGGGCGCCGGGTGAACGTCCAGTCCTACCGCTGCAAGCCGGGCGACGTGATCGAAGTGCGCGAGAAGTCGAAGCAACTCGTGACGGTCCTCGAGGCGGTCCAGCTGGCCGAGAGGGATGTGCCTGATTACATCGAGGCGGACCACAACAAGATGGTGGCGACCTACGCCCGCATCCCGACGCTTTCTGACGTGCCTTATGCGGTGCAGATGGAACCCAGTCTCGTGGTTGAGTTCTACTCGCGCTGATCGGCCGCCGATCTCGAATTCGATGGGAAATCCCGGAAGGCCCGCCTTCCGGGATTTTGTTTATCGCGCTCCAAGCGACCGCTTGCCCGACTGCTCAGCTCGCAAGTCCGCACTCGCGCAGGATCAGGTCTGCGATGCCTGAAACGTCATCGAGGTCGTAGACGGGAACGGATTCGCCCTCGACGGGATGGTCGGCCGCCACCGCCACGATCATCGCATCCTGCCTGCTCAGTGCGTCGCCCTTTCGTCCTTCGGTCCGCCTCACCTCGATCTTCTTGTGCTGCTCGCGCTTGAATCCCTCCACCAGGACGAGGTCGCAAGGCGACAGTCGATCCATGATTTGCGCGAGCGTCGGTTCCGGTTCCTGGCCAAGTTCATGCATGATGGCCCAGCGGCGGTCGGAGAGGATGGCGACCTCGGATGCACCGGCCTTCCGGTGGCGCCAGGAGTCGGTCCCCTCCTTGTCGATATCGAAATCGTGGTGGGCGTGCTTGACGGTCGCTACCTGCAAACCGCGACGGGTCAGTTCTGCGACCAGACGCACGGTGAGCGTAGTCTTGCCGGAGTTCTTCCAGCCGGTGATGCCGAATATGTGCCTGCTCATCTGGCGGACGCTGCCACGAAGGAGGTGGCGAGGGCAAGATCGTCGGGCGTATTGAGATTGAAGAACGGATCACGCATTCGGCCATCGGCCATTCGCTCGAAAGGGAAGGGCACCTTGGCGAGCGGGTGGCGCTCCGCCCATCCCAGAACCGAATGATTCTCGTTCTCCCGGCACCATCGGACAAGGTCGGCGCGCAGGTTGACCGGCCAAAGGCCGAAAACCGGATGTGTCCTGCCATCCGATGTCGCCAGTGCGATGATCGTCCGGGAAGCGCCGCAGGCGGCAGCCAGACGCTCCACGAAATCCGTCGGGAAAAAGGGCGTGTCGGCTGCGACCGAGGCGAGATGGGTCGCTCCGGTGCCATGTGCCTCGTTCCAGTCCATGGCTGCAAGCAGCCCTGCAAGCGGACCCCTTGCAGCGTCGGGGCCGTCAGGGACTACAGGCAACCCGATATCGGCAAAGCGCTCGGCCGCACCATTCGCGCTCAGGATCATCCGGGGGACCTGGTCGCGCAGGCGGTCACAAACGTGATCCAAGACCCTGCGATCCCCGATCCGCCGGAGACATTTGTCGCCGCCGCCCATACGGCTCGAACCGCCGCCGGCCAGAATCACGCCAAGGACGATCATAGCCACAACGCCTCAACTGCACCTGTCCGTCGCCTCATCCTGACCGTGTGGTAGGGCCTGCAATCGCAGATGGCAATAAGACGGAAGTCGTAGTCGCGCGGCCTCAGCCCCCCGTCACGCTCATGTGACGCGAGAGTGCCGGGCGGTTATGCCGGCGATCGATGACGAAGTCGTGGCCCTTCGGCTTGCGGCCGATCGCCTCATCGATTGCGGTCGAAAGCAGCTCATCGCCCTCTGATGTCCGCAGCGGGTCGCGCAGGTCGGCGGCGTCTTCCTGCCCGAGGCACATATAGAGCGTTCCGGTGCACGTGATCCGCACCCGGTTGCAGCTTTCGCAGAAATTATGGGTGAGGGGGGTGATGAACCCGAGCCGCCCGCCCGTTTCCTTGACCTCGACGTAGCGGGCCGGCCCTCCGGTCTTGTAGGGGATGTCGGAGAGCGTGAAGTCGCGTTCGAGATTTGCCCGAACGAGCGACAGCGGCAGATACTGGTCGGTGCGGTCGCCGTCGATCTCGCCGAGCGGCATGGTCTCGATGAGCGTCAAGTCCATGCCGCGGCCATGGGTCCAGCGGATCATGTCCGGAATTTCCGCATCATTGACGCCCTTGAGCGCGACCGCGTTGATCTTGATCTCGAGACCCGCGCGCTGCGCCGCTTCGATCCCTTCCATCACACGTCCGAGATCGCCCCAGCGGGTGATCGCCTTGAACTTGCCGATGTCCAGCGTGTCCAGCGAGACATTGATGCGCCTGACCCCACAATCGGCAAGTTCGCCGGCAAAGCGCGCGAGCTGCGAGCCGTTTGTCGTCAGGGTCAGCTCGTCCAGTGCCCCGCTTTCCAGGTGACGCGAAAGCTGGCGCACGAGATGCATGATGTTGCGCCGGACGAGCGGCTCGCCACCGGTAAGCCGCAGCTTGCGCACGCCTTTTGCGATGAAGGCCGAGCAGAGCCGGTCGAGCTCTTCGAGAGTAAGGAGATCCTTCTTGGGAAGAAAATGCATGTCTTCCGCCATGCAATAAACGCAGCGGAAATCGCAGCGATCCGTGACGGACACGCGCAGGTAGGTAATGGCCCGGCCGAAAGGGTCTATCATCCCGGCGCCGGAAGACGTCAATTTTGCTGCGTTGCTCAAATCATTTCTCCGTCTGCAAGGACATAGGATCTCGCGCAGATGATGTCCAGCCGGCGGATACGACACGCCTTGCCGCAATGCCGCGCCTCGTCTATTTCGTCCGCAGCATCGGAGGTGAATGATGAACGTGGCGAATACCTGGCCGAGAGAGCTCAAGGTCTCGAAGGACCGGCGGCTTCTCACGGTCGCCTTCGACGATGGAGTAGCATTCGAACTGCCGGCCGAGATGCTGCGGGTCATGTCGCCATCTGCGGAGGTGCAGGGCCACTCGCCCGAGCAGCGCGTCACCGTGCCGGGCAAGAAGAACGTCGCCATCCGCGACATGATCCCGACCGGCAACTATGCCGTGCGCATCGTCTTCGATGACGGTCACGACACCGGAATCTTCTCCTGGGAATATCTCGCGACCCTGGGTCGGGAAAAGGAGACGCGCTGGGATGCCTATCTGGCCGAACTGGAGGCAAAGCGGCTGAGCCGGGAGCCGCGTCATTGATCGAACGCCATGTTCGTCATCCCAGATTCAGCTCCTGGAAGAAGTCGTTGCCCTTGTCGTCGATGACGATGAAGGCCGGGAAATCTTCCACCTCGATCCTCCAGATCGCCTCCATGCCAAGTTCCGGATAGGCGACCACCTCCACCTTCCTGATGCAGTCCTGCGCCAGCCGCGCGGCGGGTCCGCCGATCGAGCCGAGATAGAAGCCGCCATGTTTGGCGCAGGCCTCGCGCACCTGACGGGAGCGGTTGCCCTTGGCGAGCATCACCATGGAGCCGCCGGCCGCCTGGAACTGGTCGACATAGGAATCCATCCGTCCCGCGGTGGTCGGTCCGAAGGAGCCGGACGCATAGCCGGCGGGGGTCTTCGCGGGACCGGCATAATAGATCGGGTGGTCGCGGAAATAGTTCGGCATCGGTTCGGCGGCTTCGAGGCGGTCGCGGATCTTCGCGTGGGCAATATCTCGCGCAACGATGATCGTGCCCGACAGGGAAAGCCGTGTCTTCACGGGATGTTTCGACAGCTCGGCCAGGACCTCGGCCATCGGCCGGTCAAGGTCGATCCGCACGACGTGAGCCGACAGCGCGGCCTCGTCGATCTCCGGCATGTATTTCGCCGGGTTCGTCTCGAGCGCCTCCAGGAAGATGCCTTCCCTGGTGATCTTGCCGAGCGCCTGCCGGTCGGCCGAGCATGAGACCCCGATTCCTATGGGCAGCGACGCGCCATGGCGGGGCAGGCGTACGACACGCACGTCATGGCAGAAATACTTGCCGCCGAACTGGGCGCCGACACCAAGCGCCTGCGTCAGCTTGTGGATCTCGGCCTCCATTTCGATGTCACGGAAAGCAAGGCCCTGTTCGCAGCCCTGCGTAGGCAGCCCGTCCAGATAGCGCGTCGAGGCGAGCTTCACGGTCTTCAGGTTCATCTCGGCCGAGGTGCCGCCCACGACGATGGCCAGGTGATAGGGCGGACAGGCCGCAGTGCCGAGCGTGAGGATCTTCTCCTTGAGGAACGCCATGAGGCGATCATGTGTCAGAAGCGAGGGCGTGCCCTGGTAAAGGAAGGTCTTGTTGGCCGAGCCGCCGCCCTTGGCGACGAAGAGAAACTTGTAGGCATCCTCGCCTTCCTCATAGATCTCGATCTGGGCGGGAAGATTGTTCTTCGTATTCTTTTCCTCGAACATTGAAAGGGGTGCGAGCTGCGAGTAGCGCAGGTTCTTGCGCTCATAGGCATCGAGCACCCCGCGCGCGAGCGCCTCCGTATCGCCGCCGGCCGTCCATACGCGGCGACCCTTCTTGCCCATGATGATCGCCGTCCCGGTATCCTGGCACATCGGCAGCACGCCGCCTGCGGCGATGTTGGCGTTCTTCAGGAGGTCATAGGCGACAAAACGATCGTTCTCGGTCGCCTCCGCGTCGTCGAGGATCCGCGCGAGCTGCTTGAGATGCCCGGGCCGCAGCAAATGGTTGATGTCGGCGAAGGCGGTATCCGCGAGGAGCCGCAGCGCCTCCGGCTCGATCACGAGCATCTCCTCGCCCCGGAAGCGTTCCACGGAAATGTGATCGGAACTGAGCGTGCGATAGGGAGTTTCATCCTTCGCAAGCTGGAACAGATCGGCAATGATCGGATCGGCCATCATGGACCTCGCGTGGAGGGAAAGGAGCGGTTTGCGTTGCCTTCTATAACCGATCGGACGGGACGCCAAGCACCAGGGCCCGAGCAGCCCGGTAATTCGGACGGCCCATGTTGCAGCCGTGCAGCAGCGTGACAAAACCGGGTCTGGGTCGCTGGCGGAATGAAACGATTATGTTAAGAACCTGGAAACCACTACCGGGGAGTATGCGTGCGAACTTCTCGGATATTGAAGCGATCAACGAGCGAACGGGCAGCGGAGCCGGGCGGGCAGAATGAAAACCACCTCAGCGCATTGCAGCCGCCTGCTGGCGGCTACCCTCTCAGCGGCGGCCCTCTTGCCGGGCTCGGCTCACGCGACCACTTTTCTCGACATCCTGTTCGGCAATCGGCCGCGTCCCGCCTACGTCGAACGTGGTTATGACAATCCCGGGTATTCGCCGCGGCAATCCTATAATCCGTCGGGCATCAAGACGATCAAGGTCAGCGGTCCGACTTATTACACCTATAAGCCCGATGCGCTGGTGCCGATCGATTTCTCCAAGCTCGACCCCCAGATCACGAGCTCATCCGGGCCGGCGGGGGTGCAGCCCGCCAATCTGTCGCTTCAGTCGAACGTGTTCGCCGACGCATTGGATGCGTTGAAGGCGACGCATGAGCGCGCGATCAAGGAGATCGCCGACGCGGTGGTGGAATATTACTCCGTCCATCACGCGTTCATCTGGGTCAGCGGCTATAACGCCAACGAGAAGGCGGCGAAATTGTCGGCGTTCCTGGCCAATGTGGGCGAGGACGGTCTCGATCCGGCCGACTATGCCGTCAGCCTGCCGAAGGACGGCTATGACCTGGCAAATATCCCCGAACGGCTGAAGGTCCTCGCCAATTTCGAGGTGGCGATGACAGCTCGCGCGCTTCGCTATGCCAATGACGCGACCAACGGCCGGATCATCCCGGATCGCATCAGCGGGTACCACGATCTTCCCGAGCGCAAGATCGACTACCGCGCGGTCCTGGACAAGCTCGCCGCAACCGGCGACCCCGCGGCTCTTCTGGAATCCATGCAGCCGCATAACAAGTTCTACGAGGACTTGAAGAAGGAGCTCGCGACCCTGGATGCCGCGCCGGCGGAGCAGGAAAAGCCGATCACGGTCGCGGCGGGCACGATGATCCATCCGGGTGACGACAGCCCGGAACTTCCCAAGGTTCTCGAACTCATCAAGAGGAACGCCTCGGCTGATTTCATGTCGGCGCATGCAGACGTCATTCAGGCCGACGCCACCCAGACGGTCTATGACGATGGTCTGGTGAAGCTCGTGAAGGATTTCCAGAAGGAGGCCGGGCGGAGCCCAGACGGCATCATCGGCCCGAATACCATCGCATCATTGGTCGGAAAAACCGATATCCCGAAGCGGGACCGCGTCATCTATGCGATGGAGCGGCTGCGCTGGCTGCCACACGACCTGACCAACCGGTTCGTCATGATCAACGAGCCTGCCTACCATGCCGGCTATTTCGTCGACGGCAACGAGGTCCTCGGCATGAAGGCGGTGGTCGGCAAGCCGACGAACCAGACCTACTTCTTCACCGACGAGATCGAGGAGGTGGTCTTCAACCCTTCATGGGGCGTGCCGCGCTCAATCATATTCAACGAGATGATGCCGAAGATCCTTGCCGATCCCGGATATCTCGAGCGGACCGGCTATGAAGTGACGGACAATCGCGGCAACCGCATTTCGCCCTACAACGTCGATTGGGGGCAGATCGCGCAGACCGGCGGCGACGTCAATATCAAGCAACTTCCCGGCCCCGACAATGCCCTCGGACGCCTCAAGATTCTGTTCCCGAATGCGCATGACATCTACATGCACGACACGCCGGAAAAGTCGTTCTTCAATCGTTCGGTGCGGGCGCTGAGCCATGGCTGCGTGCGCTTGCAACAGCCGCTGGACATGGCTGCGGCTGTCATGGGCACGACGGTGGAGGAACTGCAGCCCTATTTTTCGAAGGACGAGAATACGGTGAAAGTCCCCAAGAAGATCCCGGTCTATGTGGCTTATTTTACTGCCTGGCCGGACTCCAGGACAGGGACGATCAACTACTATGATGACATTTACCAGCGTGACAGCTATCTCCAGAAGGCGATAGACGCCACGCGTGCCACTCGCGCGCAGACGAGTTGAATGTCAATGGCCGGGCCCTTTCAAGGCCCGGCTTCTCCTTTCCATCTCCAGCAACTGATCGAAGGCCATAGCCATCGCCTTCGAGGCGGCGCTGTTCTTTATTCCTGACGAGGGGCAGTCGGCGTTCATTCCCGTCCCGTCGTCGCATCATGGCGCCTGAGACGAGCACCAGCGTCAAATGCTTCTGGCCGGCTCGAATGGCCTTCGGGTGAACCCGTGAGGTAACTGGGAACTGGCGGAAGGAGTTCGGTTCCGGAACGGCTGGCCGCCCGGCATCGCGATCACCCCGTCGACCGGATATTCTACGATGGGTTGAACATGCAGCGAATTCCGGTTGAAGAAGATTCGATTCGTTAATGGTTTTCCTCCATCTTCCGTGAGCCCGCCCGGCCCCGGCGCGGAGTCGCGATCCCGACGGAGGAGACATTTGATGGCCAGCCCGGCGCCGGTCGAAAAGTTGGAGCGCGAGCCCGGCACGAATGGACTCTGCGCAAACGTCAGCGAGGCTGACGTTGCCGCGCTCGAGATGGCGAATGTCGATTGGTTTTGGCGCACGGATGCGGACCATCGGTTCGTTTGGATAACCGATTCCTTCTACGAGTTCACCGGCATCCCTGCCGGCTCCTCCACGAATCTGTCGCGGCTCGACTATTTGCGTACGCTTCCGGAGATGGGACCCGTCGTGGAGGCCCATGCGAAGGATCTCGCTGAACGCAGGTCCTTCCGCGATTTCATTTATCCGCTCCACGTGAAAGGTGGCGATACCTTCTGGATTTCTTCTTCCGGCATTCCGCGCTTCGATGCCGATGGCTCCTTCGCCGGCTATTTTGGTTCCGGGCGGAACGTGACTGGAGCGCTGGCCCGCTTCGATGACCTCGACAAGCTGCGTCGGGAACTTGCCGAGAACCAGGCCGTCCTCGGCGAGGCGTTCGGAGCGCTGTCTGCGGGACTGGCGGTGTTCGGAGCCGATGATCGCCTCATCATGCATAACGGTCGAATGGCCGAGCTGTATCCCCCGTTTGCGGAGGCGCTCGCGCCGGGCGTTTCGCTCGACCTCGTGCTCGCCGCTTCTTTCGATCCCGGCCGGGCTGGAATTGCCGACGCTGCGCCTGCGGTGATCGAGGAGAGGCAGCGCGCATTCGTGGAACGGCAGGTGAAGGCGCTCTGGAGCCCCTCTTCGGAGGGAGTGCAGCAGCTGAATGACGGGCGCTGGGTTCATTCTCTGAACCGCCGCCTCGACAACGGAACCCTCATCGCGCTTCGCGTCGACATTACCAGGCTGAAGCAGCGGGAGATCGACCTCGCGCGTGCGCTTGAACGCGCAAAAATCGCCGAGGACACCATCACAGCCGCAAGTGAGGGCATTTTCGTCAAGGACGAGGCCGGACGCTATGTTCTTGCGAACCGAAGCTTCAGCAGGCTCCTCGGCCTTGACCCCGAAGCCGTCATCGGGCGAACGGACCGCGACCTAGTCTCGCCGGACGATGCCCGCCGACACTGGGAGATCGATCGGCGCGTGCTCGAAACGGGCGAGTCGTTCGAATGTGAGGAGACGATCGAAGGAAAGGACGGCAAGCTCTCCACCCATATCGTCCGAAAGTCATGCATCCTCACGCCCGGCGGCCGGCGGTATGTCTCGGGCATGCTTCTCGATATTTCGGCCCAGAAAGCGAATGAATGCAGCCTCGCGCATGCTCGCGATGCGCTGCAGGAAGCCCTCAATGAAGTGAACAACTACAAATTCGCGCTCGACAAGACGGCCATCGTCGCTTTCCACGATGCGGCGATGCGGATCACGTATGTCAACGACCGCTTCTGCGAGATCACCGGCCATGAACGCGAGGCCGTTATCGGAACCAGGCTGGCGGGATTCTCGGAGGGACTCCATCCGCCAGCCTTCTTCGAATCGATCTGGCACACGGTCGGAGCAGGTGAAGTCTGGACGGGGGAAATGCGCAATCGGTCGAAGGACGGCTGCCTGTGGTGGGCCGAGACCACGATCGTTCCCCTGGCCGATACCAACGGCCGGATCGCGCGCTACGTGGCGGTGCGCTACGACATCACGGCACGCAAGCTCGCCGAGGAGCATATGTGCAAGGTCGAGGCGGAAAAGGCGCAAGCGATGGCCATACTCAAGGACGTCATCGACACGGTCCCCGACGGCATCGTCGCCTATGATCCGGATGGTCGGCTCGTCTTCCACAACAAGGCGTACAAGGAAATCTATCGCGCCTCTGCTCCCGCTATCCGCAGGGGAGCGCATTACGAGAGCATCATGCGCTACGGCCTGAAACGGGGGCAGTATCCGGAGGCCGGCAAGACGCCGGAGGAGCAGGAGGCCTGGCTCCGCAATCGCCTGGATTCGCGGCGCCTGAAGCGTTACGACGCCGTTCAGAAGATCGATCGCGGGCGCTGGGTTCAATTGCGCGACCGGCTTTCCCATACCGGCTATATCGTCGGGGTCCGAACCGACATCACGGCCCAACGGCACGCGGAGGCCGAGATCAGGCGCTATGCCGAGACCGACGATCTGACCGGGGCGAACAACCGCAAGGCCTTCTATTTGCGTATGGAGAGAATTCTGCGGGCGGATCCGCAGGGCAAGACCCATGCGCTGGCGATTTTCGATCTTGACCGCTTCAAGGAGATCAACGACACGCTGGGCCACGATGCCGGTGACGAATATATCCGCGAGGTGGTGCGGCGGCTCACGTCGGCGTGCCGAAAGCGCGACGTGGTTGCCAGGCTCGGCGGAGACGAGTTCGCGGTGGTATTGACCGGCCTTTCCGGGGCCCCTCATGCGGCGGATCGCATCGAACGGCTGCGCGCGGCCTTCGGCGAGCCGATGGTGCTCGGCGGAGAGGTCCTGCGCCCCTCGGCCAGCATTGGCGTTGCGCTCTATCCGAGAGACGGCATCGAACTGACGGAACTAATGAAAGCCGCCGATACGGCACTTTACGAGGCGAAGACAGCCGGCCGCGACCGATGCGCCTTCTATGAGGCCCGCCTTGGCGAAGAGCGTCGGCGCCGGCAGGAAACGGCGCTCCGTCTCGTCGCCGCCATCGATCGCAATGAAATCGCAGTCGCCCTTCAGCCCCAGGTCGAACTCGCAAGCGGCAAGCTCGCCGGGTTTGAGGCCTTGGCGCGATGGCGCCGCGGCGACCACGTCATCATGCCCGCAGAATTCATAGATGTCGCGACCGAGCACGGTTTGATCGTGCCGCTGGGACATGCTGTTCTCGAACAATCGATTTCCGCGATCCGCAGCATGATGGATGCCGGCCTGCAGCCCGTCCAGGTAGCGGTCAACATATCCGGACCGCAATTGAAGATTGATCGTTTTGCGGAGCGGGTCGGGAGGCTGCTGACACGCTATGACGTTCCGCCCTCGATGCTTGAAATCGAGATCACCGAGGCGGTGCTCCTCGATCGCTCGTCGGAATTGATCGACCGC
>Ga0097681_1004135_pt1 | contig 10624 bp, 9 predicted proteins | sample ThiBiot_750_plan_FD_72845 | JGI IMG/M metagenome (GOLD analysis project Ga0097681, IMG submission 72845) | Wastewater bioreactor microbial communities from Cape Town, South Africa - Thiocy_cont_750_plan - 1398105538144 (version 2) (version 2) ... | reverse complement strand
AGATAAGGTAGACAACAAAAGCTTGAGATTTATAGTTTATTTAGTGGATTAGCACAAAGCCATGTTAGAAACTCGTCATTTATGCGTATAGGATTAATAGCAAAGAGCTCTCATGATAGTAAATGTATCCGTCTTTGTAACACGCAAAAATAATGTTACTTTTACCATCCAAATTAATATCACTAAATACTGTTATTTCCATTAATGTTGGCTAAATAGGACTGCCAACTCTTAAAGTTGAAAAGGGGTTTTCGAAAGTCGAAATTGAGTACATTTGTTGCGAAAGTGAGGTGCATATAGTTTTTTATTATATGATGAGATATTTACTGTAATTTGTTTCATTGTATCCCAAAGAAACACCTTCATAAATAGGTCTATGTATATATTAACAAGCGAAACTTTAACTTTTCTACATTCATAAAATACGTATTGATAGAACTAAATTTATGTAGGCGGTCCTTTCTGTTCTGTTTATACAATAGCTTTGGTTTAAGGTCGAACTAGCTACGACGAAAAATTAAACTTTATTTTGAGCTTAATTCGTTTTTTTTTGATTATGAGATTAAAGAAACTATTCAGCTATTTTGATTCGTGGTGATTAAGATCCTAAATGTCAGAAGGTTCTAGTTCTGTATTATTATGTCGATCTATAAAGAATCAAGATTATTTTGAACAGCATCTACGTAGTAATTAGATCAGTTTTTTATCAATAAAACTTTGCCAAAGCAATTTTATCTGAAAATGCTGATATTTGTGTATAAATAATTCAATTTTCTTGGGAAAAGTCTCAAATAGTAAAATGGGGTACTGTTCGCAGCCCTGGACTCAAATATACCTTCGTTTGATTTAGAATGAGATTGAGCGACATGTTTGCACTCTATTTATGTTTTTTATGTCGAGAGCACGTATGGCGTTTTATTTTTGATTACTTATTGGCTATTGCAGCGGTTACAGTACTTATACAAAAAGCAACATATGTTTCATTTCTAGTATATATGTATGTTTTACAACAGCAAAGGATCGAAGAAGGATTCGTCTGCAAATAAAACATTGTCAAGTTCTTCAAACTCAACGAACACACAAGTCACAACAATGCCAATGCTAAATATTACTAAAACTCTTGATAATTTAAAACATATTGAAAACACATTAAACTCTTATTCTTATCCTGTCGATCATATTGCAGTCATTTTATAGATATTATCACGCTTTTATTTATCTCCGAACTTAAACTTGCATAATAGATAAATAACATGAAGCGAATTTATTTTAAGTATTAATAGCGCAGAAATTTTTGAATACGATGATTTAGCGTATCTGCAACATATAAGTTTAGTTGAGTGTCTAAAGCGACATCTAATGGTTGATATAGTAGAGTAGAATTACTACCGAAAATACCAGTTTTACCAGCTATGGTTGTTCCATTCGGTTGATCGAGCAGAAAAAACTGAATACGTTGATTGTACCTGTCAGCAACATATAAATTACTCATCGGATCGGTAACTAAACATTCAGGACCAGATAATTGTGTCGATGTAGAACCTGCAATGCCGTTTATATTTCCAGTAAAAACTGTTCGGTTGAGATCACCTATTTTCCACTGAACTATATTATTAGTCACATGGTTGGCAATCAGTAATGTATCTCTTGATACACCAAATCTAATACCTGTTGGATAATGCAGTTGTATGTTACTGTTTCCTCCATTATTTCCACCAGCAACGACTGTTCCTGTTGATTCATTAAGAAGATAGCGCATAATACGATGATTAGCAGTATCAGCAATATATAGAGCTCCAGATTTCTCATCATGAAAGATATCTTCAGGAAGATACAATTGACTATCATTAGATCCCGAAACACCCAGGCCAGCAATTGTCGAACCAAAAGATGAATTAAACTTCCATAATTGAATACGATGATTCTCTCTATCTACGACATATATGTCACCTTCATTCTCTACCATTACTTTCGAAGGAATCGATAAATGATATGCGTCCGAACCTGAAATTCCATTCGACTGACCACAAACAGTTGTTCCCGATAAAGCTCCTCTTGGATAATACTGAATGCGATGCCTTCCCGTATCAGCAACGTAGATTGAGTTAGACCAATCTAATGTTACACCTCTGGGACTCGTAAGTTGATTAGCAGCTACACCAGACTGTCCAGAAATTCCAGCAACTGTTATTCCTGTTTGATTCCATCGTAGAATAGCCTCTAAAATCTTTCAAAATATATATAACATGAAGTCAAATACTAATGAATATTAACCTGGCTTAACTTTTTTCGGTTTGTACAATAGAAAAATAAGAATAGCAGCAATTATCAATAGGAGTACAAGAAGAGAGATTATTACAATACAAGTTACCAATTTAGTAGAACATCTATGAATTGAAACTATTTCATGTGAATTATATATATGATAGAATAAATATTATTAACTTTTTCTTTCGTTTTTGTATCCTATGTTGACGATGCTCTTTTTCGAATGTTGTCCAATCTGGCCATTCAGATGATCGGAGTGTAGATGCACAGCGGTGGCTCACGAGTTCAGATTTGCTAGGATTTGTTGAACTAGTTGTTGCTGTTGTTTTCTTCGATTGTTTTGATTGACGGGTAACGACATGAATCGTTCTTGATGAATTTATTTTTTTAGGATAAAATTTGCTCGAACTTCGAGTTCGAGTAGACAAACGTCTAGTATGTATACTTCGGTGTATTATTTTCATTTCTGTTTTGAGTATGAATATGAAGACAGACAGATTGTTAATATAAGGTTTCAGAATAAAGAAAAAAAATGGAGCAATATGTAAATGTCGCGTAACTTTTATTGGTGAACTTAAGAAGCAACTTTTCAAGAAACTGGAGTCCATGTATCGGATGATGGATCGTAAATTTCACCAAGTATTGAACTATGACCACCTACTACTAAGACCTTACCTGATGGCAATAACGATGCTGTATGATAAATACGATACGTAGACATACGTGCAACTGTTTTCCATTTATTGTCTGATGGATTATATAATTCACAGGTTGATAAATATTCACCATTATTATTACCACCAGTAACGAGAATTTCGCCTGTTTTTAATAATGTTGCTGTATGACCAAGACGAGCTGTTGAGATACTAGCAATGGAATCCCATTTATTCGATGAAATATTATATAATTCATTGCTTGACAAGGATTTTTCACCGTCAGTACCACCAATGACAAGTACATGCTTAGTTGGTAATACGGTAGCTGTGTGTTGTAAACGTGCAATTGACATATTAGCAGTATGTGTCGATGTATTCGAAGCGATATCATATATTTCAACGCTGGCAAGAGCTACTCCTGCATAACCGCCAACTAATAATACTTTATCATTTGATATCATGCTAGCAGTATGAAAAGACCGCTTCGATAACATACTAGACATAGCTATCGGTACACGAAAATCTAACGGATCTATGAGCTCACACGATGAACTATAAGTATGCATATCAGTACCACCAGTAATTAGAACTTTTCCAGCAGATGACAATGTTGCCGCATGTCCAATGAATCCTTGTACAAAAGTAGTAACTTTTTCCCAAGTATTATTTTGAGGTTCATAGAGTTCAAAGAGAAACGCCGAATAATCATTGAATTGACTACCTCCAACGGCTAAGACTTGTCCCGATGGAAGCAACGTTGCAGTATGTTGTGATCGAGGTGATTGCATGCTCGCTTTTTTAATCCAAGTATTCGTTGACGTTTGATAAATTTCACAAGTCGATGAAAAATTCCACACATTTACACCACCCGTAATCAGAACATCTCCAGATGATAGGACAGTCGCTGTATGATGAAAACGTTGTGACACTATTTCATTGACGCGATTCCAACGATTCGATGATGGATCATAGAGTTCACCCATTGGATACGTACTACCACCGGTTACTAAGACTTTTCCCGAGGGTAATGCATTTGCTTGATGTTGGCTGCGTGATTGTGACATGTTAGCAATTAGAGTCCACGTTTTTGTTGTAGGATCAAATAATTCAGCAGTTGATAAATCCTCAAAATTATCACCACCAGAGACTAGAACATGTCCAGAAGGCAGTAGAGCTGCAGCATGAGCATAACGTGGAACGGACATGCTCGTAGTTTGTATCCATTTATTTAACGATGGATCGTAAAGTTCACAATTAGCTGTACGTAATCCATTATTGATACCACCAGTAACTAAGATTTCACCGGATGGTAATAGTGTAGCAGTATGAGACGAACGTTTTTCAATCATTTGAGCAAATACATTCCATATATTTGCTGTTGGATCGTAAATATCACAACTTGAAAGATATTCTTTTCCATTAAAACCACCGATGACAACGAGTTTGCCCGATGATAAAACAACGCTACTATGTTGAACTCGTTCCGTTGACATATTACCACTAGAAATCCATGTACCAGAAGAAACATTATACAATTCACTACTCGAATAATATGTTAATTCCGGTTGTAGATCATAACCACCTGTGACCAGTACGTTTCCTGATGGAAGTAGATTAGCTGTATGTTGACAACGTGCATTCGACATACGTTCATCAGGACTCCACATACTATATATTGTATTAAAAATAGACGAACGTTGTGCACAAATATTAACCGCAGATCCACCAGCAACAAGAACATTACCGTTCTTCAATTGTGTAGCTGTATGTTGTGAACGACCGAATCTGATGCCCATTACTGGAGTCCATGAGTCTGTCGGTCCATTATATATCGCCGAATTTTCTAATGAATCCCAACCATCAAAACCGCCAATTACAAGTACTTGTCCAGATGATAACGAAGTTGCCGTATTTTGCCAAACAAAATCCGGAAAATTAGCCGATGAAGTCCATTCATTAGTTTGAGGATCATATGTAGCAGCAAATGGAACACTAAAACCACCTGAAACAAATACTTTACCGGATGATAACAAAGTGGCCGTATGTTGAAAACGAAAATTTGCCATTGGTGCTACTTCAGTCCATGTATTTTGTTCAGGATCGTATATTTCACAAGTTTGCAATAATTCAAATATACTATCACCATAAGCACCGCCTGTAACCAGAACTTTTCCTGATGATAATAAAGTAGCTGTATGTGCAGCACGTGCGTTATGCATGTTAGCAACAGTTGTCCATTTATTTTCTTTTGGATCATAGATTTCACATTCAGACCAATAATGATGGTCATAACTAAATCCACCGACGACCAAAAGTCGACCATCGGCTAGAAGAGTAGTGGTATGATAGAATCGTTGTTTGCTCATTGAAGCAATGAGAGACCATTTATTCGACAATGGATCATATATTTCACAAGCGGAATCATTTCCAGGAATACCACCAATGGCTAAAACTTGTCCAGATGGTAACATTGTAGCTGTATGATATAATCGGGCGAACGCCATACTCGCTACTGATGTCCAAGTATTTGTCGAATGATTATAGACTTCACAAGTTTCAGTTACATCATATTCATCATCAATTCCACCAGTAACTAAAACTTTATTCGATGGTAAAAGAACAGCTGCATGTCTTGAACGTTTTATCAACATATCTGGCACAATTCTCCACGTATTTTCTTGTGAATCGTACAATTCACATGATGAATAAATATTCGTTGAAGTTGTTTGACCACCTGTTACAAGTACATATCTCGATGACAGTAAAGTCGCTGTATGTTCATGTCGTGGTACTACTAAACTTGGAACAACTGCCCATGAGTTCGATGAAGGATGATAGATTTCACAATTCGCAACAGAAGTGACGAGCATTGTTCCACCAGTGATCAGAATCGATCCTGTTGGTAACAATGTAGCTGCATGTCGAATGATAATCCCTGGTTCACTTTGAATATTCAATGATTCTATAGAATGATTGTACGAACTCGTACAATCGATAATCAATAGAAATAATCCTATGATTAACTTGTAGGACATTTTTTTGTAAATATATTTATGAATTAGAACGAAATATTTATAAGTACAAAACAGGTGCTCTTTATCTCAACATGTTCTATTCGTATTACTCATTTTTTATTCAATGTCATCGTTATGTTGTTACCTTTTTTTTGCCATTCTTTCAAACGAGATCGTTTGTTACCGATGGCAACGGTGTCTAACAAAAAATTCTACTCGTGTTTTTGGCTCGATGAACAAATATCTCAAACAAAAGATTATCAAAATCTACAGAAAGAATTACGAAAAATCATTAATAATTTACAATTATTCGATAATATCGATGAATGTGAACGATGTATTCGAAAAGTTAAACAAGAAAAACTTATTCTTATTGTATCGAATTCATTAGCTCAACAAATCCTTCCTCGTATACATGATTTCAGCCAATTGACAGCTTGTTACATCTATTCTCACGATCGAACTGATGATCGACAATGGATTAAAAACTTTTCCAAAGTCAAAGGCATTTTTCATACATCATCTCAACTTCTCATTCGAGTTTCTCAAGATCGACAAGGTCGTTTGCGATCTACAGATGATCGTGGAACTGTTTCATTAGTTACAGGCAATCGGCAATTATTAGAAAGTCGAAATGCAATATTTCTCTGGTTTCAATTGTTCATCGAAGTACTTCTACGTATGCATCATACATCGCATACTCGACAGGAACTAATCGATCTTTGTCAAGAATCATACAAAACTGATTCCAGTGAACTTTCGATTATCGATGAATTTCGTCGAACATACAAAACAGAAAATGCCATTTGGTGGTACACACGTGAATGTTTTCTCTATCGAATGTTGAACAAAGCCTTGCGTATTCAAGATTTTCAAACATTATTTACATTTCGATTTTTTATGAGTGATCTTGCTAAACAATTAACTATTGAATATGAACGTTATCTACGTGAATTGTCAACACGTGATCGAATTCGAGTGTATCGCGGTCAAGCAATTGGTGTTGATGAATTGAAATTAATGCAATTGCATATTGGAGAATTCATTTCGATGAATTCATTTCTATCGACTAGCGTTCATCGACAGACAGCCATTGGATTTCTATATTCAATTCAAATTACGGATGATATCGAAAGAATTCTATTCGAAATCGATATTGATCCACGTGAAAAAACAGTTCCATTTAGTCGTATTGATCGTTTGAGTTATTTCGAAACTGAAGAAGAAATATTGATCATGCTCGGTGCGTTATTTCGTATTGAATCGATTGAACAAGATCGTACGAAACGATTCTGGATCGTTTCAGTTACATTAGCTAGTCAAGATGATTTCTATTTGAAAGAAACATTTGCACATATGAAACAAACGATTGGCGATGAAACAAATTTTGATTCATTGGGAAAGATTTTAACTGAAATGGGTCAATATGAACAAGCGGAGAAATGCTATCGACGAATGATTTGTGAAGCTCAACTCAATCGAAGTATTGCCTATGCTGGTCTGGCTTGGGCAGATCATTGGTCGAATAATTATGACACAGCTTTAGAAAATCTACAGAAAAGCTTAGTTCTTATCGAGGAAATTCGTTCGGATATTTGTGAAGAAAAAGGCAAATTGTTTAGTGCAATGGGTCTTGTCTATTGGCGAAAGAAACAATATGAAGATGCTTTAGAAAATCTTAATCGAGCTTTACGTATTCAACAGATGATTCTACCGGCAGAACATGCAGATCTACTAGCGACATACAATCGTTTGGCTATAACTTATAGTGCGATGAATCAAATTGAACAAGCTCTCGAATTTTATAATAAATGTTTAACGATACGATTGGCAACTCTACCGCATGATCATCCAGATATTGCAACATCGTACAATAATCTCGGTTGGTTATATGATGAACGCATAGGTGATTATACGAAAGCATTAGAATATTTTCAAAAAGCGCTTGTAATCTGTCGAAAAACTTTACCATCGACACATCGAGATATTATTCGAACTGAACAAAATATTCGAAAAATCAATGAAAAACTCAGGAAATAAATTCTCTCTCTCTCGCTTTCTCTTCTACTTTTCATGTAGTTAAATTTGTCAATTTGTATGTTTTCAATGGACTGTAGGAGTGTTGGAATATACTACCAACTGTTACGAACAATAATTGAATTGATTCCGAGAGATTATTCATTCGAATTAATCGATGAATCATATTTTTGTGCTTATGTTTATTTTCATACTCGAGTGTTAGTCGCATCGATATAATAATAAACTGGAACTATTCGAATGTTGATTGTTTGTTGTCTATTTTGATAGCATTCATGTGTCGTTCGTTTCATTTGTACTAACAATTGATATTCTTCATTCCAATCGCAAACGGCATCTGTAAGATAAATCAAACGAAGATAATTAAGATTGAGACCTTCGTGCCATATGGACATTTTTTCAATCGAAACACCAAAATCATACGGCAATGGTTTGACTACGATTGAAGGTTGGAGTTTTTCTTTTAATTACTTTTATTTATGTGCCTATTGGGATACGAATAGAAATAATTGAAAACAAGACCCGTGTGTTTATGCTATTAGCATAAAACGATAAGGGCACGCTGTCCCATTTCTTTTAAATAAAAGAAAAACAATTATCAATCCAGACATAGTTCTGTCCTACATGTTGATTGTCTAAAAACATCGAAAACTGAATTGAAAACGTTGATCGTTGTATTTTCTTCACTTCCGAAAAAAAAAAACTTTTTTTTTTAATTGCTTCGTAAACAATGTCTGTACAAGGGTCGAAATGATCTTCTTTTTGTCTTTATATCTTTCTCATCTATTATTCTTATTATTTGTTTATGAGATGTTACTTTCTTTTCTTTTTTCTCGAACGTTAATTGTACATCGATTAGTATATTGTAAATGATTTTTTTGTTCCGCTATTGGTGATCTGCCATTTTATCTAACGATCTATCCATATTTAGCGCATTAACGAGTTAATGATAAACGAGTGGCTATTTCTGGTTTACAGATTTTCTTTTTGTTTTATTATCAAGGCTGTATCCATTTATGGTTAGTTTAAGTTTGACTTTTTCCATCTTCTCATTTCTGATTGAAAGACATTTTACAGTCAATCGCATCGAACAAAGAAATATTGTTCCAGATGTTTACGAAATAAAAAGAAAAGATATGTAATTGTTTTTTCCTCTTTTGTAATCTCTGCTTGATTGACAAAAAATCTGTTTATATTAGACGAGATCGTCTCAAAAAGAGAAATTATTCTCTCTTTTTTTCTCTCTCATTTTTTCTAGACAGTATATAAGTGCTGGTCAATAAGCAGAAAACTCTTGTTTAGCATCATTGGTATCTACATCGTACGTTAAATAGAAACCTACAATCATGTCGGCCGAATCGTAAGTTAAAGATAAAAGAAAAAGATTACTGTTTTTTTTTGTTCATCATGTTTAATCTAGAATGGCATATGATCCCAATGATAAAGAACTTCAAGAATCATTGAAATATTTAGTTCTTCCAACCGAAGAAAAATTAAAACTTCGATCACAACCTTTCGATGCCAAGAAAGCATGTTGGGTTCCCGATCCAAAAGAAGTTTTTGCAGCTGCTGAAATCGTCGAAGTCAAAGGCGATCAAACAGTTGTTCAAACAGCCAAGGGAGAGGTACTGATCACGGGACAATTCTTACTTTGCAATAATCATCTCTCGTATCTTTAGAATGTTACAGTCAAAACCGATCTCGTTCAACAAATGAATCCTCCCAAGTACTGTTGTACTGATGATATGGCTGATTTGACATATCTCAACGATGCCTCAGTTTTCGGTAACTTACGTGATCGTTACTCACGATGGCTCATCTATGTAAGACCGTGCTGCTTCGTTTTTACAATATTTTCTCTCTCTCTGTAGACATATTCGGGTCTCTTTTGCGTGGTCATCAATCCATTCAAACGTCTCCCAATTTATACAATGAAGGTCGTCATGATGTATCGTGGCAAAAAACGTACTGAAGTAGCACCACATTTATATGCTATTTCTGATAACGCATATTCGAATATGCTTCGTGGTACGAGAGACTTTTGTTTTACAAAAATAGGATTTTAGTTGTTTTTTTTTTTCGTTTCTGTAAGATCGTGAAAATCAATCGATGTTGATCACTGGTGAATCCGGTGCCGGTAAAACAGAAAATACCAAGAAAGTCATTCAATATTTCGCTTTGGTCGCTGCTGCTGGTGTTAAAAGCGACGATAGCGCAGAAAAAAAACAAACACTCGAAGATCAAATTGTCGCTTGCAGTAAGTCATTCATATTTACAACAAAAAAAAATATATTCTACGACGATTTGTTTATTATTAGATCCTGTCTTGGAAGCTTACGGCAATGCCAAAACAACTCGTAACAACAATTCATCTCGTTTTGTAAATATCCTATTTGACCTACATGCACATATGTTTTTTTTGCACATTTTCACACTTGTGTTCATTTAGCACATTCACATTCACATTCACATGTAAATTGTATGAGAAAATCGCTTTCGATCGATTGAAATAATTCTTCTTGTCTAGGGTAAATTTATTCGTATTCACTTCGGTCCAACTGGTAAAATCGCTGGTGCTGATATCGAAGTTTATCTTCTCGAAAAATCTCGTGTCATCTTTCAAGTACGATTGGAATTTCCAACAAACAA
>Ga0097681_1004133_pt1 | contig 10627 bp, 10 predicted proteins | sample ThiBiot_750_plan_FD_72845 | JGI IMG/M metagenome (GOLD analysis project Ga0097681, IMG submission 72845) | Wastewater bioreactor microbial communities from Cape Town, South Africa - Thiocy_cont_750_plan - 1398105538144 (version 2) (version 2) ... | reverse complement strand
GATCGGCAACCGATGCCATAGTGAAAATGTTATTTAATGAGTATAATAAGAACAACAAAAGCTTTTCTAGTTTTCTTTTGCATGCTACGGAGAATTTGATCCGAAGACGATTATTTTCTTCGTTTCTAATGAATGTAAACAAAAGAATTTGTGCGTTTACGCAATATTCGTTATCAGGACACTGTCCATTAACCTTTCGAAACCTATTGAATTTTGTTATTTTATGATGATAATACACCTTTTCAAATTATATTAATTTTCTTTTTCGTTTCGTTCTCTCAATGAACTGAATATGATTAAACGTGAAACAACCTTGAAGTACATAACATTCTGTTACGTCAATATTGCACATAGAGAGAAAAGAGCTCTTTCTTTCTTTCGGTTTTTTATGCATATTTGTTGCTCGCCTTCTTCTTCTTCTTCTCTCGATTTTTTTTTCGTTGTCAAAAAGAAAAAATTCAAAGGACCTTTTGTAAATATAAAAGAAAACGAACAGTGGAAGAACAGAACGAGCAAAAAAAGAGAGGCAGGACGAGAAAAAGAGAGTGTTGCTGTTAAAATGCGATTTTTTATGATTATATTCTGTTGCTTCTTTCTTTTTTTCAACACATTCATACTAGTTCGTTGATGATAATGGACGTTAAACAAGTGACTTTTTTATTGACATTTTTCGTATCTATTCACCAAAGTTTCTCTTCATTTTGGAATGAAATTCCGCGAAATTGTATCTATGATCAAAAAACAACATTTTCCTGTTGGAATACAACATTTATACATCCGATACCATTGTTCAATGATCGTGTTTATACATTACAAGATCATCGAGTTCATATTCAAAATTCATTCTTTCAATTATCAATTCGAGATTTATTGATTCATGTTGGCACAAATATACAAAGTTTAACATTAACGAACAATACGTTTGCTTCGAATGTCATCGATGTAAATAATATCTTTGAAGGTGGTATCTTTTTTCGTTTACTATCCAATCTGTCTGTTCATGATTCACTTGCTTTACAATGGGCACAATTAAATGGTTCATATTTTCCCCGTTTAACTCATCTCGATCTATCGAATAATCAATTAACAATTCGAACTCGACTTAGTTTCGATCGTCGATTTTATCCGAAATTAAAATCTATCGATCTCTCATCGAATAAATTATCATCGATTGAGAATCTTGTTGGCAATGCTTTACAAACTTTAGAAATTCTTATTCTATCACATAATCCACTCGAACAAATCGATAGACAATTATTAAAACAATTTTCATCATTACAAATCTTAGATCTTTCATCGACATCAATTAAACATTTATTTAGTCAAACATTTCTACCAAATCTGCAAACATTGATTTGTCAACATTGCCGACAAATTCCATCATGGGAATATAAAAAATTCTTTGCAAATTGTTCATCAAAATTAACCATCGATTTAACCTATTCGAATGTCTACTCACTGAAAGTTTTTAATTCTCATTCGCATTGTTTGAAAGATTTAATTTTAAATGAACAAAATCTTGTTGAATCAATTAACACCAATGATCTTTTGGATAGTATCTATCTCGAAACAATTCAAGCAAGAAAAAATTACGATCTCGAAAATGTTTATTTGAATGTCTACGAACATTTAACAAGCATCGATTTCAGTGATAATATCTATTTAAATCAAGTTCTACTTCGATTACGATCGAATGATACGCATATTCAACAATTGAATCTCGCTCATACGGGTCTAACAGACTTTTCAATTGATTTTGCGAATACAACATTGAAATATATTCATATCGATCGTGTCGATATGAGCTCAAGTCATTTAGAAACAATCGAATTTTTAAAATATCTAACATTTCATACGATTGATTTAAGTTCGAATCGTTTGAAAATTATCGATCTTAGTTTAATAACTTATCGTCATGGTATGTACGATCTATCTTTAATGAATTCATTAAATCTTAGTTCCAATCAAATGGAATATTTGAAACTAAATTATGAAAATGAATCTCCACATACGATCGATCTTTCCAATAATCAATTAGAAACAATCGATCTTTCAGGTCAAACAACATACACACTTCTATTAAATCAAAATTCGAAACTATCATTAGCTCAACCGAATTTTCATGTTGATATTCCATCATTACAATATCTCGATGTATCATCGATAAATCTACATTCATTAGAGCATTTAATTTATCTACATAATCTAACTAATCTTCATACATTAAGTCTCAGTCATAATCGATTAGAAATCGGCCATCGAATACTCAATTGGCATCTATTCGAACCATGGAAGAAAACATTAACTCATGCAACTCTACAAAATCTTTCACTCGAACAAATCGATGCCGGTGCACAATTAACTGATTATTATCATTTATTAACAGTTGATTTGAATTTAAATATTCATCTTCAATGTGACTGTCGTTTACAACCATTTCTCGACTGGTTAAGAGTTCCAGCACCAGCATTGAATGATTTCTATGAACCATTACAAAAATTTCTTCGTATCGATTGTCCAATTTCGTTGTATGATCTTCATTGTGATGACGAATATCGAGAACAAAAAAATCATAATATAGCATCGTTTTTCAAATTTTTATTTGGTCTTTTTTCGTTAATTGTGATTTTATTACTTATTTTTAAATTTATCGATCGAAAAATTCGACGACTACAATCAAGATTCTATCAACGTGTTTATACAGATGCTGACATAATCACACTTAACGAACGACATATTACTCATAGAACAGTTGATGATAATGATGATGATGCTGCTTGAATATTTGTACCTACGTTTTTCTTTTCAATAATAAATAACTCGTAAAATAGCATAGAGATGTCACTAGTTATCAATCTTGACATGATAAACATATATTCGAATGGTAGATTTAATCCAATGATAATCTGTCATTCTATCAGTCATTAGTCAGTCAAGTTTGAATAGATCGTTTTCATTGTTTATTTTCATTTGTGGTTTTTGTTTATTCCAGTCAAGATCTGAGACGTACTGATATCATTATGGAGGAAATTTTCGAGAAAAAACTAATTCAAGCTGCACAAGCAGTTGAACAACAAGTAATTGCTGTTTGTTTCTTCGTTTTTGTTTCAATACAAAGAATTTCGTTTTTGTCAGGTCGATGCCGAATTAAATCGTTTGGAACAATTAACCGAAAATGATATTGAAAAAATGCGTACTCAGAGACTCGAAGCAATGAAACAAGAACATAAAAAACGACAAGATTGGATGGCAAATGGTAGGATTTACACGAATGATATTGAATTTCAAATTCTCTACTCTTCTTTTCTAAGGCCATGGTGAATATGAAGAATTAGCCGGTGAAAAGGAACTATTCGATATCACAAAGAAAAGTGAACGAATTGTTTGTCATTTCTATCGTGATTCGACGACACGATGTAAAATCGTCGATAAACATCTCGAAATTCTTGCTCGTAAACATATCGAAACAAAATTTGTCAAATTAAACGTCGATCGAGCTCCATTCATCACCGAACGATTACATATTAAAGTTTTGCCTACACTTGCATTGCTTATTGACAATATTGTTAAAGATAAGATCGTTGGTTTTACTGATCTTGGCAATCACGATGATTTCTCAACAGATATGCTCGAATGGCGGTTAGGTAAAGGTGGAGTTATCGAATACAAAGGTGATTTAACAACGCCACCCGATGAAAAGAAAAAAGCAATTCAGGTCTTCGGAAAGAAGAATAAAACAATACGAGATGGCAATAATGATGATGATGATGAAGATGATGATTAAATTTTGTTAATTTTTATTTTATTTTTATGTTTTATTTGGAACAAAGAAAGAAAAGAAAAGAAAAGAAATCATTCATCCTAGGAGAAATATGATCTCGAATGTTTATATCTATGAGTCAATAACGTTCCCCGAGGAATAAACACAGAACGAGAGAAAAAAAGAATTATTCATTAATGAAATCGATCGACTCGTGATTGAGTTCGTTTCTTTTTCTTTTACTTTATCTTTAGCGTAGCAATGAAATTCAATCGTTTGCTTTTATTATTTCAGATGATTTTTTGATAATGAATGATTGGAATAATTCACCAACAAATACATCGACTCGACGGCTTTATCATCGTCGAAATCGAAAGGGTAATCGAACAACAAATGGAACATATTCATATTATTTTCCCGTTACAACGACAATCACAACCAGTACGACATTAGCAATCGAGTCAACTCGTGTGCCGATTAATGATCTATTCGCTTGGATATCATCGTTATTTCAATATAAGAATATTCTCGTGATTATTCTATGTTTATTCGCACTTTTATGTGTGATTTCAATTATATTTATCATCGCCATATGGAAATGTAAACAAAGAAAACGTGGAAATAAACGTCGGCAAGGTAGTTTCGATCGAAAACGTCTAGAAAATCTACCGGACTTTCTCGATGATCATCGTGATAATGACAATCAAAATGAAAAAGATATTCTACTCGAACCAACGAAAAACACGAGCGCGATTCTAACCTATCCGACTCTACTCAATGGTAATGCGCAAAGCGATAATATCAGTAATACACTATCATTAGATCCTATGCTCGAACAAAAAATCATACAAAACAATCAATTAAGTACTTCAGTGTCATTGCCTACAGCCGATGCGACATCGGTCGATACTCTACGTGGTTCATTAGCGTCGACGCCGTCTCAACAGATATCAACTGGCCAAGGGCCATCAACACCGACTCGATTACTTCCAGTAACAACGACTGATTCAGTTGTCAATGACGATGAACATGTTGATGACAGGGAAAAAGGCGATGATCTGCACGATCTCGATTTGTCACGCATACGTCCACATTTTGCCAAAGCTGTTAACAGTAGTTCGGGTAATTTAGCGACACATCGAACGTCAGCATCGTCAATCGAACAAACAATTCGAAAGCGAGAACAAAATGCTGAACAACAAGAACGACACGAACTGCACGGTTCAGCGTCGAATATCTATGAAAAAACAATTCGAGAACAGGAAATCGGCCGAAAACCACATACGAACTCTCAAGTATCGCTCGTTTCAAGGACTAGTGAAGATAGTTGTTATTAAATCTATCTGCATATCAAATATTCTCAATCTTTTTTTTCTCTTGCTTGCCAAATATGTCTGTGTTTTCTGTTGTCGTCCAAAGCCGATCGATTCGTTCGTTTTTATGACATTTCGAATGTCGCACTTTCGTTCTTCGTTTCGAACAAATCAATCGAAGTATATACATATACATAAATCAGAACTAGCTGCCTTTAACTCTGCGCATTGCATAAATCTTATCTTTGTTTTTTTTTGTCCCTTTGTCTTTTTGTTGTTGTATATTATTGCTGAATTTTCCTAGAAATACATTAATTAAACAAATGCACAATACAGAAATGAAGCAAAACAAAAAAGAACACGGAATTTTAAATCTGAAGAAGAGTTTGTTCGGCAATTGACTTATTGTTTTGGTAGTTGATCTGTTTGAGTCGTGCTTTGATGTAATCAACAACGACCGTATTGTCATAGGAATATGTTTTCGGCCACCAACCTTGTAAATAACTGACATGACCACCTTCTAATGTTTCAATCGCGATTAGATTTGGATTTTGTAGAACATCATCAAGAGGTAGACCACTGATTGGACAGATCGGATCATCGATTGCACTGAGAATTAATGTTGGAATACGAATATATTTTAGCCATTTACTCGATGATGCTTCGGTATAATAATGTTCGACATCACGAAAACCATATTGTGGAATAATAATATGTCGATCAAATTCTCGAACTGTACGAGATCTACACGCTTGATCGACGTTTACATTCGGTGTTGATTCGTCATTTGTAAAATGATGTTCATGTTGTTTTATATATCGAATAAGATTGTTTGTTAAACGACGATTATATGTTCGTACATGTAACCATTGTTCCATATTAGCTGTCGATAGAAGCATGTCGAAACTAGCACAACAAATAATTGCACCTTCTAACGAACATTCTGTGCCTTCTTCACCGAGATATTTCGTAAGAATACCTGCACCGAGTGAATAACCAACAGCAAATAATGGTGTTTGTTCGCCAATAATCGAACGAATGTATTTAATTGACAAACGTAGATCATCCGTGTTCGATGCACAAAACGATCGAGCTGATGTCAACTGCGATCGGCCACAGCCACGTGCATGAACAACGGCACAACAAACATCCAGTTGTGATGCTGCTGATAATGTCATCCAACGAACATATTCGTTATCTGAACCACCTGTTAGACCGTGAAGAATTAAGAGTACTGGTTGACCTTGATACGGTTTGGTATGCCAATCGACAGCGATTGTTCCGCCGATATCATCAACGGGTAATAGGACACGATGAAAATCAATTTCAGGTAATGAACGAAAAACAACACCGAGAATTGTCATTAGATGACCATTGAATATCCATGGTGTTGGACGATATTCGAGAAATGATGGACATTGTTCAACAAGATATTGATTTTCTTCAGTTGGAATCATGATGATTTTCGATGGATATTTTTTGAGTGTTCGCCATAAACAACCGACAAGAGCGATTGTCGATGGTATAGCGACAAATAATGCTCGTGAATGAGTTTTTAATGTTGACCAAGACATTGTTTCTTCTTAAGTTATTTGTTTATCTTCATAACGCAGTTAAATGAAAACCATATTTATTTTGTTGTCGTCATGCTCTTGACGATTAGACCGGTGTTGTTGTTGTTGTTGTTGTTTTTCCTTTTCTTTACTCTTGTGTCTACTTTCAAACAACAGAACAGAACACAAGATGACAACGAATCGATTATGTCCGACATCTATCTAAATCTCTACTCGACTTTTACTTAACATTTCAAGATCAATCCTTCACTGTGTGTGTATGTTTTTCTTCTGAAGATAATTCCTTCCGTTAACAGACAAATTACCAATATCGATATCAATTTACTTTCACTTGTTATTTTATTCATTCCGGATGAGATTAAGATTGATTTATTTGTTAACAATATATCACGTTGAATATATAAACTCTCGCTCTCTTACTAATTCAATTATTCACCTATCAAAAACAGATGAATACATTTACAACAATTTCTTTCTCGTTCATTCGTTTTAAGAAAACATAAACACATTATTTTTCTTGTGTTAAATAATCAGAATTCAAGTTCATATCTGTTATCATACATAACATAGTCAATGTTTATTCTGACTTGGAAACATTCATTTCACTCTGTTGTTTATCTATCTAGATCGATGCTGATGACGTATTTCATTTTCCGAAAGAAAAATATTCGCATCACACATATTTGCCAAGACATTTTCGTCTGTAAAATTTCTTTCTTCTCAATATAGAAATTTGAAAAGAATAAAGCCTTCGAGGCATTTCAAATAAGATAATATTCATTCAGAAAAAGAAAACACTTCAATGAGTATGTGCATTTACCCTTATTCGAGAAAAAAAAAGAATGGAAATGCATGATATTTGTTGAATAAGTATTTGTGAGTGCAAAAAAAGAAGAAGAAGAACTTGTAAATGACATATATCAATTAGAATATATTTATATTTTAAATGCAAGGACGAAGAAAAAAAAACGTGAAAATTCAGAAGACAAAAACGGATACATATGCTTGTATGTTTTCTGACTACAACACACACACGCACACAATTACAAATAATAAAACGAGAAAACAGCTCGTTAAATTCAACTTTAGTTTGCTTCTCTCTATGAAATATACATATACAATAAACAGAGAAAAAAAACACTTGTTACTCTTGCTATTTATGTAATTCAACCGTCGCTTAAATCCGAATTCGTTTGATCAAGACTATCATCTTCAATTGGCATCATCATATCATGATCTTCGAGTTCTTCTTCATTGATATTAACCGGATGATACATAGCCATAGGTGTTTGATATTCATTGATTTGTGGTTGATGATGTTCAATCCATTCACTTGAACATGGAATCGCTCCTAAAGGTCCATGAGGTCCCATACCATATGAATCGTCACTATTCGATGGTGGCGATGATGCCAATGAGTACATCATACCATCACGTGGATTTAGATACGTTCCATTGGGATTTACTGAATTAACTGGTTGTAATGTTGATAGTGAGTTTGTTTCATAGGGATTTAAATTTCCATTGACTGTTGCTGGACCATTACCTTGACTATTACATGGTGATAAAACACTCATTGAATGACCAAGTAGAAACGATTCACCATTGGGACCAAGTGGTGGCATTGGACCCATTTCCATTCGATGACGCTAAAATAATTCATTTCATTTGAAAACAAAAAATTAAAATCTACGAATAATTACTTTGGGATCACCAGGAAATCGTGCTTGTTGAGCTGCAGTTTTTTTCTTATCTTTACATCCTAATTAACAAAATCGAATTTGAATTTCTTTTGATTTCATAAATCAATCAATCAATTGTATTATTCTTACGTTTATTTTGAAACCAAACTCGAATAACTCGTGGACTTAATTCAGTCATTTCGGCTAATTGTTCTTTTAGCAAAGCATCCGGTCGAGCATTGTACGCATAACAAGATTTGAGTAAATGTAATTGTTTTTCTGTTAGAACTGTTCGAACACGTTGTTGTTTATCACGTCTTGGCCTTCGTTCGGCATTCGTTGTATTTGTTGAATTCATCTGCTGCGATGACGAACCATTCGGTGATAACGATGACGAATCATCGGTGGATTTATGTCGTTCATCATTCGAATCGATTTCATCCATTGCTACGGCCATTTTGGCGTGCGTACTTATTCTTGATGATTTTTTTCTTTGTAATAAATTATTCGACCGATGTGAATTATTATCATTTATCGACGAAAGATTTGTTAATTTATTTGAGTCAAATGATTTAAGTTTGTCATTGGAATTAAGTACATTCGTGCTGTTGTTGTTGTTATTATTATTGTTAATTAAGGAATCAAAATCATTTCGACAGAGAATACGATTATCACCACTCAGTGTAAATTCTATTCAGAAAATCATAGTTAAAAAATTTCGTATCGTGTTTTGTTTGGTCTTACCATCGCCAGCTTGTAAACATTTTCGACATGCCTCACATCGAAAACACTCAGCGTGATACATATTCGATTTAGCTCGTTGAATTAAATCATTTCGTAGGATATTCTTTTGACAAGCAAAACATTGATAATAAAATCTTCTAAATGACAAAAAAAAAGAAAGAAATGATCGAATGTTCATATGAAATGCTCCTACCTTGGATAATCATGTTTACAATAGGGAAAACCATGTCGATCCATAAAACATGTTGTCTGTTCGTCGAGTTTCTGTTTGCATACGCGACAACGTAGACAATCATCATGCCAGTGTAGTCCAGGTGTAACACTGAGAAATGAAGGATCATTGATTGCTGATTTGCAACCAAAACATTCCGGAAATGTTGCTTCTAAATCAATTTGATAATAGAAAACGGAAATCAAGAATTTGTTTGTTCTATTTTGTTTCATTATCTTGTCATATTATCTTCCTTCCTTAAAACAAGTCATTGAGACACTTACTTGGAGTCGGTAAAATACTCATATTTATATTAATTGAAACAAATGCCAAGTATTTTGATTGATTTAGTGTGTCTATATGTGTGTTTGTAAATGTATGTGTTCGCGTTCGCTTCGGCTCTTTTCTTTTTTTTTCTTCTTCTTCTTATTCTTCTTTTTTTCTCTTTTCCTGAGAAAGGATTTTTCGTAGCAACGTTTTGTATGCGATCGATTTTATTCGCCGACAGCAATAGAGAAAAAAAAATCGTATCGTTTCTCTCTGTCTCGCTCTCTTCCCACTCAACAAGAAATCTCTATATATGTTTTCTTTTTTTTTGCACAACTAGAAGAAAGAGAGAGAGAGAGAGACAGAGAGCAAGAGAAGTATCGTTCTCTCTGTCTCTTGTCTTCTCCTCCTTTTCTTCGAGGAGAGTACGCGACACGTGCATGTACTACATGTTTACACAAGAAAGAAATCTCTTTTCTTTTCTTCGTTTTTTAACCAATCATGTCTTGTCAAGATATCGATCTGTATCATCTTTCGAAAGCACCAATGACGGAGAGAGCAATATTGTTTTCACAATTACACCGATCAAAGTAGGCGGGTTAGACATAATGACTATTGGGACAACAGGGGAGTTGTCATGATGATCATCTATGATAAGACTTTGATCAAACAGATTCATCGTTCGTGTCGTTTCTTACACAATTTCATTATTTTATTCATTTATTCCGCGTTGCAATTCTCTCTTCTTTTTTTTTCTTCTCCTCTTTCGCGTCTTTTTTTTATGTATACACTTTACCACTTGAATACAAAAGAAGGTCGTCTAACAAAGAGTAAAAAAAAATGAAAGACTAAACGTTTTTGTTGCCTGCAACAATACAAGCGAGACTGTTTTTGTTGTTGTCGTTTTGTGTATATGCATGCATATGAATTGATAGGACTTCTTTAGCAATGTATGTGCCATACATGAAGAAACCTTGTTCATTCAACTAGTTTATCGTCGAAGATGCACTTGCGCTTTTTTTTCATGCTTTCTTAAGTGCTGTAATGGATTTTTCAAAAAAAAAGATGCAGAAGAA
>Ga0097681_1004129_pt1 | contig 10640 bp, 9 predicted proteins | sample ThiBiot_750_plan_FD_72845 | JGI IMG/M metagenome (GOLD analysis project Ga0097681, IMG submission 72845) | Wastewater bioreactor microbial communities from Cape Town, South Africa - Thiocy_cont_750_plan - 1398105538144 (version 2) (version 2) ... | reverse complement strand
CGACATCGCTGCGAGAACTCGGCGTTCTCCGACAGGAAGCCATAGCCCGGATGGATCGCATCGGCCTGCGTACGCTTCGCTGCCTCGATGATGGCGTCGATGCGCAGATACGACTCGGACGCAGGCGACGCTCCAATGTGCACGGCCTCGTCGGCCGACGCGACATGCAGCGCCGTGGCGTCGGCATCGCTGAAGACCGCCACCGTGCGCAGACCCATGCTACGGCACGTGTGCATGATACGCACGGCGATCTCGCCTCGATTGGCGATTAGGACCTTGTGTATCGGTGGCATCGTCGTTGTCGTTGTTATCCACGAGAGAATGAGAGGGAGCTGCGTGCGCGAGCAGGCGAGCGAGCGAATGCGCCAGGTAATGTGCGTATCCCAAGCCATTCCTCATCAATCCTATCAATCAATCTAGCAAGCTATCGAATGGAAGTAATCTAGCTATCGGTTGATGTTGTTTATCTCGTCAAGCAATCAGGTCGATCGATCAAACGAGGGAGCGAGATCAGCTCCGTCTCGCAATCGTCGTTCGAGCTCCAATGCCACTCCCTAGAGCATCCCTCATTCAATCAGCAATCATGACTCTCTCTCGCTCTCTCGCATGTGTTGCACTGTTCTCGTACCCTGTTTCGAGCATCGAGGAGGTTGGTGACGACTCCTGGACGGACGCGGCCTGTGCGACCGGCGCGGTGGAGGTAGTCGGCGCCATCCATCGGGAAGTCAAAGTTGATCACGTGGTCGACCATCGTGGTATCGAGGCCACGCGATGCGACGTCAGTGCACACAAGCACCGAGTCCTTCTCGGCAAGGAACTGCTCCCAGAACTGCTGTCGCTTCTGTTGAGAGACCACGAACCAGTGAGTGAGCGAGTGTGCAGGAATAGAAGGAGCTCTTGCTTGTGCTCGTACTATTGGAGGAATGCCACCATGCAAGCACGCAGTCTTGATATTGTGCTCGGTGAGGAAGTGATCGGTCGAGCGACAACTCGGGATGGTCTTGCAGAAGACGATCGCTCGCTTGCCCTGAGCGATGGTCTTGTTGAGCAGCTCGAGCAGCAGCTCCTGCTTGTCTTGGCCGAGGGCGCGTTTGACGTGCACGAACTTGTGCGTCACCGAATGCGAGCGATTGGTCTGTGGTGTCGTGAGCTCCTCCAGCTCCTATACACACGCACGCAATCGTTAGTGCACGATCGTTTGATCACCGTCGATTGTCACGTACACCAAACTCGGTCATGAGCGTGCTGCGAGTCTTGCTGTTGATCGTTGCAGTCACTGCAACCAACTGCACCTCGCGTGTGCCCTTGGCAATCAAACCCTGCATTATCTCGCGCTGGATCAGCCAGAGTACTCTCCAAGAGCGTCGCTCGTCGAGAGCATGAGCGTACGTGAATGGGGCCAAGTACAGCTCGAGTGTCCTCGATCGAACCCTTGCCGAACATGCTATCGGCCTCATCGATCACGAGATGGCGCAGCTCCGAGTAGAACACGTCGCCCGCGTCCTTGAGCTGCTGCAAGCGGCCCGGAGTGGCGATGATCAAATCGACGCCGGACTCGAGCGAGTCGGTCTGCAGACGCTTGCGGCGTCCGCCGATGATGCTGCGCACTCGCAACTTGGCATGCTTGGCGACCAGCTTGCACACTTCCTGCGCACGCCAGCTCGGTCAACAACACTGCAGCTCGCTGGCTCGCGAGCTGGTGCGACGAACCGTGACTTGGAGCGCCAGCTCACGACTCGGCACGAGGATGATTGCTCGCGGTCGATCGGGTCGCGATACGAACGTCGAATCGCTCGCCTCGTGCTCCTTGAGCTGCTGCATCAGTGGCAGCACATACGCCAGGGTCTTGCCGCTACCCGTGGGAGCGGCGAGCAACAAGCTGCGGCCCTGCATCATGGCAGCGAAGGAACGAGCTTGGATGGTGGTCGGTGCCGGTAGGTGCGCCTCGTTGGCGAAGGCCTGCAGCTCGCGAGAGAGACCCAGCGAGCTCCAGCTCTTGTCGGAGCGCTTGTCGGCCAAGGCGCTCACGACCTCGGAGTCTTGATGCGCAGACGAGGTCGCGGTAGTGGCTTAGTTGGTCGGCGCTGCAGACGCAGTGGATGATGGCCGTCGAGTTGGCGTTCGTGTGGCAGTGTTGCTGGACGCTCGAGCGGGAGCGGATCGAGTCGGCTGGTCGGTTCTTCGAGCTCGTGGCGGTGCATCAAACTTGAAGGTCGAGTCGGTTTGACGAGAGGGAGCGCCAGTACGCGAGTAGCTTCGATGCGATGCGACGAACTTGGTGCTGCGAGATGAGGCGCTGCTCGGCGATCGAGAGCGAGTCCTTGACGAGCTCGAGGAGGGAGTTCGAGTTGGAGATCGATGTTGGTCTCGTGGCGATCGAGTGTCGTTGGAGGAGCGAGCTCGCGTTGAAGTCGCAGCAGCACGACACAGCCACAGAGGCGCCGATAGTGATGATGGCTGCATCGCTTCGATTCGGTGGTTTGGCATCACGAGCGATCGAGTGCGAAGTATCGTTATCGGGGCTCGGTTGATGGGCCTCGTGGCGGCTGCTATCAAGGCGCGAAGCATTTCTTGTGTGCGAGATGTATGTGATTGATGGATGTGATTGAGATGTATTGATGGATGTGATTGAGATGTATTGGTGGATGTGATTGAGATGTATTGATGGATGTGATTGAGATGTATTGGTGGATGTGATTGAGATGTATTGATGGATGTGATTGAGATGTATTGATGGATGTGATTGAGATGTATTGATGGATGTGATTGAGATGTATTGATGGATGTGATTGAGATGTATTGCTGGATGTGATCGATTGATTCCGGGGCACGGAGGAAGAGATACCCCGGTTCGGGGCATGTAGAACAAAGCCGAGCTCCAGCGCGGCGCTACAGGCTCGCAAGCCCTCGCCCGCTTTATCTTCCTGTGTCCCTCGTTCCTCCGCTGCTGCCTTCGCTCCTTCTCCCTCTCCCTCTCGCGCCTCGCTGTGTACGTCCTCGCTCTCGTTGATTGCCACGTCGGTCGGTAGCGCTCACGTTCTCACTCGTTGCGACCCGAGCAGCTCCTGCTTCTAGCGTCTCTTGTTAGCCTTCCTCCCTGCCCTGCCCTTCCCCCGCCTTCCCCGACTCGTTACAAATGGCCAAGCGACTGGAGAAAGAACTCGAGCGTCTGTTTGCTGCGCTCCCTCCTTCGATCGAGAGCATCACGCTGCGCGAGGGCGACAACAAGGCGTGGACCGTGGTCTTCCTCGGCCCCGTACGAGCTCCACTCCCTCTCGTCGCTCGCTCGCTCGCTCGTTCGTGCGCCTGTCGACTGCGCACCTTGTGTGTGCCGCACGCCGGCTGGCGCTCTGTGCTGTGTTCTGCGCTGCCTCGTGCCTGACTCTTGCTCTCGCTTGCTCTCGCTTGTGCGACAGGCTGACACGCCGTACGCTGGCGGCCGCTTCTCGGCGAACGTCGACATCCCGCCGGAGTACCCGTTCCGCGCGCCCACCAAGGTACGCGTGGCGCCGTGGCACCCTTGCTTGCGGCAATCGATTGTGCTGACTGTCGCTCTGTGCCTCGCCCAAAGGTCGTGTTCACCACACAAATCTACCACCCGAACGTCGACAAGGACGGCAACGTGTGCCTCCAGGCCTTCACAGAGAACTGGAGCCCGCAGAAGAAGATGGCGGAATGTACGCCCATTCGCTTGCTCGCTGTCGTTCTGCGCCCCTCGGTCTTGCGCGCGCTGTCGCTGACTGACTCGCGTGCTCGTCCTCGCTCCGCGCTGCTGCTTGCTGCGTCAACCTCAGTCTTGGAGGACGTCCGCCAGATGATCTTCGTCAACGCCCATCTTGAGACGCCGCTGCGTGCCACGATCGCCGAGGAGTACAAGAACAACAAGGCCAAGTTCGATGCCACTGCGGCCAAGTGGACCAAGAAGTACGCCATGTAATCGAACACACACACGAAGAACGCCCGTGCCCGCTGCTCGACTCGATTCGACTCGATTCTGGCTCGCTCCTCTGCACCTATGCGCTTGTGGCACGGCGACCGCGCCTTTGTTACTGTTGTCCCTCTCTCTCCTTCTCTCTATCGCGGCTGCGATTGTTCCCTTCCACCTCAGCAGCACCAGCGCTCTCTCGCGCCGCCTTCTTTCTCGCTCTCGCTCCTCCTCAGCCAATAAATCCGCACTACAACCCAATAATGCTCGTCACATCGACGCCGCATTCATTCGCATCGCATCGCATAAATAGAGAGAGGAGAGTGCAGTACGCCACCAGCACTTGATGGCGACCACGTCGCGTTGTTGCTAGCTCGCTGTCGATGTGGTTGTTGTGGTGGGCAACGCCTCAGTTGGAGGCTCAGGATCACCGGAGCGAAAATACGCCTGTAGTACCGGCGTGAGAACGAATGCGAGCGAATGCGAACGGATGCAAGCGAATGCAAGCGCGCACCTTGAGCGCTGGTCCAAAGGGACCCGAGGACTCGAGCATATTGGCGGCATACCGGCCCCAGCGACCAGTGTACCATGCCCATCGAGTGCTGCGTTCCTCGCTGTCGCCATCCGAGTCTTGGGCGGTGATGCCGGTGGCTGCCGACACGTGGCCGAGCACGATGACGTTGTGGTAGCAGCGCCACGAGAGGCCAGCGGCATCGGTCTCGTCATCGATCACGCCGAGCGGCACGAATCGTCGCTGTCGGCCGGCAAACGGGTACGAGGCGTGCACGTACTTGCTGGCGTACACCACCACGTGGCCGTCGCGGTTGAGCGAGTACCAATCTCCCGTCAGGTCGTCGTCGGTCGTGAGCGGTTGCGCGATCGGTGGCGCCTCACGCGACGTGACGCACTCGGTCGGCGGCAGCGGCTCGGCGGCAGTCGACGAGCTGGAGGTAGTGCGGCCAGGCTCGCAGCTCTCCCTGCCGATGCACGTCATTCGCCAGCGACCCTCGCGCCCGTGCGCCGCAAAGAACACGCCAACGATCGAGGCCTCGGAAATGACGCCCGATGCCGGGATACGGATGCGGATGGTCACGTGCTGCAGCGTGAGAGAGAGGACCGATTAGTGAGTGACTCACACACAAGACGCAGACTGGTGATGCACCTACCTCCCAATCGCCCTCGTGGATGCCAGCCGATGGCAGGTACCACAACAAGGCACCGTTGTAGGCGTAGAAGAAAAAGTACTGCAGATCGATGACGAGCGTCGATGGCTCGGCTTCGTGCGATGGCGTCGGCGTCTTGTACACGAGGTTGGCGTAGAGCGGAATCTGGTCGAGCTTGTCGGGCTCGCCGGCGTACGTGTCGCTCGATATCGGCGTCACGTACAACGACGTGGCCTTGGGCAGGTCGAGGGCACCGAGCGAGCCGTGGCTGCCGCCGTGGTACTGGCACTGCACCGAGAGCAGCTCGTGGATGCTCGAGATGTGCGGCAGCACGACGGGGTCCGAGGCGAGGTCGCTCGTGTGCAGCTTCAAGGCGCAGCGCGAGAGGTACCAGTGCACGCGAGCGGGATAGTAGGCCTCGCCCGAGTGCAGGCGTACTTCGGGCGCGAATGCGATCGCGATCGCACGTTCATCCATCACCGAATGAACACCGATCGAGAGCGCGAGAGAGCGGGAGAGATTGCTGGCACATATGAGCAACGAACGAACGAGCGAGAGAACGAGAGAACGAGAGAACGAGAGTCTGCTGTGCCAATCGATCGAGTTAGATCGACGAGTACACGAACGAATGGATAGATAGATAGATAGATAGAGGTTGGGATTGCAGAGAGTATTGTTGCGCAAGATGGAGACAACGACCAACATCGAATGCAGTCGAAGTACTATGACAGGGCAGTTACTGTCTGGAGGCAGCGAGGCGAATGGAACAAACAGCGAGAGAGCGCATGACGATGATGACACACACTCACTGCCACTCGATTCGTTCGCTTGAACCGTGCAGCTGCATCAGCTTGAGTCGCACAAGAATAACTCTTGCGCAACACGCCAGCAGCGGCGGCGCAGGAGGAGCGCGCGTATGCGATGCTCCGGCTCACGCGCGCTGCGGGTGAGATCGAGCACCCACGAGCTGCACGGCTCCTCCTATGCAAGAGAGAGAGAGAGAGAGAGAGATGGATTGGTGGTTGAACGAGCCAACCAACGGACCTGCTGGATCAAGACGAGGTCATAGAGTGGAGTGGTCAGTGGCTACGTCGAGGTAGCAGCGAAGCGAAGCGAGAGATGTAGCTGCTGCTGCAGGTCGGATCGCAGAATTTGGATCGGTACAGGAGTGGCGGCGGCGGTGGTGGTGGTGGTGGAGTCGCTGCTGATTACCACGAGAGGAGCTAGTAGCTCTTGAAGCAGGGAAGCAAGCAAGCTGGCGAGATCGAGTGAGATACTAACAGAGAGGCAGAGAGGAGGAGCAGGTGCTGAGGCCAAGAGGAGAAGAGCAGAAGGCAAGAAGAGATCCCGCTGCTGCTCCTCTTGGTTCCCTCAGGCGAGAAGCCGCTGCTTGAGGCCGAGCATAAAAGGCCTCAAGGCCTCTCTCTCCTCTACCACCACCACACAACCTCTCGCTCGCGCCCCTGCCAACCAGCCACCTCTCGCTCTCCTTCCCCCTCTCGTCTCGTCTCGGGTGTCGGGAACACTACACAACACACAGAGCTACATCACCGTTCTTCACCCAGAGGAGAGCATTGAGATCTCTTCTATTAATTATTTGAGAGCCAGCGCCAGGTGCGTGGAGGAGGCGGGTTTGCCGCGTTGCTGTTGTTACCGTTGGCGCACGAAGGGCCGAGCGACCTCGATCGATCGATCACCATCGACGATCATTCGTCTGTCGGCCCTCTCGCTCTCTCGCTCGCGCATCGTCATCGTCCTCATCATCATCCCCAGCCATCGCTCACACGTACCTTACCTTGGCTCGAGTAGTTCGTTCGCCAAGCCCTCTTCCTCGTTCTTCTCCCTCACTCCAACACAACCACACAAATGGTACGCCGATCTCTCTCTCGGTCTCTCTCGGTCACCTAGCTACAAGCTCCCTGCGTCCATACCGAAGCAAGCAACACTGGCGCTGACTGAGTGGCGTGATTGTTTGCGAGCACAGGCCGAGCAGCCGCATGACGACGGTATCACCGAGTACCTCTACAAGGTTCTCGTGATTGGAGATATCGGCACCGGCAAGACCTCCATCATCAAGCGCTACGTGCACAACGTCTTCTCGATGCACTACAAGGCCACCGTACGTGTTCGCTCGTCGCCACGATCAACCACTACTTGCCTCACCAACTCACCAACTCGATTGCTCGCTTGCTTGAATAGATCGGCGTCGACTTTGCGCTCAAGGTCATCAACCTCAACAACTGCATCGTCCGCCTGCAGCTCTGGGATATCGCCGGCCAGGAGCGATTCGGCAACATGACGCGCGTGTACTATAAGGAGGCCGTCGGCGCGCTGATCGTGTTCGACATCTCGCGCGAGAGTACATTCGAGGCCGTGCAGAAGTGGAAGAGCGACCTCGACCAGAAGGTCCGACTGCCGGGCCACGAGGAGGAGCCGATCCCCGTCGTGCTGGTCGCCAACAAGGTACGCCGCTGCCTCCTCCTGGCCTTGCTGACGACGAGCCACGGCCAACTGACTGACTGAATCATGCGTCGTACACAGTGCGATCTCGCCAAGCAAGGAACGTGCCAGGACCCGACGAAGATGGCGGCCTACTGGCAAGAGAATGGCTTCTGCGGCTACGCCGAGACCTCGGCCAAGGACAACATCGGCATCGACGACGCCGTCATGCAGCTGGTGAAGGCCATTCTCAAGAAGGAGCCGAGCGAGCAGGAGAAGCGTCAGACGGTGCCGATCGCCACACCGCCGGCGCCGCCGACAGACTCGTGCCCGTGCTAAACTCACTCGATCGATCCACAGCCATCCAGCCATCCTCTCATTCAACTACACCAATAGCGCTTTCTATCTCGTGATCTCTCGTGATCTCTCTCTCTCTCTCTCCATCTATCCATGGTACTTTTATCTTGCTTCTCTCAGCGAGTCGCTCTTTCTAGTATGCGCTCTTTGATTCCCTTGTCCTTGTCTTTTTTTGTGTGTCAGTCTTGAATACTTTTGCTAGTGAACGATAGAATAGAATAGAATCGATAGAACTGATGTGATTTGATTTTGACCATCATCATTATCTTGCGTGTGTGCGCGTATGTGTGTGCGTGCTCGTTGTCGCTCTCTTGTGCGCGTGTGTTATAATAGTAGTAAACTTCAACGAGAGAGAGCGCGCAAGTGTGCGCATATCCAACCAATCTCATTCGTTTAGTATTATTGTATACATCTCAATAGCTCCGCTCACTCACTCACTACTCACTCACTACTCATATCATCTTCCGGTACTGATCGACGAGCAAGATGATAACGCATGACGGGTTTCGGTGGGCACAAGAGATTGTTCTCGTTCGCACGTCGCGTGTTGATTGCATTGAGCGTCACTCGCAAGTTCGACGGCCACAGGTCTTCGGCGAGCTTCGCCAGGTGTGGCGCGAGGAGCTTCTCATTGTCGGAGAAGAAGCGCGCGTACTCGATCGGGAAGGCGAGTCGCAGCGGACGCAGCACCAGCTGCGAAAAGTCGTTGCTGCCGTTGGCGGCGGCGACGAGGTGCTCCTTGGCGAGCGCGAACGCCTCGTGCGGCTGGCCGGTGTCGCACAGCAGCGCGACCATCGGCACGTAGTGGAACGAGTTGGGTCGGATCTTGAGCTTGAGCATGCGCGCCCACAGGCTCCTGCCGGCGTCGAGCGACGGCGAGCAGCGCAGGATGGCGCTGAAGGCGAACGAGCACGGCTGTATGCGCATGTCGGCGAAGATCTGGAACGCGAGCGCCTGCTTGTCGGCGTCGGCGCACGCGTGCAGGATGCGCGAGTAGAGGTACGACGTGAGCGCCACCTTGCGCTCGGGCCATTGCTCAATGTCGTGCAGCTGCTTGACGGCGCTGGCGAGGTTGTCGAGGCGCAGGTAGCCCTGGATCAAGGCCTTGGCCGTGACCTCGTTGGGCGCCACGCCCTCGGCGCGCATCTCGTCCAGCAGCTGGTGCGCCACCGACGGTCGCCGGCACGCAAAGCACAGCACGATGAGGTTGGTGTAGAGCACGACGTCGCGCTCGACGCCGCTCGCGCGCATGTGCTGGAGCAGCTCGAGTGCGCGCTCGAGGTCCTTGAGCGTCGAGCACGCCGTGATCAGCGTCGAGTAGGTGACGGCGTCGGGCCGCACGCCCGACTGCCGCATCAGACCAAAGACGTCAAAGGCCGCGGCGGCCGCTCGCTCGTCCTTGGCGCACGTCTTGATGAGCGCGTTGTAGCTCCAGACGTCGGGCTCGATGCCCCACTCGCCCATGGTGCGCAGCACCTCGACCGCCGCCTCGACGTCTTGCGAGTTGGCAATGATCGTGTTGAACATGGTGCGGTTCGGCGTCACTCCGTCGATCGCCAGGTTCTTGTGGAAGCGCTCCATCATGGCAGCGTCGCCCGACACCACGGTCGCGTGCAGCAGCGTCGTGTACGTGATCTCCGACGGCGCCATGCCGCTGCGGCGCATCAGCGGCAGAATCTCGTACGCGGCCGCGAGGTTATGCTCGCACAACGACTTGATCAAGCGATTGTACGTGTAGATGTCGAGCGTGATGTTCTCCTTGCGCAGAGATCGCATCACGTCGGCCAGCAGCGCAAAGTCCTTGTTGCGTATGCCGCTGTCGAGCCGCTCGAGCTGCGCGGCGCTCGGCATCTTGCTGCTCGCAGGACCCAGCGGCTTCACCTCGTACGACGGTGTCGACTTGGTGACCGTCACATACCACGCCACCGCCGTACGAGTGCTACGACGAGGGGCAGGAGTGATAGGAGTGAGAGTGAGAGTTCGAGGTAGTGATGCTACAAGATATCGTCGATGCAAGGACCATGGCGAGGAGCTTGTGGTGTGAAGAGAGCGAGCTATCGTCGAGGTCGAGGCACAACGACCGTGCAATAGTGGTGGAGCTGTGTTGACCACTCGACAGTAGAGTAGCCTCAGCATAGTGGTAGTAGTAGTGGTGGTGGCTAGCCCCAATCTATCTTCTATCAATCTCACTTGATGTTGATGTTGATGTTGTTGGTGAAGAGCAAAGAGAACAATCGATCGCTCTTCTCAATCTACGCAAATCAACGCGTGTTCGAGCTGGAGTACGCATTCCAATCCAACCTCCCACCGCCACCATTGGTGCCACCAGCTCTACCTAGGCTCTGCTCAGCTCTCGGGGGGGGGATCAGGCAGATAGGAGGAGAAGGAGGGCAATGTATGTATGTATGATGTGTTTGCGAGAGAAAGAGCTTGAGAGAGTGGACTTAGAGACGGAAGGCCTCGCGGTCCGCCGTCTCCTGCAGCACCTCCTTCAGGTATGGCGTGAGGTACGGCGTGTCCTCGTCGGGTGACGTCTGCTCGCTGGGCGGCAGCGGCGTCTGCTTGATGGCACAGTCGTTGGCTGCATATCACAGTGGCGATACCAATATCAGCATACGATGCATACGATGCATACGGTGCAGCTATCGAACACGAGAGGCTCCGATCCACTGCACAACACCATCGTGCATAGCTTGCGCATTCTTGTATCACTGGAGCTCTCTCTCTCTCTCTCTCTCTCTCTCTCTCGCATATCC
>Ga0097681_1004126_pt1 | contig 10647 bp, 10 predicted proteins | sample ThiBiot_750_plan_FD_72845 | JGI IMG/M metagenome (GOLD analysis project Ga0097681, IMG submission 72845) | Wastewater bioreactor microbial communities from Cape Town, South Africa - Thiocy_cont_750_plan - 1398105538144 (version 2) (version 2) ... | reverse complement strand
GAGTTTTCCCGCGCGGTGACGCAGGGAGGCAGTTCGATCCTCACCGATGTATTGTTGAAGGCGGGGCGCGGCGCATGGTTCGATGTCGCGGAGCGCGCCGATCTTCAGCCGCTTTTGCAAGAACGGCAGATTATCCAGAACACGCGAACGGCGCTAATGGGAAAGCGAGCGCAGAGCCTTCCACCGCTGCATTTCGCGGGCGTCCTGTTGGATGGCGGTGTCGTTGGATATGATACCAATGAGACGACTGGGGGCATCGGCGCGAACTATCTTGGAGTTGGTCCCAACGTTCAGTACCGTCAGGACATCGTTACGATCGCCTTGCGAGCCGTCAGTGTTCAGACGGGACGAGTGCTCGCATCCGTGACGACGACCAAAACGATCTACTCGCTTAACGTCGGAGTCACCGGCTTTCTCTTCGCCGCTGTTGACGAGTTGTTGCAGGCCGATGTTGGCGTGAGCAAGAACTCCCCTGCAACCTTGGCTGTTCGTGAGGCAATTCAATTGGCCGTATACTCGCTCATATTTGAAGGCGTCAAGAATGGCCTTTGGGAATTCGCAGATCCGAATGCAGGTGCGGCGTTCATGCGTGAGTTGGACAAACATCAGAAAGCCGTCGCGCCGATACCGGTGGCGGCAGCTACTCCAAGCGTCGTAAAGTAAGCGCTCGTATCGACATCCGAAGTCAAACTGTTCAACCCGTCACTGTCGATACTGCACAGCGGAAGCGGGCGCGATGGCGTAACATCCTCTCACGTGCTTTCACCCGCCGCGCGGCTTTTTCCAGGTTGCGACCCCGGGTACGCGAATCCTATGGCATCAACCGGGTGTGCGCAGCCGAAAGTTGCCGCACGACAATAGTGGCCGGCACGAGCCGCAGCCAAGCGATTTCGTCAAGGATGGTGTCGTCGATATCGTGTTCCGGCCACAAGCCCAACGTTGTCCACTTACGATTTGCCAGGCTCGAGGGCCGCGTATTCTTAAACGCTGGCTGCTATGTTGCGTGCACCGGTCGTCACCTCATTGCGTCGGCAGTACGCCGCGTCACGCTTTGTCTCTGAGCCGATGGGATCGGCTTACGGGATCGGGTTATCGGCTTACGGGACGTGCTTGCTGAGTCGCACTGTAGCAAGCGGGCGAGGAGGCGTTTTGTTGGTTGCACGTTGCGGGTGTTGAAGGGCTGTTTGTCGTAGTAGCTGCGCCTTCGGGGGCGCCCGTCAAAGAGCTGGGCGCCTTCGCCCCTTGGGGTTTCTTTTCGGGCTTGGGAGTCCCGATCGCCGCGGCTCCAGGAGGCAAACGACCGTGTGCCTGATTAACGTGTACTTCGGATGCTTGGCATGAAAGCAATCCTGCTGGCGGGAACATTAAAGAACTGCAACTCAGCAAAACAGTGAATGCGTAGTGACGCATCTGTTCGACCCCATCGTTGCCGCATTCCCTGGAAATTCACTCAGAACGGCATTTCGGTTTCGTCGGAGAACCGCCTCGGACAACCGCAGCAACTGTGCGCTCAAGCTGCCATTTTGTGGCCGATACTCGCCTTCTCCAATGAAGTCTCAAGGCAAATTCCAATCAAGGGAGAAGAATTTAGCGGCATCACATCGCGCGCTCCCGCTGTCATCCATCCGAGAAGAAAACTCAGGGATCAGCTAGCCAATGATTCTCCGCTGATCGCTTCAAATGGTCGATATCCATCCTGAGCGCAGACGGGCTTGCTCTGTAGCGATGTCACCCTTCTCTCCGCGAGGCGCACTTGCTGACGAAGGAGTTTCAAGGCACTCAGTTGATCACGCAGAATTTGATGCCGTCGAAACAAATCATCGGAGCTGCGCATTTTGACCACCCTAAGCCGACTCGAAATTATTTAAATTTACGTTAACGCTCTCGGATAAGATTGGCGCAAATTTGCCGTTTTTTAAAGAGAAATAGTGTCTACTTTTAAGTGAACACGTAGCGCCGCATGACCGATGGGGACGATATCTTCTAAATTCCTTCAAAGTGACATTCGATAGATTTTGAAGTGCAAATTTATAGAAGCAATTCATTCACCGTGTCGATCGGCTATGGGGTGGCGTCGTTGGATAACCGATATCTAGACAGCTCCAGAATGAGCGAATCGCTTAAATTGAATCGTCATCCACTAACGGCGATTTGATGGGCTTTAGTGGGAGGCGGGTTTCCTCCATTGACTACTCCGTTAAGGCAACCGAGACAGGCCGGACTGATGAAGCGCGATGAATTGCAAAATATGTCCACGGAAGAGTTGTGGAATTTGCATGAAAAGATCGTCGCCGAACTGAGCAGCAAGATGGTCTCGGAGCGCGATATGCTGGAAGATCGGTTGCGTCAGTTGAAAACTGCGAGTAGCGACATAAAAGGTGAAAAACGTGCCTATCCCAAAGTCCTTCCAAAATATAGAAATCCCAAAAATCGGGAAGAAACTTGGGCGGGCCGAGGAAAACAACCACGTTGGCTCTCGGCCCAGCTTCGGTCCGGCAGAAAACTGGCAGATTTTTTGATACGGTGAGTATGTTCAGTGTAACATGGGCGACGGCTGCGGTCTCAGAATCAAACCCATCAAGCTGTCTCTCCGAGCCCTATGGTTCCTCGCCGCTGCGGGATAGTTTGGGTGCTCCGGGTCGGAAATGCCGACGTGCGCTTCTTCGGCAACAATGCTGGCATCAAGCAACTCGATAAGAGATTGCAAGTCGTGACAGAGTGTTTCGGCCCGTTCCAAGATATGCTCGTGTCGAGCTGCTGTTGCTTCAAAATAATACGCATTACGCATGATTGCCTCAATTTGACGATATCCAATTAACAATCGGAAATTAGAGCAAGATGAGTGCCAGCCGCCGCGTATGGTTATTCCCGGGGAGGTAAACGAGATTGAAGTGAGCTTGGCGAGGAAGACGAGCCAAGAGTCTTCCCGGCGTCTGGCGTAACGAGTGCCCCTCGAGTTCTTTCCTGGATGGCGGCTATATGGTGATCTGGGGGGCAACCGATTGCACCGTCGCCATCGTACGCGGTTGCCTACGGAGTTGGGCTACATCACTGGAATGACTGGCTGCTCGAATTGGCTGAGGAATGGCTTCGCGGCCCGAGTGTGTCGTCCATATCGCGCCAGGACGAAGGGCAAGGTTGGGCGGTTTAATTGCTCAGGGCAGCTTCCTGATGCCGCTGGCGGCGCGCTGTTTGCAGGACAGATAAAGTGCGTCAGGAGGTCGTCGGCGACAAATGGAGATTTGCGACCTCGGCAAGGAGCAGTCACATTGACGTTCGGTACAGGCTAGGCCTTGCCTCGGCCCACGCCGTCATAAAAGAAGCCGAGGTCCGCCATTTCGTCGGGCCGGTAAATGTTGCGCAAGTCGATCACGACGGGTTGCTTCATGATCTGCTTCAGTCGCGGCAAATCAAGCGCGCGGAACTGAACCCATTCGGTCACGATCACCAGCGCATCGGCGCCTTCCGCACAGGAATAGGCGTCGTTCGAATAGTCGATATCGGCAAGCTCGCGCTGCGCCTCCTTCATGCTCGCGGGATCGAAGGCGCGAACTTTAGCACCCATGTCGAGCAAGCCGGTGATCAACGGGATCGAGGGCGCTTCGCGCATGTCGTCGGTATCGGGTTTGAATGCCAGACCGAGTACGGCGATGGTTTTGCCCCGCATATTGCCGCCCAGCGCATTGGCGACCTTGCGCGCCATCGCGCGCTTGCGATTTTCGTTGACGGTGACGACGGATTCTACGATCCGGAGTTGCGTGCCGTTGTCCTCGGCGATTTTGACCAGCGCCCGGGTATCCTTTGGAAAACACGAGCCCCCGTAGCCCGGACCGGCGTGCAAAAACTTGGTGCCGATCCGGTTGTCGAGACCGATGCCGCGCGCGATCTCCTGAATATCGGCGCCGACCTTCTCGGACAGATCGGCAATCTCATTGATGAAGGAGATCTTCGTCGCGAGAAAAGCGTTGGCCGCATATTTAATCAACTCGGCGGTACGGCGCGTGGTAAACATCAGGGGGGCTCGGTTTAGCGACAGCGGTCGATAAATGTCGCTCAAAAGCTTGCGCGCGCGGGGGTCTGAGGTACCGACGACGATGCGATCGGGAAACTTGAAATCGCGGATCGCAGCGCCTTCCCGCAAAAATTCGGGATTTGAGGCGACTGTAACGTCTGCCGACGGATTGACCTCGCGAACTAGGCGCTCCACCTCATCACCGGTGCCGACGGGCACGGTGGACTTGGTGATGACCACCGTAAAACGCCGGACTGCGGCGGCGATGGCACGTGCAGCGGCGTAAACATAGCTGAGGTCTGCGTGACCGTCGCCACGCCGCGACGGTGTTCCGACTGCGATAAATACCGCATCCGCTTCTGCAACCGTCGCCGCCAAGTCCGTGGTAAATGAAAGCCGTTGCTCCTTGACATTGGCCGCCACCAGTTCATCGAGACCAGGCTCGAAGATGGGGATTTCGCCGCGGTGAAGCGCGGCGATTTTGTTCGCGTCGTGATCGACTCCGGTTACCTGATGCCCGAAATCGGCGAAACACGCCCCGGAAACCAGACCCACATAACCCGTGCCGATCATGGCGATGCGCATGGAACGCCCCTGAATTTATGAACGCTTAAGGTGAGACCGCCGCAAGACGATGAGTGCCGCCGGCAGCAATGTCCGGTAGCAAAACGCCAAGATTTTTTCCATACGCTTCGTGAAGTCTGCACATTGATCCATTGGCATTGTCGGCGGTTAGATTTGAAACGAAGGCTCAATGGCGAACATGGCTTCAATGCTGAGCGGAGAAGAGCCTCCGGCGCGCCAGCTTGCGTCGGCCGCTTCGGCTGTCCGTCATGACGAAGGATGATTGATTTCTGACCAGAAGATTGTCTTGGTGCAATGGATCTTAAGTACTTGAACCGATGATCCGTCAATGGAAACCGTTATTTTTTGTCACGCACATTCATTCGTCGCCCGCATCTATCGGATCATCGTCAAGAGGGCTTTCTTTCTGTTCTCGAAGAGAAGACTTCCATATCCATATCGGGACTTGAACCGAATGGTGATTAACGTGGGAGATTGAAGAAGTCCTGTATAGTGCTTTGGAAAATGATCATGGCTCCAGTTGCGACCAGCGTAATTAGGGATATGGCGACCACGAAAATTTTCGACGGTACCCGGGCGGCTCGCTCTTTCAAGGCCGCAACCGCTCCGTCCAACGTTGCAATGCCGCTTCGAATATAGCGCAGATCAATTTTAATTGCAGATAGATGAGATTCAGTACTTTCGACGTCTCTTTTCAGGTTCATGGTTGAGGCCGAATCCGATTTCTCTGCCGCAGGCGGTGGGGGCGACAGGTTGCTGTCCAGCAGTTCGGCAACTCTGCGGCTCAAGAAAGTTAGATCAACACTTTCACTCATGATTCATTTCTCGATTGACTTTGTACGTCAACGAACCTTCTGACCTCGCCGAGGACGCTTTTTGTCGCTAGTTCGGACGTCGCCAAAGCGACATCGATCGATGCTTTGCTTTCGTTTGGCAGATCGACGCCGAGGCGCACCGTCTGAACGGCATGAAGCAAATTCTGGATGGCTTCGACAAGATCGAGAACCATCGACACTAGTTCCGCATCAGATTTGAATCGCGTTTCCATTCGAGTGATTGACTGTGTGCTCTCGGGCTCTTGGTTCCGGACAAGTCGAAAAGTCACAGGCGTCATCGCCCGCTGCAACTCTTCGAGTATAGACGGCAACCATATGAGTGCAATGGACGCTGAATCCTCGATCCGCGCCGTTTCGGCGAAACCATTAGCGGCGATCGGCTCGATGCCGAGTTAAGCGCGCTGCGTCGTCCTGCCGCTAGGGTTCTAAAATGAGACACAATGCCATTTCCGCAGTGAATTGGAAAAGAATCCTAGCCCGAGCCGCCGGTGAAGACGGAAGGATGTGCAACTCTGGCAACTTCCGCAGTGAAGGACGGCGAAGACCGTTCCGATGTTTATCGGATCGAGGAACTCTTTTGTAGTAAATTGTATTGAATTATGGTTTTAATATATTAACATCTCGAATGTTTAAATGGGTCTGGAGGGCTCGGCGAGGGGGCGAACTTCGGATGGACGCACGTGCGCAGGCCGGTTGGAACCGGTCAATTTCAAGCTGAGACCGGGGGGGCGGACTTTTCAACTCTGCATATGTTGGGGGATGACAGAAGCCTCGTATGGTTTTGATTTCGCGTGAGCGGGTTGATGGGCTTCGAAAGAAGTGTTTGGACCAATTTTGGCCATGCTGCGGGCTGCATGGGGGCTTCTTAAAGGCGGCAAATTTCAAATTGAAGCGAAGTAGAGGTTTTGTTCAGGGAAGTGCTCTTTGAAGCAGCCAGCGTCGATAGTATCAGCGCAGCCGGATTGTAGGCGCAGCTTTGCATGGTCCGGTTGGTTGCCAACCGAACCGTAGTGATATAAGCGGCCTGCCTAACGCTTTCGTATGGCCGGTCCCCGAAGTAAGACTGCCCCGATGGAGTGAATGGAACGAAAGAAGGGGGACGACTGGGGTCCCTAATGTAGCGTCTTATTCTTTGAGCGAGCTAAAATGAAGAACACGGATCTGCAAGCAATGTCTGTCGACGAGTTGTGGGATTTGCACGAAGCGGTCGTAGCCGAACTCGGTCAAAAGATGGCTGCAGAGCGAGCGCTGTTGGAAGCAAGGTTGCGTCAACTTGGAGCAGTAACGGGTAACGATTCGCCTGCGCGGACAAAGCGCCCGTATCCGAAGGTCGTTCCAAAATACAGAAATCCGAAAAATCAAAATGAGACCTGGGCCGGGCGCGGAAAGCAACCGCGGTGGCTTCTCGCTCAACTCCGACGTGGGAAAAAATTGAACGACTTTCTAATCATGCACGAACGTGAATAGCCAAGCGCTACCGCCAAACTTGAGATTAAAATCTAAAGCTTCGACACCACGAGGGCATCGTGGTGACCGAGTTGCAGAATTGGATTTTCGGTCGCCGTTCCTCTTCCGACGACCGGATTCGCACGAATTGTGGCGGAACGTTAAGGCGGGCACCATGCCGACGCCAGGCACCGTCATCAATCTCGTCCGACTTTGCCAAGTGGCGGACATCATCGTCGTATCTGCTTTGCTGTTAGGGTCGGCAATCTCCGTCCGAGAAGTTGAGATTCCCTCATCCTTACCATTGGACCTGCGGGCGATTCCACGTGCCGCAAATCAATTCATATCGGCGTTGGACGCCGGAGCGGGTTCGAATGTTAATCGATCTGATGCAACCCGGATAAATGGCCAGATCGTAGTGAAACGGACGCGTTTCGAACGAGCCGCGCAAAGAGCAAAGATACGCCAAATGCGGCCCACAAGGAGTCAGGGGGTAAGGACGAGCGTCGGCCGACGAAGAAACCCCCAGACCGAAAAAGACGGACGTGAGTGCCAGCAAAAACGCCTTAGTAGCAATGGACATTGGCCTTCTCCAGAGTGCGCGCCGGAATACAGAAGGAAACTAGCCTGAACGCGAGACGCGACAAAGTCGCAACGATTTGCAAACCTCCACAAGCCGACTTCCGCCTCCGAAAACACGTGGTTTCGCGGAGTAATCGGGTCTCGTGCACACGCCGTCACGTAGGCAATTTTGTGGCAAAAATGCAACGCTCGTCAAGCAAAAGGGACACTTCCGTGGCTATTCTCTATCCACTTAATGATTCGCTGGATAGGAATTGTACCCAGTTTAATGAATTTGGCGATTGGCAGGTTTCGAGGCAGAGATGGCGCCTCTTTTGAAGGTTTTCAGGAGATCATTCGATCGGCGCCCGTCGCTCCTCTCGTTCGCTGGCAAGAGAGACGCATGTTAATGTTAAATCGTCTTTACTCTGGGATTGTATTGTCGGCGGCCGTCGCCTTTTTGCCGGGATGTTCCGTCCTTCCCGGTACGGGGCCGAATAGTGCTGCAATCGACCAATTTCCATCGGCTGCAGTGCGGTCGAACACGGCGCTTCCGTACGCCTTGGTTGACATCTCTGCGGACACGATTGGCTTCCTGTCGCAGCCTAACCTTGTAACGTTTCAGGGAGCGTTTCCCGATAAGCGTCCTCGGCCATATCAGGTAGTCGGCATCGGCGACGTACTGAATGTGTCAATTTTTGAAGCTGGGCCCGGTGGACTATTCACGCCGGCGACGACGGCCGGCGCGAGGCCTGGAAACTTTGTTAGTTTGCCGGCTCAGGCCGTCGATCAGAAGGGCACAATCACAGTTCCCTACGCGGGCGAAATTAAAGCCGGCGGTCGGACCTTGCCGCAAATTCAGAAATCGATCGTTGACCGCTTGAGCAATCGGGCGATTGAGCCGCAGGTGGTCGTCAGCGTGAATGCGCAGCACTCGAACGTCGTGAGCGTTTTGGGGGATGTGAACACGCCGGGCGTACTGCCTCTGAATAGTGTTGGCGAAAGGCTGCTGGCGCTTATTGCGCGTGCCGGTGGACCGAAGTTTGAAGCTATTGAAAGCTACGTGATACTTCAACGTGATGGAAAACGTGTGAAGGTGCTGCTTAGCCGCGTGGTCCATGATCCCCGCGAAAACATCTATATTCGGCCCAATGATGTCGTTTTCATCACTCACGAAGCGCCGACGTTCACCGCTCTCGGCGCGCTGAATCAAAACGTCTTTGGTTTCAATTCCGAGATTTCGTTCACAACCGAGACGCTCACGCTCGCGCAAGCGATCGGAAAATCCGGCGGTCTCAATGACCTGCAGTCTGATCCTGCCCAAGTCTTTGTGTTTCGATACGAAGATCGTCGTTTCCTGGAGAAACTGGGTCTCGACACCAAACGCTTCGTCTACGACAGAATTCCAACGATTTACCGCCTGAACCTGCGAGATCCGTCGGGTATGCTCTTGGCTGCCGGCTTCCAGATGCGCAGCAAGGACGTGATGTATGTCGCCAATTCGGCTGTGGTGGATTACTACAAGCTGCTGACACTGATCAACAATACGGCATCTACGGTGTCTTCCACCGCCAATGCGGTAACCGGCGTAAACGCGGCGGCGAAGACGAAGTGGTAGAGTGGCGTCAGCGCCGCTCCGCAGAGGCTGCCCGAGTGTTTCCGTTTCTGCGGCCGAAGGCAGTGGGGCGCTGGTTCTGGCGGATCGGGGCCGCAGGTTGGATCGTCTTGTTGTTTGCAGGAATGCGCGCTCGAACGCGGGCATCGATCTCCAGCGCTGCTTAGGGTAAGGGGCGTGCTCTATGCACGCCCGGCGGTTCGTAAGTCACTCCAGCTTTGATCGATTGCTCCAGTCGGGGAGTGGTATTTCGTGCGGCGACGGCCCGTTGCGCCCGCGGCGCGCTTTCGCGCGCCAAGTCCATACTTCCGACGTCAACTTCAAACCTCTTTGTTGTGATCTATTACCGCATCGGTGCTGATCACTGATATCATGTCTTGCTGAATGGCCAGACATGTCAGGCAATTGCTGGCAAATGCCCTGGTATCGATGTTGATCCGATTGGGACGAACATCGACCTCCCGAACCGGAGTGTGTCCGTGAACGACGATCTTTCCGAAGTCGTTGGTGCACGAGAGGAACTCCTCGCGTACCCACAATAAGTCCTTTTCTTTTTGTTGCGAGAGATCGACGTTCGGTTTCGCGCCGGCATGGGTGAAAAAGAAATCGCCGCACGTGAAGGAAAGCTGCAAGTCCTGCAAAAAGCGTAGATGGGAACGCGGCAAGCGATCCCGGAGCGATTTCTGCAGTTTATCGACGTCCCCCCTCATTGCATCGGGAGCGACGTCGTAGGACATTATCGTTTTGAGACCACCAAGCCGTATCCATATTTCGAAGAGGCCGGCATCTTCAAGACACCTGAGCATTATCTGCTCATGGTTGCCTTTCAGGAAGATGCATCTGCTTATTTCGCTCCGGGCGATCAAACGACTTATGGTCTCTCGTGAGGATGCGCCGCGATCAATATAATCGCCCAGAAACACGAAGATCGGTGTGACATCGGAGTGATGTGCAACGTCTGTGTCAATCATTGCAAGCAGATCGTCAAGGAGATCAACGCGGCCATGAATGTCGCCAACCGCGTATATCCTCACGCCCGACGGTACCGAAGGACGTCGTCCGTGGACCTTCAATTGGTCGATTTTCGAGAGCAAGACGGTATGCATGGACTTATTGGCCGTTGTCTCCCATCATGCATCGTTTTTCAAAGGTCTCGACCATTTCCGTGTAGCGGCACTCGCCCGACTTCGTTTTCCCATTTGACATGTCGCCATCGTATTGAAATCGGATATGAGCCTCAACGAATGCGCGCAGCGGAATGTTTTGTGTCTGACTATAACAGTGGAAGGGGATCCGCGGCGCAAATCGGCAATCCTCAAATCCAGCGGCGGTGACTTGTGTTGCCGGAAGCGCGCCCGGCTTGCGTGTTGATGCGCCTTCGCGTGAATTCGAGACTAGGTTCGCTCGTCCGCGATGGCCTTGCCGTCGTTGGGCAGCGAGCCGCCGGCAACCAGTTCGACCTTGCCGCCGAGTTTGGTGACGGTGCGCAGCGTGGCGCCGACGGCTTCTGCCAGGGCTGGCGAGGCTGCCTCGGTTTCGGCCTTCAAGGTCATCACGTCGGCCTCGCCGTCGCGGGCGACCACCAGCCGCAG
>Ga0097681_1004115_pt1 | contig 10674 bp, 14 predicted proteins | sample ThiBiot_750_plan_FD_72845 | JGI IMG/M metagenome (GOLD analysis project Ga0097681, IMG submission 72845) | Wastewater bioreactor microbial communities from Cape Town, South Africa - Thiocy_cont_750_plan - 1398105538144 (version 2) (version 2) ... | reverse complement strand
CACACACACACACACACACAGACTGACGAGATGATCATGATCTCCAAGACCGTCATCGAATCGGCGATCGCTGATACCAAGAAGCTCTTGGAGGAGGAGGGCATTCTCAAGCTTCAAGGCAAGTCGCGCGAGTGGGTCTGCCAGCTGTACGAGGTGCTGCTCAAGAACGGCGAGTTGTACTTGAAGCACATCAAGCTCGTGCAAAAGATGCAAGCACTCAAGAAGCTCCAGGCTCAGGAGCGTCGCGATGAGACCCTTCGCGCTCCTGGCTCACGCGTAAGCGCGCGTGCTCGATCGGGCTCGCAGTCGCGCGAGATGCAACAATTTGCTGAGGACTCGGACCAGCCCAAGAAGGGTGGCTTCTGGTCGATCTTCCAACGCAAGTAGGCAGCCGTGCTTTGAGAGCACGATCGCAAACACTCCTGGTCGATCAACTGGTACGCGCATAGCAACGCATTCATACTTGGCGCCGAGCGTCTGCTGCTTCGCGCACACACGGGCGCGCTTGGTTGATATACCCCTACTGACTGTTTCGAATTAAAGCGGCGTAGTGCGAAGCCAAGTCTGGTCGCGACGATCTCGAATGATCGATATGTTGAGTGGCCGATTGTAGGCGCGATTGTAATATTTATCAATACTCCCGGAATGAAGGAATGAAGAATGAGAATGCAGCAAATAAGGACAGCTTTATATCGTAGGAGAGAGAGAGAGAGAGAGAGAGAGAGAGAGAACTTTACAGGTTGCAATTGTGGATTATGGAGATAGGACACTAAGAGGAGGTACACGCGCACAAGTTTCATACACAAGCACAAACACAGTCATGAGTAACAAACGCGACGGCATACATAAATATAACGAGCTCGCGATACAGAATAAGAAGAGTTCGAAATATGGGGAGAGATTTACACACACACGAGAGTATAGATATAGGATCGATCTGCCCATCACCACCGGCGGCGGCAGCAGCAGCAGCCGCTACGGATACGTGATGGTTGTTATGGTACTGTTTTCTTGATGCTGCTGCTGTTGTTGTTGATAGAACGTGGCCAACGGCGAAGGCGAGTAGGGCGAGGCGGTCGGCGAAGCAGCGGGAGAGGGCGAGATCGAACGCGCCGGTGAGGCAGTGGGCGATGGGAACGAGGGCGCAAGTTGTAGGAGCGAGAATAAGTGCTCGCTCGAGTGTTGGCGACTTGGCGGCCGTGAGGAACGTCGATAAGGGTGGTAGTGGCGGGGAGGTTGGGACTCGTCGATTTGGTTGAGGATGGTAGAGATAGATGGCAGTAGGTTACCTTGCTGCTCCTCTTGCTGGCGATCGGCGGGTTCTGGAGGCGGGGTCGTTGTTGGTGCGTACTGCAGGTAATGTTGGTGCTGTTGAGATTGTTGAGATTGTTGTTGTTGCTGTTGTTGTTGTTCTCGGAGGAGAAGTTGCTGCAGCCGATGATGGTGCTCTTGCTGCTGTTGCTGTTGTCCCTCTTGGGAATGGTAGACAGCCGCAGCAGGCTCGGAGGCGTCAGAGACAAGTGTGGCAGCAGCAATGGCTTGAGAGAGGTTGGATTCGACAAGGAACGGATCTTGTAGCGGTACGACCGACGTGGTGGTAGTGGTGGTAGTGGTGGTGGTAGTGGTGGTTTCTGCCTTGTAAGTGGGATCGAATTCGTAGTCTGAGTCGGTGGTGGTGGTAGTGGTGGTGGTGGTGGTAGTTGCAGGAGCGGCACCGACAAACGGATAGGAGTAATGGTGCGCAGCTGATGGAACCGCCGAAGCGGCAGCAGGTATAACAGCGACGGTAGCAGGTGTGGAAACGATTGCTAGCTGTCCGTCTTGCGGTTGCTGTTGTTGTTGTTGCTGTTGTTGCTGGAGTGGTTGGGTCGGTGTCTGTGGCTGCGCGCTTGGTGATGGATAGTGCATCAAGTTGGGCGTCGAGGTCGAGGTCGACGGCGAGCAAAAGAATGCTCGGCGGCGAGCGATATCGGCTCGTACGGCTGGAGTCGCTCCACGAATGCGCAGCCGCGAGGTCGCTGGTAGCGCGGTGGTAGGCGAGGAGGGCTCGGCGGCGGCGGCGTGCATCGCGATCGGCGTGGCGGCCGTACCGAAAGCGGCTTGGTGCTGTTGATGTTGATGCTGATGTTGCTGCTGATGATGGTGTTGCGTGAGAGGCGAGCCGACGGTTGGAAAAGGCTCCGACGGCAACGGGTCGGCCTCGAGCACTTCGATACTTGAAGTAAGGTAGGGAGACGAAGACGAGGGAGAGGCCAGAGGGGACGAGGATGTAGCCAGAGAGGAGGTCGGTGTCGTAGCTCCGCTGGCGGCGGCGGCTTGTTGGGCGCGAATGTTGGCTCGAGCGATGGCGGCCGCATCGAGGAGCGTTTGACTGAAGCAACCAGTAGACCAGCGACGCACTTGCTGCACCTCGTTACAAACGAGATGGCCATCAAGTGGGTCGATCGTGAACCAACGACGCGTCGTGGTGCGAGTGATGAGCTCCTCCTGCTCGGTCATCACCACTGGAGCGAGTTCGGGCCGCGAGTCAGGCGGTAGCTCGCCTGAGAGCGCCATCTGGTTCGTGTATGTGGTAGGAGCCATGGCTGTAGGCAGGCCTCCAGCACCGCCAGCGTCAGAGCCGCCGCCGCCGACGAGCATCGCTGCAGATGCTTGGCCGAGCATGAGCGGCAACGTCGTCAACGAGGTGGAGGACGACGACGGTGAGGTCGATGACGAGGAGGCAGCCGACGAAGCTCCCGACGATGGCAATGACGACGGCAAGGACGACGTCAACGATGAGGCCGACGGCGTGCGCAAGAGACTCGGCATGGCACCATCGATCGCGGCCGCCACGGTTGCGGAGGCGGTTGCCGCTCCAAAGGAGCTCGCGCCGCTGCGATCGTTAGCGCCGCCGCCGCTGCCACCGAGCGTATCGTACGAGTAAAATGAAGGCGACGCTGGGGATAGGCCGTGGTGGTGTTGTTGTTGTTGTTGCGGCTGCTCACGGGTGCGCAGTGGAGAGGATATGGACGGCGCGATCGAGGTCGGAGGGGGAGGAGCAGGATACGATGGCGCAGGAGAGTGGTGGTGGTAGCCCCGGTGATGATACGGCGAGGCCAGTTCGGCCGCTCCTCCTGCTGCTGCTACTGCTGTGCCGTCCTGGTGGCGATGCTGGTGGTGGTGGTGGTGGAGCTGGTGATGGTGGAGGCCATGGTAGTCATCGGCGCCGTTGGTGGCGTGGGCGTCGTCGAGTTGCATAGGCAACGGAGGCGGCGACAGGCTGGCCGCGCGCGACAATACTTGATCGTCAGCGAACCCGGCGCCACCACCACCGCCGCTATCACGGCCGTCGTCCATAGCGTTGCAAGTTGGTGCTCAATAGAGAACACACATACATACAACCGAACCAACAGCGCGCGCGAGAAGAGCGGAAGGAAGGAGACAGAGAGAGAGTGTGCGTGCACGTGAGAACCGCAGTGCGTGAGGGGAGGGAAGCAAAAGAAGAACAACAGCAGCAACACGCAGCGCAGCAGCAGCATACCCTCATCAGCCTCCTCAGCACCTTCACCACAGCAGCCAGCCATCCCATCGATATCGTTCGCCTGAGATGCCGAGGTACGCACGTCTGCTCTGCAAAAAGGGAGCAGTAACTAAAGCCCGCATTGATTTTGGAGATGCCCCGGTTGTATAAGGCTTCCCTTGAGCTCGACTCGTGCTATGCTGTTCTTTCTCGCTGCTCTTCCGCTCCTCTTCGTTGTTCCTCTCCTCTCGCGCCGCGCATCCGATGCCTCCCGCTGTCGTGTATCGTGCTCATCGAGCCTTGGCCATCGAGTATCGGCCACTAGGTTTGATGTAGCGTATCATCTGCGATGCTACTAGACTAGTATCTGCTTATTATACAGTATGGTATGTATTTGAGGTTGTTTCGCTCTCTCTTACGCTATCGCCCTATCCTTCTCCTTGTCGTGTGACTGGCTCGTACCGTCATGCGTCCTCTCCTCTCCCCTTCTTCTCTTCCTCCTCGACCTCCTTTGTGATGACCCCAGGCATTTGTCCGATCGTGATTCCACATGCAGAAAAAACTCCGCTACCATTCAACGTCTGATCTCTTACCTTACCCTATCACTCACTCCCTTTCACTCTACCAATCTGCTTTGCTTGCTCCTCTTAAATCCTGCGCGTTACAATGCGACTCGGTTACTGAACGTATTGTGCATCTCGTGTTGCAGTGAATCAGACCTGCTCTCTCTCTCTCTCTCTCGGATCTGGGTGCCGTTGTTGGTAAGGGTTTTGGTTCGCCACTCATTCGAAATCGCTCGAACGCCATGTGGTATGTTAATGCCGTGAGCGCCCTCTGCTCTCTGCTCTCTCTCTCTCTCTCTCTCTATCTATCAGCTATGCTTGTGTATGAGGAAATTGATGTGCAGACCACCGTGATGCAACAAAAAACAACAAAACTACAATTCTCTGACCACCTCCCTATCAACGCTTTCTCTATCTCTATCTCTCTATCTCTCTACTCTCTCGCCGCTTGGTGAATAGTGACACTTACCTCTTGCGTGTATCCTGTAGAAGCTCGTATTCTTGTGTACAATCTGGCTCATGCCCAGCCTCATCACTCAATCTACAGCTGCTCGCTGTGATAAAAGGTACGATCTATTGGCAATATGGTGTTGTGCTGTTGTGCTGTGCTGTTGTATGCTCGAGGATTTCAAGGTAATTTGCGCCTGAGTGTTGGTGGGCCTTCTCATTCACTGCCCACCCTCGTTGAAGACCATTTATTGTCTATGAGAGCACCTGTTCTTCTATTCTCTTCTCTTTTGCGCTCGCTCCATGTGTTTCTCCATTCTCGATATTGTTCACTGACTCGGTTGTTTGTATTGCGGCTGATTAGGTATGGAGGTTCCTCGCCCGTGGTGATCGTCGTCGTCGCGTCACGTTTTGTGTTATTTCAGCGCTTGGATTTTTCGGGGATTCAGGAGGCACGCGCCTGCGGTCACAACAGTAAATGCGTATCGAAGCGCGCACTCGATCGCCCATTTGATGGCACTTGCGGTTGCTTGTGTTGAATACGCCGCTGCCTGTCTGATAGAGGGGCAGTGGCTCGTGTGCAGCAGCTGGCAAGGCTAGGTTGGTGCGAATACACACCGCAGGGACAGAGACAGAGGCTGCTCGCACGAGGGAAAGGAGTGGTGGCTCGAGGCGCGATCTTGTGATCTTCTGCTTGTCGTCCGCTGCCCTCCTCCCTCTCGTTCGCTCCTCCGCTCCGTCTTTGGCCGGCCTTGCTCGCTCTCGCTCTCTCTCGGCTTCTACGGGAATGGCACTGTCGATGGTTGTGTCCGAGGTATCGGGGACCCTCGCGAGCTTGACGACACACGCCGCGCAACGTGTGAGCACCGCCTCGCTGGGTCTCGCCAGCGAGCTGTCGCACGACGCGCTCACGGTGGCGAACCACCTGCGGTTGGGCCTGCAGGCCTCGCTCGACGTGCGCACATGCAAGAAGAAGATGCAAGAGCACCCCGAGATCGTAGGCTTCATCAAGGAGCTGCTCTTCATCAATGGTTGCTTCCAGATAGGCATCCCGATCTTGTTTCTCTTCGTGCTGCAGCCGCTGCTGCAGTCTCTGTTCCCCGACGGCGTACGTCGGCGCACCGAGGCAGGCGCAGCAGCCTTACAGACCATTAGACTATCGACGGCGCCTCTCGTCGAGATGCGAGATTACCATTGACACGCGCGCGCTTGTTCTGTTCTACGTTCTGTCTTCGCCAGTCGGCCTGGGGTAAGGCGCTCGACTACCTCATCTTCGCGCTGTTCCCGGTACGACGGCGGCGTCGCAAGACTCAAGACGATCGTCGCCGTCATCTCACACATCATATGCTCGCTCGCTTGCTTGCGTTGTCGCAGCTGTTGTGGATGATCCCCGTATACTTTATCTCGCTCGGTCTCAATTTTCTCAAGCGAAAGGCACTCGCAGAGAAGCTCATCACGCCCGAACAACGGAGCCTCTCGTCCACGTACGCACAAGCTCCTTCAGGCACAGATTCCCTCGTATTATTGCTCGTGGTTTTGTACTCCATTCGTTGTATCTGCTTGGTCGTTGGCGCTTGTATTTTATTGATGCTTATATTCCATTGGTGAGTGTATTTTATTGATGCTTGTATTCCATTGGTGCTTGTATTTTATTGGTGCTTGTATTTTATTGATGATTGTATTCTATTGGTGCTTGTATTTTATTGATGATGGTATTTCATTGATGCTTGTATTTTATTGATGATGGTATTCTATTGATGCTTGTATTTTATTGGTGCTTGTATTTCATTGATGATTGTATTCTATTGATGCTTGTATTTTATTGGTGATTGTATTTCATTGGTACTTGTATTTCATTGATACTTGATGCTTGTATTCTATTGATGCTCGTATTTCATTGGTGCTTGTATTTCATTGATGAGTGTATTTTATTGATGCTTGTATTTTATTGGTGAGTGTATTTCATTGATGATTGTATTCTATTGATGCTTGTATTTTATTGGTGCTTGTATTTTATTGATGATGGTATTTTATTGGTGCTTGTATTTTATTGATGCTTGTATTTCATTGATACTTGTATTTCATTGGTGATTGTATCTGATTGATGCTTGTATTTTATTGATGCTTGTATTTTATTGATGATGGTATTTTATTGATGATTGTATTCTATTGATGCTTGTATTTTATTGGTGCTTGTATTTTATTGATGATTGTATTCTATTGATGCTTGTATTTCATTGATACTTGATGCTTGTATTCTATTGATGCTTGTATTTTATTGGTGATTGTATTTCATTGGTACTTGTATTTCATTGATACTTGATGCTTGTATTCTATTGATGCTTGTATTCTATTGATACTTGTATATTATTGATGCTTGTATTTCATTGATGCTTGTATTCCATTGGCGATTGTATTCTATCGTACGGAAGTGGTGGCGTAGCTTTCATTACTGATTGAGTGCTGGATTGTTTGGTACTGAAGGCCTCTCGAGGATTTGGCAGCCGAGACTTTGATTCTCTTGGTTGTCGGCATGCAGGCATTTGCCTTCAGCCTGGTGCCTCACATCGGACACTTGCTGTCGCTCATCATTAACTGCTGCCTGAACTCGTTTGTGCTGTTCGAGTACGCTTATGCGACAACCGCGTTTTATTCGCGTGATTTGATTGTATTTTGTTGACACCGACTCACCGACTGGCCTGCGTGTCTCGCAGCTACCGTTTGATGGGCATCGGCGTCAAGTTCTTGGGCAGGATCTCGCTCGTAAATCGCGAGTGGATTTATTTTGTTGGCTTTGGTATGAGAGTTGTTTCAAGGACTGGAGAGCTCTCGTTCTTACGGTTGATGATATCATAGGCCTCCCGCTGACTCTCTTCTCGATGCTACCCTACTACATTGGTTGTACCTCGTTGTACGTAATAATACGTGCTCGCCGATGAACATCGTCCACCTCTGACTGACAGGCATATATTATCATTCTTCAGTACCGCATACGTATTGAGTACCGCCGTGTATGAGTGTGCATTCCCGTGGGTATGTATTCTCGTGGTGAGCCATATTGTAAGAGAGCGAGAGCGAGAGAGAGAAACATACTGATCGATATGTCGTTATTATGTGCCAAATGTAAGCTCGTTATTTTGGCCTCTTGCGTCTCTACGACCCGAGATATCCCTACCACCCAAACGATCTGGCTGCCAGCCACGGTGTCAATCTTCCAAGTACGTGCGCGCGACGGTACTGCGCACATTGCACGATACAGGCACGACCGTAAAGTATTGATCGCGCGCTCGATATCATAGTGGGCGGATCAAATTACGGGCCACGTATGTCGTTGGTTGTTCGTCAAGCTCGGCTTGCCATCGCGCATCGGTTAGATATATCGAACCCAAGCACCCAAGCCAAGCCGCTACCGAATTGCGCTTGCTTGAAACCTCTGCTTCTTTCTCTCTCTCTCTGTCTCTCTCTGTCTCTCTCTCTCTCTCTCTCTCTCTCCATTCGTTTGTTTAGTGCTTTCTGGTTGTACAAAGCGCACACTGTCAATACGACATATGACCCATTGAAGTTGTTACTGTATGTTTGGGAGGCATTTCTCTTAGCGTTGGTGTAGCCACGGCGGGCTTGCGGCCTAGCGACCGCACTCCCAAGCCTCGTCCGAAACACGAGACTACCGCACCACGGCGCGCGACTAGATTCAGGTACGAGCGAGGTCGAGCCAGCAGGTCCCCCACAGCAGTGGACCGCGTACGCAGCTGGAAAAGTGCGTGAGATTCATACCCCGGGCACGGACCAACGGCTCTCTGCGCCGCAACGCTGAGGAAAAGAGGTGGAGCAAGGGGAGGAGGCGAAAGCGCCTGAGGAACGGCGCAGAGGGAAGAGGAGAGAGAAAACTGGCGCGTGCCCCTCCTCCGCCTCTGCTGTTGCTTCTTCGCCGCTGCTGTTGCCCCGCACCTGCTGCTCTCGTTGTGCGTCGACTCGTTGTGCGTCGGTCTTGGCGGTCGTTCGAGTGTCTTTGTTTGCTCGCGATCTTTGCGGTCTACTGGAGGTGGTCGGGCGAGCGCGCTTGATCACACCCATCCCACCCTCTCATACCTCCAGCCCACACGCACGCCAGCTCTCGCTCTCTCGCGTGTGCGCGTTCTCTCGTGCCCCAACCGCACTCGCCGTCCCCCGTGCCCCAGGTTCGTTCCGGTCGTTCGGGCTCCAGTGCTATCGTGTTGCAACATGGGCGACTCGGCGTGCCAGACGTGCCAAGAGAACCCGCCCAGCAAGACCTCTCCCTACTGCACTCGGTGTCTCACGCGCCGCCGCAAGCAAAAGTATCGCCTCACGCCCAAGGGCCAGGAGTCGCGCAAGAAGGAGTACCGCAACCGCTATCAGAAGCTCCGCGGTCGTTCGGGCAGCAGTAGCAGCTCCTCGAGCTCGAGCCACGGCGGCGGCTCGGTGGTCGTCGACTCTGCCGGCACCGTTCCTTCGTCGACCGTCGTGTCTGGCGCCACGGCGTCAGGAGCGCAGCTGCAGCACGGCGCCTTCGCTGCCACGCTGCCGCCGTTGACCTACGCCCAGAGCCCCGCCGCCGCTGCCGCCGCCGTCGCCGCCGCCGTGCAGCAACAACAACACCAACATCACCAACAACAGCAGCAACAACATCAACAGCATCAGCAGCAACAGCATGCTGTGCACCAGCTCCAGCAGGCACAAGCTGCCGCGGCCGCGGCCGCAGCGGCCGTAGCGGCGTCGCAGCAAGCGCCCCCTCCGTCGCAAGTGGGCGACAGCGATGGCGCTCGACTCTCTTCGTCGCTGCTACAACTCATCAGCGTCGCCGACGAAACCACCGCCGCATCGGCAGCCACCTCGACCGTGGGCGTCGGTGCGACGCAGACGGTTGGCGTCGGCGTGGTCGGCGGAGGCGTCGGCATGTCGAGCGGCGCGCCGCCATCGGCCCCCGAGCGCTCGCTCTACTCGGCCGATCAGTCGTCGATGCAGGCATCGATGCAGGCACCGATGCAACCAGGCATGTCGGCGCCGATGGTGGTCAATCTCGTGCTGCCGTCGCCATTCGAGCGCGCCGGCGTTCGGTCGCCGGCTTCACCCAACTCGAGTTCCTTCATCGATGCCGACGTCAAGCCTTCGCTCACGCGCTTGCACGAGGCCGAGGTGCACGTTCGCTCGCCCAACGATCTACCGACCTCGCCCTCTTCTGCCTATCGTTGAGACTTGCCATCTGCCTCGTTGCCTCGTTGCCTCGTTGCCTCGTTGCCGTTGCAGCGTCTTTGTAGTGACTGACCTCACTCGCCACTCGATCAAACTCATTCTCGAGCCTTGATTGATTGGTCGGGGGCAGCAATCCGCTTCTCTCTCTCTCTCTCTCTCTCTCGATAACTTTTTCGTATCACTTGTGTCTCTTGTGGTCTCTCTCTATCATCCTCATATTGGATAGTCTATCTAAGCTGTATCTCTATCTATTCTCTGTCATATCGTTTGCGATAGGCATTGCCTATTGGAACGACTCTCTGTTCAACCTGCTTTAGTTGTTACTGTATCGCGAAGCGATTATTTGTTCGTCATATCGTATCGTAGCGTATCGTATTGCTCTGCATATCTTCATCTTCATAATCTCTCTCTCTCTCTCTCTCTCTCTCTCTTTCCTCTTGATATTCTTGCTCTACACATGTTTACGTGTTTGCATGACTTCTACTTGACGCAGTTATCGATACTTGTATTATTGTAATATGAGAAACCAAAACAAGTTGTGACCTACCTTTCAACCTCCTCTCAAGACGCGCGAGTAGAGCTTTTTGTGTGATAGAGCCGTCGTGTATTACGGTGGAAGGGCAGATGATTGAGAAGCAACGAATGCACAAGCGAATATTTACAGACTGAACCAGTGGTAATAGAAGCGAGTGATTGAAGAATGAGAGGGAGAGAGAGATAGAGAGAATCGGAAGAGTTAGCCACTCAAGATACCGACCAGCTTGACGAGACCGTATGCAACTGCACCACCGAGCACGATACTCCAAATCCAATACGCAATGGTTCCCATCCACGATCCTTGTGTTGGATCATTGGATTGCAATACCACCTGTAGTATGGGATTAGGCACGTTAGTCACTCACTCACTCACTCTCACTCACTCTCTCTCTCTCTCTCTCTCTCTCTCTCTCG
>Ga0097681_1004103_pt1 | contig 10706 bp, 9 predicted proteins | sample ThiBiot_750_plan_FD_72845 | JGI IMG/M metagenome (GOLD analysis project Ga0097681, IMG submission 72845) | Wastewater bioreactor microbial communities from Cape Town, South Africa - Thiocy_cont_750_plan - 1398105538144 (version 2) (version 2) ... | reverse complement strand
CTCGTTCTGCGCGCTACAACCGTGTAGAACCGACCGAAAAATCCGAAAAAATCTCGAATCACAAGCAGACCAATGAAGCTAGTGGTTCACTCGATGGCGCGATCGTAGGAGGTCAGACAAGCGAGGCACGAGTGTCGCTGCGATGCGGTACGATGCGTGTGTGCGTGTAACGAAGACGACGAGGCAACAAGACAAATGGGAAAATGGCGAAAAAATCGGAATGGAAAATATCTCTCGCGCGTGCCTACCCGATTCCGCTGTGCGCTTTCTGTTCCGGTTGGGTTGGGTTGAGTTGGGTTGGGTTGGATTAGGTTGGGTTGGGTTGGGTTGGGTACGGAATTGATGGGAGCGGTACATTATTATGATACACACAGAGAGGGATACATGGAGGATGACAACGAATGAACGAACGAATGAATCGATCAAACATCAACAGCGGCTGTAGCGGCAGGAGCAGGCACGAAACGATTGTACAGCGTGAGGAATGCCAGCGCGCAGTAGATGAGAAAGGTCATGAGGAACGGCGCGTGTTCTCGGTGGGTTCGCTTGATCTGTCGCAGAATCGTGCTCCAACTGACGGCCATGATCATCATGGCCGTGGTGCCGGCCCCGGTGCTGGCACCAGAGTCGCTCGTCTCGAAGGTGCTGTTGTCGAGCGAGCGCAGTTGCTGCTTGGATGGCTCGCTCGCGGTGCGTCGATGTGCCACGTCACTCAGCAGGCGGCTCCAGACGTAGAAAACGACCTCGAGGAAGCTGGCGAACAGCAGGATGGCCCACAGGTGCGTGGCGCTCGCGACGCTGACGGGCGAGGGCCAAATGTGCTCGAGCCCGAGCAAGCGGCCCGTGGCGTAGAAGAGCTGCAGCGCCATCGACAGCACGATGCCGATGGGCGCGAGCACGATGGCACGGCCGGCATGCAGTACAAAGTTCGGCACGCCGGCAGCGAGCAGCGTCGGCGGCGTGTGCACGTCGGCTTGTGCGTGCAGGTGCATCATGTCGAGCAGCTCCTCGTGGTGGTGGTGGTGGTTGACGGGCCACAGATGCCAGCCGAACAGCAGCCTCTGCTGATACAACGAGGTCCAGCGGTGTCGGTGCGACACGACGTAGTCGATCAGCGTCGGCACGAGCAGCGTAGCGACGGTCATGGCGGCCATCACGAGCCAGTACTGCTGCGGCAGCATCCAGAACAGCTGCAGCAAGGCGGCCGCCTCGTAGAACAGTAGGTGCAACAGATGGCCCGAGCGCGGCGCCGACGGAACCGGGAACATGAAGAGCATCAGCGACGACGAGGCCTTGAGCAACACCGTGAGGCCGAGCACGAGCGGTTGCAGCAGCGGCCGATCGGTCGAGAGGATGCTGACGTTGCGCACGATGACGGGCGCCGCGGCCGTGATGGCAATCAGATACACCAGCACGCTGATGACTCGCTGGATCGCGAGGCGACGTGCGGTGGTGGGATCAAAGTTCGGATCCGTGTAGTCGAACATGTAGATATCCTCGACCGAGTGCGAGTCGGTGTGGTCGAGTACCGAGTCGTCGCCATCGAGATCGAGATCGAGATCGAGGTCGTGATCGAGATCGTGATAGCTCTCGTGTAGCGACAAGCCGAAGGGTTTGTTGGTTGATACACCCGCGTTGTCGTGGTGGTCGATGTTGCTCGTGGTGGTAGTGGTGGTGGTCATAGGCGTGCTCGTGCTCGTGGTGGTGTTGCTCGTACGGCCACTGATGCGATAGCGATGGTCGCTGCGCTGTTGATGTTGGTAGTGTTGGCGTTGCGGTCGCTTCCGTCGAATGACGCGCTTGTAGATGCGCGGATTGAACAGCAGATGCGACAAGCCGATCAGAGCGGCGCTCGCCAGCGCTGGCACCAGGTTCGACTCGAGCACCGCCATCACGAGCGGCATCATCCATGAGAAGAGTCGCACCATGGCCTGATAGTGTTCGCCGCGAATCTCGTGTCGCTCGTAGAGGCGCTCGTAGCGCACCTTCTCCTCGCGCTGGAACTCGTGCCACAGCAAGAAGCGCATGTTGTGCACCGGATGCCAGAACCACAGGCGCTGAGGTACGAAGCGTGGTCGCGCGACACCGAGGCGCTTCCACAACGTTCGGTCGGTCGCGAGCTCGCGCCATCGACGACTCACCAGCGCACACGCGTTCAGCTGCGAGACATTACAGTGCCGCAGGATCACGAGAGCCAACTCATCAGGCAGCACGGCGAACGGATCGACACGAGCGCGACCCCTCGCAACGGCGTGATGCTGATGATAGGGGGATGCTGCTGATGATGCTGATGATGCTCGCTGCCGAGCCGCATCCATCACCTCCATATATACACGCGCGCGTTTAATAGATTGTTACGGGTTTAGGGATTTGTGAGTGAGAGAGAGAGAGAGAGAGAGAGCAGCAGTAAATGGCAGAGGAGAGTGACAGCAAGAGAGAGAGACTGCGATCGACCACTAAACCACCACGTTGGATTCCTTTCCTGGCCATCAACTAATCTTCCCATCCACTCAACATCGAGATCCAAACTATCTATCTGCCCATCGAAGACCAACATCAATACAAGACAATCCCTCCACATCGGCGACCACGACAAAAATATCGCAAATATCTCGGCCAGCCAACCTGAGAACTCGCTGCGAATCCCCACCTGCCTTCCCAGACCGTCGTTCCGGGTACCGCAGGCGCTGGCTGTTGGTTTATCTCGCTCGTCGTGTGCACACCATTCCCATCATCTCCCCTCTCGTGTACACTCCCTCCGTATTCCTCTCTCCCTCCCCAACATGATTCCTGGCCGTGGTACCGGCGGTCCCCGCAAGGCCTCCGCCTCCAAGAAGAAGGCTCCCACTACCGCCACTGCCTCCTCGTCCTCCAGCTCGTCGTCGGTGCCGGCCACCACGTTCGAGCTGGTGCTCCCCGGCTGTGTGCTGATTCGCAACGCCTTGCCGTCGATCGACGACCAGCAGCGCTGGATCGACGACTGCCTCGAGTACGGCGAAGGTCGCGTGCCGGGCGTGACGTCGTTCTTCGAGGGCTCGCTCACCACCAAGGACGGCTACTTTGACATGAACGGCGCGGCGCCCTCCTCCACTGCCGACGCTGTCGCGCCTGCTGGCGCTGACGACGATGACGGCGTGGTCTCGAAGAAGAAGAAGGAGCTCAACCTGATCACGAAGGCGCGCACCTACGTGCCGATCGCGCTCTACTCCGAGCGCTCGGGTGAGTGGGTCGCTCTCGCCAAGTCGCTCCTGAAGAAGGCGCAGGAGCTCACCGAGATTCCGGACCTCGATCCTGAGCAGGCGCGCATCAACTACTACACCAACAAGGGCAAGATCGGCTGGCACTTTGATCGCGTTCCTGGACTCGACATGGCCGAGCAGTGGCGTGTGCAGTCGCCGATCGTCTCGTTCTCGCTCGGCAACGCGGCCGAGTTCTGCTACCGCATGGAGCGAGACGCCGAGCCGCAGACCATCGTCTTGAACTCGGGCGATTGCATCATCTTTGGCGGTGCCGCTCGAATGATCTGGCACGCAGTCCCGAAGGTGCTGCGCAACACCAAGCCGGCCGATCTCTCGCTGAGGTCGCTTGAATTCGGTCGCCTCAACGTCGGCTTCTACTGAGCGTCTATCTCTCGATCTCGATCTCTCAACTCGACTCAACTCAACTCGACTCGGCTCGATATTTATTCTACTTCTTCATTCGGTCGGGGGGTTATCATATGTTGTTGTAGTGTTGTTGTAGCATACTTGATTTTTCGCTCAATACGATCAGATATTTCGACCCGACAGATTCGTTCATTCATTCGCTCATTCGTTTGCTGCCTCTCTCCCGCTCACACTCACGCGTTTATGTTGGTGTCGGTATTCAACAAGCAGACTGGTGCCATCGAATGGGTGAATCGAGAGGTTGATGGGTGCGAGTCACTCGTCGGTAGTTCGCAGCATCTCGACATGGTGAACGACGTATCTCGCAACCATGCGTACGATCGAGCACTGCAGCATCACCTCGCTGCTCTCGCTGCTGCTGCTGCTGCTACCAACAATGCCTCGAGCCACGAGCCTTGGATTCATGTTCTAGATATTGGCACTGGCACTGGACTTCTGGCCATGTTTGCGGCGCGTTCGACGCATGTCTCGACCGTCGTGGCGTGCGAGCTGTTCGTGCCGATGGCCGAGCTGGCTCGACGTATCATCGCAGCCAACTCGCTCTCGCACAAGATCCACCTCGCATCCAAGCGCTCCAATGATCTGACGGTCGCCATCTCGTCGCCTTCGCCAACGATGACGCGCAACTTGCAAGACATTGCGCCATCCATGGTGCAGACTGCTCGCGAGAGGCGACTCGCAGCAGTTCGATTGCGCCAACGAATGTCGCTCGACCACCAAGCTCACGATCTCGAGCTCGACGAGCATCATTACGACATGAGTCAGCGTGCCCACTTGCTCGTATCTGAGATCTTTGATACCGAACTGCTCGGTGAGGGCGTACTTCCTTCGATTCGCGATGCCATCGCACGACTTCTTCGATCGCCAAGCAACGAGCTCGCTCCTGACGGCTCTCTTCGATCGAGATCATTCGTCGTTGTACCGAGTGCTGCTCGAGTCTTTGCGCAGCTGCTCGGCAGCAAGAACTCGTTGCTGCGATCGTGGGTCGAGGTTGATCAAGGTCGAAGCCGATGCAGCGCTGCCACGACGCCAGTGGTGCCGGTGCATGTGCGAGGGCTGCTCGCAGCTGGCACCATGCACACGTTGAGCGAGCCGCTGCTCGTGGCGTCGTTCGACTTCCACGACCCGCCGCCCGAAGGCTCGCACCTCGCGAGCTCGCTGACCGTACACGCTGCGACTCACGGCGAGGTGGAGGCCGTGTTGTTCTGGTGGGAGGCCGATCTCGCTCCTGGCGTGCGTATCTCGACCTCGCCGCATGGCGCCGTCGCCGACAAGCCCGACGACACGAGCGGCTCGAGCTACCAATGGCGCGACCACTGGAAGCAGGCCGTGTACCTGCTGCCGGCTCGGGTCTCTGTCGAGGACCCCAATCAACCACTGACTCTGTCTACGTTCCACTCGGACTATGAGTTGTGGTTCTCGTTGCGTGCTCGGAACGACAATGATGACGATGATGCTGATGCTGACGACATTGATCGACCGCTCGAGTGCTCGTGCGCCATGCACGGACTGTGCAACTTTGAGCGACTGTGGATGCTCAACGACCCGAACGCCAACGCACTCTTTGCTCGTGTTGCTGCTCGAATCGTCTCGGCCCTCTCGTCCAAGCACCAAAGCCTCGATCCACAGCCACCGATCCGCATCCTCGACCTTGCCGATGGCTCGAGGATGGCGCTCGCACTGGCGCATGACTTGCAGGCCAAGCATCTCCAGCAGCAATGGCACATCGACGCACTCGAGAGCTCTCTTTCTTCGAAGCAGATGGTGGCACTGGTGGCGCAACAACACGACCAACAGGACCTTGTGACGACGTCGCTCGGCTCGTTGAAGGCACACCTCGATCGAAGGCGTGAAGACGATATCGCCCGCGGTGCGACAAGCTCCTATGACGCCATCATCGCAGAGCCGTTCGCATACCTGAACGCTTTTCAACTGCCCGAGAGGCTCTGGGAGGCTCGTCGGCTTCTGGACCTCGAATCGCGCTCGTCAGCCGATACCAAGTGGATGGGCGATCAGACGCTCTTCGTTCCGGCTCGATGTACGCTGATGGTGGCCGTGGCATCGTTCGCTCACTTGCACAAGAGCTTCGAGCCTGCGCAGCCGTTCTCTGAGGTCTCTTGCGGCATCGATGTGACGCTACTCAACCCGCTGTACCAGCAGCCGGTCAATCGACAAGGATTCTATTCCCTGTGGATGTACGAATACGAGTTGCTGTCGCCAGCTGTCGGACTACCTGCTCTCTCGATCGACTTTCAACGTGGCACGATAACTACCACCAATAGCGCTGCTGACAATCTCTCATCGATGCAATACTCGAGCTCGATCTCGCTGCCAATCGTTCGATCAGGCACCGCCAACGCCTTTGTATTTTGGTGGCGCTATCAGATGCTAGAAGGACACGAGGCCGACGAGCACGAGCTGGTGGTCGATGCGATACCCAGCAATGCCAACGATCCATCGTATTGGCGACATTGCGTGCAGTTCCTCGCGCAACCTCTCGATCTCGATGCGGCGCACACCGCAACGACGACACCGACACTCGATTGCCGCGTGGAATATTGTATGCAAGCTGATCATCCATCGAGTGTCGTCATCAAGGACTATTCGATATCGAGTGTATCATCGTCGAGGCAGTGATGGATAGACAGATAGATGGGTTAGGGGTCTTGATCGATCATGATCGATGATGCTTGGTTCATTTGGTTGTTGCTCGCTGCTCGTTGCCATCTCTCCACAACACGTACAATATCTCGCTCGTACACACTCTCTCTCATCTCTCTCATCTCTCACGCTCACACAAGATGCAACGAGTCGTCGTAGCATACACGTCGAAACTCCTTCGACCTCGCACTGACATCGGGAGGATGACGCCATCATCAGTATCATCAGTTGTAGCGCTAGTTCGATGGCAACGCTTGGTGACACCGATGTTCGCGAGCAGCAGCTCGATGGCGCATCGTCGATGGCTCACGACCACGCCACCCACCACGCCATCGCCACCGAGTTCGAACTCGACATCGCCACAGAAACCGCCGCTCGTTCTGCTCAGTAACAAGCCCAAGAAGAGCAGGACGCCATCGTCGAAGGCGAGTACCACTAGTGCTGCTGCTGCTGCTGCTTCTTCTGGCGCCAGCTCGACATCGACCTCCAATGCACAGACGACACCGAGCGGCAACACGAACACCAGTACCACCAGCAACAACAAAGACGTGCCGCTCATCATGCCAGGTACACGAGAGCCATCAGCTTCTCGGTATGAGCCAAGCTCGATACTGATCGCGCAGCATCACCATGATTGATAGAGTTGCGGATACCTCACGTTCCAGCTGAGCTCTTTGAGCTCTCTCGATCCACTGACACATCAAACAACAACAACTACGGCGGCAGCGGTGGTCCCAATGAGCCACCGCGGCCCAAGGTCGACTTTGAGAAGTTCGCCAATACCTTTCGAGCCGTCAATCGCAGCAAGCAGATGAGCGACGCCACGGCGGCACGGCAGTCGATCAAGTATCTGCCGCCGCCCGATGAATGTCTCCACATTACGCTCTGGGTCGCCGTGATCGTGTTCGCGTTGCAGTACGTGCGCCGATCGTTCGAGTTGCAAGACGAGCAGCGCAAGTACGACGAGCTCGCACGACAGCTACGACTCGAGACCAACGAGATACTCGAGAGCAAGGGCCTGCCTGTGCTGTCCGAGTCGCGTACCGTCGGACTCGCGTCGTACGGCTATCCGCGAGAGGAGCTCATGGTCGCCTTCACGCAGGCGCTCGACTCGATGGGTCTCTCCGAGTTCCAACGAGAGGAGCTCAAGACCTTCCTGCTCACCGAGTTGTTGCGCGTACCGAGACATGACGACGATGGTGATGGCGATGATGCTGATGCTGAGAAACGATCATGTACGTCATGATAGTGCGTGAGCCATGCTCATTGAGGAGAGATATCATCAATTCGTTGCGCTCATTATTGGATCGTGGGTCGCTGGATGGATGCAGTCTCGGTGTATTGAACGAATCTCTCCCCCTCTCTCTCTCTGGTGTGGATCTGCCTCGAGCAAGGCACAAGCAATACAAATCGACATTGCTCACCACTAGAATGTGCCTCTCCATAACTACAAGGGAGCTCTCAGATGGGCGCCCAGAGCCTGGACCCTCACCCGAATTTCGGGCGGCCTTGCTCGGCGTTGGGTCGGAGAAGCAACACGGAGGTTGCGCGTGCGCCGCTGCTGTTCCGAGCATTCTGCTGCTGCCCGCCTCTCGTGCTCATCACCATCCTCGCTGCTGCTGCCAACCTCCTGCGCTCTCGCTCGTAGAAAGACCTCGCTCGTTCCTTCCTGACCTCACTCTCGTAACCTCGTGATATCCTCGTGATCGTCCTATCGGTGATTTGCTGCTGCCCGATAGCAGTCCTCGCTATCTATCTATCCCCCTCTCGTTCTCTCTATCTCGGTTTCTATCTTACGCGACTACCTCGGTAGCTACACTATGGTGATACGTCCAAGATGGAGACCGCCGCCACCAGGTCCACCTCCTCGGCGTACCACACGCCATCGACTCGCTCGCCACTTGTGACCGAGGCCGAAGGCAAGTCGGTCTCGCTGCCGTTCCCGTTGGCCACAGGCAACAACATCACGTTCGAACGGCCGAGCAAGGAGCTGCTCGTGTCGTACGTTGTGCCTCACGCCTCGTCGGTGCCGTTCGCCAAGGCCGTGTTCGCCTCGGCGGCCTTCCACATGGGTCTCTCGTGCGAGCACGTCGACGCCTACACGATACGCGCGTCGCGCGAGGTCGACTTTGCCGCCGTGTACGAGATGCGCCTCTCGACGCACGCCACCAAAGGCCTCGTGGTGCACCTGCGCTACATCGAGTCCGAGTGCTCGCTGTACGCCCCGCTGCCCAGTGCGCCGTGGTTCTCGTGCATCGCCACCTCGTCGGCCTTGCAGCAGCAACAACAGCAGCATCTCAAGTACCTCCACCAACGCGAGAGCGAGCCCGAACCCGAGCCCGAGCCCCGACGCGTGCCATCGAGCGCTGCCGGCACGCCAGCACCGCTGGATGACGCTAGTCCGCTGAGCCGCTCGCCTCCGGGCAGCTCGTCGGTGCTGCCGGCGGTCGAGTCGCCGAGCTCGCTCCCCAAGCATGTGTCGGCCACGTCGGGCGTGTGCTCGCTGTGGTGGTCGTGCCGGCGCCACGGCCAGGCCGGCCTGCGCCTCTTCCACGAGAGCGTCTTCCACTCGTTCCAGCAGGCGCTGATCGAGAACGGCCTGAGCCACGAGCCGCTCGACACCTCGCCCATCTGTCTGACGGCCATCTGCCTGCCGCGCAACTCGCTCCATTCCACGGTGCTGCCACCGAATCAGCAACAGTGCTACTACGTTGATGTCACCGACGAGATGGTCGAGTCGAACACGCGACTCGAGATCGAGACCAAGGGCGATCGCGTGTCGTTGTTAGGTCGCCTCGGCGCACCACCAGCTTGGCTGCGTTGGCACGTCAAGGGCATCACCGTCGTTGCCACTGCCACGGCCCCGAGTGCCTCGAACTCACCATTATCGTCATCACCGCCATTGCAACAACCTTCGTCGTCTCCTCCTGCTACCGCTTCTGCCTCTGCAGCAACAGCAGCAGCTCCAGTATTTATCAAGCGCATTGTTTTAAGCAACAAGACGCGTCCCGAGTTGAAGGCCGGTCGGTGGTTCTTTGCAGTCGAAGGCCGCTTGTCCTCGATCGATACCTCGTTTACTATCTACTGCCAAGGTACGCTTGAATCGATGAGCGAGCGAGCCCTCTCGTGCGCGCACAGCCAGGAATGTACGTTCGCCTAACAACAACACCATGATATGATGGCCGTGTTTCCAGCCCTGACGGACCTCGTGGATGAGATCCACGTCAACCACTCGTTCATTCCCTCTCCACCGCTGCACTTGCGCTCAACGAGGCGCCTTGTGCTGCACCCAACGCCGCTCTCGAACCCTGCCGCGGATGCCACGCCGGAGCTCTCGCGCTCGCTCCCGCTCCCGATCGTGAGCAGCAGCAGCTACTCGCCAAGCCTCCACCGTACTGGCAGCCTCTCGCTCGAGCTGCCGCTGACCACATCGCCAGCGACGGCCGGCTCGCCGCCGCTCCATGGTGCAACCTCGTACGGCTCGCGTCTCGATGGCCCGGGTTCGCCGACGCACGCGCCCGTGATCGCCGTCATCCCACGCGTCATCACGAACATGCCAGCCGACTCGACGCAGCCTCCCGAGCCGCCGTTCATTCCTCTGGCACCCGAGTATGCCGCCGCCTTGGTTCCCAGCGACGCATTCATGTTCGAGCCAACGAATTCGCCACCGGGAGGCTTCGGCATTGCGCTGCAGAGCCTCAGTCCGCCGCATGTCGTACCGCGCGTTGTAGCACTGGCGCACGATGAGTTCGACGCCGTGAAGCGCACCGAGTCGCCACCGCCGCCGTACTCTCCTCCGCCAACCAACTCGGCCCCATCTCCATTCCGCTCACTGTAACTACCGTCGTATCGTTGCTAGATACCTCCCTTGCGTCGTGGCGTTGTACGCCAGCGCCGTACATCTCTGTCTATGTGTATTCGTTCGTTTGCCAGCAAGTTTGTATGCTCTGTGTGTCACACTCTGCACTGTCACATATCGCTCTCACCTGTAGATATGTCCATTCTTCGTCTCGTTGTTGCTGTTCTTGTTCATATTTGTTCTCACAACTCCCTGCTCAACGTACCGCTCTCTAACTTCACCATTTGTTTGATGACGACCCCCAAGCGCTCCAGCCCGAACGAGGTATGCTTGTGTCCTAGAACGTTGTTGTGCAAGCCACTCCTCACACCTGGTGCGCAGTCGCTTCAGGAGATCACTGCAAGACTGCGGGCCAAACACGCCGCCAGAGTAAGGGCGAACTCGCCTGATTGGCGACAAGACTTCTTGGCGGGTAATGCGCCCAAGGTCTCGACGCCTCCTACCCCGAAGCAGTGATTGCCCAGCGCCCAGCCACAATTACACTGTCTTTCTATCTGCACAACGCTGGTGCAGTGTTACGA
>Ga0097681_1004094_pt1 | contig 10727 bp, 18 predicted proteins | sample ThiBiot_750_plan_FD_72845 | JGI IMG/M metagenome (GOLD analysis project Ga0097681, IMG submission 72845) | Wastewater bioreactor microbial communities from Cape Town, South Africa - Thiocy_cont_750_plan - 1398105538144 (version 2) (version 2) ... | reverse complement strand
TGTGTGTGGCATCTAGATCAATCACAGGACGCGCGAGCATCGGCGATAGCGAGCTACCTACCATTCGAGCAGGCTGTTCGAGATCTGCGTCTCGTATCGTACGATATCGCCTTCGAGAGCCATCGCCAATCGTACGAGATTGTTCTATTCCAATACAACGCAAATACACGCCCCAAGATGCAGATACACACACAAGCAGTCAGTATCATGAAGGAGTGGTTGTTATCGAGGTCGATAGGTCGATAGGTCGAGGTCGGTCGAGGTTGGTACCTCGAGCGATGAGGTCGAGGAGCTCTTGTCGCCGATGCGTATCAACAACGACGTGATACGTGTCTCAGTCTCGATCTCATCCGGCTTACGATCCATCGAACCGGTGCGTTGATGTTGAGGATGAGAGTGATGATGATCCATGATGGATCGACAACGACAACGACGACGTTGTTGATGCGTGCGCGAGCGAGCGAGCGAATGAGCGAATGATCGATCGCGACAATCGATCGATCTCGATACTCGCTCAGTACCAAGCACACCTCATGAATCATTCTTGTGAAGATGATGATCCTATCATCAACGATGATGGTGGTAGTCGTATTCAAGAGATGAGCACAGCGATGGATGGTGGGCCATCTTCAACGAGATCGTCTGTCATCGATGCTGATGATGCCGTATCGCGTGCGACGCACGAGATGATGGCGTTCTACTTCACGACGCCACAGCCCGTACAAAAGCAACGATCCTCTCGTGAGATAGCACGTATCCAACGTCGTTGTGAACGATTGATGGCGCTGGATTACCGTGTGTTGTTGATCGAGAACACGTACTGTCGAACGTACCCGCTGCGAATCGTCGTTCCGGTGGCGCACAAGACTCGCAGCACCCAACAACATGATTGTGCCTGGCTCGGTGCCCATGATGATGATGATGCTGCTGGTGATGATGAGGTCGATCACGGCAATGATGATCGTGATGCTATCGAACTCGATGATGAGGCAGCCGAGCGATGGCGCGGATACTTTGCTGATAGCAGCGTCGGTCGAGCACGCAAGCGCTTCTGTGCGCCAGTGCTGCTGGTACCCTCGCCGCTCCGACAACAAGAGCCTCTCGATACCAGCGACAGCAACTCAGACGACAACACAACCACGAAGACAATGTCATCATCATCGCCGTACAGCTATCTCTTTCGTTCGGCGGGCTTGGTTCAGAAGCTCGAGCTGTCACATCGCTATCCGCTCAGCAAGCCCAAGGCCACGTCGCGCTCGAGCGTCACCGACCTCTCGCAAGCCTCGGTGCGAAACGTGCCACGTGACATGACCTTCAAGACCAAGACTCGAGACTACCTGACGTACGACTCTCGTCGTGAGCACGAGGACGAGCTCCGGGCGCAGGCCGGCAAGGCACCCAAGCCCGAGTCTGTCAAGGTTCGCAAGGGCAAGACGCAGCTCGCGCGCTCGCTCGACTGTGCTGCCATCTACGCCATGGGCGTCAAGTACATTAGCGACTTGATGGTCGAGGACCTGCTCAAGCTTCATGGCCTGTCGCTCGTCGGCTCCGAGAAGGTACACTCATCAGCGAGCTCTCGTTCGCTCGCTCTCTCTCGCTCACTCGCTCACTGTAGAAGTCCGACCGGTACCGCTACTTCCTCATCAATGCCACTCCGATGCCGGGCATCGAGTACTTCTCGACGCTGACCAAGCATTGCAGCGTGGCGGCCGCCACCGCTCCGCACAAATCCATGCTCGAGCTGCTAGATGAGGCCGTTGCGACCGAGCCGATCGAGTGGGCCTCGGTGTCGGTCAGCCTCTGCACGACCTTCGACCACTCGCTGCTCGACGGTGGCGGCTCCTGGCTCGACTACCGCTCGTGGAATCACAGTACGTGAGTGTCGTCGTCATCCAATCGACAGCTCGAACGTGTGGCCCTTACGGAAGGCCGAACGTGGCTGCGCATTCGACAGCGACCTTGCTGCAGAACTACCTCAAGCTCTACCTGCGCATGCTGGTCGAGCCACGCGTGCTGGGCAAGGCTCCCAACATGAACATCCACTGCATCAGCGGCTGGGATCGAACGCCGCTCATGGTGTCTCTGATACGCGCTTCGTTGTGGGCCGATGGTGTGGCACACGCGAGCCTCTCACCTGCCGAGATGCTGTACCTCCTCGTGGGCTACGATTGGGTGTTGTTCGGGTGCGTTGTGGCGATCTCACACACCTGCGCCCGCTATCTACACACGCACGATGGACTGACCAACGTGGTGGCGCACGTGAGACAGGCACAACTACTACCTGCGAGTCAAGGAGGGCGCCGAGGTCATCTACTACCTCTTCTACATGCTGACCAAGCTGCACAGCAGCGAGTTCTCGTTCGCTGCTGCCGTGCGAGCGCACCAACCGAGCTTCGAGAGCGACACCGCAGACCTCTTGACTGAACGCCGGGCCTCTCGGCTCACGGCACTATGCAATCTCTTCTTGCCCGTGTACCATTCTCTGTCGCGGTACGCGTGCAATCCTCACGCTACCGAGGCGACTGCGGTGGCACAGAGTTGGTAGTAGCGATCGGTGCCGCTGCGGTGTGAGCCACCATTGTTGCTATAGTTGTGTGGGTTCCGCTGTACATTTCAATCTACATAGTTGCACACATTCGTCGATCGATCGAAGGAATACACGGTCATGCCAGCCAGCGAACTCACTCACTCGAACTCGAGAGCTCCCCGCTGATCGGAGCACAGTAGTTCCATGTGTGTTGCATCTCCGAGTCGACCAGCGGCTCGAAGCCGTATTGCATCGATGGCAGATCGACACCACCAGTGTGAGGCAACGCTGGGTGCTGCTGGTGGTGCAGTTGCACGGCCACGATCCAGTTCACGGTTCGGCGAGCAACGACGTCGACAGGATGGAAGATGGCCGCACGCTCGATGCCTGGCTTCGAGAGGTCGCGATCGACGTGCAGCGCTGCCTCGACCGGGAGCAGCTCGGTGTACAGCTGCTCGGCCATCGGCGTGGCGATGAGCGGGTAGCGCAGCGAGTGCACCAGCAGCGCCGATGGCAAGGCCGTGCGAGCGCGAGTGAGCTCCACCAACACGGCCTCGAGGCGCCGCTCGGCCTCGAGTTTGTGCGGCCCGTACAGCGCGTTGCCCAGAGGCCACCACTTGTCGTCGGCCGCCTGCGACGAGATGAACACAAAGTGAAGCGCGACGCCGAGGGCCATCAGCGAGGCGCTGCTCGCGAGGCTGCTGCACAAGCGCACCGGACTCCCGACGTTCAGCGCGCGCGACGCGGCCTTGGTGGCGGCGTCAAAGTCGTCTGCCGTCGAGTATCGGTAGGTAGTGCCGGTGGGGACTGTGGCTGGCTCGTGAGATCCGGCGGCTGCCACCACGATCAAGGTCGAGCTTGCAGCAGGCGAGGCCGCGATGGCTCGACGAGCGTCCTCGGTGCAGAGCTCCTGCAGGCGCTCGATGAGCTCCGTGGTGCTCGCGTCTCGAGTGCCGTCGTACTCACAGGTCGTGATAGTGATCATATCGGCGAACGACGGCTCGCACTCTTGCTGCAGCAAGTCATTCGCCAGTTGTTCGAGTCGATCACGCGATCGAGCAGCCAGCAGCAGAGTCACATGAGCCTCGCGCGTACGCAATCGAGAGCGATAGTATCGCAGCCACTCGCGTGCCAATGCCTCACCGAGTCCGCGAGATGCGCCGGTGATGGCGATCACCACACGTGATTCCTTGTTCATTCAATACTGTGCCCACTGAGCCCCTTTGCGAGTCTTGGTTCACCTGATGGATTGGTTATGTTGATGATTGATGGATCAAGTTGATTGATGCGTGGGCAGCGAGGGCAGCAGGCGAATGTCGCGGTCGCGATTACTGTTCTTTACTTCGTGGCTTCGTGGCGTGTGCGTCAATCCAACATCCAATCCAACATCCAACCTGCAATCATGATGAACAACGGGACCGATAGTGATCATGCACACCGAGATACCCAACTCGATCGTTCGCGAGCGGCTCAGTCGCTTCGATTACGAGAGCTACGAGTCACATCGAGTCCCGAAGCCATCACGCACCTCGAGTTCTCGATTGCCATGTGTACGTCTGCGCATCGATGCCGAGTACCATGAGTGAAGAATCATTACAACTCTCTCACTGATGGCTGAGACGTGATCGTGATTGTATAGATATGATTCCATTGGTGTTCCAGCGACTTGTGAACCTGCGCAGCTTGGTATGTGTGTGTTTGCGCGCATTCGATATCGAGCAACGCTACTGAGTTACTGACCTCGTGTTGGAGCAGACCTTGCACTGCACGAGGCTCTCCAGCATCACCAAGTACGAGAGATAGACAGCCAGATAGATAGCGTACGCCCGTGAATTGCGTGATGATGGTGACCGCGATGTGACCCAGCTTGCTCAAGTGTACCGAGCTACGGCACTTGGATCTCTCCATCAACAACATCAAGGATATCTCGCCGTTGCGAGCCAACGTCAATCTACGCTCGCTCATTGTCGATGCCAATCCGATCACCGTCATACCTGATGCATTGAGTACGATTGCACACAAGAGATCGAGCTGATTGTGAGGTTCCTCGCGAGTATGCCATGATCACCTGATGGATCGCGATCAATCGTTCGTGTGTGTGTATGGGGCAGCATCGTTGCCGCTCGAGCTGCTGTCTCTCTGCGACACGGGCATCGAGTATCTCTGGTCCACGATCCACACACTCAAGCAGTTCAAGTGCCTCAAGTATTTATTCTTTGCTCTCAAGCCCATGCAGTCGGTGAGGTCGCTTGGCATGCCCATACTCCAAGGTACCATTCATTCAATCATTCATTCACGCTCGATTGATGCGATCGCATTGACACTCCTACCTCGACAGCCACACCGAGTATCGAGCAGCTCCCGAGCGATGGCGACGTGCACTATGCCCTGCATCGACTCAACGAGCTGCACCGTTCCTGGCTCCATGCCGGGTCACTGCACTTCGATGATGCCCATGATGATGACGGTGCTCACGCCATTCACGACCTTCCCGTCAACAACCACGCCGAAGGCGCCAATCTCCTGGACGATGAGTTGGATGCTTACTTTGACAATGCTCAGCACGATGAGGAAGATGATGTTGATTACGATGACGATGATGATGACGACGACGATGACGATGCCTACAACGACGATCAAGCAGCGGGGGATGCTGACAACGACGAGGATGCAGTCGAGCAGCAACAGCAACTGCTCGGCAGCGAGCACGAGAACGAGAATGAGAACGAGAACGAGAGTGGCAGCGACGATGGAGACCTGTCGTTCGGGAGCGACGAGGCACTCGGCATGGATGAGATTAGTGCAGAGTCAATGTTCGAGTTCCGTAGCGCGCCCATCGCGCTGTCGAGGCTCTACTGTGCAGCGATCGTGAGCACCCTGCCGAATCTCGAATGTATCGACCATGGCTGGATCTCAGTGGTACGTACGCATCGGCCTCTCAACACGCAGTTCGTAACGTGTCCCCATATGGAGTGACTCACCGAGTGCTGCAATCGCAGAGCGAGCGAGTGAGACTCGAGGCATTCTTCGCGCAACACGTGCCCAGGAAGAAGGGAGCGGTGTCTCTGTTGCCGCTGCTGCGCGTACGCGAATGCGGCCTCGGCTACGCAACTTCTCGCCGCATACCGTGCTCTCCGACCGGCAGCAGTGGCAGGTGTATTCGGTGGTCGCAAGAGCAGCTCTTGCTGTCCGAGTGCGTGTTCGATCGCGGAGGTCGTCCACGTGGCACGCTGATCTCGCGCTCCAACGACACTCCGCGACAGTTCGAGTACCATCCCACACAGGACAATCTGCTCGTGTACGGCACGGTGGGCGGCGAGGTGGTGCTGGCGCGCACCGACACGGGCAGGATCGAAGGCCGCGCGGCACCCGAGAACGCTTCGTGCGTGCTCGCGCTGTGTTGGCTGCACAAGGAGCGCGACAAGTTCGTGTTCGGTTGCGACAACGGCCTCGTGTGCCTGTTCGACATCAAGCGCCTCAAGGGTACCGCCTGCCCCTCTCTCTCTCTCCCTCGTACACGCACTCTAGATCGCGTGATGATGCTCACCAGCGTGGTTCGGTCTTCACATAGAGGGCACCAATCCCATCGAGATGCGATACACCGACTATCCCAAGCTCACGAGCGTGCACCTCAACTGCGAAGACAGCCTGCTGCTCACCAGCGGTTACCGGCCCGTGCTCGGTCTCTACGACCTCGGCACCGGACAGATGCTACGTGAACTCCGCAACGTGCACCAGGGCCACGTGAACGTCGTCAAGTTTGCGTACACCACGCCCAACCTGTTCGTATCGTCGTCGTTCGACCGCTCGTTCAAGCTCTGGGATACACGAGACCTTCGGGTACGACACGCTCGGACTCGCCACTGCTCTTGTCATCATGCACAATTCGAGGCGGCTGGCTGATGATGGCGCGTTCGTGTCTTGCCGCTGTCTCGACTCGTAGCGACCAATCTATTCGCAACTGGCATCGACGGGCTTGGTGATGGCTTGTTGGTCGCCCGATGATGAGTTCATCCTGACGGCTGGCATCGACAACGCCGTCAGCCAGCACGTTGCCAGCGACGGCGAGTGCTGGCTCAGGTACGCCCAGCTGCTTGGTGCTTGCAACGATGGCTACGAGCCACCGTCTCACTCGTGTCACGAACACAGCTTCGACATTCCGCCCTTGTACCGCAGACTCAACTACACTCGGAGCTATTACATGAACGATGGCGCATATGCGATTGTTGGCTCGTGTGAAGAGAGTACGTCTCGCGCTCTCGCTCTCGCTCTCGCACTTGCGGCTTGCGGCTGACGATGATGGCGCTCCGACACTGACACCGAGAACTTTCATCGTGAAGCGCACGTTCGCGTGATGGACGCCACGACCGGCATGTGCCACACCGAGGTCGACATCGGCTACAACATTCGGCAGCACCACTACTGCCAGTCGCTACGTGGCGATCCTCGCAATGCCTACCGCTTCTCGGCCCTGGTTGCCACGTACGAATCGTCTGCCTGTTGTTGCTTGATATTCCGTTGCTGACTCGCAGAGGAACCACAGCACCATACCGTGGCAGAAGGCGGAGATCGTGTCGATCGACTTGCTTCAGCGAGATCCAAGCGAAAGACAGGAGGAGGATTGATTGAATCGCTCTACTCTCGTGTCGTTTCGAACGAACGAACGAACGAACGAACGAAAGAATGAATACACACTGAGAATATGGTGAAGCTCGCTTCGGTGGAAGGCATATAATAATGACTCTAACTCTAACGAATTAACTAAAATACCGGAGGTGACCGGAGGCAGCCGGCAAGCGCCAACCGGTCGATACGATACACAAACGCGCATGCGTGGGAGCCGACGACACTACACGTCCGACACCGCCTTGCACAGGTCCTCACGTGACACCGTACCGACGAGCTTGCCGTCCTCGGTGACGCACGCCACTTGCAGCAGCAAGCCGATGAACAGCAAGTGTGCCGTCGTCATGCGCATGTCTTGCGTGAGCTGCACGGGCGCGTTTCCGTACGGCAGCGGCGCACTCAGGTCCTCATTGTGAACCCACGCTTCGACGTCGGCCTTGTTGGCCGTTCCAACGAGATGGAGATTCTCTGAGGCGGTGCAATGCGGTGCGGTATCGGTATCAGTATGAGTATCCGTATCAGTATCCGTATCAGAATGAGAGCACTAGCAGCAGTACGAGGTGTACCTCGCGTATCGACGATCGGAATCGTGTCTCGCGGACAGTCTTGCAAGAACTTGGCAGCTTCCTCGCGCGTCACGTCCTTGGGCAGGCAGTAGATCTCGCGATTGGTGAACTGCGACACTCGCTTGAGGTACGAGGCCACAGTAGGCGTAATGTCGGGCAGGAACGGCAGGCCCTTGCGCACCGTGATCTGGTCCCAGATGTTGAGACTCAGCGGCTTGGCAATGTAGTAGGCCGTGATGGTGCCGACCAGCAGCGGCGACAGCAAGTTGAGCTGGCCCGTGAGCTCGAACACGATGACGGCGCTCGAGAGGCAGTGCGTCGAGCCGGTGAGCATGGCGGCCGCTCCGACCGTGGCACACACGCCGGCATGGATCGGCACTCCGCCGGTGCCGACGCCGTGCGGGAACACGAGATGGATCAGCTCGCCGATCAGACGACCGAGCACCGAGCCCGTGCAAATCAGTGGCACGAACGAGCCACCGGGGAGAGGAAGCGTGATCGAGATCGACGCCAATACAGTCTAGGGTACATGTGTGTGTCCATGAGTCAGTCAGTTGGATACTGAATAGCATCTGGATGAGTGCTGGCACGGAACCGTACTCGCGAGATGAAGAAGACCGTGAGCGTGTAGAAGACTCCAGCACCCGCCTGCCAGACACCCTCGAGCTCACCGAGCGTCAGCATGTCCTTCATGGCGCGGTACATGCCGAGCGAGTTGAAGGTGCCAAAGAATCCTCCGTACGTCACGCAGGCCGTGACGAACGACACGATGGCCGTGTAGACATACGCACTGCAACAGCATTATCGTCATCATCACCGTCGTCATGATCGAGGTGAGTCTCTTGCGCCCGCCCGCTAAGCCTCACGTCAACGAGCTCGCGTACTTTTGGATCAGTGGGAACCAATGCGCAAGCAGCTTGCGGCCGAGGAACCAACCATGATTGAGCTTGGTGTACACGGTACCGAACACGCCGCCGATGAAGCCGATCAAGACAAAGAACGGCAACTCGGGGAGCGACCAGTCGTCCATGGCGAAGGCGGTCAGCAGGAAGGCCGGGCGCTGTCGTGCGACCAGGAACGAGATCGACGCAATGACGCACGCCACGTAGGCGAACATGTAGTTGCGCACGGGGTAGTAGGTCGACGTCACCTCGATGCTGAACAGCACGCCTCCGACCGGTGAGCCAAAGTTGCCCGATACACCGCACGCAGCTCCAGTGGCAAGCATCTGCTGCCTCATCAGCGCGTTCTATTTGATCGAGCAAGCACGCGCACGATGAGTAGGCGATGTGTGTGTGTGTTACGTCGATGCAATAAACGAGGCGCTGACGTACGCTATTCATGCGGTGAAAGAGAGGGATCTTGAGCAGGACACTCGCAAGCACGGCGCCTGCGTGACTGAGCGGCTTGCCGATGATGGTACCCGAGCCTGCGGCGACCGCCATACCGACGACCTTGGCGACGAGGTTGCGCCAGTGCAGGTAATCCTCGAGCGCGATGCCCGACAGAATGGTCTTGATCTCAGGCACACCGGAGCCTTCACAATCAATCAATCAATCACGAGTGAGAGTGGGAGAGTGTGAGTAGTGGCACGCTTCGTTTGGTGGCATTCGTGAGTTCGTTTGGTTGTCAGACAACGGTGTCGCGGGTACCTGCAGCGTGAGGCTCAAAGTTCACGGTGAATGCCACGATCAACAGCGCGAAGCCCATCAAGAACACGGTCCACAGGAACCAACCGAAGAACAGGTCTCCACCAGCGAGCGCTGTGAACGCGCGATGATCTATATCGATCATTCCATCAAATACAGCACGTGAGGATCTTGCTGGATGGATCAATCGAGCGAGCAAACGAGGGGGATAGACCGTCAGCGACGCCTTACAATACTGAAAGAACTCGATCGTATAGTCGATGCCGGCACTGATGATACCCGAGAAGAGACCCAACAGCAGCAAGTACAAGAAGGCCCACTCCATCTCTAGAGGTCATTCGATGAGGATCGAAGGGGTCCACGCATGCTCGGTCAGGCAGCAGCAGCAACAGTGCGATACGACACACGCGCGCGCGTGCGGGCACGAAGGCGCCTCGACATACCGAAGCACGACCACGCTCCGACCTTTGATTCGACCAGATCATAGTCGGATGGCTTGGTTGGAGTCTTGGGTATAAAGCTCTGGACCCACTTCTGACCTTGGCTGGTATCTGCAGATGCCCACGACGACGATGACGCGGTCGATGTCGCGTTCGATGTCGCACGAGCGCGTTCGACATCGCCATTGTCAACACCACAACGCAGGCAAGCGTTCAGCTGAACGAGAACAAGGTCGAGACAGCAACAACTCGTGGTGGCGTGCCGCACGCTCGTACCGCTCGAGAGCGTGTAGCGCGTCGTGTACAGGTCGTCGATGCTCGGAGCGCCAGTGGCACGGCGACGTTGGCGTAACTCCGAGCCATCGGCCGCGCCATCGGCAGCGCCTCGCTGTGGACTGGAGGTCGGCATTTCGAGCACATAACTCTTGTGAGCATATTTAGCCGGTGCCAGAGGTTCGGTCTCGTCGAGCTCGATGATAGTCGCCATGCTTATTAATATCCCACGAGCGAGCGAGAGAGATCGAGAGAGATCGAGAGAAGGAGCGAGTGCCTGAGCGTCGCGCCGTATGTGAGTGCTTTTATTGCCTTGTGCTTCAGTAGAAGCCACTCCTCAGGCAGCGCGCAAACGCGAAAAAATCACGCGCGTGCCGAAAATCCACGTCGACAAGAACAGTGCCAGTGGTGGAGAGGAGTTTCGGCGTTTTCGGTAGTTTCGCGTTTTCGCGTAGTGTCGGAGAGTTTCGGTAATACCGCCTTGAGTACGATCGTCTCTCAGCGGCCCACGTGGTTTCTCTCATTTTCATTATTTTGCTGCTCGTCGTCGTGCTGCTGCTGCTGTGCCGCATATCTTCGACCTTGGTGTAGCGACTACCATCGCACTGCTGCTACCGTCATCGTTACTGTCATCACCACACCCTCA
>Ga0097681_1004088_pt1 | contig 10743 bp, 8 predicted proteins | sample ThiBiot_750_plan_FD_72845 | JGI IMG/M metagenome (GOLD analysis project Ga0097681, IMG submission 72845) | Wastewater bioreactor microbial communities from Cape Town, South Africa - Thiocy_cont_750_plan - 1398105538144 (version 2) (version 2) ... | reverse complement strand
AACACGAAGCCCCAGGGGCCATCGATGTTGCCGGTCACCACGAGCCGGTTCTTGGCCACGGCACCGCCGACAAACGGGTAATGGCCGACGGTCTCGAAGTCGAACGCGTACTGGTCGGTCGGGTCGTTGTTGTTGTGGTTCTGACTCGAATGGGTGTGGGTGTAGGCAATCGTCAGGCCCCAGTGCGATTCCTTGGTATAGGGCTTTTCCGCGGACAGCAGGACCTGGGTGGTGCGGGTTTCCAGGCCGTTGTTGCCGATGATGAAGCTGCCGAAGCCGGGGATGCCGTTGCCCCAGGGCTGGCTGCCGTTCTGCCAGAAACTGCCGTCGGGATAGCGATTGCCCAGCGTGTAGACCAGGCCGTCGTGGCTGCGGATGTTGGCGATCGCGGCGCTGGTATTCCATTCGCCGATCGTGTTGCGCATGCCGATGCTGATCTGGTCCGAGTACGGCGTCTTGAGCTTGTTGTTGATTGCATCCACCTCCTTGCCGGTGTTGGTGCCCGCCACCAGCGCCTGCAGGGTGGCGATGTCCATGTACGACGGATCGAAGGCGTAGCAGGTGCCGACCCCCACCGTGCACGGATGGATCGGGGTGTTGAACTGGATGGTGGGTTGCGACAGCACCGACTTGGTCTGCTCGACCTGGATCGCCTCGTACAGGTTGCGGTCGTAGGAACGACCGATGCCGCCGAAGATGACGTGCGCCTGGTCGCCGTTGAGGTCATAGGAAAAACCGAGGCGAGGCTGGAAATTGTCCTTCGGTGCCTTTCGATTGTTGCCGGTGCTGATGTAGTCGTTGATGTTTACGCCGCCCAGGGCCAGTGTCTGCGCGTAGGTTTGACCGGCAGGCGCACCATGGGGATCGGGGCTGTTGAGAGCGGCGATCACGTTGGCCGGCGTGACGTAGTTGAGATAGGAAGGCGTTTCCTCGTAGTCCCAGCGGATGCCCAGGTTCAGGGTCAGCTTGTCGTTGACCGCCCAGTCGTCCTGGATATAGGCACCGAACTGCTTGTCGCGACTGACCGCCACCGGGCTCTGGCCGGGCGTGGGGGAGCCGAACTGCACTTCGTAGGGGGTTGCCTCGGTACCGGCGTCCGGGGTGACGGCGTAGCTGAACAAGGCGTTCGCATCGCCGGCGTCCTGCGCGGTGAGCTTCACCTCCTTGTACTTCACGCCCATCTTGATCACGTGGTCGCCGTGCCACTCGAAGTCGTTGAAGGTCAGGTCGTCCTGCAACGCCGGGCCCTTCTGACCCTTGTTCTGCTGCGCGAGCGGCGAGTTGCCGGTCTGCAGGATGGTCTGGCCCTGGTCGACGTCCTGCGTGTAGCGCGCTCCCGCCCCGCGCGTGGCGGGCGTGGGCGAGAAGAACGCATCCTCGTACGTCACCTGCAAGCGATTGAACCAGCTGTAGGCGCTGTGATCCCAGCGCAAGTCATAGCGCTTGTCGGTGTTGTTCGTGTTGATGGCCGCCGACGGCGTGGTGACGCCGCCGATACCCGACACTTGCGTTTCGTCGCGGTACTTGGCACTCAGTTCGAGGCGATCGCGGTCGGTGGGTTCGTAGTCGATCTTGCCGAACCAGTCGTTCTCCTTGAACGGCAGGCTGGCCGGGCCGATCTGCGCGCTGGCGCTGGCGGGCAGCTGGCTTTCGTAGCCGCCGCCGATCAGGCCCGGTACCACCGTGGTCGGCGTATCGAACTCCTTGCCCTCGTAGGCGATGAAGAAGTGGGCCTTGTCCTTGATGATCGGGCCGCCCAGATCGAAGCCGTAATCCTTCTCGTGCGAATCGGTCTTCTTGTGATTGGCTATTTCGGAAGGTGTTTTCGCGCGCATGGCGGTGTTGGTGAAATCGCCGAACACGTCGCCGTGAAAGGTGTTGGTGCCGGACTTGCTTTGTGCCACCACGGCGGCGCTCGAGACCTGATCGAACTCGGCCTTGTAGTTCGAGGTGATGACCTTGTATTCGCCGATGGCCAGTTGCGGAAACGGATTGCCCTGGCTGCCGGTCTGGCCGGTGACGCCGCCCTGCAGCACGTAGTTCTTCTGGCCCACGCCGTCGATGTACACGTTGATCGCGCTGGTGGCCTGGGCGCCCGAACGCAGGCTGGTGTTGCCGTTTGCGTCGCGGGTGAAAACCATGCCCGGCACGGTGTCGGCGAACTGCAGGAAGTTGCGTGAGGACTGCGGCGTCGTGTCGATCTGGCGCAGCGACACGGTGTTGCCGACTTCGGAAGTCTTCACCTCCTGCAAGGCCGACGCGGTGACGGTGACTGCGCCGAGGTTGACGGCGTTGGCCGCTGCGGGCGTACTGGTGGTCGTGGTGGTGGCTGTCAGGTTCAGCGTCGCGGTCGATGCCACGCTGAGCGTGACGGTCTGCGCCGTGCCTGGGCCAGCGTCGACGGTATAGGTGCCGGGCGGAAGGCCGACCAGCGCGTAGCTGCCTTCGCCGTTGGCCTTGGTCACGCGAGTAGAGCCCGTCGCGACGTTTTTGGCTGTCACCAGGGCGTTCGGAGGCGCATGGCCGCGCAGGTTCGCGTCGGAACTCGCCGCCATCACGAACGACGGTGCCACGGCCAGCGACATGATCGACGTACCGATCAATCCGGCCAGCAGGTTCTTCTTGAAGTGCGTTGAAGTTTTCATCGCTCCCCTCCCCGGGCAGCTTGCTGAGTCGTTCAGGAGTTTTCTTCTGGTCTGGTTCCGCCGCAGGTGTCGCGGACCACGATTTCAAAACCGGGCGTGTCGGCGGAAGGTGATTCCTGCCCGGGGTGTTCGACGACGTCGGCCAGGCGCTCCAGCGCGAGGCGGCCGAAGTCGGCGATGCGCACGCGCACCGTGGTCAAGGCCGGTGTCACGTAGCGGGCGATCGGGATGTCGTCGAAGCCGGCCAGCGCGATGTCTTCCGGCACGCGCACGCCGGCATCCTTGAACGCCGCCAGGCAGCCCACCGCCATCATGTCGTTGGCGGCGAACACGGCCCGCGGGCGCCTGGCGCGCGCCAGCAGTTCGTGGCCGGCGCGGTAGCCGGATTCCTCGGTGAAGTCGCCGGCCACCACGGTCAGCGCCGCGCGCGGGGCGTGTTTGGCCATTGCCTCGCGGTAGCCGCGCTCGCGTTCGCTGGCGTCGAAGTTGCCGGGGGGCCCCGCGATCAGCGCCACGCTGCGATGGCCGGCCTGCAGCAGGTGCCGCACCATGGCTACCGCGCCGCCGTGGTTGTCGATGTTGAGCACGTGGAAAGCCGGCCCGCTCACCGCGCTGTTGAGCAGCACCACCGGCAGCGCCTTGGGCAGGTTGGCGCGCAGGAAGGTCGCGTCGACCCGCTCGGACAGGATCAGCAGGCCGTCCACGCGCCCCTGCATCGAGCGCACCGCCGCCGCCGCTTCCGCGGCGCCGCCGTGCGAACTGGAGACCAGCAGGTGCAGGCCGCAGGCGCGCGCCGCCAGGTCGATGCCGCGGATCAGCTCGGAGAAGAACTCGCCGTAAAGGTCCGGCAGCAGCGCGCCGATGGTGTGCGTGCGGCGGGTGATCAGCATGCGCGCCGCCGCATGCGGGATGTACTGCAGGCGCTCGGCGGCGGCGTGGATGCGTGCGCTGGTGGCTGCGGTGACGCCGCCGCCACCATTGAGCGCGCGCGACACCGAGGCCACCGACACCCGGGCCTCGCGCGCCACGTCTTTGATGGTTGCTGCCGCCATGGGACTGTTTTCGCCGGGTTCGCCAACCCTTGGGTGGCGCCAACGTAAACGTTTTCACGCGGGCTTGTAAAGAGCTTGTTGCGACGACACGTGCTGCGCCGCACCAGCGCTTGCGCGACGGCGCGGCGGTAAATCCCGGGGAAACGCCGGAACGGCCTGCTTGCCGATCTGCGGGCCGTCTTGCTGCGCCACGGCAACGGCGTGCAGCGTTGACTGCGCCGGCATCGCCCGCCGGCAGTCCTCCGGGCGTGACGGACGCCACACGGCTGCGCCTTGGCTGCCGATGCCCCGCGTTTTGGCAAGTTCGATGCTTGATCCCAGGGGAAGGAAGATCAGTCGGCCCGCGCGCGACCGAACCGGAGCGAAAACTGACGCAGCGCGGCCGTTCATGTCCTCCCGTGTCGTCGACAGCTTCATCAATCCGGCGACTCGCTCTTGACTTGTTTCAGGCGTCTTGTTACACGTTCATCCGCGCGTTAAAGCGCGGTTAAGTCACACAGAGTCAATCGATTGTATTCTTCAGTTCCAGTATCGGACGAATAAATCGGCTCCAAGTTACTGATTTCACGACCATGACCATGCTGTCCACCCTCATCGTTGCCTTGCTCGCCGTGCTGCTCGCCAGCGCCGTGCGGCGTGTGCCGGAAGGTCTGGTCTACAGCATCTACCGTCACGGCAAGCCGCGCCGGCTGCTACCGGCCGGCACGCACCTGGTACTGCCGCTGCTCGACCGGGTCGCGCACAAGATCAACCTGTCCGGCCAGACCCTGCAGTTGCAGGCGCCGCTGGGGCCGCGCGACGTGCGCGGCACGGTGTACTGGCAGGTGCTGGAACCCGAGCGCGCCGACGCCGTGTTCGAGCAGGTCGACCAGCTGATCCGCCATGGCGCGCAAGCCGCGCTGCGGGACGAGCCCGCGACCGAGGCTGTCGATCGGCGCGATCTGGGGGCGCGGGTCAAGCAATCGTTGAATCACGTGCTGCGCGAGCGCGGCATGATGGTCACGCGGGTCGATCTCGACGCCGCCTGAGCATCGCATCGCGCCAGGCGCCCTTGAGAGCGCCGCGCCGCAGGGGATTTGCTCCACTTCGAGCCCGCTTCGGCGGGCTTTCTTTTGCGTCGCCTGCTGGCATTGCGCCGGGCTTGCCGGGATACTTGCCGACCGCTTTCCCACAGGACCGATGGCCGATGGCCGCGCGCGACGCCTTGCAGGCACAACTCGAACAGGGCATCGCCGCGTTGGGCCTGCAGTTGCCGGCCGATGCGGTGCCGCGTCTGCTCGACTATCTCGCCCTGCTCGAACGCTGGAACGGCGCCTACAACCTCACCGCGGTGCGCGACCCGGCCGAGATGGTGACCCGCCACCTGCTCGATTCGCTGGCGATCCTGCCATTCGTGCACGGCCACAGCCTGGCCGACCTCGGCACCGGCCCCGGCCTGCCCGGCATCGTGCTGGCGATCGCCGCGCCGGGCCGCGAGATCCTGCTGGTGGACTCCAACGGCAAGAAGGTGCGCTTCCTGCGCGAGGCGATCCGCAGCCTGAAGCTGGAGGGCGTGCGCGCCGAGCAATCGCGCGTGGAAGACGTCGCCGGCCAGTTCGATTGCGTCACCGCGCGCGCCTTCGCCAGCCTCGCCGACATGCTGGCCTGGGGCGGCCACCTGCTCGCGCCGGGCGGGATCTGGCTGGCGATGAAGGGCAAGCAGCCGGAGGACGAGTTGCCCGGCATCCCCGACGGGTTCGTCGTGCGCGCCACGCACGAGCTGCACGTGCCCGGCCTGCCTGCCGAACGCCATCTGCTGGTGCTCGGCCGCGGGTAGGGCGGGCACGGCCCGCCCCAGGCCGAGCCACGACCGTTGCTGCAGGAGCGCACCCTGTGCGCGATGCTCTTCGTCACGTGACGAAAGGCATCGCGCACAGGGTGCGCTCCTGCAGATTCGCCGATTGTCGGGTGCGCGGTGGTCGGTTATTCGTCCAGCACCGCGCCGTTGCTCGCGATCACCTGCGCGTACAGCTTTGCGCTCGCTTTCGCCGTGCGCTGCTGGGTGGCGAAATCGACGTGGTAGAGGCCGAAGCGCTTGGAGAAACCGAGCGACCACTCCAGGTTGTCCAGCAGCGACCAGGCGTAATAGCCGCGCACGTCCACGCCCGCGGCGATCGCTGCGTGCAGCGCGCGCAGGTGTTTGCGCAGGTAGTCGCAGCGCAGCGGGTCGTCCACCGCGCCGCCTTCGGCGACCGGCGGGTCGTAGAACGCCGAACCGTTCTCGGTGATGTACAGCGGAATGTCGCCGTAGCGTTGCTTGAACCAGACCAGGGTGTCGGTCAAGCCCTGCGCGTAGACCTCCCAGCCGGTCTCGGTATGGGTGCGGTTGGGCTGGCGCACCGATGCCGCGCGCAGCGGATACGCCTCCGCGTCGTGGCGAACCACCGCGCGGGTGTAGTAGTTGATGCCGACGAAATCGACGCGCTGGCGGGTCAGCGCGAAATCCTCTGCCGGGAAATCCGGCCACGCCTCGCCGAAGATCTCCTTGAGCTGCTCCGGATAGCTGCCCAGCAGCGCAGGGTCGGCGAACTGCCGGTTCATGTAGGCGTGCGCGCGGGCGGTGGCGGCCATGTCTTCGGCGCCTTCGGAATACGGGTATTTCGGCTCGATGTTGAACACCACGCCGATCTCGTGCCTGCCGTGCGCGCGATAGGTCTGGATGCCGGCGCCGCTGGCGCGCATCAGGTTGTGCGTGACGATCGGTGCCTCGTACTTGTTGCGGTGTCCCGGTGCCAGCGCGCCGTGCAGGTAGCCGCCGTCGGTGACCACCCAGGGCTCATTCAAGGTGCTCCAGCGCGGCACGCGGTCGTCCAGCGCCTTGAACATCACCTCGGCGTACTCCGCGAACCAGTGCGCGCTGTCGCGGTTGAGCCAGCCGCCGCGATCGTCCAGCGCCGCCGGCAGATCCCAGTGGAACAGCGTGGCGTTCGGCACGATGCCGTGTTCCAGCAGCTCGTCGACCAGCCGCGAATAGAAGTCCAGCCCCTTCGGATTGACCCGGCCGGTGCCCTCGGGCAGCACGCGCGCCCAGTTGATGCTGAAGCGATAGCCGTCGAGGCCCAGCGCCTTCATCAACTGCACGTCTTCGCGGTAACGACGGTAGTGGTCGCAGGCGACGTCGCCGGTGTCGCCGTTGGCCATCATCCCCGGCGTGTGCGCGAAGCGCTGCCAGATGCTGGGGCCGGCGCCGTCGGCCAGCGGCGAGCCTTCGATCTGGTAGGCCGAAGTGGCGGCGCCCCAATGGAAACCGTCGGGGAAAACGAACCGGGGTGCGGTCATGGGGCTCCCTTCCGCCCGCGCTTTGATGTAAACGCTTACATGGGCAGAATAGCCCAATGCCCGCCGGCCTGCGAAGCGCCGGCGCCGCGGCCGAGCCGGCCACCGCTGTGGAGATGCCGATGGCCGAGGTTCAACTCGATCGCCTGCGCAAGGTCTATCCCGACGGCCACCTCGCCGTCGCCGGCGCCAGCTTCACCGTGGCCGACGGCGAGTTGCTGGTGCTGGTCGGGCCATCCGGCTGCGGCAAGACCACCTTGCTGCGCATGATCGCCGGGCTGGAGCCGATCAGCGATGGCACGCTGCGCATCGGCGGCCGCGTGGTCAACGAGGTGGCGCCGAAGGATCGCGACATCGCGATGGTGTTCCAGAACTACGCGCTGTATCCGCACATGACGGTGGCCGAGAATCTGGGCTTCGGCCTGAAGCTGCGCGGCCGGCCGCGGGCGGAGATCGCGCGGAAGGTGGCGGCGGTGGCCGAGTCGCTGGGGCTGCAATCGCGGCTGGCGGCCCGGCCGGCCGCGCTTTCCGGAGGCCAGCGCCAGCGCGTGGCGCTGGGCCGGGCGCTGGTGCGCGAGCCGCAGGTGTTCCTGCTCGACGAGCCGCTGTCCAACCTCGATGCCAAGCTGCGCCTGTCGATGCGGGTGGAGATCGCCCGGCTGCACCGCCAGCTCAAGGCCACCATGATCTACGTGACCCACGACCAGATCGAGGCGATGACCCTGGGCCAGCGCATCGTGGTGCTGGATGGCGGCGTGATCCAGCAGATCGACACGCCGATGGCGCTGTACGACAGGCCCGCCAACGTATTCGTGGCCGGCTTCCTCGGCAGCCCGGCGATGAACCTGATCCACGGCACGCTGCGCCGGCACGAGGGTTGGCGACTGGCCTGCGCCGCGGGCGAGCTGATCCTGGGCCAGGACTTGCCCGATCCCGCCTGGGCGGCCTCGCGCGACCGCGAGGTGGTGCTCGGCGTGCGCCCGGAGCACCTGCAGCCGGCCCCCGGCGGCGCAGCCCTGCAGGCCCGGCTGGAAGTGGTCGAGCCGGTCGGCAACGAGATCTTCCTGAACCTGCGCTTCGGCAACCAGGCGCTGGTGGCACGGGTGCCGCCGCGCACCCTGCCCGAGCCCGGCAGCCTCGTCGCGCTGGGCCTGTCGCCGTCGCACCTGCACCTGTTCGACGGCGCCGGCGGCGCCCGGATCGGCGGCTGAGGCGCGCCCGGCCCGGAGCGTGATCCCCGCCGCACGCGGCGGCAGACCGGCCCGGCCGGGGCAGGCAAGCCCGGGCGGCAATGCTAATCTAGCCGTCCTTCGCGAACGGAAAGTCCTCGATCCATGGCCCGCATCATCGCTGTCGCCAACCAGAAAGGCGGCGTCGGCAAGACCACCACGGCCGTCAACCTGGCCGCCGCGCTGGCGGCGGCCAAGCGCAAGGTATTGCTGGTGGATCTCGACCCGCAGGGCAACGCGACCATGGCCTCGGGCATCGACAAGCGGCAGCTCGGCCCGAGCGGCTGCGAGGTGTTGCTGGAGGAAGTGGAGATCAGCGCGGCGATCGTGCCCACCGACGCGCACTATGACGTGCTGCCGGGCAACGGCGACCTCACCGCCGCCGAGCTCAAGCTGATGGATGCGCTGGCGCGCGAGCACCGCCTCAAGGACGTGCTGGCCAAGGTCGCGGACAAGTACCACACCATCCTGATCGACTGCCCGCCCTCGCTGAACCTGCTCACCCTCAACGCGCTGACCGCGGCCGACGGCGTGCTGATCCCGGTGCAGTGCGAGTACTTCGCGCTGGAGGGGCTGTCCAGCCTGCTCGACACGGTCAAGGCGGTGCGCCACCGGCTCAACCCGAAACTGGAGATCGAGGGGCTGCTGCGCACCATGTACGACGTGCGCAACAACCTCGGCAACGAGGTCTCGGCCCAGCTCACCCAGCACTTCGGCGACAAGGTGCTGCGCTCGATCATCCCGCGCAACGTGCGCCTGGCCGAGGCGCCCAGCCACGGCCAGCCGATCCACCTGTACGACCGCAGCTCGCGCGGTGCGATCGCCTACATCGGCCTGGCCGGTGAGGTGATCCGGCGCGAACGCGGGCTGCCGCCGCGCGCCGAGCCGGTCGACGAGGTCGACGCCGCCGCGCACGACGACCACCACGGCGTGCTGCTCAAGGCACCCGCCGCCAACCACCAGGACTGAGGCATGGCAGCAGCGAAGAAGCGAGGTTTGGGACGCGGGCTGGACGCCCTGCTCGGTGGCGATGGCGAAGGCACGCCGGCGGTGCTGGCGCAGGAAGGCGAGCTGCGCAGCTTGCCGATCGGCCAGATCCAGCCCGGCAAATACCAGCCGCGGCGGCACTGGAACGACGAGGCGCTGGACGAGCTGGCCGCCTCGATCAAGGCGCAGGGCCTGATCCAGCCGGTGGTGGTGCGCGAGATCGGCAAGCACCGCTACGAGTTGATCGCCGGCGAACGTCGCTGGCGCGCGGCGCAGCGCGCGCAGCTGGGCGAGATCCCCGCGCTGATCAAGCAGGTGGCCGAGCAGGCCGTGCCGGCGATGGCGCTGATCGAGAACATCCAGCGCCAGGATCTCACCCCGCTGGAAGAAGCCGACGCCCTCAAGCGCCTGATCGAGGATTTCGAACTCACCCACCAGCAGGCCGCCGACGCGGTGGGGCGCTCGCGCGCCTCGGTGTCCAACCTGCTGCGGCTCACCGAGCTGCCCGAGGCGATCAAGAAACTGCTCGACGACGGCAAGCTGGAGATGGGCCACGCCCGCTGCCTGCTGACCCTGGACGAATCCATCGCCGTGCCGCTGGCGCGCCAAGCCGTCACCCTCGGCTGGAGCGTGCGCGAGCTGGAGGAAGCCGCCCGCCGCGCGCAGACCGCGCCCAAGGGCAAGGCCCGCACCCCCGCGCGCGATCCCAACATCAGCGCGCTGGAACGCGAGCTGGGCGAACGCTTCGCCACCCGCGTCGAGCTGGCCCAGGGCAAGGGCGGCCGCGGCAAGCTGGTGATCCACTATCACAGCAACGACGAACTCGACGGCATCCTCGGCAAGCTCCGCTGACCTTGGTGAAAGATGAAACGCTCCGGGCCGGTCTATCTGGCAGTGAGTTCCCGACAACGTCAATTCGAGGCGCTGACCCGCGCGCACGCCGGCGACCTGTACCGCTTCGCCTACTGGCTGTGCGGGCAGGATGCGCTGGCCCAGGATCTGGTGCAGGAGACCCTGCTGCGCGCGTGGAAAAGCCTCGACGCGCTGCGCGAGGCCGAGTCCGCCAAGCCTTGGCTGCTGACCATCCTGCGTCGCGAACACGCGCGCCTGCACGAGCGCAAGCCGCTGGACACTGTCGAGCTGGACGACAACCTCGCCGAGGACGCCGCCTGGGCCAGCCCCGAACGCCATGGCGATGCCGCCGAACTGCGTGAAGCCATGTCCCGATTGCCGCACAAATACCGCGAACCGCTGCTGCTGCAGGTGCTGGGCGGCATGAGTTGCGACGAGATCGCCGCCGAGCTGGACCAACAGCCCGGCGCGGTGATGACCCAGTTGTTCCGCGCCCGGCAGAAGCTGAAATCCATCCTGCAGGGCGGCCGCCCGGAGGCGCAGCATGGATTGCCTTGAGTTCCGCCGCCGCCTCGGCGCCGAACCGCACTCGCGCGCTGCCGAACTGCTCGCCCATCGCGACAGCTGCCCCGCCTGCGCCGCCGCGTGGGAGCGCGCCCAGGC
>Ga0097681_1004082_pt1 | contig 10754 bp, 14 predicted proteins | sample ThiBiot_750_plan_FD_72845 | JGI IMG/M metagenome (GOLD analysis project Ga0097681, IMG submission 72845) | Wastewater bioreactor microbial communities from Cape Town, South Africa - Thiocy_cont_750_plan - 1398105538144 (version 2) (version 2) ... | reverse complement strand
TTCATCTTGTCATACCATTTCTAGTCAATCTTTTCTCTGCTTTATTCATTATTTTTGGTACAGCTCGACGACGATCAACTGCAAAAACCAATAAAAAATCCTTTAAAGAACATACTATCAATCAAATGCGTGAACATAAACAATTGCTAATCAGTCCTTTTATTTTGCTTCTATTAGCTACGCCTCGTTTAATCATGTCATTAGTATCTGGATGTGTCGATCCATCGGAAAATCCTTGGTTATATCTTTCTGGTTATCTCGTTTCATTTACACCGCCAATGCTTATCTTTACTGTATTTGTTCTATCTTCAGAACTCTATAGAAAAACATTCAAAGATTCAATAACACGATGGCGACAACGAACCCATCAATAATTTTGTTGTATTGCTTTGCTTTTAAGGTTCGTGTGACTAATTAAAAATCACAATATATCACTTTTTTATTCATTCAAAACGCTTCATTGCTTGTATGATTCATCAAATGTTATCTACCTGTACGATCATTTTTCGATCACCAAAGGGGAAAAAACCAATTTCATAATTGAAATTGCGTCTATTTAAATAGCACGTCGTTTAGTTTTTCTATTTTTTTTCTCTCATACGATGAATCGATCAGTAAATCTCGAGACATTTTCACTGCTATGGTTAGATGCAAATGTTCATACAACAGCAGACAATATTAATTCACAAACTGTATTAAGGCGTGCTATCAATTTCTTACGCATATTTGATCGAGCCGATCAATGTGACCGATATATAAGAGATACTAAAAATGAAAAAATTGTGTTAATCATATCGGGACAATTGGGACGAGAATTTGTGCCACGTTTACATGATTTACCACAATTAAATTCAGTTTATGTTTATTGTTGGGACACGGACGGAAACAAACAATGGGCAAAGAATTATCCAAAGGTTTGAATTAAAAAAAGAACAAGATTATCAATAATTTATTAATTGTAGATTCAAGGAGTCTATAAAGATGTGACTAGACTCAGTCGACATATTATTAAAGATCAAAAAACTCGTGACAAACATGAAGATCCATTTTCCATGATGATTTTCAATCGATCGGATAATGAATGTACACATAAAAATCTCAAATCGGAAAATAATTCATTTATGTGGTTTCAATTACTCATCGAAGTTCTTCTCAATATGGGCAAACATGTCGAAGCAAAACAAGAATTAATTGAAATTTGTCGAAAACAATATGAAGGCAATCCCATTGAATTGACTATTATTGATCAATTTCAACGATCGTATGAAAATACAAAGGCTATTTGGTGGTATACACAAGAGAGTTGTATCTATCGTCTATTGAATAAAGCTTTACGTGTTCAAGATATTGATATGTTAGTTGTTTTTCGTTTTCTTATCAAAGATTTATTCGTTGAATTAACAAAAGAACATCAAAAATTTAAACATTCACAAAACGAACGATCTACTCGAGTATTTCGAGGACAATTAATATCTACGGATGAATTTACTCGTATTCAAGCAAGTATTGGTGATTTTATTTCGATTAATTCATTTTTTTCCGCAAGTCAAAGTCCCGAACGAGCACTTGAATTCGCTCGAACAGTTCCACCTAGTAAAGATATACAGCAAATTCTATTTGAAATTCAAATCGATGTTAGTCTATCGACCAAACCATTTGCCGATGTAAAACATTTAAGTCCATTTGAAGATGAAAAAGAATTCATTTTTATAGTTGGTTCAATATTTCGAATTACGCAAGTTGCATATGATTCTAAATATTCAATATGGAAAATTCATTTATCACTATGCAATGCTCATGATCGACATTTACAAGATCTACTAGCATTTTACAAAAAAGAAATCAGTCAAAATTCGACAGATGCTGTTTCGTTAAGTGATTTATTATTTAAAATGGGCGAGTATAATAAAGCGAATCAATATTATAATCAAACTTTAGCCGAACAATCGACATGTGCTCAATCGAGAGCGAATTGTTATTTTGGATTGGGAAATGTTGCAATTGCACAAGATAAATTCTCGAATGCACTTATTTGTCATACAACAGCTTTAGATTTGAAAAAGAAATTCTTAGCTAACAATCATCGAGATTTAGCATCGAGCTATAATCAAATCGGAGTGACTTATATGAAATTAGAAAATTATCAAAAAGCTTTCGACTACGTCAATCAAGCTTTTCAAATAAGACAAAAATGTCTTCATCGAAACGATCGAGATCTAGCCGAAAGCTATCGTGATATTGGACTTGTACAGTTTCGATTAAGACGAAATGATTTAGCGTTAGCCAATCATTTCGAAGCACATGATATTTTTACTAAGATTTTGCCGAAAGATCATCCTGATATTGCAGAAAATTTACGTTATATTGCTTATGTATATGGTGCTATTGGAGAATACAATATAAGTTTGAAATATTTGAAAAACGCTCTCAAGATCTTGAAACGGTCGTTGCCAGAAAATCATGCAGATATTGGAATGATTTTTGAAGCGATGGGTCATTGTCTGTATGCTCAAAATAATTATATTTCAGCACTTGATTGTTTCACTCGATCATTGACGATATTTCGCAAGTCCTTACCATCAACTCATGAGTCAATACAAAATGTTCAACAAAAGATCGAACGTACAAAAGCGAAATTATCACAATCATCGCATCGAAAAAAAGAATAAAAAAAATTGTTTATTTATATAATGATTATGGTTGATATAATTCAGTGCTATTTAAATAGCCAATATCAGGATTATATCCACCTGTAATGAGCACTTGTCCATTATTTAGTAGAGATGCTGTATGAGCATATCGACCAGTATGTATATTTTGAGCAACACTCCATATACCTGTTGTAGGATCGTATATTTCTGTACTGTTTGTATATCCACTGCTAATTTTTCCTGCAACAACTAAGACTTTGCCATTTGATAGTAGAGTTGCTGTATAAGACTCTCGAGTTCTAGTCATATTCCCTGTAAGTGTCCATAATTCGGTTGATGGATCATATAATTCTGTACTTCTCAAAAATCCACCTTTTGATCCACCAGCTACTAATACTGTGCCATTTGCTAGTACAGTTGCTGTATGTTCTGTTCGAGTCGCAAACATATTTGTAGTGACCGTCCACATACGTGTTGATGGATCATACAGCTCAGCACTACTCAAAGAACTACTAGAACCATCTTCACCACCAGTTATTAGCACTTTTCCATTTGCTAATAAGCTATCTGTATGTTTGCGTCGAGCAGTATTCATACTTCCAGTAATTGCCCATGTTCCTGTTGATGGATCATAGATTTCAGCAGCACTCAAATATACACTGCCATCATGTCCGCCTGCAACTAAAATATTTCCATCTATTAACGTAGTTCCTGTATGATATCTTCGAGCGTAACTCATATTTGCAGCTAATGTCCATACGCCAGTCGATGGATCAAACAATTCAGTACTATTCAATGACTTGCCGCCAGTATATCCACCGGTTACAAATACTTGTCCATTAGCTAGTACAGATGCTGTATGATGAGCTCGAATATATGCCATACTATTGGCGATTGTCCACGATGCTGTTGATGGATCGTATATTTCTACGCTCTGTAGATATTTTGAATTATTGTATCCACCAGCAACTAACACTTCCCCATTTTTTAATAATGATGCTGTATGATAGTCTCGAGCAGTATATAAATCACCAGTATATAAATAACCTTTGAATGAAATATAAAAAACAATATCATGATATTTTATTTCGAAAACTCACCTGGTGTAACAGTAGACACAACTGTTGTTGTTGGCGCAGTTGTATTTGTGATTGTAGTATCCATTGATGTATAAACTGCTGCTGTTGTTGAAGCGATTGTATTTGTGATTGTGACCACTGTTGATGCAGAAACTACTGTTGTGTTCCTGATTGTACTTTCTAGTGTGCTAACTGTGGATGTTTGAGCTTTCGATTTCATGATACTGTATACAAGTGGAACAAAAAATGAAACACCAAATAGTCCAAATACAATAAATCCACTGATAATTTGACATGCAAGATATTTTTTCATCAGTTTATTCGAACATGCCATAATTATTCAAATGATCGTTGTCGAGCTAGAAAAAAAAATAAAAAGACATTGTTTGAATCGATTGCTCTATTTAAGTAATCAGACATCGGCATCCTTATCAGAATTTTTTTTCTTGAAAGTCAAACAAAAATAAATGACGAATATTTTAACTAAAATAACAAGTTCGTTTATTCTACAAAATCATTTGAAAGAACTCATTTGTTCGACTGCAATATGAAAACAATAACAAAAGATGATTGTTCAAGAAAAGTCTCTTATACAGTTAGCCACTATTAAACTAGATGAAAATTCACGATATGCGATATAATAGTGCTTTCGTGGACATACTTCGGTTGTGTCTCTTTGATAAGGTCATATAAGATTGATTTTTCTTCTTCTTTCTATCGTTCTTTTTCAAAATGTTATCAAGTAACGAACGCGTATTTGTTACAGTTGCAAATGGAAATATTGGAAATGATATTGTTCCCTTTTCTGAAAGAAAGGGTAACCATACTGTATCGATTGATGTGAGCCATTCAATTGTAAAATAACGAAAAATTACGCACAGTGAACTGCTTGGCTGATTTTGTAACAGATGGAGAGAGTAGATATTTAAGAGATAACGAGAATGTATCGTATATTTTTCAAAGCGAAACAAATCGTCAATACATCTACTCGTAAGTAGTTTTGTTTTATCAAGGATTATTTTACATTCACGTTATTTCACCTCTTCGATATATTAGTTTGCTACTAGTGGATTCTAATATACGTTTTTATTTTCTATATAGTTACACATTTCGTTTTGCCTTGTGAAAATATCGATGTCTACAAAGTAGCTGTATGTGGAGCTTCACTATTATGTTATCAATCATATGATATTTTTGGTCTGTGCGAATTCCTTGGTTGGTAATAGTTCCCTACCAATTATTTTGGAAGGTCTATTTAGTATAAGTCTTATGGTATGTGTTTACCGACAGAAACGACGAATGATTATTCAATTAGCTATTGTTTTTTTGTCGATTTGGATTACCACATGATTTTGGTTATTTCGTTTGTATTATCAAACAAAAGCTATTTATTATCTATCAACGATCACAAGTCGACAAAAAACGGTTCGTAAATGATTCAAACACTTTTACGCGAACATCCATTCCAACAAGCACATTTATGTGTAAAACGAAATTTAAACGTATTTACTGGATCTTCACCAAATGCTTGCAATTCATTGTTGCCTTCAGTTGAACATTGTAATAAAATATTCACTTTCTTATCACCATATACATAATTCAATGATGGAACTTCATTTGAATCAAATCCTGGATTCCATGAAGCACTTTCTTGTGTACCAAGAGTAAATGTTTCTTGTTCATTACCTGGAATTACGTAAATTCAATAAAATATAGAGCAATTAAATAGGAAACATACTTTGACAAACAGCTACACCAACACAACCACTTCCTTGAGAAAATGATCTGCATGGATTGAAACTATATTCTAAGAAAAGAAAAAAACAGAAAGATATTCTTTCAGAATATATTTTTAAAAATATACTAAAATTGGATACTGTTCGTGTGACTTCATCAGTATATGCAGCTTTCTCATCAGTTCGTCCAATAAAACTAAAATCAATGACACCTTTTCCTGGATATTCAAATCGACATGCATCAATTGAAGGTGGTGGAGTTGCTGTTGCTGTTGTTGTTGTCGTTGAAGTTATGCTTGAACAGCCATTCCAACAAGCACATTTATGTGTCAAACGACATATAAGAAGATTTGGCCGATCATCGCCTAAAACTTCAAATTTAGCTTCACCAGATGTCGAACATTGTAATAGAACTACAACTGTTCGTTCACCATTTGCATAACCAACTGAAGGAATACCCTCCGATCCGGGACCTGGAATCCATGCTGCGCTTTCTTGACTGCCAAGACTAGCGGACTGCGTTTCATCCGATGCAACTGTATAACATATTTTTTTATTATAAAAATTTGATTTCTGATAATTACCTTGACAGACAGCTACATTTTGGCAAGCAGATCCTTGTGAGAATGGTTTACATGGATTATAACTATACTCTAAAATCAATACATCTGATCATTGAAAATACTCAAGAATAAGCATACTATAATTTGAACTTTGTTGTGATGTATAATTAGTATATGTAGCTATTCCATCTCTGCGACCTAATGTCGTTAGATCAATAACACCCTTTTCCGAATCTTCTAATCGACATGGATGTAGTGTGGATGGTGTTGTTGGTACCATTGAAGTTGTTGTTGTTGTTATGGGTGGATCTATTAAAAATAACATTTTTGTGATTGTAGACTATTTGTTATTATACTCACTTGAACAACCATTCCAACAAGCACATTTATGAGATAAACGAAAAACAAAGAAAGTTGGATCATTTAAAACTTCAAATTCTTCCTCTCCAGATATTGAACATTGTAAACGAACAAGAGTTGTTCTAACACTTGCTGAATAAGTAATTGTTGCAGTATCATTCAATGCAGTACCAAGATTCCATTTTGCACTTTCTTGAGAACCCAAACTATATACGTGTATTCCATCTTTTGCAACTAAAATATATTTTGCAAAAGGAAAAATAACTACATTAAAATATGTACTTGCGCAAGCAGATACATTTCGACAGACGACTCCTTCAGAAAACGGTGTACACGGGTTGTAACTGAATCCTAAGAATAATAAATATTACGTATAAAATCTTAAGATACCAAATAAAATCGATATACCGTAATCAGATCCTCGTGCTGGAAATCTGTATTCATAAGCAGCTTCTCCATCTGTTCTACCAACTGTAGTTAAATCGATGATACCCTTTTCAGGATCTTCAAATCGACAGGGATTATCCGTAAGAACAGTTGTGAATAATAAAATGAAAACAATTGTTACTTGAATCATCGTTATAATACGTAAAAATGGTCTATTCATATTCTCATGTTAGTTTTATATATATATATACAGTATACTTATCTACGACAGTTCTTTTTCATATCGAACTTCGCACTTTGAGATAAGTATAATACTCAGGTTAGATGAATATAGAACATTCTTACATTTTAACCTATTTAGTTTATTTAGAAAAAGAAAAATCGTCTATGAACTCATTCTATTTGAACAAAGTGGATGGAAAAATAACTAGTATAATCTTTTTTGTTTATGTGTGTCAATCACAAAAGTAAAAATCTGCTACTATTTGTGATGATTTTCTACTTCATTTTAACAAGCATTCGTGTTCTTGGTACTTTCTCTTCTAGGATACTGTGATTTTTATCTTTTTCTTTTCGCTTGTCTTTACTATATCGTATCATCATTGTTTGGAAAGAAAACATGAGTCGCTGCCAACACTCTCAACATGTGAATCATTCATATTGTGAAATAACACGTCACTATATATGTAGATTTGACATATTCAAACATATTTTTTTGTTTTTATAATCATGACTTTTGATTCAATTGAATTAACTATCTGTTTGATTTTGATTAATATTATTTGTTTGTTGATTATATATCTGTAAGTGTTTGAATAGTATAAATCGACTCGAAAAGACAATCATATATCCATGTCATAGGTATTTGACACGCAATCATCAATATTCGAAAAAAACGTGATGTTTCTGGTCCACGACCATTGCCATTTTTCGGCACATATCTTCCACAATTTTACAGACCATTTCTCGAAACTGAAATGGAATGGTACAATAGATACGGAAATGTTTATGGGTACAATTTTTTTGAATACAAATCTCCTTGATTTTATTTCGTATTTATCTAATTCAGAATTTATGACGGCTCAAATAGCCAGGTATTGATCACAAATGGTCTCTACGTAGATGTGTAACAAAATGTTGATTTTCTATATGTGTATAGGACTTATCGTCGGCCAGTGAAATCGACACATTTAATTATGAGTAAACTTCTACCTTCTCTCGTCGGAGAAGAATGAAAACGTGTTCGTTCAGTCATTATACACCGACATTTACTAGTACTAAATTGAAAAAGATTTTTTTACACAATGACAAATTCATCGAATGACATGTTGAAGAAATTAGAACTTGAACTTGAAGCAACGAGAGAAAATACTGAAATCGATTTAAAAATATTATATGGCGACTATACAATGGATGTCATTGCTAAGTGTGCTTTTGCAACCAATACAGTTTCGAATTTTGTGAGCAATGCTACCAAATTATTTACATTTCCATTTTGGTGAAAATTTCTTGATTATGCTTTTCCAATGTGACTGCTAGATTCATTCAAATTTACGGTTCTACGAATGGATGCAATGGACTTCTTTCGTTCGATTACTATATCGGTCTTATTCGTCAACGACAAAACATCGATGAATATCATGATTTTTTAGAACTATTAATGACGAATTCAAGCGAGAATGAAATACTTCTGTTTTTTTCTCGAGTTGGTTTCGAAACGTCATCACAATTGTTAGCCTCTTGTTCATATTGTCTTGCACTCAATCCTGACTGTCAAGAGAAACTCTACAATGAAATTCGAGAACGAATGACGGCCCTTTACGTATTTACCTTTTGAAGCTGGACCAAGAAATTGTATTGGAATACGTTTTGCTTTGTTAGAAGTCAACATAGCTCTTTATTAAAGAGTTCTCTTAAATTTTCGTTTTTATTAAATCAAAAAGAACGAAAATTTCACTTCGATTTTTACCCGTCGGACGATCAATCCTACTTTGTAAAGAGATTATCGTTGCTGTTGAAAAACGATTTGAATAATAAAAAACAAAACGAATAATTACAAATCTCTACAAAGTTCGAACATCTATTAGTAATCATCATTGATTTACACATTTGATACTTACACCATATTAGTAATTTCTATGTGTATCTGTGCATCTTCTTTCTATTTATCAGCATACGTATTTCATGAGAGAATTGACATATAAGTACCGATGAATAAGATTAATTTTATAAGATGCATGCGTAATACACGCTGCATTTCGTTGAGAAAATGTCAGAGCGTATCTAAATTAAAAAGAAAGAAAACAAACAACTGCAAAAAAAACAAAACGTAAAATGAAGATTAAAAATAGAATTAATATTGTTTTTTGAAACTACGCCACATCTCATTTGATGTAGAAATTGCATTTTTTCCAAACAATTGTACGGCTTGTATACCATTTGTTGAGTATTTCTCTTGCCATTTTTTTTCAGTATTTATTGTGAATCCCTGGCATTGTTCATCGGAATTACAATGAGTTATACCATCAGTAATCGATAAAATACAATGAATATTTGTTTTATCTTGATTTTGAGGATGACTGTTGCATGAATAAACGTGATCATTACTGTTTGTATTCGAATTACTATCGAATACATATTGAAAATTATTTGTATTGGGACAAGTCGTTTTTCCATAGATAATTGGCGTATCACGAATGGCGTTTTGCTTTTCATAACTACTCCATTCTGTGAATGAACAATTGAATGGTTTTTCTCCGATTTTAGTTAAATGAACAGCAACTTGTCCATTTTTGTCATATTGTTTATGAAACCATTGAGCTGTTGTCATTGTATATCCACCACAATTTGGATCGGAATCACAATGAGCAAGAGCATCAGGAAATAGCATAATACACCATTCTGAACCACCCATATTTGCTGTATGATTTGTACATTTATATGTTGAACAATTCAAACATTGCCCATCGAATAAACGGACGTAATTCAAGTACTTACCATTTCTAGGAATAGACAAGACAAAAAAATTCTTGTTTTATCAATTATTATTTTTACTTTTTCTCTGATAATTCAACATCATTAACCGTTGCCCAACAGCAGATAAAACTCGTAAGAATAACTAAAGCAAATAATAATCTGTGTGCAGACATTTTTTTTCTTATACGTATACCAAATGATAAGTTCTTGTGTAAATCTGTTGTATTTATATTATCATACTCAACGAGCAAACAGGACGTAATCGCAAGAGATAAAAAAAAAAGACAGAGAGAGAGAATTAACAAACGAGAATATCCGACTGCTGATATGTATTTGGACATTTTTCTTCTATTAGATATATGTATGGTTATCGGAATAATTTTTCTTTCCTCTTTCTTTTTTTCTATTTGCGTACATTTTCTGAGGTCAAGTTCAAAGGAACATTCACTCGTTGACGTGATATCTACATAAGTTATAACATAATTTGCCACGCTCTGTATTTTTTTGTTTCATTTTAAAAAAAATTATCATTTTAAAGCACGACATTATGCCGTTGAAATGAATTCCAATTGTTCATAACGATTTTTGATAGCAAAAGCAGCTGCTTTTGGTTGACGTTGACGAGTGAAAAGACCTTTACGATTTAAACCACCTATACGTATTGTAGTTTGATCGGTAGCAAAATCAAACATATTCCAAGGCAATTCACCAATAAGAAACAGTATAGAAATCTTTTTGATAGTCTCCAGTAAACATAAACGATGGATCATTATGAAGGTCAGATATTGTGTCTGCTCCGTATTCGCTCACTATGACCGGTTTAGCTGGATAGAGTTTTCAAGTGTTCCAAAGGTCATTTACAACATTCATTGTCATTGTAATCAACTCTCACTTATATGTTTACTTCAGACATTTACACATTTGCATCTTCCAAATAATGCCATTAAACATGAAGGTGGTCGATATCTGGCTGAAGCATTAGAACATAATCAAGTAACATCG
>Ga0097681_1004079_pt1 | contig 10762 bp, 7 predicted proteins | sample ThiBiot_750_plan_FD_72845 | JGI IMG/M metagenome (GOLD analysis project Ga0097681, IMG submission 72845) | Wastewater bioreactor microbial communities from Cape Town, South Africa - Thiocy_cont_750_plan - 1398105538144 (version 2) (version 2) ... | reverse complement strand
CTTGCTATCGTGTGCACACACTAATTCTCATGTATTTCACCGAGTGTAGCCAGTAGTAATCGAGAATGCCGAGAGCTGGAATCTTCTTGATGACGAGGATGATTCTGCCACGGCCACCGGTGGCGATTCCAAGGCTGGCGAGTCGTCGGGTGATGGCGCTGGTGGCACGGCAGCTCGGTCAGCGAGCTCGGCCAGTGCTTCTGGCTCATCGTCGTCGGTATCGTCCGAGCCGCTGTGGTCCAAGTTCAAGAAGCAGGAGCAACTCAGCAAGGAGAAGGAGCGCGAGCGTCTCGAGCGCGAGGAGAAGGTCCGCAAGCAGCAGGAGGACTTTGCTCGCCAACTCCGTGAGGAGGAGGAGGCACGCAAGCGCGAAGTTGAGGAAGCCGAGGCCAAGCGCCGCGAGCAGCAAGAGGAACGCGAACGCGAGGCGCAACAGCAAATCGAAGCGCAGCGCCAAGCGGCTCGACTGGCTCGCCAGCAGAAGGTCAGCAGCTCGACCAACAGCCTCCAGCTCCAGAGCTCGATCATGGCTTCGTTCGAGTCATCGGTCCTTGCAGCGCCGCAAGCGCCCGTACTCGCCGCACCATCGTCGGCTCCTCTGCCGCTTGTCGAGCCTGCTACCGTCGCTGTCGCCGAGCAGGAGCAGTCACAGCCACCAGTCGAGCAGCCGCCAGCGCCAGAGGAGCAGCCGATGTAGATGCCCATCCATCGTCGAACTCCCTCGCTCCTTCTCCCTCCATTCTTCCCTTCCTATCGATACACTCAACCATTGCCGGCGCCAACTTGTCAACGCACATCCATACCAAACCATCATCATCACATCTCTCTCTCTCTCTCTCTCTCTCTCTCTCTCTCTTCTGTCGACTCTTTCGCGCACACACGCTTTCGTGCTGCCTATCCGCTGATTATTTCGTTATGCCGTTAATACCAAAATCCCGTATCATTAGTGTACACAACTGCGGTCGGCCGGATAGAGATAGACTGATTCTTCTTCTGATATTTCTTACAATGTACAACAACAGCAACAACAGCGACGACGACTACAGCAGGCGGTGGTGCAGTTGTTACGACAACTCTTGCGCATCGGGCTCTTCATCGCGAACCTCCCAATCCATGAGATTCTGCTCCATCTCGAAGCCTTCGTCATCGTCGAGGTCCAGCACCGGTTGATACACCATTCGTGCGCGCTTGACCTTGTAGTAGATGAAGCCAGCGATTCCGACCGCGATGCCGAGGGCGCAAGCAATCACGCCAGCGAGACGACCGACAGTCTGGTAGGTCTGCAGGCGATCGAGCGTATTCTCCTGTGCTTGGCAGTCGTCGCCCGTGAAGCCCTCGCGGCACTCCTCGCAGTTGGCACCGGCCCAATTCCACGCGCAGCTCGCGCAGTCGTCGCCGGCACGATTCGGAACGCACTGCGAGCAGTCGGCGCCGGTGAACCACTCCTCGCAGCTGTCACAGTTCGGTCCCGTAAAGTGGTCGGCACACTCGGAGCACTGCGGGCCGCTCCAGCCGAGCTCGCAGCGGTCGCAGTTGGGGCCGACAAAGTGCTCGGCGCAGCGGTCGCAGTTGGGTCCCGCCCAACCTGGCAAGCACTCGGTGCAAAGTACGCCCGTGATACGGCCCTGGCACGAGCGGCAATCGGGCCCGGCGAACGGATACTTGCACTCGTCGCACTGCTCGCCTGCCCAGCGCTCGTCGCACACGTTGCACTCGACGCCACTCCAGCCCGGCGCACATCGGTCACAGTTCTCGCCCGTAAAGTGTACGTCGCAGCGGTTGCACTCGGGGAATGCACCCCAACCATGCGCACATCGGCTGCAGTCGGCTCCGTCAAAGTGTACCTCACACTCCGAGCAATCGTCTCCCTTGAAGCGAGGAGCGCATCGGTCGCACTGCTCGCCTGCCCAGCCGTGCGCGCACTCGTCGCACCGAGGTCCGACAAAGTGACCAGCGCATTGGTCGCACTGCTCGCCAGCAAACGGTCTCAGGCACACGGAGCAATCGCTGCCACTCCAGTGGTTTGCGCATTCGGTGCATTGTGCACCACTCCAGTGCGGAGCGCAGCGATCACAGTTGGTACCGACAAAGTGCTCGGCGCAATCTACCACATCAGGATGACGACGACGACGACGACGACGACGACGACGACGATGTTGTTGTTAGAGCATCAATACAGTGTAATGCTGGCCAGTTGTATGACGTACGATCACAAAATGGTCCTGCAAATCCGGTACGACATTCGGTACAATCTGGTCCTGTGAATGGTGGGACGCATTGCGTACAGTCTGGTCCCATGAATCGAGGAATACACTCGTCACATTGCTCGCCTCGGAATCGACTATTGCAAATCGAACACGTCGTTCCAGCCCAATGTGCCTCACAGCTGTCACACGACGGTGCTTGGAAGTGGGGGGCACACGTGTTACACTGCTCGCCAGTGAATCCCACTGAACATTCGTTGCACGTTGCTCCTGCCCAGTTACCATCACACTGTCATTGCACAAACGAGTCAGTAGTGAAGCTAGGATCTCTCACTCTCTCTCTCTCTCTCTCTCTCTCTCTCTCTCTCTCGCAAGTACATACAACACAAGTAAATGTTTGCATATCACAAGTTCCATGAATACAAACAGGGCAACGCATAGTGGCCTCAGCACAATTAGGATAGCCTGTGTAACCATCGGCACACATGGAACACGATGCTCCTGCGTAACCAGGGTTGCAGAGGCATCGACCAGTGGCGAGATCGAGGTGTTGGTGCTGCTCGGCGCTGCAGGTCGGTACGATCGAGTAGGCAGGCGTTTGCGGGCCAACGAAGGGCTCGTTGAGTTTGTTGGTGAGAATGCGCTCGTGCAACACGAGCAAGTACGTCGTGCCGGGCCGGAGCGCCGTTCCTCGGAAGATGATGCTCCACTGCACGGCTGAATCGCCAATGGCCGTGGCACGCACTGGCAGGAGGTCGTTGGATTCCTCGGCTCCAGGAACGCGCAAGCCAAAGGCATACACGATCGGTTGAGGATTGGCGTTCGACACGAGGCCGGTCTCGTAGTACGCTGGCTCCGAGAGCGTGACACGCAGCTCGAGGTCAGTGTTCTGCGGGAAGGCGATCGCGCCTCCGGGCTCGATCATGGTGATCGTGGGTCCGTTGCCGACCGGCGAGAGCTGCGCCGTGAACGTGAACGGAACGCAGTAGTCGGTCGAGTGACCTCCGGGGCGTGCTTGTGCCGCGAGCACGCTCGACACCTGTTCGAGCTCGTGCGTTCGGATCATCAAGACGTACGTGCCGGGCCAGAGGATTTGATGGATGACGGCCTCGGTGTTGGTGAGCTGGCTGGCGTCGCGCGTCACCTTGGGCTGCGCACGGTGGTCGGACGTCACGGGCACAAAGTCACCGAGCGACACTCCGGGATCGCTGGGTAGATCGGGCGTGCCGGTGAGCTGCAGCGACATGTCCGACAGCGTCGCATCGAACGCCACCGAGAGATGCACCAGCGTGCGCTCGACCACCGTGAACCGCACCGGCATCTCGTTGCCGAACAATGCTGACGGCATGCGCGTCGAGAGCCATCGCTCGCCGAAGCCCTCCTCGTCGAGTGGAATGACGCGCGGAGGCGGCTGCCACGGCGAGTCGTAGCAGAACGTGCGATCGGGCACCTTGGCCTTGGGCAGCACGTTGATCGCGAGCGTGTAGTACGGACACGCGGCATCAGTGCCCGAGGCACGCGACGGCGGAGCAAACGACAGTATCAAGTCGACCGTCAGTGGCTGGATCTCTCCATCGACGTCGAATACACTGTGGTGCACGAGCGACGAGCTGTGCTCGAGCAGCGGCACGAACGCCGCCGCATACGGTGGCTGTCGCACGAGCGAGTGACCGATCGCGTGCGTGACGTCGGTCTGTACGGCCGTCATCGTGTACACACTAACGATGCTGCCGCCAACGAGCGGTAACTCGATCGTGCCCCAGCTCGATTGCTCGTTCTGCGGCCGAGACTCACCGGCGGCACCGCCACCACCGCCACTACCACCACCGAGCGCTGTCGGGAACAGGAACTGCTCGCCGTAAAAGTACAGCACGCCATCGGCATCGATCGGGCCGCCGTACGGCGCCGAGCTTGCTGGCAACTGTGGCTGGCCGTCGCCGTCGGGCTCTCGCGCTGCCACGGTGTGAGGCAGCGTTGCGAAACGCGAGCAGTCGAAGCGATACTGATCGGCAGCGACGGCGATTCGCAAGCCATACACGCCACAGTGATGCAGATCCGAGACAGCAGCCGGCGACACGAAGCTCTGAAAGGCGGCACTCGAGAGGGCCATCGATGGCTGTTGCAAGTAGACCGTGTAGTTGCCGGCCGGGAGCTTATAGTACAGCTCGGCGGCGTTGCGGTCGGCGCGCGACGTCATGACGGCGATCGAGCGGCCGCTTGCTGCGTCGTGCTCTTGCACGAGCGTCAGCATCAGAGCCGTCGGCAGGAACTGCGTCTCGACACGCACAAACACGTAGGCCTCGCTCTGGAGAGTCACGGGCGCCAGCTGCAGCACAGACTGGCCCGCGAGGTCCGAAGGCGAGAGCAGCATCTGATCATGTGCAAACACGAACGGCTGTGCCTGATAGTACTCGATCGGTGGCCAGGCGGTGGTGGTGGCACACGAGTGCTCGGCATCGATGCGAAGCTCGAGGTCGTGCATCTCGCGCACGGCGTCCACCGTCGGTGCAATCTCGAGCTCGACGTGCGCCAACACTGGAACCGTGGCACGTGACATCATCATGGTCGTTGCTTGTGCCGACACGATCTCGAGCGTGTACGAGTCGCTCGGTAGCTCGAGCAGCCAATCGTACGCGCCGACGCCGAACGTCTTGTTCTGTGAGTAGGCATGCAGAAACAGGCGCAATGGATGGTCGAGGTCACGATCGCGCAGTGGAGACACCGTAATGCGCAAGAGTGAGGTACGCGAGCCGGTGTCGGTGTTGTACGGCACCGAGAAGCGAACGACGGCGCGATCGGCACGCAGCGTGCTCTCGAGCGTGGCGTTCGAGCTGGCGAGCGAGCCAGCATGGAAGAGGGCGTAGTCGCCCGAGAGGTGCACACGTCCATTGTACGCCAGTGCACCAATGGTATCGAGCGAGCGCGGCAGCGTCGGGTAGCGCATGTACTCGGTGCGACTAAAGTACGCCACCTGATACGGCACGATCGCGATGCGCAGCGTCCAGTACGAGCAGCCCATGATGCTCTGCTCGTTGGTGATGCTCTCGTAGATCCACAGCTTGTAGGTGCCACTCGGTAGGCCCATGATGTGCAGCACGGTCTTGTCGAACTGCTTGAAGCCAAAGTACCACGAGTTCGAGTCCTTGCGCACGACCTCGAGCGCCACCGACAGGTCGCCGGTGAGGAACTCGTATCCCAGCTCGACACGAACGTTCGCCGGTCGTGACACCTGCAACGTGTTGTAGTGCGATCGCACGCCGCCGGTACGTTGTTGCACGTACAGACTTTCGCTCGTGCCGTTGTTGTCGACGTTGCTCGAGTCGTAGTAGTACGGAGTATCGAACGGATTCGCGAGTTGTATCAGCGGGTTCCAGTGCGACATGCCGTGCTGCGGACACTCGCGCGGCAGCGGAACTGGCGGCGCTGCGGCAATCTCCATCGCAAACGTCGGACACGGAGGCAAGCGAGACGCCTCGGCCGAGAAGAACAGCACCACGCGATAGTGCGTCGATGGCTCCAGTCGATGGACGAGTGACACTGACGGAGTGCCATCCGGCACACCTTGTGCCACGACCGCGAGAGCCAAGCGACCCGCAGCGTCCGAGTCAACACGCACCAGCTCGATGCGCATTCCGACGCCAGCCCACGGCGTCACCAACACTCGCATCACGAGCTCCTCATCATGTGCCGTCTCGAGCGAGATGAACTTGCTCCATTGGCGTTGAGTCACGGTGGTGCTCGATGCTCGATATCGATTCGATCGATAATGAACATGTTTCGATCCATCAGTTCCCAAGAATCGAAGTCCTACATACACATTCAAATGTTACCTTAACCCGTATCGTCTCTCTCTCTCTCTCTCTCTCTCTCTCTCTCTCTCTCTCTTGCTCTCTCTCTCTCCTCTTGCTCTCTCTCTAACTCACGGACATACCATTCAATGAAACAGGAAGAGGTTCACCCTCCAATTGACATCGATCACGTTCAGGATTGTAGTCCGACAGTTGCAACCAAAAGTTGAATGGAGCACAGGTCGGTCGATAGACTTGCGTGGCCTCGATAGCCGGCAACACCAATTGTAACGTGTAGTTTCCAGGTGCGAGCAACTGCTCGAGATGGTTGAGATTGTAGCGATCGGTGCCGTACACGAAGCGGCCGTTCTTGAGCATACGCAACTGAGCGTGGTGGAGCAAAAAGTCCGACGCTACGGCTGCCATCAAGAAGGCCTGTGAGGTGATGGCGATCGGATACTCGGCGACCACCACCATCGGGCCTTGGTCGTTATCGACGAGCGGCGGGTGGTTGGCATAGAAGGCGTTAAAGGTGGTGGTGGTCGGGCGGTCGTCGCTGCTGAATCCAAACGAGTACGGCACCGTGAGCGGCGTCGAGGTGGAGATCGATGGCAGCGACTCGGACGGAAGCGAACACGCGACACGAGCACGCAACAGCTGCATCGGCGTGACGGCGAGCTCGATGGTCGTCGTGGCACAGAAGGCTTGCGACGACGGCGAGTCGCTTCGGTGCACGGCCCAGCGATTGAACTCGAGCTCGTACTCGCCGTCATGCAACTCGCCGACGAGCGACAGCAGACCCGAGTCCGAGAACTCGAACGTCTCGATACGGCCGGTGTGCGTGTTTCTCGCACGCACGGTGAGTGCTTGCGGCGAACGCATCGAGAGCCGTACGAGCGACGACTGCTGTAGCGTCAAGGTCGTGCGAACCGAGTCGGGAATGAAGAAGCGATCGTACAGATGCATGGTGTCGTGCGACATGAACTCGTTGAGGCTGCTCGGCAAGCGGTTGGCGGCGCAGCGCCAAATGTCCTCCTCGATGCGCTCGAACGTCACGTCGAACTCGAATGCAAACTGCGAGCACAACGCCACGGCGTGCGGGTTCGCCAATTCGGTCTGGTAGAGCCACAGCGTGTAGTTCTGCGAGCGCATGATGACGGCGTCGAGTTGGTTGGCGTTGATCGTGCTCTCGCCCACGATGCAGTTCGGATGCTCGACCGGCGTCGCGAGACCGCAGTGGTTGCTGCTCTGGCGCTCGAGTACGATCACGAGCTGGCCCAGGAGGAACTGGTAGTCGACCTTGACGTGGATGCGCGGCCGATGGTTCGGTGGCACGTCGATGACACGGAAGGTCTTGGAGAAGAAGTACTTGTTCTCCGTGTTGTACACGGTGAACTGCTGCGGTCGCTCGGTTCCCGGGCGGTACGAGAAGGCGCCCGGACCGAGCAACATCGGTTGCGGTCGCTCGGCGAGCGGCAACGCGTTGGCGCTCGAGTTCAGTGCATTGCACAGTACGGCGTCGGCTAAGGTCTGCGACGAACCGCCAAACTCGCGTGCACTGTACGATGACAGCTCCGAGTGCACGACGCTCGTCGGCTTGAGCTCGAGTTCGAAGCGAAGCGTCTCGCACGACACGTCGGATGCCAAGTCGAGAACTGCGTACTCGAGGCGCAGCTGGTACAACACGCCGGCCTCGAGCGACACAAGCAGGCTCTCGAGGCCGTGGTTGGGTGAGCGGCTGCTCGCCAACTCGCGGAACACAGGCGCATCGCCGGTCTGGTTGCCATCGGCCACCAGCACCTGACGGCCCAAGAAGAGGTCGACATCGATCGAAGCGTGCGCACCAACAAACACTCGAATGACGCTCGCCACCGTCGGTCGAAGCAGCATGGCGTGCGACTGGTGCTTGGTATCGATAAAGTATACGCCCTCGAGGTGCATCTGGCCGTCGTATCCGAGGTACGAGATGCCGGCCAAATCGGTCGGCAGCAGAGGTGCCGTGCAGAGCGTCGGCCGATCGACGGCAGGTGGCACAGCGTAACACTCGGGATAGTTGGTGTAGCCGGCGGCACACACCGAGCAGAACCGATCGCCCGCAGTCGCGTATCCACGCTCACACACGCAACGCACGTTACCATTGGTATCACTGCATGTTCCATGGCCGTTGCATGTGTGTTCATCGCATCGAGCATTTGCAACACATTGGTCTCGCACCATATGGTAATCCTACAACCGAATCAATCAATCAATCAATCAATCAATCAATCAATCAATCAATCAATCAATCAATCAATCAATCAATCAATCCAAGTTGAGATCGTGTCGTGTATCGTGACGTGTAGCTGATGATAGACGTACTTGAACGCAAGAATTACACCGCGGACCAGCGTACAACGGATCGCACTCACACACTACGTTGGTGCCACTGATCGAACATCGGCCGTGACCCGAGCAATCGCAATCCATAAAGATGTACCAGTGCGAGTGCGTCATGAGATCGAATTCGGTCAAGCTCTCGCCCTCGTTCGTGCGGAAGATCGACGTGTTGATATCGAGCAACAGCGAGTCGCCGAGCGAAAAGTGCGTCGAGTCGAAGATGACATGAATGGCCGATCGCTCGTTGTTGTACTCGGCCTGCGTCGGCAGAATGGCGGGCGCCTCGTTGCTCTGCGGATTGCCATTCCTCAGCAGTCGCACGGCAGCACTCGAGGTGATGGTCGAGAGTAGCGCCGAGGGTTTCGGGCTTCCGAGTGACTCTGAGAACACGATCCACAGCGCGAGATTCTCGACCGGGTTGAGGTTGTTGCCACCGGGTGGATCGACGAAGCTGACGCGTGCGTCGGCACGCGCCGAGCCGCTGAACGCAAAGCCGAACGCATGGCAGTAGGACGGAAAGGTGAACGGCTTGTGCGTCACGTCCTCGAGGATGTCGAGGTAGTAGGTGCCGGCCTCGAGCGTCGCCTCGAGCTCGTTGCGAAAGTCGAAGCTCTCCTCGTGGTCGGGCGCGAGGTCCGACTCGCCGTACACGAGGCCGATGACGTCGCGGCCGATCACGCGCGAGAGCCGCAGCCGAAAGTCGTTCGCCAAAAAGTCGAACTCAATGTAGGTGCGAATGGTGGCGGCCACCGTGCTGTCGACCACGATCGTCATGCGATAGCGGTACAACGAGCCCAGCAGACCCATCGACTCCTGGCTGGCTGTATCGTTCATGCGCTGTTGCGTAAAGACGTAGTTCGACGCATAGACGCCAGTGTCTGCGTGCTCCGAGATGCGCATGTTGGCCGGCGGCACCTCGGGTGACGGCAGCACACCCGGACACAGGAGCTGCGACGCAACGGTCTCCTCGTCACGCAGGTCGAGCTCAAAGTGGTAGTAACTGCACGCAAGCTCGGCTGGGACGCTGTAGAACGCCACCTGCAGCGTGTAGTCTCCAGGCTCCAGTCGCCAGACGGCCGACTCAATATCTTGCACTCCACTCGATTGATGAATCGGATTCTCGGTGTTGCTCGCCGACCAAAGATAAAAGTCAATGTCGGTGCCATGCTCGCCGTGTGCAAAGATGCGCAAGTACGAAGCTCGATACACTTTGAAGTCGACCGGCAAGCGCGTGTTCACAGCCGGTGTCTCAAAGTGCGTTCCTGACAATCGAATATTGCCCGTCTGTCGAACGAATGCCCAAAATCATGAGTGAGTGAGTGAGTGAGTGAGTGAGTGAGTGAGTGAGTATATTCAACGTACCTCAGGCTGTTGCGGACCACCGTAAGGTACACTACCGCCCTCGGTAGTGAACAAGTCGGTCGGCAATTGATTCGTGTGATCGCACGACGAGGCATCGCTGCCATCGTCGACGTTGCTTCCCTGTGCTACGACTTGTGTCACCAAGTGGTAGCGCACACACTGCGGCGTGCTCTCGGCTGGAATGACACCCTCGTAGATCGCCTCGCGTATCGTCAGCGTGTACTCGCCCGGCTCGAGGGTCATCTCAAGGTACTCGTGGTTTAAGCTATACAACGGCTCCAAGTCCACGACGTAGATGTTGTTCTCGTTCACCAGTGCTCCTGACAGTTTCATCGTTACCTAGGTCGTCGGAAGTGAGCAACACAGCACAGGATGTTAGCCCTACCAATCGCGCCATCTTGTGGAGCAGAAGTTGGCGTACATGACCGAATGCAAAGGCGTAGCCGAGGTCCGCATAGAACGACGACGTCACTGCCAGTTGGAACGTCAGTTCGGCAACCGTGGTACGCGTTGCAGGAGCAAACGGATACTGGCAGAGGGCATATTGATGTGCTTCCTCTGACTGGATATCGAGCTCTTGCGGCGGAGTGATGGCTTCGCAAGGCTGTAAGGATGAGCGATGATTGTCAATATCTTCATCGTCATGGTCATGGTCATGTTGGCTTTGGTTCGTACCGCCTGCGCATGAGGAATCAAGTGCAAGAAAAGCACTGGCACCACGGCGAGTTCGAGTTCGTAAACTGGGCACGATGCCATGGGAGGCAACTACATACGGCAGAAGTAAGGAATGGATGTGTGAGAGAGCGAGAAACGAGTATCGAGTGGCACAATACATACTGGGCGCCGAGTGGTGGCTACAAACGATACGCGCAGACTCAGGTGGCCACCATCGTGTTGCAGCCACAGTGACTCAGCTCCATCAGGATTGGCGCTTGCTACTAGTGGTGTAGCGCTAACTTGACCCTGCACGCGTCGGATGAGAATGGCGAGGAGTCGGTGGCGTGGCGTCAGCGTCAGCGTGTATGTGTGTGT
>Ga0097681_1004064_pt1 | contig 10825 bp, 11 predicted proteins | sample ThiBiot_750_plan_FD_72845 | JGI IMG/M metagenome (GOLD analysis project Ga0097681, IMG submission 72845) | Wastewater bioreactor microbial communities from Cape Town, South Africa - Thiocy_cont_750_plan - 1398105538144 (version 2) (version 2) ... | reverse complement strand
CAATCAATCAATCAATCAATCAATCAATCAATCAATCAATCAATCAATCAATCAATCAATCAATCAATCAATCAATCAATCAATCAATCAATCAATCAATCAATCAATCAATCAATCACTGACAACGTGACGATATACAGCAAACTGCGCGTCGGTATGCACGGCCTGCGCGTGTGGCTCGGCCAGGAGGGCGACCCGACGGCGACGCCCGGCAAGGCTCACCTGCAAAGCGAGATCTACGAGCTGCAGAAGATGCGCGAGCGCTACTTCAATCACGAGATGAAGCACGTCGAGTGGCAGGACCCTCTGGCGATGCGAGCGCTCAACGGCGAGGTCGAGCGCATACTCGCCAAGACCACGCACGCGCGCCACGCGTACCTGGTGCTCGAGCTGCCGCGCTTCTCGATGCCGGTCTTCTTCCACGACGCCGAGCTGCCGCCGCACGAGCACACCTCCGAGCTCTTCTCCAAGCGGCTGGCGCTGCACCGCAACACCTCGGTCATGAACCTCGGCGATCTCAAGGCCGCTGCGACGGCTCCCTCGGCTGCTGCCGCCTCGTCGATGGCGTCCGTGCCTGGGACGCCGAGTCGCGTCACGACCTCGCCGTCCTTCCAACACGCGCTCGAGGCCTCCTCGATCCCGCGCTCGAAAGCGACCGTCTCTCCGCCGCCTCGCGACGCCATCGTCACGGTGTACGACCCGGCCCTGTGGCAGGAGAATCTCATGGAGTACAAGTACCTCGCGCTCTCGCAGCACATTGACGAGCAAGACCACAATCTGCGGCCGAGCTTGCGTGAGGCCAAGAAGCTTGCGGTATGCGCGAGAGAGCGAGCCGCTGCGCAATGCCCGATGCCCGTTCGTTGCATCGTTGGATGTGGCTGACGTTCGAACCCAATCCATCACTGGCGCAGGCGATCGTCAAGCTGCCGCCTACTGTGCAGCTGAGCTCGAGCGAGTTGGCGATGCTGTGGAAGTTTCGCCACTACCTCGTAACCGACGCCAATGTACGACGACGTGCTCGATGCCCAGCAACTGGCGCCAGTCGACTCACGGTGCCGCTGCTGCTGGTGGTGATGGTGGCTGCGTGTCACAGGCGCTCAGCAAGTTCCTGCGTTGTGTGCCGTGGAACAACTACCGCAAGGTCATGGCGGCGCAAGAGCTGATGGCGCGCTGGGAGCCGATCAGTGGTGCAGCGGCGCTCGAGCTCCTGTCGTCGTCGTTCTCGCAACAACCCTATGTGCGCCAGTTTGCAGTCGAAGCCCTGGCTCGCATCTCGGATGAAGTACGATCGTATCTCCGATTGTCCTCTCTCTCTCTCTCGTTCGCGGGCAAGATTGCAACGCGACTCACTCGCAACACACAGGAGCTCTCGTTCTATCTGCTGATGTTGGTGCAGGGCCTTCGCTACGAGCTGGCCGGCGACGCTAGCCTCGCCGAGCTGCTGATCAATCGCGCCACGCGGAACAGCGTGCTCGGCACCAACCTCTATTGGTACATGTTCGTCGAGAGCGAGGACCCCGTGTACGGCTCGATGTACGGCAAACGCCTGCGTGCCTTGACGCTCGCACTCTCCAAGACGCCCGAAGGCAAGAAGACCACACTTCTCTTCAAGGACCAGCAAAAGTTCGTGCAGAAGCTCCGCGAGATCGCCGAGCTCATCGCTTCGATGGGCGGCTCGCATGACCGCAAGATCCAGCGAATGCGCGAGCTGCTGGCCGACAACTTTACCGAGGACTTCCAAACGCCACTGCCGCTGCCGCTCGATCCCAATGTGCGCGTCACCGGCTTTGTTCTTGGTGCGTGTTGGCACTGCCACTGCCGCTTCCACGTTACCATGCCCCCCGATCGAGCGAGAACGAGAACGAGAGAGAGAACACTCACACTCACACTCACTCACACAAACCCGCTCTCCAGACTCGTGCAGCGTCATGACCAGCACCACCGTACCGATGAAACTCGCGTTTCGCACTGACTCGGGCGACATCTACCGGCTCCTGTTCAAATACGGCGACGACGTGCGGCAGGATATGTTCTTCCTGCACATGCTGAGCTACATCGACTACCAGCTGCGCAAGGAGAACCTCGACCTCCGCTTGACGCCGTATCGCGTGCTGGCCGTCTCACGCAAGCACGGTATGGTCGAGTGGGTCACCGCCGCACCAATCTCCAAGATCATTCAAGACCATGGCAACATTCGGAGCTTCCTGGCGCTGCACAACGCCAATCCCTCGGGGCCACTCGGCCTCTCGCCTGTGGTGGTCGACAACTTTCTCCGCAGCTGTGGTACGCAACTGCCTCCCTCCGTCTCTCCCTCGTTCGTGTGCCAATCTCGTTGGCTCACTTGGAATTCTGGTGTGGTGCTGCGTTGCGGTGTGGTGCTCATGTGATGCTAGCTGGCTACTGCGTCGTGACATACATCTTTGGCGTCGGCGATCGACACCACGACAACTTGATGCTCAAGAGCGACGGCAAGTTCATCCACATCGACTTTGGCTTCTGCTTCGGCTGCGACCCCAAGCCCTTCCCGCCGCCGTTCAAGCTCTCGCCCTACATGGTCGACGCCATGGGCGGCATGGCGTCCGAGCACTACACCAAGTTCAAGGAGTACTGCTGCGAGGCGTACAACCGAATCCGCACGCACGTCAACACGCTACTGAGCCTCGTGGCGTTGATGCTCGACTCGCAGTTGCAATCGATCGTCGACGGCGAAAAGTGCATCAAGAAGGTGCAGGAGAACTGCTGCGTCGAGCTGGGCGACGAGGAGGCAGCGCGTCTCTTCATGCTGCTCATCAACAAGAGTGCCTCGGCGTTGTTTGCGCAAGTGACCGACCGACTGCATGATTGGAAGCAATACTGGTTCCACTAGAACTCCTCCTCCTTCCTTGTACTTGATGAATGAATATAAGAAGTATAGTACCACCATCTCGTCGTGTCTGCAATCGATCATCATTGCTGCTGCTACTGCACCGGTGTTGTATCTGTTGATATACTACACTGTAGTCATGTCATCTCGTTCATTCTTGTGCAATACAGTAGCCACCACCACTCAATCAACCTCTTCATCATGCGGGTACTCCTCCAGATCATGGTAGACGTCGTCATCATCTTCCTCGTCATCATCTTCCTCGTTGTCATCGTCATTGCTGTCGTCCTCGTCGTTGATGGCTGGGACCGTGTAGGACATGGAGGGAAGCGAGCCATTGCGCAAGTATTCGGGCTTGTTGATCATGGACGTGAGGCGCGTGTTGTACGAGCCGCAATGTGAGCACTTGAGGCCGATAAAGTGATACGGCACCGTGTCGTTCTTCTCGCAGTCGTTACAGAGCACGGTGGCGCGCGTCTCGCGGTACTCGGCTGGCATCGGCTGCATGGCGATCGCGGCATCGAGCGACGCGAACGTGCGGCGCATGTCGAACAGCGACTTTTGGCACAGCGGGCACACGTAGTTGGTCTTGACATACTCGGCCCAGCAGTGATAGTGGATCGAGTGGCCGCAGCGCATGAACTGAAGCGGAGCACGACTCGTGAACAGATACTCGAGGCACACGGGACAGTCGCCCTTGGCCGAGTCCTGCAGGCACTTGTGGTTGTTCTCTGCTCTCACACACACAAACAACGAGTAAGTTTCAAGCACAAGTAGTCTCGATGGTGATGATTCGTGGTTGGTGGTGGAGCATCGTGCGACATACGCTGCTGCAACGAGAGACACAGGCCACACGAGTCGCAGTGGAAGAAGTCGATGCCGAGGCCCTTGCCGACGCGACACAGGCCGCAGCCGTCGCAATGGAAGATGCTCTTGTTGGGCGTGCTGTCGTGGAAGCGGCACTTGTCGCAGTAGTAGGCGCCAAGCACACGGCCGCACTCGGCATTGCAGCACGTCTGCGCGATCGGCTGCACCATGTGGCAGTGCATACACAGCATCAGCTCGGTGGCATAGCGATCGATCTTGTGGCTCGCGCTGTCGTCGTGGCACACGCGGCACGGCACGGGCTTCTTGCAGCAGGCGGCGATCTTCTTGCACGAGCGCACGTAATGCTGACAGCCGAGCACCTTGTTCTCCTCGTCGTGGTACGACGGAACGAGGTCGGCTGGCGTGATCACGAGCGCCGCGCGCTGCTCGGCCGTCACCGAGGGCGCGAACTTGAGGCTCGACATGCCCGCCTCGGCCTCGACCTCGGCATCGGACTCGCCCTCATGAGCCCCCGAGTCCGGCTGGTCTGCGAGAGCCTCGGCGTTCGAGATCGACGAATCGAGGCTCTGGCGCAGCCATTGCCCGGCCATCAGCCGCTGCATGGCGAACGCCTTCTCGCGCGGCGTCATGTCCTTGTCTTGCGAGATCTCGAGCATCTGCCGACGCAAGTTGGCTTGGTACTCGGTGGACATTCTCGGTAGTTGAGATTGAGTTGAAACCGAGATAATAAACACAAAGAGAGAGAGAGAGAGAGAGAGAGAGAGAGAGAGATGGGAGAGGTGATTGAGGGCAGAACGATAGATGGCACGCACAAGCAGAGGCGGAGAGAGGCACGCGCGAGAGAAGGAGAGCAAGCGAATGAGCGAATGAGCGATGGAGCGATTGATAGACAGGAACAGAACGGGAACGCTGTTCCTACTGTACGAGTTGCTTGTTGTTGTTGTTGCCTCACGCCTCTGCCTCCGTGCGACGACGGCGCTTGTGTCCCACCGATGGCGCACTCGATGGTGCGATCGATCGTGACGCTGCGGTCGTGTCGGCTTGATCGGCCACTGATTGGTAGCGAACGAGATACTCGCCGATGGAGTCGTCGTAGAACAGACAAGCGATCGGCGGGAACTTGCTTCGAGTTGACCGTGGCGACTCGCGGCCCTCGATCGCATCGCTCGCTGGCGTTGGCGGCATTGGCTGCGGTGTAGGCGCCGGCGCTGGGGTTGGCGTTGGGGGTGCTGCCGATAATGCCACTGGTTCGGGCGGTTGTTGTTCCTGCTGCCGCTGTCGCTGTTGCTGTCGGAGGAGCTTGAGCTCGTCCTTGGCGGCACGCAGCTGCTCGACCAGCACGCCGTTCTTGCGGCGCAGCAGCTCGAGCTGTTGATCGAAGCTGTGGCACAGCGCCTGCTGATCCGAGCGCGCCTCGAGTTGAGCCTGCTCCAGCCGCTTGTGGGCCTTGGCGAGAGACTTTTGCTGCTTCTGGTGCCGCTCCTGCACGGCTGGCTGGTCAGGGCTATCAAGTTACCGACACGAGCGTTCTCTGACGCACCTTGAACTCGGCAAGCGAGCGCTGTTGCTGCGCCACCTGCGCCTCGAGGGCTTGCTGCCGTGCGTTGCTTGAGTCTTCGACGCATCGCTCCATCTGCTGCAATTGCTCCGTGAGAGTCGCTACTTGCTCCTCAAGAAGTTCGGTCTGGCGCTCCTTGGCCTCGATGATCTCGCACGATGCTTGCACTTGCTGGACAAGTCGCTCACGGCTCTTGGACTCTTGATCGAGTCGTTGCTGGCTCTCGACTCGAACTTGATCAAGCTCAGCCTCCACCTCAGCCAGCTGTTGTCTGTGGCTCTTGGACTCTTGATCGAGTCGTTGCTGGCTCTCGAGTCGAACTTGATCAAGCTCAGCCTCCATCTCAGCCAGTTGGTGCTTGTGGCTCTCGGACTCTTGATCGAGTCGCTGCTGACTCTCGAGTCGAACCCGAGCGAGCTCAGCCTCCACCTCGGCCAGCTGGTGCTTGTGGCTCTCAGACTCTTGATCGAGTCGCTCCTGGCTCTCGAGTCGAACTTGATCAAGCTCAGCCTCCACCTCAGCCAGTTGCTGTCTGTGGCTCTCAGACTCTTGATCGAGTCGCTGCTGACTCTCGAGTCGAACCCGTGCGAGCTCAGCCTCGCGCCTTTCGGCAAGCTCTCGTGCACAATCGAGCGCCTGGCGCAGTTCCTCCACTTGCGTTCGTAGCGCATTCTGCTGGCCTTGGTAGCAGCGATCGCGATTACGCCACTCGCTCGAGAAACGCTGCAAGATGGTGGCGTTGTTGGCGGCCACCATCTCGGGCATGGCGGCCACTTCGGACGCGAGCAGCTGGAGCTCTGTGCGCAGTTGCAGTCGATGGTGCTTGCCGAGTTGCAGCATGGCATCGAGCGCCACTCGCGAGTCTTGCAGCGCCGACGTGAGTAGCGCCTTGTCGCGCGAGAGGCTCTCGACGTGCTGTTGCAGCTGTGTCGCCGTGGCACGCAGCTCTTGCACCTCGCGTCTCAAGGCAGCGATCACTTGCGCATTGCTCGAGTTGATGTGCCATTGCTCGGTGAGCCGCTTGGCGAGCTGCCTGCGGCGGTTCTCCTGCAACACCAGCACCTCGCGCACCGTGCGTGCCACCATGGCACGAACCTGCTGTGGCGCCGACGCCACCTGACTTCGCAACGACGCCAGCTCCTGTCGCAGCATCGTGAGCTCACGAGTCACCGAGCGCTGGAACTCTCGTGCTGCCCACTACACACTCAACGAGTGCGTTAGTCAGCAGTCGGCAGCGGTCTCGATGCCATCGCGTAAGCGACACCGAACCTCGCACTCGGTCTGGCGCTGGTGTAGCAGCTGCGCTTGACCCAGCACCAGCGCATACACATCGATGTTGGCCTTGAGGAACCGTAGCTGCCCACTCAGCTCGCTGCCGATTTTCTGGAGCCGTGTACGCGATGTTGCAACGAGCAATCATCAGCCCGAGAAAGCTGGACCTGGACGCTCTTGCGTACCTCGAGAGACACAAAGATCGACGCATCCTGCGACACGCTCGACAACAGCTTGGTGATGCTCTGAAGACGTAACAAGAGATCCATCTCGTTCAAAGGGCAAGGGAGCACAAACAACCGAGACACTCACAGAGGGAGAGGGAGGACGAGGTCTCAAGCCCGCAGATCCGCATAAATATCTCGCACGAAAATATCTCTCACTCTCGCTCTGGTTACTCTTGTCTGTGAGTGATCGTGCCATTGGGTTGAAGGTGGCTGTCCACCCCGAGGATATTGACTCCCTCCTTATCAATCACGCAATCCAATCCAAGGGTCTCCAACCTCCGCCTCGATCTTGATAACGGAGGGTCGACCTGCCAGGTGGCTCGATCATTTCTTTGTTGCCTCGCTGCTGCCGCCGCTCTCTCGCTTATGCTGCGGCTGCTCATTCGCCATCTCTGCACAAGACTCTCCGCCGTCAGCATGGCCTCTCCGACTCCACCGTCTACTGCTCAACCATCACATGCTCGTTCATCAAGCGGCTCGAGCGACAGCGGCAGGAAGAAGCACAAGGAGCCTCGCGCTGCACCTCCGCCTGGCGGCTGGCCTGCTCGTTCGCCGCGAGCTCCCGCACAGCCACGCACCAAGGCGGCGCCCACTCCAGTGAACCCATCATACTTTGCGCTGAATCTACGCGACGATGAGGTTGCGAGCTACAAGGCCGCCGGCGTGTTGCCTCTCGCGTGGCTACCCGAGTCGAGCAGCCACGACGGCAGTGCCGCGCGACCGCTGGTGCTGCACGCACTGCTGTGCGACGAGTCGCCTCGCGGCCTCAACTTCCTCGGCGGCAAGCGCGATCCACCTGACACGAGCGCCGAGCACACAGCTGCTCGAGAGTTTCACGAGGAGAGCGGTTCGCAGTTGCGTCTCTCGATCGCTGACGTGCGCGCTCTGATCCAAGCCAACGAGCAGCCGCACACGTGCTGGCTCTCGTTCGCCAAGTATGCGCTCTTCCTGCTGCCGCTGCCCGAGTCCGAGATCGACCTGCCATCACGTTACGCACACTATCTTGCTCATCGGCAAGGCTTCGACTGGGATAGTCCCGCCTCAGCTCTGCATTGGGTATGTCGGTACTCGAAGAAGCCGATGGAAGGCGTCAGTCTACGACTCACTCGCAACACAGGTGCCGCTGCATCGCATACTCCAAGCCACTGTGCACTCTCACGTGACCACTACTCCATGCGAGACTCTGTTTCTCTCGAACCTTCCTGCCTCAGGTTGGTGGTCCCGATCGACCGACTCCTCCTCCCCTCTTGCGTCTTCATCCTCGTCACTGTCTCTGGCTCGTGAGATTGCCACTCGATTCGCACCATTCGGTCCGGTTGAAGTGTCGTTTCCGGAGCAGAGTCATCAGGCTCTCGTGAGGTTCCAATCCACCGAGCTTGCGACTCGAGCGCTCGCCTCGCTCCAATGGCAACACCTCCTTGCTGCTGATCGAGTGGCCGAGCTCTTGGCGCATGGTCCGAATGAGGAAGGGGCACGAAAGACCATTCGCAATGCAGGTGAGCGACGCATTCCATTGTCGTTCGCTCGGAGCTCGACGCCATCATCAACTCAGCAACGACCCACGAAAACCACCAAGGAGCCGATCGAAGATGTGATCTCAGCTGCTCTGCAATCCATGACGATCTCTGATAGCAGCAGTGGATCATCGGATGTCGTCAGCTCCACACTGCCAAAGTTGTTCGATGTCGTGAAGCGAGCAATGGCGTTTCCGGCACTGCGACACCACTTATACTCGCTAGTGGATTCGCAGCCTCCAACGACTGCAACAACGACTGCACCTGCGACTACGACAACGACTCCAGCAACCACGACTGTGACAACAACATCATCTTCATCATCATGATCGGAGAGATAGCTCGAGGGAGATTCATTCTATCATCTATTGGCAATACAAGTTGCGATCAGGCGCATTCGCCTTGTTGCTTCATTCGCTCGCTGCTGCTACACGCAGGGACACACACTCCACGACCCTCGAAGCAAGCTACCATACGATCATGAGCCACCAGGAGGTTCGCGTGGCTGCCATCCAGATGGCATGCTCCAAGTCGCTCGAGGCCAACATTGCGACGGCCGAGCGACTGGTGCGGCAGGCAGCGTCGGGCGAGCATGGCGCCCACATCGTGCTGCTGCCCGAGCTGTTCCTCGACGAGTACTTTTGCAAGAACCAATCGGCGACGCACTTTGAGACGGCGCTGGACGCGAGGCCCGAGCACAATGCGCCGTTGCGACACTTTATGGCGCTGGCGCGAGAGCTGCACGTCGTGCTGCCGTTCTCGTTCTTTGAGAAGGCCAACAACGTGTACTACAACTCGGTGGCCATGATCGACGCCGACGGCTCGGTGCGCGGGCTGTACCGCAAGTCTCACATTCCCGACGGGCCCGGCTATCAGGAGAAGTTCTACTTCTCGGTCGGCGACACGGGCTTCGAGGTGTTCGAGACGGCGTTCGGTACCGTGGGTGTCGGCATCTGCTGGGACCAATGGTTCCCCGAGGCGGCGCGCATCATGGCGCTCAAGGGCGCCGACGTGCTGCTGTATCCGACAGCGATCGGCTCCGAGCCGCAGGACGCGTCGCTCGACTCGCAGGGCCACTGGACGCGCGTCATGCAGGGCCACAGCGCCGCGAACCTCGTGCCAGTCGTGGCAGCGAATCGTGTCGGTATCGAGAGGTCGCCAGCGGCGCCTGGCATCGCCGAGTGCACGACGACCTTCTACGGCTCGTCGTTCATCACCGACACGACCGGCGCGCTGGTCGAGACCTCCAACCGCACCGACGAGTGTGTGCTGGTGCATTCGTTCGATCTCGTTGCCAATCGACGTCAGCGAGCATCGTGGGGTCTCTTTCGTGATCGACGCATCGATCTCTACCGACCACTGCTCACCAAGGATGGCCACACGCACCCACGCACTTGATCATTCAGCCATCCATCAAACTCATTCATTCGATCACTCAATCGAGCACTCATTCATTCATTCATTTGTTCGTTCTAGATGGGCCGGAAGTAATACTGTACACATTTACGCTCCACTCACTCCAAAATGTGGCACATTACATCTTGGCTACACGTCAGCGTTGGCGTCATCGAGGCTGTGCATGACCTGCATCTCGTGCTGCTTCTCTGGCGGCACATCGTCGATCACTGGCGGTTCTTGGCGGGACTCGTGGTCGACCTTGTCCTCAGGCTTGGCATTGATGCTGCCGGCGCCGGTCTCGATCGTGTCGGCATCGAGCATGTTCGATTCGGTGGCAGCGGACTTGGCTGAGACACGAGCGACAGCGAGCTCGGCTTGCTTCTGCCAGTTCATCAGCAACACCATCAAGGTGTACACGACAGCGACACACAGTGTGCCAACCGCCATCGCTTGATGACACGAACGAACGAGCAGGATCGTGAGTTCAGGAGCACGTGCGTGCTTGCGCGTGAGCGAGCGTGCTGTACCTTCCCATTGGCCGCGCACTCCCCAATCCAGCATGAAGGTGGCAACCAGGGCCAGAGGCAGGCTGATCACGTAGTAGCCGATGAGGTTCACGACGGCTGAGATCGCCTGCAGTCCACAACCACGCAGCACTCCTCCACCGACCGACTGCACCGAGTCGATCACTTGGAAGGTCGACAGCAGCGGAGCGGCCGAGGCGTAGAGCTCGATCACGGCTTGATCGTGCGAGAACGACTGCGCAATGTACTGGCGCGTAAAGAAGATGATCAATCCTGTCACGACCGCGGTGGCTGTACGGAGGACCGGCTCGCTTGTTAGGTATATTGACGACCTTGCGGCACAGGCAGTGTGCGGCGCGGGGCAGCGTACTGAAGCTCAAGGACAGCGCGGCCTTCGAAGCGACCGAGGCGCCATACGGGTTCATGCTGCCGAGCAGGTTGCCGACTCGCACGGCAGTGCCAAGCATGAGTCCGAGTGCCACCGTGTACGCCACGCCCGAGGTATTGAGCAACAGCAGCTGTGCTGCCAATGCCACCTCGGAGATCATTCCCGAGATCAGAATGTAGATCTCGAAGCTCCACCTTGATCGATGGATGGATGGATCGATGGATTGATAAATGAAGCATCGTTGTCAGATACT
>Ga0097681_1004062_pt1 | contig 10828 bp, 8 predicted proteins | sample ThiBiot_750_plan_FD_72845 | JGI IMG/M metagenome (GOLD analysis project Ga0097681, IMG submission 72845) | Wastewater bioreactor microbial communities from Cape Town, South Africa - Thiocy_cont_750_plan - 1398105538144 (version 2) (version 2) ... | reverse complement strand
GCGCATCGTGACGTGACGGAAAGCTGGATTGTCCCTGCCGAGGCCCGGTGCAGATGGGAGCTCCGAAGAACGCTGCAATGTTTCGGCGAGCGGTAGTGGTAATGATGGTGGATGCTTGCGTGCTTCCGTGGTTGTTCCCATAGATGCAAGAGCTTCTCTAAAATCTAGAACGGGCCTGACGCAACAATCCACCTTGTCGAAGACTTCTGACCAGTGAGCAAAATCGTGTAGTTCGATTGCCGTCGCAACATCAGAGATCGATGCGGACATAGGGACGTTAGCTGCTTCGCAAAAAGTCTTCCAGAATCTGTTCTCAAGTGCAGCCACAGCGAGCGCGCGCCCGTCCTTGGTCTTGTAGATGTGGTAACGGGGCGTGCCTCCATTCAACAGGTCTTTTCCGCGGTGCGGGAGCTCTTGCCCTGCGTAGTAGTGGCTTAGCCCCCGATGACCAAACATTCGAAGGTTATCGGCTATTGCCAGTTCGAGTATCGAGCCTCGTCCGGTACGCTCTCGTTGCAATAGCGCGAGCGAGATATTCATCACCGCGGGAAGCGTGCCGCCTGCGATATCGGCAATCAGTACGGGCGGAACGACAGGACGGCCGCCGCTAGGTTCACTAAGCTCGAGAAGTCCCGCATCTGCCATATAGCTGAGATCGTGCCCGGCACGATCACGATTTGGGCCGGGCCCGTACCCGCGAATTGCACAGTATATAAGGGCAGGGTTTCGGCGGAGAAGCGTATCAGCACCAAGTCCGAGGCGCTCCATAACGCCCGGTCGAAACTGCTCCAGAACCACGTCAACGTCTGGTATCAATTCCAGAATCGCCGCGCGAGCTTCAGGTTTCTTCAGATCCAACGCGAGGCTTTCCTTACCCCGATTTAGCATTGCAAATTCAATCGCGACGCCATCCGCGCTCGGTTGATAACTTCGCATCTCATCGCCCGCCGGAGCCCGCTCGACCTTGATAATCCGAGCGCCACAAGCCGCAAGCATAAGGCTGGCCATAGGGCCGGGCAGCAGTGTTGAAAAATCGAGCACTGTGATCCCAGCAAGTGCGCCGAGGGAATGGTCTGTCATCTTGGTCCTGGATAGCGACGAACATCAAGGGCGTGACGGCGGTGGCGATCCGTGGCCCTCATGGGGCGCATGATGAAGCGATCAAAGCGGTTATGTCAATGAAAATGACTAATGGTTCATAAGTCATATATCCGTTGCCACGACGAAAGTGGTGCTGTAAGGGTTCTCGATACGGTTGGCGAAGCTGATGTCGGTGACGGGAGCAGAGTATGCGAGGACTGGAAGGAAAGGTCGCACTGGTCACGGGAGGTGCGCGCGGTATGGGTCGAAGCATCGTGCTGCGCCTGGCTGAAGAGGGCTGTCGAATTGCAAATTTTGATATTCGCCCCGAAGAGTCGGCCGAGACGGCGGCTTTGGTCGCTGCGATCGGTGGTCGGATGGTTTCTTACAACGTAGATATCACGGATCTTTTGGCTGTGCGCGCGGGCGTCGAAGCCGTCGAGGCGGAGCTTGGCGCGATAGATATCCTGGTCAACAACGCGGGCTGGGATCTCGTGAAGCGCTTTTTGGACAGCGATGAGAACCTTTGGGACAAGATTATCAATATCAATCTTCGCGGACCAACGAATGTGATTCATACTGTTCTCAAGACGATGTCGAAGCGGAACAAAGGTAGCATTGTTACGATATCGTCGGACGCTGGACGTGTTGGGTCCTCGGGCGAAGCCGTTTATTCCGCCTGCAAAGGGGGGCTGATTGCGTTGACAAAAACGCTCGCGCGAGAAATGGCGCGTCATAACATCGTGCTCAACACCGTTTGTCCTGGACCGACCGATGGCCCGTCCATGGGCAACTTCTTTGACGGCGGTGGCGATAGCCACCAGATTCTCGAGCGAATGCTGAAGAATATCCCGCTGCGGCGCATCGGAAAGCCTGAAGACGTTGCCGCTATCGTCGCGTTCCTGGCTAGCGATGAGGCAAGCTTCATCACCGGCCAGACGATCAGCGTCTCCGGCGGGCTCACGATGCACGGCTAGTTGTGTCCGGTCGTGATTTTCGGTGTGGTGTAGTTGCCCATTCAAGTCGGGTGACTTGAGTGTCTCGATATTCCTGCTCCCAGAAGTACTCCAAGCTTACGATGCCTCGGTGCGACAGGCGTTTCGGAGTGCGTTCCCTGTGTGCATTCCAATCGAGCGGGTTCATTCTTCAACCAATCTCGAAAATCCATTTTCGAAAAATGAATAATGAACCATAAGTCAAATAATTGTTGACTCGGATATCGAGCTATTGTTCGGTGTCAAGGGGCAGGACGGCAGGGCCGTGTTGAAATCAGAACCAAACATCATTCTGGAGGCGAGGGGTCTGTCGAAGCAGTTCGGCGGCTTTTCAGCGGTCAAAAACGTCAACCTGTCCGTTCAACGCGGCACGATCCATGCGCTGATAGGTCCCAATGGCGCGGGCAAGACAACACTGTTCAATCTTTTCACGAAGCTCCTGCTTCCGACGAAAGGGACAATTCTTTATCGAGGGGAAGACATCACGCGAATGCCTCCCGCAGATGTCGCGGTTCGTGGCTTGGTTCGTTCCTTTCAAATATCGGCAGTGTTTCCTCGCCTATCGGTGCGGGACAATCTGCGAATCGCATTGCAGCGTCCACAGAACCTCGCGATTCAATTCTGGCGCTCTGAACGATGCCTTGCCGTGCTGGATAATGATGTCGCAGCCCTCATCGATGAGGTCGGCCTGAGCGGGTGGGCGGATCATATGGCTTGTGAGTTGTCGTATGGTCGCAGGCGCGCGCTCGAGTTGGCGACCACTCTGGCCCTCAAGCCTGACGTGATGCTGCTTGACGAGCCCATGGCCGGGGTGGGCCACGAGGACATCGAGAGGATTGCGGCTATCATCAAGAAAGCATCGATAGGTCGCACCGTCGTCATGATCGAGCACAACCTGTCCGTTGTGGAAGACGTCTGCGATCGAATTACTGTGTTACAGCGCGGCGAGATTCTGGCTGACGGTACTTATTCCGAGATAAGCAGCGATTCGCGCGTGCGGGAAGCGTACATGGGATCCGAAGCATGACGCATGATCCTTTGCTGCGTGTCGAAAATCTTGAAGCCTGGTACGGCGAGAGCAAGATCCTTCACGGGGTGAGCATCGATGTGCCGCGCGGCGAGACGGTGGCTCTTCTCGGGAGAAACGGAGCCGGAAAGTCGACAACGCTGAAAGCTGTCATGGGGATAATACGACAGCGAAGCGGAAGTATTGTCCTTGGCGGCGCACCTATTGAAAGCATCCCGTTGCATCATGTCATGCGTAGGGGGCTCGGTTACGTTCCGGAAGAGCGAGGCATATTCGCTAGCCTGACTGTGGCCGAGAATCTGGTTCTGCCACCGCGAATAGCCAAAAGCGACGTTACGTTGCAGGACATCTATAAACTCTTTCCAAATCTGGCAGAGCGGGGATCTAGCCTGGGCACAACGTTGTCCGGCGGCGAACAACAAATGCTTGCGATTGCAAGAATGCTGCTGACGGGAGTGAACTGCCTTCTTCTAGATGAGCCGACAGAAGGGTTGGCCCCGGTGATCGTGCGGAGGATTGGCGAGGTTCTCCGTTTCCTCAAGACGAAGGGGATGACGGTCCTGCTCGTGGAGCAGAATTTCTCTTTCGCGCAAAAAGTAGCCGATCGCTTCTTCGTCATGGAGCATGGGAAGATCATTGATAAATTCAGCGCCGCCGATTTGTCCGATCGAATCCCGAAACTCAGCAATGTTCTGGGTCTTTGAGAAGGCAGGAATTTGATGAGCTTGTTCGAACTGTCATCGTCGGTAATCTTCGGCCAGTTGCTGGTCGGCCTGATCAATGGGTCGTTCTACGCGCTTCTCAGTCTCGGCCTTGCTGTTATTTTCGGGATGCTGCGCGTCATCAATTTCGCGCACGGTGCGCAGTATATGCTCGGTGCTTTCGTGGCCTGGCTGGTGTTGCGGTACGCAGGTATCGGCTACTTCCCGTCGCTGGTTATTGCGCCGCTGGTGGTGGGTCTTGCGGGAAGTTTCATCGAGCGAAAGTTCCTGGCCCGGGTCTATGCGCTCAATCACCTTTACGGCCTGCTGCTTACGCTGGGAATCGCTCTCATTTGCGAGGGAGCAATGCAATACAAGTATGGAAGCGCCGGCCTTCCCTACTCGACACCGCCTGTCTTGTCGGGAGCGATCGATATCGGATTCATGATTGTACCGATCTATCGCGGCTGGGTCGTCGTCGCTTCCCTGGTCATTTGTATTGCGACTTGGTTTCTCGTCGAGCGAACCAAGTTCGGTTCGTATCTTCGCGCTTCGACCGAGAGTCCGGTGTTGGTACAGGCGTTCGGGGTTAACGTCCCTCGCTTGATGACATTGACGTATGCTCTTGGAGCCGGCCTCGCGGCTCTCGCCGGCGTCATGGCAGCACCGGTTTATCAGGTCAGCCCGTTGATGGGGCAGAATATCATCATCGTTGTTTTCGCTGTCGTCGTCGTCGGAGGAATGGGCTCGATTGCGGGTGCGATCATAACTGGTTATGGGTTGGGCATTCTCGAGGGGCTTAGTAAGGTCGTCTACCCTGAAGCATCCAATATAGTCGTTTTCGCCCTTATGGCGCTTGTGCTTCTGCTGCGTCCCTCTGGTATTTTCGGACGTGACGAAGGCTTGGCCGGCGCGGCGGCCGGAGTTGATACTCAAGACTCCGGATATGTCCTGTCGCCAAGAATGACCCGTTATCTGGGAATGGCGGGTCTATTGGTGCTCGTCCTGGTTCCGTATATTATTTATCCGACGTTCGCGATGAAGGTTTTGTGTTTTGCCCTCTTCGCTTGCGCGGTGAACTTGCTGCTGGGCTTTACCGGATTGCTCTCGTTCGGTCACGCTGCGTTCTTTGGCGGAGCATCGTATATCACCGCCTATTCGCTTAAAGTGCTTGGATTGACGCCTGAGATCGGTCTGTTGGTTGGGACGCTTGGTGCTGCGGCTCTTGGATTGCTATTCGGCTTCTTGGCGATTCGGAGGCAGGGCATCTACTTCGCCATGGTGACCCTTGCGCTAGCGCAAATGTTCTATTTCTTCTGCCTGCAGACCCCCTTCACCGGTGGAGAAGATGGGCTCCAAGCCGTCCCGCGCGGTAAGCTGTTTGGCTGGATCGACCTCGCGGAGACCACGACGCTCTATTACTTCGCAGCGATCGTTTTTGTTCTCGGTTACATTTCTATCAGGCGGATCGTGCACTCGCCATTTGGGAACATCTTGAAAGCCATTCGGGAGAATGAGCGGCGAGCCATTTCACTCGGCTATCGTACTGAGCGTTACAAGCTCGCGGTCTTCGTGATCTCGGCTGCTATTGCCGGCCTTGCCGGAGGGCTGAAGGCGATCATTTTCCAGTTTGCCACATTAAACGACGTCACGTGGCAAATGTCGGGAGAGCCGATTCTGATGACCTTGCTGGGTGGAATAGGCACACTGTTCGGCCCCGTGGTCGGAGCAATACTCATCCTGAGTGTCGAAAATTATCTGGCTGATTCCGGTTTTCCAGTCAGCGTGGTGATGGGTTTGTTGTTTGTCCTGATCGTCATGGTCTTTCGTCGGGGTGCCGTCGGTGAGCTTCTGGTCTATGCGAAAAGGTGGAGGGGGTGGCTCGATCAGCGAGGCGCCGGACGCATGTTGCAACGGCAGCAAGGCTTGAGCGTCCCCCCGGACCCGGTCTCTTAAATCTGTTCGCCTTGAAGACGGCGTCGTCTGACAACGTACGATCCATCGCGAACAAGCCGCGTTCTGACTTGTATTTTGAGCAATGAGACTGAATCGAGTCTCGTTCAGAAGGAGATGACTTTGCTATCCGAAAATCAGCTTGCTTTTCGCGACATGACTCGAAAGTTTGTTCGGGAAGAGGTCCTGCCTAACATCATGCAGTGGGATGATGAATGTCAGTTGCCGCGGGAAATGTGGCGCCGGCTTGGTCGGCTTGGGCTGCAGGGTGTCTGTGCTCCGCAGGAGTGGGGTGGTGCGGGTGGGGATTTCATATCCTACGCGCTGATCGTGGAAGAGCTCGCCTATGGCGATTGCGCGATTGCAAATAACGTCGGCGGCGCAAACTTCCCCTTTGTCGCTGCGATGCTGAAGTATGGCACAAAGGAACAGAAGGAGGAGTATCTTCGTCCTGTCGTGAGCGGAGATCACTATATCTCGCTTTTGCTGAGCGAACCGCATACCGGTTCGGATCTCTCCAAGATCAAGACTCGAGCGGTCCGCAAGGGTGACAAGTGGATCGTCAACGGCGAAAAGTGCTTTGTCACGGGCGGTAGCACGTCCGATGTGGCACTGCTGCTCGCGGTGACAGACCCCGACGCTGGCAAGAAAGGGATCAGCTGCTTTATTATCCGGCCACTCTCGCAGGGATATAAGGTTCTGCGTAAGGAAAAGAAGCTCGGACATCGGACGATTGATATCTGCCACATCCTTCTCGAGGATATGGAGATTCCGGATTCGGCAGTGCTCGGCGAACTCGGTGAGGGCTACAAGCTCATCCTGGAAGGTCTTGATTGCAGTCGGATTGGTGTCGCTGCTCAGTCCGTCGGCGTCGCGCAAGCCGCATTTGACGCCGCGCTTGAATATTCGAAGGAACGCGTTGCGTTCGGAAAGCCCATCTTCGAGCATCAGGCGCTGGGTTTCTCGCTAGCCGAGATGGCGACTCAGATCGAAGCCGCACGGCAGCTATGTCTCTATGCCGCGAGAATGAAGGACCTGGGACTGGACTCGATTCGCGAAGCCTCCATGGCGAAGCTTTTCGCATCGAATATGGCTGAGAGAGTTTGCACGGCCGCACTTCAGGTGTTTGGCGGTTCGGGCTATATTCAAGGCTCGACTGTCGAAAAGTGTTATCGAGATCAGCGCGTGCTCCAAATCTACGAAGGCACGAACGAAGTATTAAAGTTGCTCTTGCACCGGCACCTCGGGAAGACCGCGGCGAGAAACACGGTGTCCTGAAGGAAGGCACCTGAGACAGGGCGCGATCTTCGTCTCATTTGAGAGATGAGAAGAGCGCCCGCTCGATGAGCTTTCGATACGTGGCAAGCAGCGCGGTTTGATTTCGTTTATCGCGCGGCTTGGGAGCGAGATAACGCTGGGCAAGCCCTGTCCGAATTGCAATCAGTATATCAACCAAAGGTTCGAGTTCATCTTCGCTGAACCCGCTCAGTTCGCCTTTGCCGATGCTGGCCCTCAATGCTCTCAGATATCCTTCCTTCACGCCAGCGTAGAACGCTTCATAACCCTTGGGAGCAAGAGTCGGCGCTTCGTTCATGAGGCGCGCTCCGTATTTGTTCTGCTCAAAGAAGGTGAAAAAGGCTTCAAGCCGCTTGGCTTCGCGATCCGCACCGTTCTTGGCGTCAGCGAGATTGGCGCGAATGTGATCGCGCATGATCTCGCCGTGGTTCGGAGGAAGAATGTCAAGAAGGTCTTGGCGGGTTTCGAAGTAATTATAGAACGTGCCCTGAGCCAGATTTGCCTTTTCAGTAATCCGAGAAATGGAAGCGTCTGTATATCCGTACTTACTCACCACTTGAGTGCCGGCATCGATCAAGGCCCGGCGAGCATCTTCGCTTTTTTCGGCCCGGGTTCGTCGTACTTTGGCTTTGCGCATGATTTGATGCTCTGTCTTGACGTTTGACGTCGGAAATTCGGCTCCATTGCTTCGATAAATCGCATACCCCATGAATGCAACCGATAAACATGAGGCCGCGGTCATCATGCGGCATGAATTATGAGCCACTAATCATAAATTTCTTGCCCGAAGGGGCCGGATAATTTAAATATGGGGCGCTTCAACCATCGGCGCGAGAAAAATGAACGTTTCCGAAATTATCGAGCGGGTCCGTCCGCTATATCGCGAGCGGACATTTATGCATTTCCGCGATCAAGCGATTGGATTCGATCAGTTCGCCGCAATCGTTCAGGAATCCATCGATCGGCTTGGCCAGGTCGGCGTCAAGGCCGGTGACCGCGTGGTAATCCTGGCGACGAACAAGCCTGAATGGCTTGCCGGCTACTTCGCGATCTTGTCGCTTGGCGCCATCCTGGTGCCCGTCAATCCCGCTCTAACAAAAGCCGAGATCAGCTTTATCGTCACCGACTGCGAGCCTGTGGCTGCTTTTGTCGATGCGAATCTCTGCGATCGACTGGATGCCAAGCCGGATATCGCACTCTTGACTATGCCCGATGCTCGGAGTTCGGCAAACCCAGGTGTTCCCTCTCGTGCGGATAGCGTGAACTGCGTCGATGTCGATCCGCGGCATCCAGCGATAATTTTCTATACGTCGGGAACCACGGGGAGTCCCAAGGGAGCGGTCCTCAGTCATCAAGCTGTTAGTTCAACGATCGAGAGAACGTCTCACTGGATCGGAGCATCACCACAAAGTTGCACTCTCATTGCGGGGTCGTTTGCCTTCATCATGCATTCGACGATGGCCTCGGTCGCGAGTTTGGTGGGCGGCGCAACGCTCGTTCTCCAGGAGCGATTTCATCCTGGCGAAGCGTTGGAGGCTGCGAAGCGCTTCGGTGTGACCACCCTGATGTGGGTTCCGACGATGTATCTCATGGCCGTCGAATGGGCGGAGAAGCATGATGTCGTGTTGCCTGCCTTGAAGGTCTGCAATTCTGGCGGCGCGCATTTGCCATGGGCTCTTTGTCAGCGTTTCAAGGACCGATTTGGCGTCGCCATACTGAATGGTTGGGGGATGACTGAAGGCACGCCGATCACCGGTTATGATTTCCGGATCGAGGAGGGGCGCGCGGAGTCGATCGGCAAGGTGCTGCCGGAGTGCGAGCTGATCGTTGTCGATGATCAGATGAACGAAGTTGGCCCGGATGTTGTTGGCCAGCTTGTGTTTCGAAGCCCCAGCAACATGAACGGGTACTACAAGCGCCCGGACGCCACCGCTGAAACGATCAAGGATGGTTGGATATACAGTGGGGATCTTGGCCGGAAGGACGCGGATGGCTACTTCTATCTCGTTGGCCGAAGCAAGGACATGATCATTCGCGGAGGGGCCAATATCTACCCGGCTGAAATCGAAGAGTGTCTCGCCGGGCTTGATGCGATATCCCAATGCGCGGTGATTGGAGTGCCTGATCCACGGTTTGGCGAGCAGGTCGTGGCATTTGTGGTGGTGAAGGCCAGAACTCAGGCAACCGCCAGCGATTTGAGCGAGTATCTTACTGATCGCTTGGCCTCCTACAAAATTCCTCAGCACTTCGAGATTGTCGATAGTCTGCCCTTGGGACCAACCGGCAAGGTTCTCAAGCGTGTCCTTCGCGACCAGTATATCGCCTGATGCGATCAGGGATGTCGTGCGAAATACTCCGGGAGTAAAAGTATGAGCAAATACTGCCTCGTTGAACGAGAGGGGCCGATAACGATCGTAACGATCAATCGTCCGGAGGTCATGAACGCTCTTCATACGCCGACACATTACGAGTTGGAGCGTATCTGGGATGATTTTGCGAATGATCCTGATCAATGGGTGGGCATTATTACCGGTGCCGGTGATCGTGCGTTCAGCGCGGGTCAAGATCTGAAATCCACCGCTGACGGGGCATCTCTGGATTTCGGAAAATCAGGATTTGGCGGACTGTCTCTTCGCGATGGGCTTAACAAGCCGATCATCGCGGCGGTTAACGGCGTTGCGATGGGGGGCGGATTCGAAATCGCTCTTGCCTGCGATATAATCGTCGCATCCGAGGACGCGAAGTTTGCGTTGCCCGAAGCTCGGGTTGGGCTGGCTGCGTTGGGCGGTGGAATTCAACGGTTGCCGCGGACAATCGGACTGAAGCGAGCAATGGGAATGCTGTTGACCGGTCGCACGGTGTCTGCTCGTGAGGGCTACGATCTGGGGTTCGTAACGGCTTTGGCGCCTCCCGGGCAAGCGCTTGCTGAAGCAAAGGATTGGGCCAGGCAGATTCTTGAGTGTTCCCCGATGTCGGTGCGAGCCACCAAGGAGGCCGCTATGCAGGGGCTCGCGGTACCTGATTTGGCTACTGCCCTTCGCGTCGAATTCGAAGCGGTCAAGGAATTGCACCGCAGCGTCGATTTCATCGAGGGGCCGAAAGCGTTTGCGGAAAAGCGAAGGCCGAACTGGGCAGGACGGTAGTACGGCGCCGGCGATCGATCTCGAAGTGCCGGCATCGACGTTCTATCTGCTTTGTCCGAGAGGCCGGCATAGTCCGAGCCGGTAGCGAGCCATGGAGGGGGTATGAAGGCGCTTCTAAGCGTAAGGGTCGGCGGTCCCGAGACTCTCGTTTTGCGAGATATCGCTGATCCTGTTCCGGGCGCGGGAGAAGTTTTGATCGCCGTCAAAGCCTGCGGGCTGAACTATCCCGATCAACTCATCATCCAGGATAAGTATCAGTTCAAGCCGACTCGACCTTTTTCGCCAGGCGGGGAAGTCGCCGGCGTTGTCGAGGCGCTTGGCGACGGAGTCAGTGACTTCTGCGTGGGCGATCGCGTTATCGGATCAGTGACTTGGGGTGGACTCGCACAGAAATTGGCATTGCCCGCTACCGGCTGCGTCAAAATCCCCAGCAGTATGCCGTTCGACGAGGCCGCCGCCTTTTTGCTGAGCTATGTCACGTCATATCACGCATTGAAACACCGCGCCGCAATAGCCCCGGGTGAGACCTTGTTGGTTCTCGGAGCTGGTGGGGGGGTAGGACTCGCCGCCGTTGAATTGGGCAGGGCGTTCGGCGCGCGGGTGATCGGTGCGGCTTCCTCGTCCGAGAAGCTC
>Ga0097681_1004043_pt1 | contig 10879 bp, 11 predicted proteins | sample ThiBiot_750_plan_FD_72845 | JGI IMG/M metagenome (GOLD analysis project Ga0097681, IMG submission 72845) | Wastewater bioreactor microbial communities from Cape Town, South Africa - Thiocy_cont_750_plan - 1398105538144 (version 2) (version 2) ... | reverse complement strand
GATCGCCGGCGACCTCGGCATCGCGCCCGAGCCCAAGGGGCCGGATGGGGCATATGCCGCCTTCGGCGGGTTCGCCTACATGATCAGCTCGCAGGTCGCCAAGGCGAAGCAGAACGCCGGCTGGCTCTTCATCCAGTGGCTCACCTCCAAGGAAATGGCGATGCCGCTGATCGAGAACGGTGCCGTGGTCGCCCGGCAGAGCGCGGACAAGGATCCGAAGGCGCAGGCCAAGTTCCCGAACCTGAAGCCGATGGTCGAGACCTGGGAGACGGCGACGGTGCCGGACTGGCGTCCGCAGCTCCAGTGCTACCCGCGCTTCTCCGACATCGTTTCGGATTGGGGTTCACGCATCGAGCTCGGCCAGTCGTCGGTCAAGGACGGACTGAACAGCATGGCGACCGATCTCGGCAAGTACATGGAATCCTCCGGATGCTGGAGCCGTGGCAACTCGCCGCAGAAATACATTTCGATGTATAAGTGACCTGATCCGCAACGCTTCGAAGGTGGGGCCCTCCGGGCCCCGCCTTTGTCGTCCCGGGGAACATGGATCCGCATTCGATGACTGAGTTGGCCGCCCCGATTTCCAAAGGCGTGACGAAGAGCTGGCGCGAAAAGGCCGAGCCATGGCTCTTCATCGCTCCGTCCGTCGTCCTGCTCCTGGTGATCGGGCTCTACCCGACCGTCTATACCGCCGTGATCTCGTTCCACAACTGGGTCATGGGCATGGGCGAGCCCATCTTCAACGGCGGCGCCAATTACATCACGGCGCTGACCGCGCTGGACTTCGGCAGTGCGGTCGTGCGAACGCTAATCCTTATCCTCGTCACGCTGCCGATCGAGCTTGTTCTCGGGCTGATGATCGCGCTGGCACTCGATTCCGAGCGCGCTCCCGTGCTGCGCCGGCTGCTCCAGATCTGCCTCGTGATTCCGATTGCTATCACGCCCGCTGTCGTGGGCCTGCTGACGCAACTCCTCTTCAACCAGCAGCTCGGGATAATAAACTATCTGCTCGGCTTCCTTGGGTTGAGGTCGGTGGACTGGCTGGGCGGCACCACGAGCGCCTTCGTCACCGTCATCATCGTGCATGTCTGGGAGTGGACGCCATTTGTCGCGCTGGTGCTTGCCGCCGCGCTTTCGACGGTCCCGCCAGAGGTCGACGAGGCCGCACTCCTCGAGACGGAGCGCTGGTGGCCACGCTTCACAGCAATCCGTCTGCCCTATCTCCTGCCGGGCATCACCGCTGCGCTCGTGTTCCAGACAGCCTTCACGATGAAGGAATTCGACATGATCTACACGATCGAGAAGGGTGGCCCCGGCACCGCCACGGAAGTGGCCATCATGCAGATCGAGCGCCTGGCCTTCCGCGGCTTCGACGTCGGCGTCGCCTCGGCCGAATCGATCCTCATGCTGGTCCTGTCGATCGTGCTGGCCCGAATCTACATCCGGCTCTTCTATCGGGAGATCGAGGCATGAACAGCCGATTCAGGGACACTGCCGGCTACGCCCTGCATGTGGCCGCGCTGCTCGTTACTCTCATCGTGATCCTCTTTCCGCTCTACTGGATGGTGGCTGGATCGCTGAAGACGCAAACCGAGCTTTTCAGCATTCCTCCCGTCTGGGTATGGCGCCCCACGCTCGCAGCCTATGCCGAGGCGCTCAGCGACTCGGGCCTGCTGATCGCGCTGCGCAATTCGCTGGTGGTCACCGTTCTGGGTGTTGCTCTTGGTCTCATTGCGGGCGTTCCGGCGGCATACGGCATCGCGCGCTACAGGTTCCGCGGGCGTGAGCAGATCTGGTTCTGGTATGTCACGAACTGGATGCTGGTGCCGGTTGTCGTGCTGATTCCCTTCTACCTGACGGCCGCCCGGCTCCATCTCATCAACAACCTGATCACGCTCATCCTCGTCTATCAGATCTTCATCATACCCCTGGTCGTGTGGCTCATGGTGGATCAGTTCCGGTCGATCCCGATCGCGCTGGAGGAGGCCGCCCAACTGGACGGGCTCAACCGCTTCCAGATATTCCTGCGCATCTGCCTGCCCATCGTGACGCCCGGCCTCGCAGTCTCGGCGATCCTGTCGGGGATATTCGCCTGGAACGATCTTCTCTATGCCTTCATTCTGACGCCGGGCCACGACGCGCGGACTGCGCCGACGATCGCGCTCACCTATCTCGGCGGATACGTCATTCCCTGGCCGAAGGTCATGGCGACCGCCACCATGGTATGCGCGCCGGTCATCATCGGCGGCATCGCCGTCCATAAATACATGGCACGCGGACTTACGATGGGCGCCGTCAAGTAGACGTCGGCTGGATGTCAATCGGGAGTAGTTCCTTGGCGCAGATCAGGATTAAGGAAATCAGCAAGTCATTCGGGCCCGTTATGGTCCTGGACAGCGTTTCGCTGTCCGTGGATGACGGCGAATTCGTCGTGTTCGTCGGACCCTCGGGATGCGGAAAGACGACGCTGCTGCGTACGATCGCCGGCCTTGAAAAACCGACCGGCGGCCAGATCATCATCGGCGCCGACGACGTCACGGCCTGGCCTCCCGCACGGCGAGGCGTGGCGATGGTCTTTCAGTCCTATGCGCTCTATCCGCACATGACAGTGCGCGAGAACATCGCCTTCGGGCTGAAGGTGGCCAAGGTGGGGGAGAAGGAAATCGAGGACCGCCTCCAGGTAGCGGCCTCCATGCTGCAGATCACTCATCTGCTTGACCGCAAGCCGAAGGAACTGTCGGGCGGACAGCGCCAGCGTGTCGCCATTGGCCGGTCCATCGTACGCCAGCCCCGGGTGTTCCTGTTCGACGAACCTCTCTCCAATCTCGATGCGGAACTGCGTGTACAGATGCGCGCCGAACTGGTCGGCCTGCATGAGAGGCTGGGTTCGACGATGGTCTACGTGACCCATGACCAGGTCGAGGCGATGACCATGGCGGACCGGATCGTGGTGCTGAACGCCGGCGGTATCGAACAGATCGGCGCGCCGCTCGAACTCTACCGGCATCCCAGAAATCTCTTCGTCGCCGGCTTCATCGGTTCGCCGAAGATGAACTTCCTCGATGTCCCTGTTCGGGGTCTGTCGGCCGAGGGTGTCACGGTGGAGATGCCGGGCGGTGCGAGGATCACCGTCCCGGTTTCGCCGAACGGCCTTTCGCAGGGGGATTCGGTTACTCTGGGCGTCCGGCCCGAGCATCTCCTGATCGGCAGCGCCGCGGCGGGCCGCACCGACGCGGCGATCGGTTCGACCGCCGAACTCGTGGAGCATCTCGGCAGTGAGGTGCTTCTGCACGCGGTGCTTCCCGGAGACCAGTCGATCATAGTGCGCAAGTCCGGCGATCTTGCCGCCGATCGCGGCGATGTCGTGCCGATCGGGTTCGTCGCCGAGCTCTGCTACCTCTTCGGTAGGGACGGGATCAATCTGCCCGCCTTGCGTGAGCGTCGCTTTCCCCAATAGCGGCGCTGCGGCGTCGGGCACGAAGCGTTCACAACACTGCCGCCGCGCACTCCTCGTCGGTGACGATCCGCTTCACATAGCCGGCGGAGAGGACGGCGCGGACGATCGGCGCCTTGTGCGCCCCCCCGGACGCCAGGATGGAATCTGGTATGGCCTTGAGCTCGAGGGGCGATATGGCCATGACCCTCTCGTTGAGGGGATGATCGACAGGCCGGCCGCCCTCGTCGAGGAACAGACCGAGAAGATCTCCGACCGCGCCGGCCCGCAGCAGGCCGTCGATATTCTCGGTGATTGTCTGCGTGCTCGCCAGCAACGATCGGCTGGACATGTCCCCGCAGGACACGAGCGCGATGTCGGCCGTGCGCACCCGCCTCAGCGTCTCGGCAATTCCGTGGTGTGATGTGAGCACGGTGCGGCTCTCGGCCGTCGGCAGATAGATCGGCGCGGCAAGGTAGAAGCATTCGGAGCCCAGCACGCGCGCAAATGCGGTGGAGACCTCGAAGGTATTCGTGCCGGAGCCGCGCGTAAGTCCGCCCATGAGGGTCGAGACCCAGCTTCGCGAGAAGCGGCGCGGCGTCATGCGTTTCAGGACCGCGGAAAGCGTGCGCCCCCAACCCACACCGAGGCCCATGCCGTCGAATATGAGCTGGTCGAGCATTTCGCCGGCCGCCTCGCCGATCAGGCGCTGCATGACGGTAAAATCGCCAGCCGTCGGAATGACCCTTACGTCCTTCAGGCCGTAGCGCGCCTTGAGCTTCTCCTCCAGCTCGATGCAGCCCGTGAGCGGCAGCCGGATGTCGATCAACACGGACCCGTCCGTGCGCAACTGCCCGACGATCTTGTTGACGCGCAGCCTCGTGATGCCGAGACGCCCGGCGATCTCCTGCTGCGTCATGCCGGCGGCAAAGTAGTACCACGCCACACGCGCACGAAGATGGTCGGAGTTTTCTTCCGCTGCAGAATCTGCGGCGACCCAGTCCTTGCCGCTCAAGCGCCCCTCACCTGAATGCCCCGTCGAGTATGGCCATGGTCCGCGTGACGGCGTCAAGCACGGATCGGTCGCCTCGTTCGAAGGGATAGAATACCTCCAGGAAGACCGGCAGGTCGTCCGGCACCAGGCTCCGGAGCATGGCTGCCGCAGCCGCCGGATCGACGCCGCCGGTCTCGGTGAAATCCCAATGACGATCGTATTGGAAGTCCGTCTGCTGGATGTGCACAGCGCCGATATCGTCGCGCAGCCCGCTCAGCCAGTCCTCCATGGATGCGCGATAACGCCCGTAGAGAGGCTCGAACGTGGCGTGCCCCCAATCAACGCAGAGCTGCCATCGCACCGGGGTGTCCGCGACGTCCCGCATCATCCTTCGCGCCTGGCCGATTGTCCAGGGCCGCTCGCGCCGCAACGGCGTCGGCTCGACATAGAGCCCCTCGAGGCCCGCCCCGGCCGCCGCCTGGGCGAGGCGCCGCATGCGAGTGACGAGCTGCGCGTATTCCGCCTCCGGCAGGTCCTCCGCCTCCTGGCCGTCGGGCCGCGAGGCGATCGCGCCAAGCGGGCCGCCCACGCGCCTGATACCGGCCTCCGCCGCGAAGCGATAGGCCCGTCCCAGCCATGCCTCGGCGTAATTGCGTATGTCAGGGTCCGGATGCAGGAGCTGATTGAAGGTGTAGTGCGCCAGTCCGATGAAGGCGCTATGGATTTCGATGCCGTAATCGTCGGGGACCGCCCTCAGCCGCCTTGCGAGCCGTGAAAGCACGTCGTCCGGCCACATCGGATCGACGAGGTCGAACGAGAACTGCACGAGCTTGACGCCCAGCCGGTCGCGGACAATCGGCGCCCAGAGCTCCGGTGTTACCCAGCGCTTGACGCAGAACGAGAGATTGATCCCCAAGGGCTGGCTCAACGGCCTTCTGCTCCCGCTTTGGCGAAACCGACAGACCTATTCGAGATTGGTGTGGTTTGCGCGCATCGCCTCGGCCGAGACGCCGAGTCGCTCGCGAAGGGCGACGATCATCTGCTCGAAGAGGAGAAAAAGAGCGCCTTCGTAGAGCGAACCCATGGGAAGCACCGAAACCGCGGCACCCCGATCGTCTGCCATCGTCTGCGCCGGGACGGACAGGACGAGGTCCGCCGCCCTTGCCGCGCCGCCATTCGGCTGCGCCGTGATCACGAGCGTCCTGGCTCCCGCACTCCGTGCCACGTCCATGAGCGCGAGTATCGTCGAGAATTCCCCCGGGCCCGCGGAGACGATGAGGAGGTCGTCCCGTCCCACCGGCGGGGTCGTCATCTCGCCCACTACCGACGCCCGGCATCCCAGATGGAAGAGCCGCATGGCGAAGCCCTTCATCTGTAAGCCCTCCCGCCCCACACCATGGAGGGCGACCTTGTTCGCTTCGGCGATTGCGGCAACGGCTTTCTCGACGGCGTTTCGGTCGAGGCCCGCGAAGACCCGGCGGAGATCTCCCAGCGCTTTCTCGTAGAAGTCTTCCATCTTGTCCTCCCGTCCCTGGCTCGCCAATGGCGCGCGCGGCTGCCGGCCTCGTTCCGGCTGGCGGCAAAGCCCGCGGCAGGCACGGCCGCCGCATCCGTGCAGGTCCTGCGCCGTGTCCCGGCCATGGAAGGACCTTCGCAGCCGCTGCCCACGCCGGAACCAATGCGGCATCCAGTCCCGCAGATTCCGGTTGATAAAGCCTAATACAGATGTAACATGCAAAATTCAATTGCATTCTGGCGGCATGATGCCGCCGGAACGTCGGATGGACCGTCGGATCCTACCGACCGTCCCGATCCGGCCATCCTGATCCGATCGACCCTCAGACGGCCGCTTCGCTTCGGGCCTCGGCGGGGACGGAGCAATGATTCGGGAGGCGAGCCCTCCTCAACGACAAGCATGCGCGGAGGATTTGAAACATGGCAACCATGCGGGCTCTCGTTCTGGAGCGTAAAGACAAGCTCGCGCTGCGCGACATCGACCTTCCGCAGGAGGTCGGACCCGGCGAGGTCAGGATCGCCGTCCATACCGTCGGCATCTGCGGTTCGGACGTGCACTACTACACGCACGGACGCATCGGGCCTTTCGTGGTCGAATCGCCCATGGTCCTCGGCCACGAGGCCGCCGGAACGATCGTCGAGGTCGGCTCCGGGGTAAAGAACCTCAAGGTAGGCGACCGGGTTTGCATGGAGCCGGGGATTCCCGATCCACATTCGAAGGCGAGCCGGCTGGGCATGTACAATGTCGATCCTGCCGTCCGCTTCTGGGCGACGCCGCCCGTCCATGGCGTGCTGACCAGCCACGTCGTGCATCCCGCCAACTTCACCTTCAAGCTGCCCGACAATGTGAGCTTCGCCGAAGGGGCCATGGTGGAGCCCTTCGCCGTCGGCATGCAGGCGGCGACAAAGGCCCGGATCGCACCAGGCGATACGGCCGTGGTCCTCGGCGCCGGCCCGATCGGCACGATGGTTGCGATCGCCGCGCTCGCAGGCGGCTGCGCCCGCGTGGTGGTCGCAGACCTTGCCCAGCCAAAGCTCGACATCGCCGCGCGGTACCAAGGGGTCATTCCCGTCAACATCCGCGAGACGGATATCACCGGCAGGGTGGCTGACCTGACCGATGGATGGGGTGCGGACATCGTCTTCGAATGTTCCGGCTCGGCAAAGGCGTGGGAAGGTATCTTGGGCCTGGCGCGGCCCGGAGGAACGATCGTCGCAGTCGGATTGCCGATCGCGCCGATCGCTTTCGATGTCTCGACCGCCTCGACCAAGGAACTGCGCGTGGAGACGGTCTTCCGTTATGCACACCAGTATGAGCGGTCCATCGCGCTGATGGGCTCCGGGCGCGTCGATCTCAAGCCGCTGATCACCGAGACCTTCCGGTTCGAAGAATCCATCGCCGCCTTCGAGCGCGCGGCGGAAGGCCGGCCCGGCGACGTGAAGCTCCAGATCGCCATGGCGCAGGATTGAAGTCACGGGAATGGCCGTGCGGGGATTTGGCGTCCACACGGCGGTGTGGCGATGGAATGAAACCGCGAAGCGACGGAAAGGACACCATCGCCTGGGACGAAGTGTTCGCCGCTTGCCGCGATCGGCTTCAAGGGCGGAATGGCGATGGAGAGCTTCATCACGGTTCCGCCCCAGCTCGCCTCGGCGCTGTCGGTCCGGCGCCGGTCGTTCCTTCCCGCGAGGAAGTCATGGGTTTCGGACTGCCTTTCCTGCGGGGCAAGGCGAGCGGGTACGGGCTGATATCGACCTGGAGCGATTCCCGCAGTAGTGCTGAGCGGTTTTGCGCCAAGAAATTGCGTAAAAACGAAGAGTTAGAGCATTTGTAAGCGATTCTGGTTTCGCCGAAAATGCTCTAGCCGGGCCGTCGCCTCGACGCGCCGAGATTGGGAGCAAATCGGGAAGGAGAAAAATGGCACAGGATCTGAGGGGCAAGGTTGCCGCCATCACGGGCGCCGCATCGGGTATCGGGCTCGCATGCGCCAAGGCGCTGATTGCATCGGGCGTCCGCGTTGTGCTGGTCGACCGCGACCAGGCGGCGCTGGCGGCGGTATGCGGCGAACTGGGTGCGGAGGCCATTCCGCTGACCATTGACGTGACCGCGCCCGAAAGCCTTGATCGCATGATGCCGCAGATACTGAGCGCGGCCGGGCGGCTCGATATCTTTCATGCCAATGCCGGCACCTATGTCGGCGGTGAGGTCGTGACCGGCGACCCGGACGCCTGGGATCGTATGCTCAACCTCAACATCAATGCGGCATTCCGCTCCGTGCGGGCGGTCCTGCCCCACATGGTTGAGCGCAAGAGCGGAGACATCGTTTTCACGAGCTCGATAGCAGGTCTGGTGCCGGTCGTGTGGGAGCCGATCTATACCGCCTCCAAGCATGCCGTGCAGGCGTTCGTTCACACGTTGAGACGCCAGGTCGCCAAGGACGGCGTGCGGGTTGGGGCCGTTGCCCCGGGGCCGGTCATCACCGCGCTCCTGAAGGATTGGCCGAAAGCCAAGATGGAGCAGGCCCTCAGGGAAGGCAGCCTCATGGAGCCTGAAGAGGTGGCCGAGGCCGTGGTCTTCATGCTGACCCGGCCGCCCCACGTGACGGTCCGCGATCTCGTGATCCTGCCGAACGCTACTGACCTCTAGAACTGGTTCAGGGCATGATCCGGCCGTACCTCCGGCTCCATGGGCTTCAGTAGGAGAGAGCCGAGTTTCGTGCGGCCATGCGCGAGCGAACCAGTGGGGACCGAAACGGTTGTACGGGCGCATCGGCAGACAGGGGCAGCGGCGGCTCGATCGTGGTTTGCTCGGGCTCGTGGCCGGCATTCCGGCTCTCCGTCAAGGGACTGGCGCGGAGAGGAATGTGCGTTCACATTGTCGCCCATGTGCCGGTGTGTGCCGCCTCTGATCCCAACGATTGAACGTGAAAGAAAGTCGGAGTTGAAGATGAATGTGGAAGTGTTGGACACGCTCGAATTCAGGCTGCGGACCATGTTTCCGGGAAAGGCCTCTCTGCTCGATGGGGTTGATGTGGGCCAGGTCCGTCTGAGCGCCTTCGATTTTGACAGCCTGGATACGCTCCAGTTTGCAATGGACATCGAGGAAGCCTTGAATATCCAGATCGAGGCGGTGGACTTCTCAAACGAGTCGACGCTCTCGGAGCTGGCACATACACTTTCCGGCATGGTTGAACAGCAGCGATCTTGACCGCGCACTATCGAAATTCGATGCGCATGCTCGATGGCATCTGAAAAGGGTCGCTGTGGCGGCTCATGTTCTTGCCGAGGCAATTCGGGACCAGATCGATCCCGCTCAGTTCGCGGGTTGTCATTGTCCAGACTTTTTCCGAGATGGACTTGCCGAGACAGGTGTGCGCTCCGAAGCCGAAAAGGGACAGCTTTCGCTGTTCCATCGAATAGCCGGAGTAATGCGTCATGCAACGGACGCGCTCGCCGAAGCTGAAATCACGTTCCTGCGCCGCATCATTGCACACCCGGTCGACATAGGTCAGCGAACTATCGGGGTAGGCCTCGGGCCAAGCGATCGCGGAGAGCGCGCGCCCCGGGTTTTCCTCGAGGAGCTGATATATCGAGAGGCTCCACGAACCGATGAAAGGTCTTGCACCGAGAGCCGCAAGGCACAGCAGGATGAGGCTGTCCTCTCCCGGAAACACTTCGGCGTATTCACCGATGAGCCGATCTATGCGAAGCCTCTCGCGTATCGACAGGATCGGGCTGAACAAGCCCGGAATCTCGTCGACCAGTTCCACCGAGAACTCGTTTCGGGGAACGATCGCGGTGGAAACGGAGCGCCAGAGCGGCCGGGCTACGTCGGCGACCAGGTCAAATCTGGAACCTGCCTTGAAATGTGCCTGCAGTAGTTCCTTGAACAGGGTCTGTGCCTGGGCGAACTGGCATTCCTTCGTTTGGGATATCTGTCGCGCCATCGCCTTGCGAATGCGTATATGGATATCGCCGTTGAGGAATACCGGAAGGCGTTCCAAGAGCGCTATGGCGTGGGGGAAATGAAGACCTGTACGCGCTTCCAATTCGCGATAGCGGTCGGCCATCGAATAGTTGTCAAAACTCTTTGACGTGATAATTGACTTTGCGGTCTCGAAGTCCGTGATCACACGCACGTATAATTCTCCGGTCTTCACGCCAAGACACGGTAATATCATTGCGTCGATGCCTTTGAAAGTTGGAGGTGCACACGTCGCCGGGGGGGGGTGGTGAATACCGGTGGAGTGGCAGGGCCTTCCCGGTCACTGTCACAATCGCCCGACGGCCTTTGAACAAGGCCTTTGCGATCCAGCACAATCATTCATATTCGTAGGCTCAACGATGCTCGAAATAAATTTCACGAACATTGAGAACGGATACGCCCTTCGAAGCAGCGTCGGTGAGATCATTGTTCAGACCTCGCATCCGCATCGATCGAATCTCGGCGGCGGTCAGATGGATTTCGCAGCTTGGTTCTTCCTGCCGATTGCCATGCGCCTGGGCAAGAACCTGCATATAAAGGGCGCCGGGCATAGTGCGACGCGCGAGAACTTCCGTAAACTGAGCGAAATCTGGCGTTCCTGGCTGCCGGGGCATTTCGACGTGGTCACGTGCAGCTTTGCGGAGACCATCGAGGTGGATCCGGGCGGGAGTGACGACGCAGGCGACCTGCTGCTCTATTCGGGAGGAGTGGATGCCGCATTCAGCGGATTACGCAGACACAGGAACGGCATGAGGCAGCACCTGTTGACGGTGCACGGCATGGACTATCAGTTGTCGAATGAAAACCATTTCAACGCCCTGATGGAAAAAACCGCGGCGTTCGCGCGGACCCTGTCCGATACAAGAATCGTCGTGAGAACAAACGCATACGCGCTGTACCACGAATATGGCGTGAACTTCGGCGGCCATCACCTGACGCACTCGTTCGCACT
>Ga0097681_1004038_pt1 | contig 10888 bp, 10 predicted proteins | sample ThiBiot_750_plan_FD_72845 | JGI IMG/M metagenome (GOLD analysis project Ga0097681, IMG submission 72845) | Wastewater bioreactor microbial communities from Cape Town, South Africa - Thiocy_cont_750_plan - 1398105538144 (version 2) (version 2) ... | reverse complement strand
CGCTGAGCAGGGCGTCGAAATCGAAGACCGCGTCGATCCTCGGTGCGCGGGGGAGGGGCGGGGTGGTCATGAGGGGTCCTTCCGGGGGTGCCAGTCGGCGCCGGCGGCGGCATCGAGGGCCGGCGGTGCGGTGCGGTAGCGGGCGGGGGTGGCGCTCAGCCCGATCGGGCTGGCGATCGTGCGGGAGGGGCCGAGTCCGACCACGGTATCGAGGCCCAGCGCCTCGGCGAAAGCGATTGCCTCGGCCACGTCGTTCACGAGGCCCGCAGGGATCCGGGCCGCGCGGAACCGCTCGATCCAGGTCCCGGCGGGAGCGGCGGCCAGCGCGGCCTCGATCTCGGCGGTCAGGGGCTCGCGGTGGGCGACGCGGTCGGTGTTGGTCGCGAAGCGCGGATCCTCGGCGAGCCCGGGCCGTCCGAGCGTCGTCGCGAGCGCGGCGAACTGGCGGTCGTTCCCGACCGCGATCACGAGGTCGCGGTCGGCCGCACGGAACAGCGCGTAGGGCGCGATCGAGGGGTGCGCGTTGCCGAGCCGCTGCGGGGACCGGCCGGTCGCGAGCGTCGATGCGGCCTGATTGGTCAGCGCCGAGAGCAGGCTGTGCAGCAGGTTCACCTCGACCCGCTGCCCCTCGCCGGTGCGGTCGCGCTCGCGCAGGGCGAGCAGGATCCCGTTCACCGCGTTCTGCCCGCAGAGGACGTCGACGAGCGCGACGCCCGCCTTCGTCGCCGGGCCGTCCGGATCCCCGGTGATCGACATGAGGCCGCCGACCGCCTGCACGAGCAGGTCGTAGCCGGCGAGCTCGGCCCCGGCGCCCGCACCGAAGCCGGTGATCGAGCAGTACACGACCGCGGGGTTGCGCGCCCGCACGGCGGCGTGGTCCAGCCCGAAGCGCTCCATGACGCCCGGGCGGAAGTTCTCCACGACGACGTCGGCGGACGCGGCGAGGCGGAGCGCCTCCGTGCGTCCCGCCTCGGTGGCGAGGTCGAGTGCGACCGAGCGCTTGTTGCGGTTCACGCTGCCGAAGTAGGTCGCGGTGCCCTCGGCGTCGACCGGAGGGCGCCAGTGCCGGGTGTCGTCGCCCGTCGGCGGCTCGACCTTGATCACGTCGGCGCCGAAGTCGGCGAGCGTCATGGTCGCGTAGGGCCCGGCGAGCACACGGGAGAAGTCCGCGACGCGCACGCCGTCGAGCGGCCCGCGCGGTTCGCTCCTCTGCTCGCTCATGCGTGCCGCCTCACTCGGCCGCGACGCCGACGAGCGCGGCTTCGGGCGACATCGCGCCGGACGAGGCGAGGCCCGCGTCGATGCGGCGCGCGGTGTCGGATCCGATCCGCACCCCTCCGTCGACGTGCATGTAGCCGGCGCCCTGGATGTCGGAGCTCGCGAAGTACAGCGGGCCGACCGGCCGGTTCTGCAGGTGCCCCCAGCGGCTGAGCCCGCCGAGGTCGTAGCTCGAGGCGTAGGCGCCGCGCGTGTAGCGCTCGCTGCCCCAGTCCGAGAGGAAGAAGGCGAGGGGATGCCGCGCCTCGTCGCCGAAGTACGCCGCGAACGAGTCGAGAACGGCCCGGCGGCGCTCGGCCTCGGGCAGCGCCCAGGCCTCCTCCGCGCGCGCTCCCGCGATGAATCCGACGAGCGTGCCCCGCTCCTCGTGCGGCGAGGTGTTGTCGTAGACCTCGCAGACCAGCTCCCGGGATCCGAAGCCCGTGCCGCTCAGGCCCTCTTCGCGCCAGAACGGGCGCTCGTACGCGGCCTGCGCCTTGATCACGAGCCCCATCGACTGGTGCTGGTGCGCGACCTGCTGCAGCCGGGGCAGCGCGGGGACGTAGTCGATCGTGGAGTAGAGGTTCGGCGGCAGTGCGATCACCGCGGAGCGCGCGTGCACCCGGAGCCCGTCGCCGATCGCCACGACCTCCCCCGGAGCCCCGTCGGCTGTCGCACTCCACTCGATGCGGCGCACCGGCGTCGACAGGTGCACGACCTCGTCGCCCAGTTCCGCCGCGATCTGCTCCGAGACCGACTGCATCCCGCCGACCACCCGCTCGTCGAGCAGCAGCCCCTCGTCGATGAGGTTCTCGAACGACTCCGCGGAGGCGACCATGAGCATGGCCTGCAGCACCGAGAACGCGTGCGACGGCTTGGTGAGCATGCCCGCCGCGATGTAATGGTCCACGATCCGGATCGCCTCCTCGTCGTCGGAGAGCGACGCGAGCCAGCTGCCGAACGGCATACGGTCGAGCTCGCCGGCGCGCGGGTGGTCCCAGGGTGCGTCGACGTCGAGCTCGGCGGCGAGGGCGTCGAGCGCCGCGACGAGCCGGTCGATCTCGGCGAGGGTCTCGTCGCCGACGGGGAAGGATCCGGTGAAGGCGCGGCGCTCACCGTCCGGGCCGAGGTACACCGAGTTCCCGTCGCGGTAGCGCGAGAAGGTCTCCTTGCCGAGTTCGGCCAGGAGCGCCTTGAGCGCCGTCTGCTCCACGGAGATCCACTGCCCGCCGAGTTCGAGGAAGGAGCCGTCGATCGTCTGCGACCAGGTGCGCCCGCCCACCCGGTCGCGGGCCTCGAGCACCGCGACCGTACGGCCGGCCTCGACCAGCCGGCGCGCGGCCACGAGCCCGGTGATCCCGGCTCCGATCACGACGACGTCGCGGTCGATCCGGGTCGTGGCGTGCGCGGCGGGCCTCTCGCCGGGGGCGGGGGCCTCGTCGGCGAGGTCGATCACGGGCGTGCTCATGGCGGTCCTTTCCCGTCGATCCGCTCGGACTTCCGCGCGTCGCTGCGCGGTGCGGCGGATGACGTCACGATGCTAGGGTCCCCGGCGCGCACCGGACGAGCAGGGGAGGCGTATCGTTTATTTCTGATCCATTGACGCTTGTAATATCAGACAAGCGATCCGGATCCATGTTCATTTATGAGGCCGGGAGAAGCCATGCCCGATGACCCCGCACGGCTCGCGCGGACGACGGGGCGCGCCGCCTCGGCGCGCGGGCGCGGAAGGCCGCGGGAGCGGATCCTGGACCGGGACCGGATCGCGGACGCCGCCTTCGCCGAGATCCGCTCCGCGGGCCTCGGCGGGATGACGATGCGCGCGCTCGCGCGGCGGCTGCGGGTGTCCCCGGGGGCGCTCTACAACCACGTCCCCTCGCGCGCCGCGGTCCTCGCCCTGCTGCAGGAGCGCTTCGCCGCGGGGATCGATACGTCCGGCTTCGGGGTCGAGCCGCTCCGCGAGGCCCTCTCGCGATGGGCGTGGAGCTATCTGAACCGGCTGCGCGAGCGTCCCGAGCTCGTGCCGCTCATCGTCGCCGTGCCGCTCGCGCACACCCCGTACACGTCACTCGTGTACCAGCGGGTGGCCGCGGGATTCTCCGATGCGCACTGGCCCGAGGAGAGCATCGTCGCGTCCCTGAGCGTGCTCGAGACCTTCATCTTCGGCGCCGCGCTGGACACCCCGACGCCGGCGGGCGTGTACGAGCCCCGGGATCCGGAGCGCTCGCCGCTGCTCGCGCGCGCCTCCGCCGCCTTCGCGAGGGTGGCCGAGGAGCGCGCGCTGAGCCCGGGCGACCTGCTGTTCGAGATCGGCCTCGATTCCCTGCTCACCGGGATGCACCAGCTCTGGGGCGCCGCGCGGCGGGCTCGCGCCTGAGGGGGACGGCTCCCTGTTCCGCGGTCGTGATGACGGGATCCGCGGTCATGCGGAGATCCGCGGTCATGCGGAGGTGTGCGCGGTCATGCGGAGGTGTGCGTGGTCGTGCTCAGGTGTGCGCGGTCGCGCGGGCTGGGTGTGCGTCTCGCTCGGAACTGTACGGGTGCTTCGGACGGAATGCGTGAATCCGTCCGAGCGAAGCGCACATCTCCGAGCGAAGCGCACATCTCCGAGTGAGGCGCATATCTCCGAGCGAGACGTGGAGGCGTGGAGGCGTGCAGCAGTCCTGCGTCATCGGCCCCGGGCTGCGGCGGCGGGAGACGCCATCCGGCGGAGCACGACGAGCAGCCCGGCGAAGCCGAGGACGTTGGCGGCGACCATGGCGATGACCAGCCAGACCGCGCCGCGGTCGTAGGCGAAGCCGAGCGCGGCGCCGGCGAGCAGCAGTCCGAAGCCACGGGCGAAGGCGAGCCAGCCGAACGCGATCGCGCGTGAGCCCGAGGAGACGAGTTCGGTGACGACGGCCTTGACGGTGGAGTCGAGGACCCCGCTCACGAGGCCCCAGACCGCGACGCCGATCCAGAGCAGCGCGACGTCATCGGTGAAGGCGATCGCGGAGGCGAGGGCCGCGACCGGGATGAGCAGGAGCACGCGGGCGCCGAAGCGGTCGTAGGCGCGGCCCACGACCAGGCCGCTCGCGCCGTCGACGAGCATCGCGACCGCGAAGAGGATCGGTACCAGTGCGTCCGGGAGCAGTCCGTGCGACTGAGCGTGGAAGGCGAGGAGCGGGAAGGAGGCCGTCCCGATCGACAGCACGGCGACCACGGCGACGTAGAACCAGAACCGGCCCGGCAGGGGAGGGCGTCCGGAAGGAGTGCTCGTCACCACGTCGCCGGGCGCTCCGGCAGTGTCGGCGCGCTCCGCGGGTGCGGTGCTCGCGCGCTCGGGCTGCTCGTAGAAGAGCGGGTCGGGCACGCGGTGGCGCAGCCAGAGCAGCAGGGCCAGCACGAGCGCACCGGGCACGATGAGCACGCCGAACGCGAGCGCGTAGTCGCCGTCGCGCCAGCCCAGGACGGCGGCGAGCAGCAGCGGCCCGAGCACGGCCCCGGTCTGGTCCAGCGCCTGGTGGACGCCGAAGGCGCTCCCGCGACCGGTGCTCGCCGAGGCGTAGGACAGGAGCGTGTCCTTCGCGGGCGACCGCACGGCCTTGCCGAGGCGCTCGGTGCCGTAGAGGAGCAGCGCGGGAGCGAGCATTCCTGTCACGCCGATCAGGGGGACGCTGAGCACCGTCAGGGCATAGCCGACGATGGTCCAGGTCCAGTAATGGCGCGTGCGCACCGTCGCATAGCCGGTGACCACGCGCAGCCCGTAGCCGATGAACTCGCCGGCGCCGGCGACGACCCCGACGAGGGCCGCCGACGCACCGAGAGTGGCGAGGTAAGGGCCGATGATGCTCCGCGCCCCTTCGTACACCATGTCCGCGAGGAGGCTCACGATCCCGAACGCGAGGATGAAGTGCCACGGGCGCAGGCGGGCGGCAACGGTCCCGGTCGGCGGGGGCGGGGCGGTCATGACGCGTCCTCCGGGGATTCCGGCACGGCCGGGTGCACGAGGAAGGGGATCATCTCACGACGACCGTGAAGTCGTCGAGGTTGCGGAGTTCCTCGCGGACGTGCGCGGCAGCGTGCTCGGAGATCCGGGCGGCGCCGGCGAGGGTGGTCTCCTCGACGTGGATCGTCGCGGATCCCGTGAGCCGGTGCCCCATCCAGCGCAGCTGCACGCGGTCCACGTCGACGATGTCCGGCGTCTGCCGGAGGGCGCGTTCGGCCCGGTCGACGAGGGCGGGGTCGATCGCGTCCATGAGCCGGGCGCCGATCGATCGGAGGGTGCTCCAGAGCAGGACGAGGATCGAGATCGCGATGATGAGCCCGATGATCGGGTCGGCGAGCGGGAAGCCGAGGAGGACGCCGATCGCGCCGAGCACGACGGACAACGAGGTGAAGCCGTCGAGACGGGCGTGGACTCCGTCGGCGACCAGCGCGGCGGATCCGATCCTCCGGCCGACGCGGATCCGGTAGATCGCGACGGCCTCGTTCCCCGCGAAGCCGATCAGTCCAGCGGCGACGAGCAGCCAGGGCGCCTCGACGTGGCGGGGATGGATGAAGCGGTCGATCGCCTCGGCTCCGGCGATCACGGCGGAAAGCGCGACGACGAAGACGATGAACAGGCCGGCGAGATCCTCCGCGCGCCCGTACCCGTATGTGTGCCGGCGGGTCGCCGCACGGCGTCCGAGCACGAAGGCGATCCACAGCGGCACGGCGGTGAGGGCGTCGGCGAAGTTGTGGATGGTGTCGGCGAGGAGGGCGACCGATCCCGTGACGACGACGAGAGCGGCCTGCAGGATCGTCGTGCCGAGCAGCACGAACAGGGAGATCTTCAGCGCGCGGACGCCCGCGCGGCTCGCTTCGAAGGCGTCGTCGATCGAGTCCGCCGCATCGTGCGAGTGGGGGACGAACAGGTCGTACAGGAATCCGCGGACCCCGCCGTGCGGATGGTCGTGGTCGTGGTGATGGGGGTGATCGTGCTCGTGGCGGAGCTCATGGTCGTGCCCGTGCTCGGGGGAGCGGCCGTGTTCGTGGCCGTCGTGTTCGTGGCCGTCGTGCTGGTGTCCGTGTGCGTGCTGGTGTTCGTGGTCGAGTCCGGGGGCAGGGTCGTGCCGGTGGACCCGGGCGTGCTCCGGATCGATGCTCCGGCTCATGAGCCGGTGCCCGTCATCCGGTGGTGGTGGGGGACCCCGCCGTCCGACACGGTGTGCTCGGCCTGCCGCACGGCGTCGTTGACGAGCTCGGAGGCGTGCTCATCGGCGAGACGGTAGAACACCGTCGTGCCCTCGCGACGGGTGAGCACCATCCGCGCCAGACGCAGCTTCGCAAGGTGCTGCGACACCGCGGCCGCGGGTTTGCCCACGGCGTCCGCGAGCGCATTCACCGAGAGCTCCGCACCGCCGCGCAGCGCGAGGATGATCCGCACCCGCGTGGCATCCGCGAGCATCGCGAACACCTCCACCGCGAGCTCGACGAACTCCGACTCCGGTCCCAGTCCGCAAATCTGCTTATCTACGTGCACACGCAGATTATGTCACGGGCGTTCGACGGCTCCGCGGTCGGACTCGCCGACCCCGTCACGGACACTCCCGGAGCGAGGTGAGTCGGGTTCGCTCCGCCCGGACCGGAGCGGGGATGATGGATCCATGGCCGATTCCCCCTCCTGCGGTCCCGACTGCGCCTGCGGCGCTCCGCCGCGCTCCGTTCTCACAGGCGACCGTGCCGTGCTGCCCCTGCTCGGCGCGCCGAGCGCGGACGAGGAGAAGGCCGCCGGGCGGCACCTGATCGCTCAGGCGCGGGTCCCGGCCGGATCCTTCGTCATGGGCGACTCCTCGGGCGACGAGAACCGCGGCGACGGCGAGACCCCTCGGCACCGGGTCGCGCTGGAGGGGTTCGAGATCGACGCGACCACGGTCACGAACGCCGACTTCGCCCGCTTCGTCGAGGCCACCGGGTATCGCACCGAGGCCGAGGTCTTCGGGTTCTCGGCCGTGTTTCACCTGGCCGTGAGCGCTCCCGACGCCGACGTGATGGGCCCCGCCGCCGGCACCCCGTGGTGGTACGGCGTGCGCGGCGCGGACTGGGCGCACCCGGGTGGATCCCGCTCGGATCTGGACGGGCTCGCCGACCACCCGGTCGTGCATGTGAGCTGGAACGACGCGGTGGCGTACTGCGCCTGGGCCGGCCGGCGGCTGCCCACCGAGGCGGAGTGGGAGTACGCCGCCCGCGGCGGGATCGACGGGGCGAAGTATCCCTGGGGCGACGCGGAGCCGGATGACGGCGGCTGGCGCACGAACATCTGGCAGGGCTCGTTCCCGCGGGAGAACACCCTCGACGACGGCTGGCTGACCACCGCTCCCGTGCGGGCCTTCGCCCCGAACGGCTACGGCCTCTTCCAGCCGGTCGGCAACGTCTGGGAGTGGTGTGCGGACTGGTTCGATCCGCGAGCCTACGAGCGGTCGGCCGAAGCGGATCCGCGCGGCCCCTCGCTCGGCGCGGCGCGGGTGCTGCGCGGCGGCAGCTACCTCTGCCACATCTCCTACTGCAACCGCTACCGCAACTCCGCGCGCAGCTCGAACACCCCCGATTCGTCGATGGGCAACGCCGGATTCCGCACCGTCTCGCTCCGAACGGAGAACGCATGAGCACCAGCCGCTTCCCCCGGCGCGTCTACGATCGCGGCGAGGAGCCGGACGCCCGGTTCACCCTCGCGAACGAGCGCACGTTCCTGGCGTGGATCCGCACCTCCCTCGCCCTGCTCGCGGGCGGCGTCGCGCTCGAGGCGCTCGGGCTGGGCATGCACGCCGGCTTCCGGCACGCGGCGTCGATCCTGTTGATCGTGGCGGGGCTGCTGACCCCCGTTCAGGCGTGGCTGGGCTGGATGCGCACCGAACGGTCGCTGCGGGAGTCGACGCCCCTGGGCCCGCCGTGGATCGCGATCCCGCTGGTGATCGTCGTCGTCGCGACCGGCGTGCTGGTGCTCCTCGGGGTGCTGCTGGCGTGAGCGGGGATCCCGAACGGGTCTTCGACCCCGGCCTGCAGCCCGAGCGCACCGCCCTGGCGTGGCGGCGCACGGCGCTCGCGCTCGCCGGGGGATCCGTCGTGATCATGCGGATCCTCCCGTCCGTGATCGGCGGGGCGGCGCTCGTGCTCGGCTTCGCAGGGCTCGCCCTCGCCGTGGTGGTGCTGGTCGGCTCGCATCGGCGCTACCGGCGCCAGCACCGGGCGCTCACCTCGACCGAGCCCGTCGTGCTGCGCTCGGGCTGGCCGGTCGCCGCGCTGACCGGCGCGACGCTCCTCGTCGGCGTGCTCTGCCTGCTGTTCGTGCTCGGCCGGGGCTGAACGCCGCGGGGCTCGCATCATGGCGAAGCGGCCCGTCCCTCTCGGGGCGGGCCGCTTCGTCGTGCGGGGCGGGTCAGGAGGTGAGCGCGAGCCGCCGGGCCTCGAGCTCGTCGGCGACCTTCCTCACATCGCGCGGGTAAGTGCGGTACAGGATCCCCAGCACGGCCGCGTTGACGAGCATGAGGATCACGAGCACCCAGAGGAACACGGCCTGCAGGCCGAGCGCGTTCGCGAGGAAGCCCGCGCCGATCGAGAAGACGGCCCAGCCGATCGCCTCGAAGATCGTGATCATGATCGCGAACGCCTGGCCGCGCAGCTCGGGCAGCGTGATCGCCATGATGATCGGCCGGTTGACCCCCGGGTTCATGCCCTGCGCGATCCCCATGAGTCCCCAGATCAGCGCGTAGACGCCGATGCCGGTGTAGGCGAACTGGGTGCCGAAGAACGCGACGACCGCGAACAGCACCTGCGCGGCCTGGATGTAGGCGACACGGCCGCGCTGCGGCGCCCGACGGTCGAGGACGCCGACGAGGAAGCCTCCGCCGAGCGTGCCGAGGAAGTAGCCGATACCGAAGGGGAGCGCCGCGATCGCGGCGGTGGCGTTGTCGAACCCGCGCACCGTGACGAGGAACTGGATCCCGAACACGCCGATCAGCAGGTGCCCGGAGAGCAGCCGGGAGATCATCATCACCACGTAGGAGGGGACGCGGAACAGCGACATCACGCTGCGGAAGGTGGGCTTGACCTCGGCGCGCTTCTCGGCGTCCAGGCCGGCGAGCTGCTTCTCCGCGGCCCCGACGCCGGGATCCTTGAAGAGCGCCAGGATCGCCGCACCCGCGAGGATGCAGACGCCGCCGAGCGCCCACATGCCCCAGCGCCAGCCGTCGGCGAAGTGCGAGAGCTGCGCGATGAGCGGGCTGAGGACCGCGCCGATGCCCGCGGCGGCGCCGTAGAAAATGCCGACGGCGCGGGCGCGGTTCTTGTCGTCGAAGAGGTCCGAGACCACGGCGTTCGCGATCGGCTGGGCGCCGATGAGCGCGGCCGCCATCAGGGTGTTGAAGATCAGGAGGGCCAGGAAGTCGTTCGAGAAGCCCGCGGCGATGCCGAAGACCCCGGCCAGTGCGGTGCTGAGCGCGAGCGCGGTGCGGCGCGATGTCCGGCTCGAGATCCAGACCCAGGCGGGTCCGAACGGCACCGAGATGATCTTCCCGGCGGCGGCGAGGAGGCCCAGGTGGCCGTTGTCGAGGCCGAGGGCCTTCGCGATCGTCGGGAACAGCGTGGTGGTCAGGCCGCCCTCGGTGCCGTCGACCACGAGCATGCCGGTGAGCGTGAAGAGATTGCGCCAGCGGTGCGGCACGTGCGCCGCCTTCTCGGCGCGGACCACGGACGTGGGAGTCGTCGCGGCGGGCGCGAGGGGCGGGGCGGAATCGGGAGCGGACATAGGGGTCTCCTGGATCATCGTCGATCGTCGAGCGGGTGGATGCGGAAAGGGGGAAGGAAGGGAACGCGAAGGGGAGGGCGTCAGAGGGTCGCGAGCTCTCGGGCGACGCCGTGCAGCAGCGCCGGAGGCAGGGCGATCGTCGCCGCGAGCTGATAGAGCGACGTGCTGCCGAGCATGCCGAGGGTCTCGGTGTGCACGAGCTGCGGCACCGCGCCCCGCAGGACCTCGACGGCGAGCGGGTGCGAGAGCAGCTCGGGCAGCGGCGTGCCGAGCCCGAACCGTCCGGCCGGGAACGCGTCCAGCGGCGGGAGCGGCTGGGCCGCGGCGGTCGCGAGCGCGGCCTGTGCGGCGACGAGCAGGTGCTCCTCGCCGGGCTCCGCGTCCGAGGGGATCCCGAGCCGCGCGTACTGGCTCTCCGGGGCATCGTTCTCGTGCAGGAGCCGCGCGAGCAGGCGGAGCATCCGCAGTTCCAGTGCGGGATCGTCCAGGGGATGCTGCTGCTGCGGGTCCTCCTGCAGATCGAAGAGCAGCGTTCCGTGCAGGAACGGGCTCACCATCGCCGTGCCGTGCAGCCGCAGCGGGCGGATGCCCTTCATGAACGGGAACGGCTCGGCGAGCTCCGCGCCGGCGAACTCCGCGGGCGCGAACCGTCCCCGCATGTGCGTCGGCATGAGGGTGTACTCCTCCAGCGGCGCGTTCTCCGGCGTCGCGCACGCGCGCAGGTAGACATAGCGGCCGTCAGTGACGTTGACGTGTCCTCCGTGGATGCCGAAGAGCGCGCCCTCGTGGGCCTGCGCGGCGGAGGAGCCCCTGTCCTCACGGGTCTCGGAACCACCGGTGCGGAGCGCGATCCCGAGCATGTCGTCC
>Ga0097681_1004013_pt1 | contig 10953 bp, 10 predicted proteins | sample ThiBiot_750_plan_FD_72845 | JGI IMG/M metagenome (GOLD analysis project Ga0097681, IMG submission 72845) | Wastewater bioreactor microbial communities from Cape Town, South Africa - Thiocy_cont_750_plan - 1398105538144 (version 2) (version 2) ... | reverse complement strand
GCAGCATGACCGGCAGCACGTGGCGCAGGCCGAGGAACACGCCCTTCACGTTCACCGCAATCACCCGGTCGAACATCTCCTCCTCATAGGAGGCGGTGGGCGCGACGGCGCCCTCGATCCCGGCGTTGTTGAAGAAGCAGTCGATCGCGCCGTAGGCGTCGAGCGTCGCCTTGACGTAGTCCTGCACGTCGGCGGAGCGGGTGACGTCGGCGGCAACGAAGCGAGCGTCTCCGCCGGCCTGACGCAGGATGCCGACCGTCGCCTCGCCGCCTGTCTGATCGCGGTCGACCACGACAACCTTCGCGCCGCGCTGGGTCAGGCCCAGGGCCGTGGCGCGGCCGATCCCGTTCCCCGCGCCGGTGATCAGCGCGACCTTGCCGGTGAAGTCCATCGTTTCCTCCGTTCGTGGTTGCCCCGACCTTAGCCGGGGACAGGCGGCGGAGGAACCGTGCGGGTCAGGTGGGAATCGCCAGCAGCTCCCGGCGCGCCTCTTCGAGGCATTCCCACACATAGGGGGCGAAGGAGCGCGCCACCTCGATGTGGAACGCATTGGCGTCGGTGCGCCAGAGCACGATCTCGGCCTGGCCGAACACGGTGCGGGTGGCGGTGCCGGGCGGGAACGCGGCGAGGTCGAGGTCGAGCGGGCAGGCGCCGTTCACGCACCAGGCGGCATACGGGCCGGCGAGTTCGATCGAGACGGAGCGATGCGAGACGTCGACGACGCTGCCCGGCAGGGAGCCGAGGGCGCGCGTCGCGCGGGCGGCGAGATCGTGGTCGGCTTCGGGCGCGAAGACCAGCCACTCGTCTGGGCCGATCCACAGCGCGGCGCGATCGGTCGCGACCACGACGCGATGCGGCGCGGTCCCCAGAAGCACGCCGAGTGCGCGCCCGATCGTGGTGGCGGCGGCGGTGTCCGCGCGCACGACGAGCCGCGTGGTGGGCGCGAGCGCCGTGAGCCGCGCATGGGCGCAGGGCGGAGAGGCGGCCGCGAGTGCCTGCAGCGGATGGGCGCGGCCGGTGCGGAGGGGTTGGGTGTCCGTGGGTTGCGCCTCTCCATCGTCATGGCCGGGCTCGACCGGGCCATCCGTCACGGCAGCGGTGCTGGTGGAGATGGCTGGGTCGGGTTCCGCCATGACGGTCGGGGCTCGAGCGACGGCCGGTGCGGGCGTGCCGTCGTGTTGGCCCGTGCCGTCCGGGTGGTCCGTGCCGATGGGGGTGGCCGGGTCGAGCCCGGCCATGACGGAGGGGGCGAGGGGCGCGCCGGACGGGGCAGGGCTTGTGCCGGAGGGGGCAGGGGCTGCGCCGGAGGGGGCAGGGGCAGTGCCGGAGGGGGCGGGGCGCGCGCCGGACGAGGCAGGGGTTGCGCCGGAGGGGGCAGGGGTTGCGCGGGACGGGGCGGGGGTTGCGCTAGACGGGGAGGGGCGCGCGCCGGAGGGGGCGAGGGGCGGGCCGGACGGAGCGTGGGCCTGGTCCGTGCCGACAGGGGTGGCCGGGTCAAGCTCGGCCATGACGGTTGACGACCGGGGGGGCGAACCGTTGGACGACTCGGAGTCGGTCAGCGCGCGGGGGGCGGCCGCGGCCGCCTTCTTTCCCCGGAACACGGGCGGCGTCACCGTCACCGGAACCGTCCGTCCGGACATCGACACGTAGAGCGTCTCGCCGATCCGCGTCCGTCCGCCGGCGACCAGCGCCAGGGCGATCGAGCGGTCCAGCGTCGCGCTGTGGTAGGCCGAGGTGACGTGTCCCAGCATCGCCGCCGGGATGCGTGGGGCGGCGTCGGCCACCAGCTGCGCGCCTTCCTCCAGCACCAGCGCCGGGTCGGCCGTCAGCAGGCCGACGAGCTGCTTGCGGTCGGCGCGCCGCATGTCCGCGCGCGTGAGCGAGCGCTTGCCGACGAAATCCGGCTTCTCCCGCGCGATCGCCCAGGCGAGGCCGAGGTCGTCGGGGGTGACCGTGCCGTCCGTCTCCTGCCCGATCAGGACGAACCCCATCTCGGCGCGGAGCACGTGCATCGCCTCCGTGCCGTATGGCGTTGCGCCGGCGCCGAGCAGTGCCTGCCAGACCTCGCCGGTGTGGGCGGCCGGGACGTTGACCTCGAAGCCCGGCTCGCCAGTGAAGCTCACGCGGGCGACGCGGGCGGGGACGCCGGCGATCCGGTTCTCCCGCACCGCCATGGGCGGCATCGCGGCGATGGCGATCCCCTCGGCCAGCGGCGCCAGCAGGTGCGCCGCCGCGGGACCCTGCACCGCGACCACCCCCCATTGCTCCGTCGTGCTGGTCAGCCAGACGCGCAGGTCGGGGAACTCGGTCTGGAGGTAGTCCTCCATCAGGTGCAGCACCCCGGCGGCCCCGCCGGTCGTGGTGGTGACGTGATAGCGGTCCTGGGCCAGCCGCGCGATCACGCCGTCGTCGCGGACGAACCCGTCCTCGCCCAGCAGCAGCGCGTAGCGGCACTGGCCGGGCGGCAGGGTGCTGAACCGGCCCGTGTAGAGCCGGTCGAGGAACACCCCGGAATCCGGCCCGACCACCTCGATCTTGCCCAGCGTGCTGGCGTCCAGGATGCCGACGGCGCTGCGCACGGCGCGGCACTCTCGCGCCACGGCCTGCGCGAGCGTCTCGCCGGCCGCCGGGAAGGCGCGGGCGCGGCGCCACGGGCCGACATCCTCGAACACGGCGCCCTGGGCGGCGGCCCAGCCATGGGTGGGCGGCAGGCGCAGCGGCGCGAAGAGCGGGCCGCGCGCGGTGCCGGCGAGCGCGCCGAAGGTGACCGGGGTGTAGGGCGGGCGGTAAGTGGTGAGCCCGATGGCGGCCGGACTCTCCCCGCGCAGGCTCGCGAGCGTGGCGAGCGTGTTCAGGTTGGCGGTCTTGCCCTGGTCGGTGGCCATGCCAGCCGTGGTGTAGCGCTTGACGTGCTCGATCGACCGGAACCCTTCCTGGGTCGCGATCGCCAGGTCCTTCGTGGTCACGTCGTTCTGCAGGTCCACGAACACGGCCGGGTGCGGGTGGGCCGGCGGTGGTTCGGGCATGAGCGGGGAGAGCGCGGGCAGGCCGGTCACCGCGAAGCCGCGGCGCGCGCCGCCGCCGCCGCGGGCCGCCGCCTCCCCGGCCGCATGGCCGGCCTCCAGGCAGGCGGCGAGGCCGAACGTGCCGGCGCAGCCGCCGGCCGCCTGCATGCCGGCGGGGGCGATGTCGGGCACCGGCGCCTGCAGCGCCGCGTCGAAGGCGAGCCGCCCGCCGGCCTGAGCGAACAGGTGCACCGACGGCGTCCAGCCGCCCGACACCAGCAGCGCGTCGCAGGGCACCACGCGCGGCTCTCCCGAGAGCTTGGTGCTGTGGATCCGCCGGCGGCCCTCCGTCCCGGTGATCTCGGTCCCGGCATGCAGCGGGATGCCGGCGGTCCGCAGCGCCGCGGCGAGCTCCGGCGGCGGCGTGGGGCGGCGATCCACCATGGCGACCACCCGCACGCCGGCCGCGTGCAGCGCGAGCGCGGTGCGGTACGCGCCGTCCTCGGCCGTGGCGACCACGACATGGTGGCCGGCGGCGACGCCGTAGCGCTGCAGGTAGGTCCAGCCGGCATCGGCCAGCATGATCCCCGGCCGGTCGTTGTTCGGGAACAGCAGGGGCCGCTGGATCGCACCCGCCGCGAGCACCACCTGGGAGGCGCGCACCTGCCACAGCCGCTCCCGCGGCAGGCCGTCCGGCGGATCGGCGAGGTGGTCCGTCACCCGCTGCACGAGGCCGATCAGGTTGTCCGGGTAGCAGCCGAACGCGGTCGTGCGGGAGAGCAGCGTGACCTGCGGCGCGAGCGTGGCGAGCGTCTCGTCGAGCCAGTCGGCGGCCGGCATGCCGTCGATCGTCGCGGTCGTCTCGGCGAGGAGGGAGCCGCCGAAGGCCGCCTGCTCGTCGCACAGGATCACGCGCGCCCCGGCCTCGGCGGCGGCGCGGGCGGCGGCGAGGCCGGTCGGGCCGCCGCCCACCACCAGCACGTCGCAATGGGCGAACTGCCGCGCGTAGCGGTCCGGATCGGGCGTGCGCGGGGCGCGTCCCAGCCCGGCCGCGCGCCGGATCGCGGGCTCGTAGAGGCGGCGCCAGAAGCCGGCGGGCCAGCGGAACGTCTTGTAGTAGAAGCCGGCGCCGAGAAGCGGGGCGGCGACGCCGGCCATGGCGCCGAGATCGTGGCGCAGGCTGGGGAAGCGGTTCTGGCTGTGCGCGGCCAGGCCCTCGTACAGCTCGATCGTGGTCGCGCGCAGGTTGGGCGTGATCCGGCCGGGCCCGCGATCGAGCGTGACCAGCGCGTTCGGCTCCTCCGCGCCGGCGGCGAACACGCCGCGCGGGCGGTGATATTTGAAGGAGCGGCCGACCAGGGCGATGCCGTTGGCGAGCAGGGCGGAGGCGAGCGTGTCCCCGGCGAAGCCGGTCAGCCGCTGTCCGTCGAACCGGAAGCCGAGAGGCTGGCCACGATCGATGCGTCCGCCGGTGGCGAGGCGGAAGGGCTGCGTCATGCCGGCGGCGCCTCGTTCGGCTTGTAGGTGGCGGCGATCCGGTCGGTGACGGTGTCGCGCACCGCGTTGAAGAACCGGCCGCAGCCATGCACGTGGCGCCAGCGCTCGGCATGCCGGCCCTTGGGGTTGTCGCGGACGTAGAGGAAGGCGGCCCAGGCATCGTCGTCGACGGCGGACGGGTCGGCGGGGCGGGCGACATGGGCCTGGCCGGCATGGCGGAACTCGAGTTCCGGCCGCTTGCCGCACCAGGGGCAGGGGATCAGCAGCATCAGTGCGCGACCGCCGCGGCGGCGGCCTCGTCGATCAGGTGTCCCGACCGGAACCGTTCGAGCCCGAACGGGGCCGCGAGCGGGTGCGGCGTGCCGGTCGCGATGGTGGCGGCGAAGACATGGCCGGAGCCCGGCGTCGCCTTGAACCCGCCGGTGCCCCAGCCGCAATTGACGAACAGGCCGGACACCGGGGTCGGGCCGATGATGGGCGAGCGGTCCGGCGTCACGTCGACGATGCCGCCCCAGCTGCGCAGCATCCGCAGGCGGCGGAAGCCGGGGAACAGCTCGCAGATCGCCTCCAGCGTGTGGGTGGAGACGTGCAGCGCGCCGCGCTGGGCGTAGGAGGGGTAGACGTCGGTGCCGCCGCCGATCACCAGCTCCCCCTTGTCCGACTGCGAGACGTAGCAATGCACGGTGTTGGACATGACGACGCAGGGCATGACCGGCTTGACCGGCTCGCTGACCAGCGCCTGGAGCGGGAAGGATTCCAGCGGAACGCGCATGCCCGCCATGCCCATCAGGACGGAGGTGTGTCCGGCCGCGACGATGCCGATGCGCGGCGCGGCGATCGGGCCGCGCGTGGTCTCGACCCCGGTGACGGCGCCGTCCCGGCCGCGGCGGATCGCGGTGACCTCGCAGTTCTCGACGATGTCGACGCCCTGGGCGGAGGCGGCGCGGGCATAGCCCCAGGCGACGGCATCGTGCCGCGCGACGCCGCCGCGCCGCTGCAGCGCCGCGCCCAGCACGGGATGGCGCGAAGCGGGGGAGATCTCGAGCGGCGGACAGAACGCCTTGGCCTGGTCGGGCGTCAGCCACTCGTTGTCGATGCCGTTCAGCCGGTTGGCGTGCACGTGGCGCTTGAGGCTGCGCACGTCATGCTCGTCATGCGCCAGCATCATGACGCCCCGCGCCGAATACATGACGTTGTAGTCGAGCGCCTCGGACAGCGTCTCCCACAGCTTCAGGGCGTGTTCGTAGAGCGCGGCGCTCTCGTCCTGGAGGTAGTTGGAGCGGATGATGGTGGTGTTGCGGCCGGTGTTGCCGCCGCCGATCCAACCCTTCTCGAGCACGGCGACCCTGCGGATGCCGTGTTCGGCCGCGAGGTAATGGGCGGTCGCGAGCCCGTGGCCGCCGCCGCCGACGATGATCACGTCATAGGCGGGCTGCGGGTCGGGGGAGCGCCACTGCGCCGGCCAGGGCTCCGCCAGCATCGCGCGACGGAGCAGCGACCAGAAGGAGAAGGCCGGACGGGGAAAGGTCGCGCGCGCTTGGGTCGGGCGATCGTACATCCGCCCGATGTTTGCCGGCCCGTCGGCGGGGGCGCAAGCTGAGTGGCGGGATCGTTCCGCTGCAGGCGGCCGCGCCTGCGGGCGGGGGCGCCCCGTGGCCGTCGGGGGTGCGCCGGGGCGCGCCGGGTGCGGGGGACGAATCGGTCGCGGACGCTTGACTCCCCCGAACCTCCCCACTAGGTTCCGCCGCCTCGGCCGACCCCAGGGTTCCTGATGGGCGGTCGTCGTTCGCAGGCATCGACGCACGCGGCGCCGCTCCCCGTCCCGGGGCAGCCTAGGCCGCCTGCCTCAAAGCACCCGCAGGCTGGGAGTGTTCCCGAGCCGGCGGGTTCGCCTGTTGAACGGCGTTCGCACGTGGAGCCGGCGGGTGGCCCGGACGGAGAAGAGAACGAGGTCCATGCCGACCATCAACCAGCTCATCGCCAAGGGGCGGGAGCCGCAGAAGACCCGGAACAAGGTTCCGGCCCTTCAAGGCTGTCCGCAGAAGCGTGGCGTCTGCACGCGCGTCTACACCACCACGCCGAAGAAGCCGAACTCGGCGCTTCGTAAGGTGGCCAAGGTGCGTTTGACCAACGGCTACGAGGTGGTGAGCTACATCCCGGGCGAAGGACACAACCTGCAGGAGCACTCGGTGGTGCTGATCCGCGGCGGGCGTGTGAAGGACCTTCCCGGCGTGCGCTACCACATCCTGCGCGGCGTGCTGGACACCCAGGGCATCGCGAAGCGTCGTCAGCGCCGGTCGCTGTATGGCGCGAAGCGGCCGAAGTAAGGAGACCGAGCGATGTCCCGCCGCCACCGCGCCGTCAAGCGCGAGATCCTGCCGGACGCCAAGTTCGGCGACATCGTCATCACGCGTTTCATGAACGTGCTGATGTACGACGGCAAGAAGTCCGCCGCCGAGGCGATCGTCTACAATGCGCTCGACGTGCTGAAGCGCCGTGGCGGCCAGCAGGCCGATCCGGTGCGGATGTTCCATGAGGCGCTGGACAACGTGAAGCCGGCGGTGGAGGTGCGGTCTCGCCGCGTCGGCGGCGCGACGTACCAGGTGCCGGTGGAAGTGCGGACGGAGCGGCGCCAGGCGCTGGCGATCCGCTGGATCATCGACGCCGCGCGCAAGCGGGGCGAGCACACGATGGAGGAGCGGCTGTCCAACGAGCTGCTCGATGCCGTGAACAACCGCGGCGCTGCGGTGAAGAAGCGCGAGGACACGCACCGGATGGCCGAGGCCAACAAGGCGTTCAGCCACTACCGCTGGTGACCGCGCGCTGGTAACCACGCAGCCCCGCAAGGGACCAAATTAGACCCCGGGCGGACCCAGCCGGGACTCAACGGAGAACACGACGATGGCCAAGGCGAAATTCGAGCGGAACAAGCCGCACTGCAACATCGGCACGATCGGCCATGTGGACCATGGCAAGACGTCGCTGACCGCTGCGATCACCAAGGTCCTGGCCGAGACCGGCGGGGCGACCTTCACCGCGTACGACCAGATCGACAAGGCGCCGGAAGAGCGCGCCCGCGGCATCACGATCTCCACGGCGCACGTGGAGTATGAGACGCAGGCCCGCCACTACGCCCATGTCGACTGCCCCGGCCACGCCGACTACGTGAAGAACATGATCACGGGCGCCGCGCAGATGGATGGCGCGATCCTGGTCGTGTCCGCCGCCGACGGCCCGATGCCGCAGACCCGTGAGCACATCCTGCTCGCCCGCCAGGTCGGCGTGCCCGCGCTGGTCGTGTTCATGAACAAGGTCGACATGGTCGACGATCCGGAGCTGCTGGACCTGGTCGAGATGGAGGTGCGCGAGCTCCTCTCCTCCTACCAGTTCCCGGGCGACGACATCCCCATCATCAAGGGGTCGGCGCTGTGCGCGCTGGAAGATCGCGATCCCGAGAAGGGCCGCAACGCGATCCTCGAGCTGATGAAGGCGGTGGACGAGTACATCCCGCAGCCGGAGCGCCCGATCGACCGTCCGTTCCTGATGCCGATCGAGGACGTGTTCTCGATCTCCGGCCGCGGCACCGTGGTGACCGGCCGCGTCGAGCGCGGCATCGTCAAGGTGGGCGAAGAAGTCGAGATCGTCGGGATCAAGCCGACCGTGAAGACGGTCGTGACCGGCGTCGAGATGTTCCGCAAGCTGCTCGACCAGGGCCAGGCGGGCGACAACATCGGCGCGCTGCTGCGCGGCACGAAGCGTGAGGACGTGGAGCGCGGCCAGGTGCTGGCGAAGCCCGGCTCGATCACGCCGCACACCAAGTTCAAGGCCGAGGCCTACATCCTGACGAAGGAAGAGGGCGGCCGTCACACCCCGTTCTTCACCAACTACCGTCCGCAGTTCTACTTCCGCACGACCGACGTGACGGGCGTGGTGGAGCTGCCGGAAGGCACCGAGATGGTGATGCCGGGCGACAACGTGTCGATGGACGTGACGCTGATCGCACCGATCGCGATGGACGACGGGCTGCGCTTCGCGATCCGCGAGGGTGGCCGGACCGTCGGCGCCGGCGTGGTGGCGAAAATCACGGCCTGAATTTGACCGCGGCGCCGGCGCCCTGCCCAGGGTGATTTGTCTGGGCGGGGCGCCGGCCGTCGTTTCGGCGGGAAGATGTAAGAGCGAACGATGGACAACCAGAATATCCGCATCCGGCTGAAGGCCTACGATCACCGCGTGCTGGACAACAGCACGAAGGAGATCGTGAACACGGCCAAGCGCACGGGTGCGCGGGTTCGCGGACCGATCCCGCTGCCGACCCATATCGAGCGTTTCACCGTGAACCGCTCCCCGCACGTCGACAAGAAGAGCCGCGAGCAGTTCGAGATGCGCACGCATCGCCGCCTGCTCGACATCGTCGAGCCGACGCCGCAAACCGTGGACGCGCTGATGAAGCTCGACCTGGCGGCCGGCGTGGACGTCGAGATCAAGATCTGAGGTCGGGGGTTCGGAGAAACACGCCATGCGCACCGGATTGCTCGCCAAGAAGCTGGGGATGACCCGGCTGTTCAAGGATGACGGCACTCACGTGCCGGTCACCGTCCTGCATCTCGACCAGGTGCAGGTGGTCGCGGCCCGTACCGAGGAGACCGACGGCTATACCGCGGTCCAGCTGGGCTGGGGCCGCGCGAAGGTGAAGAACGTCTCGCAGCCGAATCGCGGCCATTTCGCCCGCGCGAAGGTGGAGCCGAAGGCGAAGATGGTGGAGTTCCGGGTCGCGGCGGATGCGCTGCTGGAGCCGGGCGCCACGCTGTCGGCAGCGCATTTCGCGGTCGGGCAGAAGGTCGACGTCTGCGGCACCTCGAAGGGCAAGGGGTTCGCCGGCGGCATGAAGCGCTGGAACTTCGCCGGTCTCGAGGCGAGCCACGGCGTGTCGATCAGCCATCGCAGCCTGGGGTCCACCGGTAACCGGCAGGATCCCGGCAAGACGTTCAAGAACAAGAAGATGGCCGGCCATCTCGGCGTCGAGCGGATCACCACCCTCAATCTCGAGGTGGCGGCGGTCGATGCGGAGCGCGGGTTGCTGATGATCAAGGGCGCCGTCCCCGGCGCGAAGAACGGCTGGGTGCTGGTGCGCGACGCGGTGAAGCATGCGCGTCCCGCGGATGCGCCCTATCCGGCCGCGCTGGTCGAGGCGCCGGCCGACGCGAACGCGACGGCGGGCTGAGGACGAGGTCGATGCAGATCGAGATCACCACCCTGGACAAGGGTTCGGCTGGCAGCGCGGAGCTGCCGGACGAGTTTTTCGCCGCGACGCCGCGTGCGGACGTGATGGCGCGCGTGGTGCACTGGCAGCTCGCCAGGCGCCGCGGCGGCACGCACAAGGTGAAGGGGATGGCGGAAGTCTCCGGCACCACGAAGAAGCCGTACAAGCAGAAGGGCACCGGCAACGCCCGCCAGGGCAGCCTGCGCGCGCCGCAGTTCCGCACCGGCGGCGTGGTGCACGGCCCGGTGGTCCGTTCGCACGAGTACAGCCTCAACAAGAAGGTCCGCCGGCTCGGCCTGATCTCGGCGCTGTCGCAGAAGGCGGCCGAGGGCAAGCTCGTAGTGCTGGACGCGGCCTCGGGCGCGACCAAGACGGGCGAGCTGGCGAAGAAGGTGAAGGCGCTGGGCTGGACCTCGGCGCTGATCGTGGACGGCGCGGTGGATGCGGGCTTCCTGCGGGCGGCGCGCAACATCCCCGGGCTCGACGTGCTGCCGACCATCGGCGCCAACGTCTACGACATCCTCAACCACGACGTGCTGGCGATCACCACCGCCGGCGTCGAAAGGCTGAAGCAGCGGCTGAGCGGCGCTGCCCCGGCCGCGGCAGGAGAGGCGGCATGAGCGAGACGGAAAAGGCGCCCAAGCGACAGAAGCAGCTCTCGCGCGAGGCGATGTACCAGGTCATCCGCGCGCCGCTGATCACCGAAAAGGCCACCACGATCTCCGAGACCGGCCAGTTCGCCTTCAAGGTGGCGATCGACGCGACGAAGCCGGAGATCAAGGCCGCGGTCGAGGGTCTGTTCGGCGTCAAGGTGCTGGGCGTGAACACGCTCGTGCAGAAGGGCAAGACCAAGCGCTTCAAGGGCCGCCCCGGCCAGCGCTCGGACGTCAAGAAGGCCTATGTGCGCCTGGCCGAGGGCCAGAGCATCGATTTCACCACCGGCCTGGCGTAAGGCGCGCGGACAATGGCACTGAGGCAATTCAACCCGGTCACGGCGAGCCTGCGCGGCACCGTGCTGATCGACCGCAGCGAGCTGTGGAAGGGCAAGCCCGTCAAGGGCCTGACCGAGGGCAAGCACTCCACCGGCGGGCGCAACAACCACGGCCGCATCACCAGCCGCTTCCGTGGCGGCGGGCACAAGCAGTCGTACCGCTACGTCGACTTCAAGCGGCGCAAGTTCGACGTGTCGGG
>Ga0097681_1003988_pt1 | contig 11017 bp, 9 predicted proteins | sample ThiBiot_750_plan_FD_72845 | JGI IMG/M metagenome (GOLD analysis project Ga0097681, IMG submission 72845) | Wastewater bioreactor microbial communities from Cape Town, South Africa - Thiocy_cont_750_plan - 1398105538144 (version 2) (version 2) ... | reverse complement strand
TCCTCCTCGTCCTCCTCGTCTTCCTCTTCCTCGTCCTCGTCTTCTTCCTCTTCCTCGTCCTCTTCCTCGTCTTCCTCGTCGTCGTCGTCGGAATCGCCAATGACATCGTCGGCAGGTTTCTTCTTCTTATCCTTGTAGGTCTCATCGCTAGTCAGGTAGCATGAGAGAGAGAGAGAGTGAGTGAGTGAGTGAACGAGCTCAAGCGCTTGGCAATCGTCACGTACGCAATGTCATTTTCAGCGTCCGACATGTAGTCCTCGTCGTCCTGTGCCCGTGCACCGGGAGCAGGCGCGGCCGAGCCACCCATTCGTTGCATCTCGTTGAGCTTCTGAATGAGCAGATCGATCTTGGTATCGAGCTTGTTGACACGCGCCTCGACCTTGTCGATGTGAATCGAGACGTCGTTCAAGACCTTGTTGCTGACTTCGCGAGACGACGCCTTGACCTCCTCGATCTTGCGCTCGAGTGCCGCCTGCGTCTGAGCATAGTTCTCCGACAAGGCTTGCAGGCCCTTTTGTGTCGACTTGCCGAGGTCCGAGAGGTTCTTGGCAAGCTGCAGTGTCTTTTGCTCCTCCTCCTCGTCATGCGCGTTAAGACACAGTGCCTTCATGGTCGGGATGAAGGTAGTGGACTTGGAGCGAATCTGTTCAATCAATCAATCAATCAATCAATCAATCAATCAATCAATCAATCAATCAATCAATCAATCAATCAATCAATCAATCAACCGTTCATGCACGTGAGTCGCTCAGTCGGAGGGATTGATCGTACCATATCAGAAACATATTGCTCAGGACCAGTGTACTCGGTCGACTCCTTCTTCTTGAGATACATGATAAAGTAGAGATAGTGCCACATATTGTGATCCTGACGAATGTGTCGATCGAAACCGGCCGCTTGACGATCAAAGGTGTAACGATCGATGCCACAGATGAAGCACTTGTTCTCCATGTCGGTCTCGATGGCCTTGTTCTCGGCACGCAGCTCACCGAACGTGTCGATGATGATACCAAAGATGATGTTGAGCAGCAGCACGATGACGATGAAGAAGAAGGTCGAGTCGTAGGTGATGCGCAGGAAGCGGTCCGAGTCGTTCCAGCTCGGTGGCTTGAGGATGTCGCCGATGCCACCGCCGCTTCGTAGGCCGTAGTTGACGACGGTCACGAGGCACTGGAACATGCTCTCGCACGTGAGCTCGTCCTCCATCTCGAACTTGTCGCGGAAGAAGAGGAAGCCGAAGATGGCGTAGATGTAGACGAGAATCAAGGCGAGGATCACGGTCAAGACCAGCGACAGGCCGTTGAGCGTCACGGACTTGATGACGTATTTCAGCAGTTCGCTACGCGGAATGACGTCGAGCAAGTGGAAGGCGAAGAAGAACGGCCCGGTGTACTGCGACAGCAGCACGCCAGCGACGGCGAACACGAGGTACAGAATGTGATAGAGGAGCAAGTAGTTGCGCAACAGGAAGAAGGCCGAGTAGACGTAGAACTTCCAGCCTCGTTGCATCTCATCGTACGATTCCTGTGAGTGTCGTCGTGGCGTTAGGTGAAGCGAACACACACAAAGAGTACGAGTACGAGTACGAGAGTTGCTTCGCGACGTACATCAGAATGCTTTCGCCAAGCTTGTCGTAGAATCAGGGTGCCGTTGAACTGCGAAAAGATAAAGAACGTTATGGTCGATAGAACGATTTGTGCCATGCCGAGCGTGACGATCAGGAGCCACACGGGGAACGACACTTCGGGATATGGCAGGATGCGGACGTTGAACTCGTTGATGGTGACCTCGGTGCGCTCGGGCACCGTGTAGAACGTGATGATCAGGAGGTTGATGAGGATGGCGATCGAGAACGACCAGTTGCGGAAGATCTGCTCGCGTTTGGCGAACCACGAGAACGTGGTGCCGTGTGCCAGCTCCTCGCGGTGCTCCATCTCTTGCATCAAAAAGTCCGAGCGATCGAAAAAGTCCTCAATCTTGTCTTGCTGGTTGTCGCGCTTGACGTTGACCAACAAGTCGTCCTTGGAGTTCTTGGTGAGGTTGTGACATAGACTGCACAACGAACAAGTTCTCTCGTGAGTGCATCTCTTTCTCTCTCTCTCTCTCTCTCTCTCTCTCTCTCTCTCTCTCTGTCGCCAACAAGTAACGTACCTTGGAATACGGAAGTAGATACGCTCGAGCTTATTGTCACGAACGATCTCGATGCGACCAGTGCCCTCATCGTATTCGACGCAGTCTTGGAGCAGTTCAGCAAGCTCGCCGTCCTTGTCGTAGTCCTTGAGCGTCGACATGAGGAAGAAGTAGAGATAGCCAATGTCCTTGTTCTCGTGCTCCATGTTCTCGCGCATCTTCTTAAAGTCAAGCGTGGCGATCATCTGACGCGGAATCGACGGCGTCGAGATGCCCTCGAGCAGACTCAGCAGCGTGACGAGCGTCGACTCCTTGAGGCTCGCGACCTGCTCCTTGTAGTGCTCGTCGTCCGAGTCGGCGCTGCCGTGGTTGTTGTGGAGAATGTACATGGCACTCTCGCAGAGCTTGGTGCGGATGAGCGCAAACTGGTTGGCGTGGCACGGGCCTTGGCAGAATTCCGTGAGCGACTCGAAGCACTGCACGGCGACCTCGATCGTGGCCGGGTTGATCTCGTGGTAGAGTGCCTCGAGGAAGGTGGCGGTCTCGGAGATGAGATCGTAGGACTTGATGTTGTTGGTCTGCGAGCGGAGGTAGTTCTGCAGGCAGTCGTTGTGGCCCTCGCACAGGAGTTGCAAGAAGCGAAGCACCTCGCCGATGAAGCCCGTCTCCTTGAACTCCTCGTCGTCGTCGAGCAGGATCTCGAGCATCTTCGTGTCGAAGCTGCCGGCACCCGCTGCACCGCTGCTGCCACCGCCGCCGCCGCCGCCACTTCCGGTGCTCGCGCCGCTGAGACCGTTCGTGGAGCCGGCACTGCTCGAGAGGTTCATGGCACCACCGGTCGCGGCGACTGCGAGCGTCCTGGGCGAGATGCCGCCGCCGCTGCCGCCGCCACCACCACCAGTAGAGGCTGTGCCAGCATTATTGCTGGATGACGTGTTGTTTGACGAGGAGGAGTTCGACGTCATCATCGTCGTGGTGAGAGTAGTAGTGCTTGGCGACGAAGGCGACGGCGAGCTACTCGGCAGTGCACCGATGGCGTCGTTCTGGAGCGCCTTGCGCTTCTCGGCTTTGCGCGCGTAGAACTGCTGGCGCTCCTTGATCTCGGCGATGGCGCGGCGGATACGCGAGCGAATCTCGCAGAAGAAGGCCTCGTCACCGTTCGAGTTCTCGAACAGCCGATAGATCGTGGTCTGGACGGCGAGGTTGCCGCCGTGCAGTAGTGCGATGCCAGTCTTGAGGGCCTCGAGTACGATGGCGTCGCTCTTGTTGGTGATGAGCTTGAGCACGAGCTCGGTGGCGCCAATGTCGTTCATGCGCATTTGCATCTGCTCGCGTAGCGTGTCGTTCTCTTGGTCTCGCTCGAGCACCTGGCGTATGGCGCGCAGCGACAGCAGCGCCAAGTCCTCGGGCACCGACGTGTGCGTGCGGAGCACGGTGATGAGCTTGCGCGTGAAGCGCTCGAGATCGCCCTCGAGCACACGCGCCAACTTGTACAGCTCCTTGCTCATGTCGACCTGCTGCGGAATGGCCTTGCAGAAGAGCTTGAGGCCGCACAGCACGCGGTCCTCGTGCGACACGCGCTTGCTGACCTCCTCGTCGAGCGTCGTCGAGCGCTTGAGCTCCTCCTCCTCGGCCAGCTGCTCGTACTGCTGCACGACCTGCTTGCAGTCGATGCCCGACTGCTGCTGGCCCGAGATGTTGCGCGCCACCATGGCCTTGATCAAGCGGCCGACAATCAGCCGCTGCTCGAGCGACAGGTACTCGCGGCAGCGGAAGAGGCGCAGCAGCGCGTCCATCAGCTGGTGGCAGATCTCGAGCTGCGTCGGCGAGAGCACCTGTTCCGATTGGAGGTGCGTCTCGAAGAACGACGTCAGGAACGTGAACGCCTGCTGGAACAAGAAGCGGTGACGCTGCGCCACGGTGCCGGTACCGCGAGACGACGGCAGCGGCGGCGGTGGCGGCGGGCTCGCATCGCGGCGATCAGCACGCTTGTGCTGCACGGGCGAGAGCGTATTGGGCGTCGGCTCGAGTATGCGTCCACGCTTTCGCAGTGCACTCATACCCTTCTCGGCCAGGACGCGAAGTTGCTCGTCATCGATCGTCGATGCGCGAGAGTGTGGCGTTGGTATCACGACCGCTCCACTTGTACCGTTGGAAGTAATGGCCGATGACGACGACGACGACGACGACGATGTCGGTGATGTCGACGTGGAGGATGACGAGGATGACGAGGATGACGAGGATGCAACATCAACCACTACGTGCGACGATGAGGACGACGAGGGTGCTGGCGGTGCGTCACGGTTGAACAAGGCATTGATGCGCTTGAACTGCTCGCCCTCTGCAGCCTCGATCTCGGTCGTTGCCACCTTCTCGATGGTCGAGATGATGTTCCACACGGTGCGATTGACCGCGAGGCCGGTGACCTTCTTCTCGGTCTCAAAGTAGACCTCCTGCAAGAAGATGACGAAGAGCGACTTGATGTCCCACAGGTTCTTGGGGTCCGAGAGTTGCGTCAGAATGTCGTTGAGCGAGTACAGCGACTGCGCCTTGATCTCGGCCTCGTAGACGCGGCCACGCGCGCACTTGGTGATGAGGTCGATCATCTTCATGTGGAAGTTGAGGAGGCTGTTCTCGTTGGCCTCGTGGTCGCCAATGTCGATCAGCTGGTTGCGGCGCTGCACGGTCTCGACGTCGTTGAACAGCACCATGGTCTCTTGTTGCTTCTCGATCAACAGCTTGACGACGATGGTCTGGTTGCGGCGCAGCGGCTTCTTGTTGACGATGCAGAGGATCTCGAGCATCTCGACGAACTGCGGCTGCTTGAAGCCCTCGGCAATGGCGTTCACGATCTTTTGAATGTGCTGCTCGGCGATCTGCGAGCAGATGATGGCATTGTTGCGGAAGAGCTCCGTGATAAAGTACGAGGCGCCGACGTCACGCGTCAGGTAGTACATGAACACATCCAAGTGCCTGTGTTTCATCAGTACTTGGTGAGTTAGAGAGAGAGAGAGAGATCGAGATCGAAACGTACGGAAAGAGTGCCATCTGGTTCTCGGGATTGTTGCGGCAAAACTCCCTGAGAAAGTTGAAGCATACGGCTATGAACTCCATCATGAGCTTGCCCTTGCTGGTGACCAAGACGGGCTTCATGTGCAGGATCTCGATCAAGATCTCGTGCGCCCCGAGGTTGTGCAAGATGCGCTGGTGCTCTGGCTTTGGCGTGTGCTTGGCACCCGAGTAACAAAGAGCCGAGAGATCCTGTAGAATGTGCGTCGCTTCGGCGCTCGAGAGCGACTTCCACGAGCGCAGCGACTCGAGCTTCTCCTGCACCACTTGGTAGGTCTTGACGTTCTTTTGCGAGATGAGTATCTGCACCTGGCTCAGACCCTTGACCAACTCGGGCAGCTGGCTGTAGTGGCGTATCAGCAGACTCGAGGCCGAGCTCGCCAGTGCCGTGTGCTCGTACAGCACGAGATCCTGTACGATCGGCACAAAGTGGCCCTCCTCCTCGAGCTGCAACGCCGGCATCAGCTCGTCGATGATGTCGGCGACGTTGTCGATGCCAAAGTCCGACGAGAGCCGAGTACCGCCGTCGCCTTCGACGTGCTGCTTAAAGATGTTGAGCAAGCCCGTGAGGCGGAAGTCGAGGCGAATGTCGCAGATCATGTCGAGGATGCTGCAAATGTTGTGCTTCGCCTCCATGACGATCATGGTCTTGTCATTGCACTTGTAACGAGCGCTTGGTGGCACACCTACCAAAGGAAGGAAGGATTCATGTCAACAATCTGCTAAATGACTCTCTCTCTATTTCTACGTACGTTGCTTGCCACTCAAATCAGTCTTGCCATCGAGCAACTTGATCAATGGCGTTATGATGAGCTCAATGTCATTGATTTCGCCATAGTCAGTGTAGAAGCCGAAGCTAAAGAGATGGCGCAACAGGACGAGGATCGAGAGCGTGAGCGAGTTGGTCTCCGAGTCCTGAATGTCCTGCACGCGATGCTCGCGGAGGTACTGCTTGATGAACTGCTTGAGTGCGTCGAAGCGGTGCGTGGCCGTGTAGTCGTAGACGCTCTTGCCGCGCTGGCTCACGGTCAAGGCCTTGCGGTCGAGATTGAGCCACACGCGCGTGTAGTTGATAAAGTTGACCTTCTCGTACGGGTTGATGTCGACAAAGAGATTGAGGTAGAGTTGGCAGAAGGCCGTGCGCAGCAAGGCCGGCAGGTGCTCGTTCTTGAGGCACGTGAGCACGAGCTCGTAGGTCATGATCTGGCTGATGACGGCGGCGGTCTGTTCGTTGCGGCCGGCGCAGAGTTTCGAGAAGAGAATGACCGAGTCGATAAAGTACTGCAGCACGTTCTTCTTGGCGGTGCTAACAAACTCCTCGAGCGAGATCCATAGGTTGGCGTCGTTGGCGACGCACACGATGCCGTCCACCATCTTGATCGGAATCAGCAGGTCGGGGCTCTCAGCCACGAGCTTCTGGCAGATGAACTCTTGGTTCTTGGAGAGCGCCTCGTCGTCGCAGCAGCAGAGGATCGACATGAAGGTGATGAAGGACGAGACGCGGCCGTGCGCGCGCAGCAGCTGCACGAAGAACACGATCTGCTCGACCGTGATGCGATCCAGCAGCTTGCGGTTGTCCTTGAAGAGCTCCATCAGCGCCGCCGTCGCGGCCGGCAACGCGATCTGCGTCTCGAGGAAGCGGATCTCGCGCGCCGACGACAGCCACTTGCGGTTGTCGGGATTGCCCTTCATGATCTGCTCCAGCAGACGGTACGTGAGACGCGTGATGGTGTACGTCGTGTAGTGTTGTGGTTGGTAGAGGTCTTCGAGTCGCAGGCCATCATCGAACGTGTATCGGAGCAGTTGCATCAGTACATCAATAATCTGTAGATATCAGGAGGCCACACGGAATTAGTGACACAGAATCATGCAATGTTGCCTGTTGGCAGAACGAAGCAGAATGAGAGTGAGAGAGAGCAGCGAGTGGAATGACATACATTCAACTCACGTAGCAACGTCTGGCGTGGCGTGATGGGAATGCCTTCACGTATGAAGGGGTTCTGCTCGCTGCTGATGGTGCACGAGCGAATGAGGTCGTAAAAGACGTGGATAACCTTCTTGGCGATGTTGGCCTTCTTGGAGTTGGAGCCCGCGAGCGCCAACTTCGACTTGGTGATCGAGATCTTGTCGCCCTTGGCGAGCGTGGCAATGTGCTCCTTGATGTACGCAATTTGCGACATGGTGTAGTAGACCTCGTGCACGCGCGACTTGTCACTCTCGGGAATGATGGTGAAGGCGTCCTCGTCGAAGCATGTCTCCTTGCCGACGACGAGCAACTTGCCCTCCTTGGTGCGATTGGATTCGACGTGGATCCATGCCGATGTAACTTTGTGACGGAGGCACACGTAGTCGCCGATTTGGATCATATCATGCTGTAGTCAAGAGTGAGTGAGCGAGCGAGCGAGCGAGTGAGTGACAGAGAACGAGAGAGAGAGCGTACCTTGGCACCAGAGTTCAAGGGATGGATTGAGAATAATGCCGCTTGATCTGGAAGATCGGTTGTTATCAAGTGGCAGTGTACATCGTTGTTTGCTGCAAAATTCACACGCACACACAACGACAACAGGTGTCAGGCATTGGCGGATTGGATGTAACCGCGGGTGCAAGACTGAGTACATACTCTTGCGTTTACCACGCATCTTGTTCTCGACACACGTCAAGAACCGGCCAGTCGTTACGTGCTTCAAGCGGTAGTGGTCGGCAAAGTGGCAGATGCCACCACGAGTCGACTTTTCGCGTTCCAGCAGCCACAGCGAGTTGGAGTTGGTGGATTCCTTTCCGCGCTGCGTATCAAGGAACACCTTCTCGGTGTGGTCCTCGGAATCTTGCTCCTTCTCGTTGGTCAAGTAGCCTTCGGCTTCCTTGTGGAAGAGACGCACGATGCCGCCAGCCTGCAACACACACACACACACGAATAGGTGAGTGAATGAATGAGTTGAGAATGCAGCAACGCAAACGAGACTCGAGTACACAATGTGTGGCGGCGACGTACGTGTAAGAACGAGTCCGAGTCAGGCACGTACGGTGCGTACGGAAGTACTCGCCAACTGTTGCGCGTAATGTCGTTCGAAGCGTTGGCCTCGAAGCGGCCGTCCTCGAAGCTCGCCGTGCTGACGTGAAGCGACATGTTGTACTTTTTGCTCATGAGCACCAGCTGGTCGCCCCAGCTCACGGGCTCGCCCTCGGAGCGCAGCTTGAACCTCGGCGTCACCATGAACCACGAGCCCTCGTTGCCCGTGTCGTCGAGCACCACCTTGAGGCAGTGCTTCTCGAGCTCGGCGATCTCCTTGACCGTGATGGCGACGAACTTGCCGCTCTTCTCGTGCTGCAGCTGCACCATCTGGCCGTACGTGAGCGGCTTGCCGGCCATGCGGTGGTACTCCTGGAGGTTCTCCTTCTGCTCCTCGCGCTCGGCCTCCTCGAGCTTGCTCAACAACGAGCCCGAGTTCTTGACGATCTCGATGCGTGTCGAGCCCTCGCGTTCCAGCTCCTCGTTGAGATGGTTCTGCGCGTCATACTTGTACTTGGGCGTGATGGAGAACACGCAATCTACACCAAGCAGCCACCACCACAACCACCATCGTCGTCGTCGTTGTTGTAAGCGAGAAACCACACTCACACGAGAAGCGGGTACTACCAGCAGGTACCTGTAAAGTTGTCGAGTTCCGAGTCGAGATAGCAGTCGGTATCGATGAATCTAGAGATAGCGAGAGCGAGAACCAAGAGTAAGCGACGGAGTGCAGCCGACAAAGGCACAACAAGATGAGACATCAGATGCAGAAGATGTACCCTTCGGACGATAGATAGCCCTCGGCATCGACCGAGTACAGTGACAGCTTGTCGCCCATGTTGACGTTGGTGTTCTCATCCTCGAAGCTCGGCTGATAGGCGGTCGAGGTATTGGACTGCTGCCGCGCTCCGATGGCGCCCTTGAACTTGTGGAACGCCATCAGCGACAGCCAGCCGGTCTTGGCGCTGGTCGTCTGCGCCATGCCGCTGCCGCTGAGAAGTTAAGTCGCTCACCACACGCGAGAGAGATTCTCTCAGTGGCGTAGGGGGAGCTAGATATTATCGAGAGAGATATCTGGTCTGTGGGTGGTTTGTGTGTGTGGCGAGGGTAAGAGGAGACTGAGCTCGCTCTTCGCTCTACTGTGTCACCTCCTTCGTCTCGTCGCTCGTCTCTCTTGTTGCTCGTCTTGTCTTCCTCGCCACTCCTCTCCCTCTCCGCCGAATCCTTCTTGTGTGGTCTTGGTGTAGTACTCTCTCTATCCTCGCACTCTCTCTCGTTGTCTCCTCCCACCATGAGCACTCTCTCCGAGTGGTGGTCTTCTCTCTTGTCGGGCGCTCCGACGCAGAGCGAGATCGATGAGGCGGTCAAGAACCAGACTTCGTTCGATTACACTGCCGGTCAGTGGTCTTGCTTGCTGCGTGACGACGTGTCGCGCGACTACATCAAGCGCTACCTCGTGCACTACATGCGCTCCAAGGGCTTCCAGGCCATCTCGACCGGCGTGCGCTCCATCACGTTCCAGCAGGAGATCTCGAAGCGCCGGTGCATCTGCGTGCTGGCGCGCGTCTTCCAAGGCCGCAAGCGCATCACGTTCCACTACTTTGACGGCGACTCGCTCGACCCGACGTCGGCGACCGCCGTCTTCTTCCAGGCCGTGCTGCTCGAGCTCTCGTTCCTCATGGCCAAGCACAACATGATGTACGACATGCGCGAGACCGAGCTGCCGGTCATGCCGCGCACGCTGGCGTCGATCGCGCACGAGAACACCTTCATGAACCCCGAGCACCAGTTCTGGGTCGCGTTCCTGCGCTCGGACGGCGCGACGCAGGTGGCTCGCATCGCGCTGCGCTTCGCCGTCTCGCATCTGTTCGCCGTCGACGGCGACATGCCGCTCGAGCGCAGCGTCACGCTGCACAACACCGAGCTCCGCCTCACGATCGTCTTGGTCATCGGCTACAACAGCCAGGACATGCTGCTGCTCCACTCGCGCTTCTCGTCCTACGCCACCTTCGACTCGGCCGGCAACCCGCTGCCGCTCTCGACCGCCACCGACTCGGGCGGCTACCGCCTCTCCAAGATCGACAAGGAGTTTCTGCACACCTTCTATCTCGAACTCGGCTGCGCCCTCGCGCAACACGAGCTGCTTCGCACGCAGGAGCTCGACACGCCCGCCAGCCCACCGACGCCCTCGCCCGCGCCGTCGGCCTCGGCCTCCACCTCGGCCTCTTCCGAAGACGGCGAGCTCCAGGCCGACCAAGAGCACGCCGAACGCTCGACACTCGCGGCCGACGATGACGACGCCGCCGGCAACTCGCACCACCAGTCGCACGTCAATCTCTGGTATCGCGTCCTGAACTCGGAGCCTGCCGGTAGAATCTCGACCATTTCGACACCCACCATCGTACCACCACCCACGCCCTCGTCACGCGATCTCGTCGACGAGCCCGACTCGGCCGCCGCTACCGCTACTGCTACCACCACTACGTTGAGTGCCGAGTACCCGTCAGACTCCTACAACCAACCCGAAGTGGCTGATGAGTCTGCCCCCGAGCCCGAGCCTGAGGCTGTTGCTGAGCCTGTTGCTGAGCCTGTTGCCGAGTACACAAGCGAGCCTGCCCTCGAGCACGAGCCTGAGCCAGTCGCCGAGTACACAAGCGAGCCCGAGCCTGTTGCTGAGCCTGTTGCCGAGTACACAAGCGAGCCCGAGCCTGTTGTTCACGCTGAGCCAGAGCTCGATGAGAACCAGATCTGGGCCGCCGCTAAGGCTGCTGCTGCGGCTGCCGCAGTCGCCGCTGCTCCTGTGCCTGC
>Ga0097681_1003979_pt1 | contig 11061 bp, 6 predicted proteins | sample ThiBiot_750_plan_FD_72845 | JGI IMG/M metagenome (GOLD analysis project Ga0097681, IMG submission 72845) | Wastewater bioreactor microbial communities from Cape Town, South Africa - Thiocy_cont_750_plan - 1398105538144 (version 2) (version 2) ... | reverse complement strand
TTCGACGTGCCGTGACGAGTGCGGCGACGGCAGCATCCAGCGCCCCGGGTTGCATTCCTGGCAGCATCACACCGGCGCCAGCATACGGATCGGTACGCCATCAAGGAACGCAATCACGTTCTCGATGCTCTGGCGGTAGAAGTCCTGGAAGGTTGCCACCGTGCCGTAGCCGAGATGAGGCGTGAGCACGGTGTTCGGCAGACGGCGGAATGGATGGTCCGCCGGCAGCGGCTCATGCGCGTAGACATCCAGTGCAGCTTGGATGCGGCCGGTCTCGAGTGCGGCGATGAGCGACGGCTCGTCGACCAGCGGCCCGCGCGAGGTGTTGATCAGCAGCGCTCCCGGCCGCAGGCGCGCGAGTTCGGCCGCACCGATCAGGCCGCGTGTGCGGGCGGACAGCACGAGGTGCAGGCTGACAACATCACTCTCGGCCAGCAGCATGTCTTTGTCCACCCACTGCACACCGGCGGTGGCGGCGGCCTCCTCGGTGAGGTTCTGGCTCCAGGCCAGCACTTTCATGTCGAGCGCAATGCCGTAGCGCGCCATCAGGCGGCCAAGTTTGCCTAGCCCAATGATGCCGAGCGTTTTGCCGGCCAATTCATACCCGGGCGCCACGTCGGTCTGGAAGCGGCCCTGGCGCATGCTGGCGTCGGCGCGGGCGATGTTGCGTGCGCCGGCCAGCATCAGGCCTAGAGCCAATTCGGCGGTGGCGGTGCCGCTGCCGCCGCCGTCAGTGACGGTGATGGTGACGCCTTGGGCGCGCAGGGCGTCCATGTCGACCGCGGCGGCGCGGTGGCCGGTGAGACTGAACAGCCGTAGGGCTGGGAGCCGGCGAACCAGGCTGGCGGGGAAAGCCGTGCGCTCACGCATCGCCATCAGCACGTCGAACTCGCTCAGCCGAGCCGCGAGCGTGTCTTCGTCTTGTGGTTGATCGCGAAAGAAGCGGATCTCGGCGCGGGTGGCGAGCGCAGCCCAGTCGGCGCTTTGCTCGGCGATGCCCTGCCAGTCGTCCAGCACAGCGATTTTTGTCATCAACGAGTCTCCTTGCCTCGGGGCGATCCCGCCGCTGCGTGGGTGTACGCCCGCCGGTCGGGATGCGATCAGGCGGCGAGCAGGTGCCTCGATCCGGCGAGGATGACCTCGTTGATCCAGGCGTACTGCATGAAGTCCTCGCGCACCCGCTTGCCGGCGGCGCGGATCGCCGTGCTTGCGGTCTCCACCGCCGCGCGCACTTCGGCATGGCCTGGGTCGCCCGGATGGCCAAGCGCCTGAGCCAGGTCCATCATGCCGAAGCTCAGGTAGTCGACGCCCTCCACGGCTGCGAGCTTGCCCGCAGCCTCGATGCCGGCGATGCTCTCGATCATCAGGCACAGCGAGGTGGCGGCGTTGCATGCGCGCAGATGGGCCGGCCGGTCGGCGATCGCGAGGAAGCTCGGGCGGCTGCCGCCGAATGAGCGCTGGCCGAGCGGGGCGAAATAGGTCGCCTCGATGACCTCACGCGCCTGCTCCACCGTTTCGATGTGGGGCACCACGACGCCGCACATGCCGCGATCCAGGAAACGGGTGATGGTGGCGCCGGCAGCGTCTGGCACCCGGGCGATGACGGTGATGCCGTGCAGTTCGGCGGCGATGCAGGCGGCCTCGATGTCGTGCGCGTCGAAGCAGCCGTGCTCGCCGTCAATATAGATGAACTCGACATCACGGGCGAGCAGTTCGATGACGCTGGGGGCCGCGAAGGTCATGTGGACGCCACGGATCCGGCTCCCATCCTGGGCAGCCTGCTTGACGACATTATGTGCGGGCACGGGCGTTCCTCGTTTTCTGCGTTGGCGACGAGATTAGCGCGACCCGTCGCATCGGAAAAATTGGAAGTTATGCGGACATATGATAGGAATTTCCTATGTCGCTGACACTCGCGCAGATCCGCACCTTTGACAGCATCGTCCGACTCGGCAGCTTCCAGGCGGCGGCCCGCGAGCTAGGGCTGACCCAGCCGAGCATCTCGCAGCGCATCCGCGAGTTGGAGGCGACGCTCGGCACCACCCTGTTCCTCCGCCACGGGCCGCGCGTGAGCTTGACGACGGAAGGGTTTGCACTGGTCGACCACGCCCGCCGGTTGCTGGATGATGCCGGCTCGGTGGTGGCGCGGTTTCGCGAGCGCGATCCGCTGCGGGGTTTGCTGAGGCTCGGGCTGAACGAGAGCTTCGCCTTAGTTTGCCTGCCGGATTTGCTGCAGCGACTGGAGGCCGAATATCCCAATCTCAAGACCGCGATCCATGTGGGCGACACGGCGGAGGTCAGCCGGCTGTTGAACGAACGCCGCCTGGACGTTGGTATCGTCTCGCTGCCGGACCTGGAGCCGCATGTGCACGCCCAGCCGATCGGCATAAACCAACTTGGCTGGTTCGCCGGATGCGATATCGATACGGGCCGCCGCCCGCTGTCGCCGGTGACGTTGTCGCGCCATCACTTGATCATCGGGCCCCAGAGCGCGCGGCTCTATGCGACGGCGATGTCCTGGTTCTCCCAGGCGGCGGTGACGCCCCCGCTGGTCAGCATGTGCAACAGCACTCCGGTGACCATTCGTATCATTCTCGCGGGCCGGGCGATCGGGTTGGTCCCGGTACGGTTGATGCAGGAGCATCTGGCTCGACATGAGGTGAGACAGGTGGCGGTAACCCCCGCGATGGGTGGGCACCGGGTTTCGCTGTGCTATCAGGCAAGTGAGTTCGGACCGAAACTTCAGCAGGTGTTGGATGTGATACGATCGCTGATTGCGGAACGACGGGTTTTTACGTGAGGGTCGGCTTGCCGCGAAACTGGCCGCCGGCGATGGCCAGCAGCATCACCCCGCCGTCCGAGGTCAGCCGGGCGCCATCGAACGCTGCGGTGACTTTCTTGCGCCCCACCGCAGGAAAGGCCAATCGCAGACAGGTATCGTCGGGCTTGGCGGGTGCGGCTCGGCATGAATGCGTGAAGAGGGATGGTGTCGACACCCATTCCCTAAACGCTATCAATGCGTTGAGCCACGTCCGCCAGCGAATCCCCGACATGCGGTGAATAAGACGGGATAGGTTGGTTCCACTTTTTGCTGAAGCGTGGCGACGCCGCTTGGGCAAACTCGCTTCGACTCGACGTAGCGCTCGAGTTCCCGCTCGTTCACCCGCGAGGCCGCGCGATTGTCAATATCCGGCAAGCAAGCCAGGATCCACGGCTGAGCATGCTGATCGGCGCCCAAGCTCGCCGATGACTGACAAGGATTCCGATGACTGACAAGGATAAGGTTCCCAATCTATCAATAGACGCATCTTATAATCTGATCAGAGCGGGCCGTGGGCCTGTCTGATAAATCGATCGATGAATCGCCGATAGATTTCATATATCGCCGATAGATTTCATATTGAGAAATTTCGAATCACCGTTTTGTGAATTTTCACATCATTAAGAGATGTTAAACCAATTCAACTCCGCTGAGGTTCGGTTTAGGCTAGCGGCAGCTCGAGTGCGCTCGACGAGCAACCGACCGGTCTGGGAGGGCAGCATAGCGTGCCGGTTCAGAACCCTGGGCGGTGCGACCGCATCGCGATCGCACTGTTATCGTTGATCTTGTTGCTGGCGCCGCCATATGCCATTGCCATGGCGCAGACGCCATTCCGGCCGTTGCCGCCCCCACCCCAAGGCACGCCGATCCCCCAGATCGCGCCGCGCGCCGCACCCGATGTCGGGCCGGGACTGGACACCAGCGGCGGTGCAGCCGCCGCAGCCGCACCCAGCGGCGTCATGGCGATCCGCGGCATGGCGATCGACGGCGCCACCGCGTTCCCGCCTGACACCCTGCAACGCATCGTCGGCGATCTCACCGGCCCGGCGGTTTCGCTGGCACGGGTCGAGGCGGCGCGCGCCGGCCTCCTGGGGCTCTATCGCGATGCCGGCTACACGTTCACCACGGTCGATGCGGTGCTGCGTGCCGATGGCGTGCTGCATTTCGTGGTCGGCGAGAGCCAGGTGACGGAGGTTCTGCTGGACGGAGATATTGGACCCGCCGGGGCGCAGGTGCTTCGCTTCCTCAACCACCTCAAGGCCGTGCGCCCGCTCGATGTCGCGAGCCTGGAACGGTGGCTGCTGCTGGCGAAGGATATCCCCGGCGTCACCGTCCGCCCGGTGCTGCGCCCCTCCGGCACCGGCCCCGGCGCGCTGACCCTGGTGGCGCAAGTCAGCCGCCAGCCGATCTCCGGCTACGTCACCGCCGACAACCGCGCCGCCGGCCTCAACGGGCCGGAGCAGGCGCTCGGCGTCGTGCAGTTCAACAGCTTCACGTCGCTCGGCGAACGCACCGAATTGTCGCTGTTCGGCGCTGCCCGGTTCAGCCAGATCTTCGGCCAGGCCTCCACCGAGTTCTTCGCCGGCGACTCCGGCCTGCGCATCCGACTCTACGCCGGCCACGGCGCCGCCCAGCCTTCCGGCGTGCTCGGCGGCATCGGTTATCTCGGCGAGACCACCATCGCCGGCGCCGGCGCCAGCTACCCGCTGCTCCGCCGCCGCGCCTACAGTCTCAGCCTGGAAGCCGGGTTCGACCTCATCGAGGCCGACACCGACATCGACGGCCCCGGCGGCAGCACCACCCGATTGTCCCACGACGCCCTGCGCGTCGCCCGCATCGGCGCGGTGGGCGCGCTCTACGACCAGTGGCTCGGCGACACCCATTCCGGCGCCAACCAGGTCACCCTGCGCCTCTCGCAGGGCATCTCGGCGTTCGGCGCCTCCAGCAACGCCCGCACCGGCGCCGATATCGGCTTCACCAAGATCACCTTCGACGCCACGCGGGTGCAGACCCTGTTCTCCCCCTGGTCCGGCGCCACCCTGGCGCTGCAGACCACGCTCGCCGGCCAGTGGAGCAACGACGTGCTGCCCCTGGCCGAGAAGTTCTACCTCGGCGGCGGCCGTCTCGGCCGCGGCTTCTACGCCGGCCAGGTCACCGGCGACAGCGCGCTGGCCGCCTCGGTAGAACTGCAGCTCGCCACCTCCTACAGCACCACCCTGTTCGGCGCGGCACTGGAACTCCAGCCGACCTACTACGCGTTCTACGACTGGGGCCAGAGCTTCGAGAGCCGGGCCGTGGATGCCAACCGCCGGCTGCAATCCTGGGGCATCGGGGTCCGCGTGCCGGTGAACGACCGCTTCGAGCTGCAGTTGGAAGGTGCCCATCGCGTCACCCGCCGGCCCGGCGGCGCCGGCTCGCCCAGGCTGCAGGCCGACGCCGTGTTCTGGCGCGCGCTGGCCCGGTTCTAGAGCGAGCGGCCGTCCCTCGGGCAAGGCCGCCTCGCTCCGACGTTCGACGGCTCGCATGAGCCAGCCCTCCGGCGCCGCCGCCAGGGTTGATCACGCGCCACGGTGCGGCAAAGGAGTTGCGGCCATGAAACTGTGCCCCCGACTGCGGAGCGCGCATCTGCGGATCGCCCTGCTGCACGGCAGCATGCTCGTCGCCCCCGCGCTGCTGCTCGCCCAGCACCGCGCCGCCGCCCAGGCGCTGCCCGCGAACGCCGCCCCGCAGGGCGGCCGGGTCGTCGGCGGCGCCGCCACCATCGGCCAGGGCCCGGCCACCACCACCATCACCCAGTCCACCGACCGCGCGGTGATCGACTGGCGCAGCTTCGACGTCGGGCGCGACCACAGCGTGCAGTTCCGGCAGCCCGCCACCACCTCGATGACGCTGAACCGGGTGACCGGGCCCGACCCCTCCGTCATCGCCGGCCGCATCACCGCCAACGGCGGCATCGCGCTGATCAACCAGTCCGGGGTGGTGTTCGCCGGCGGTTCGCAGGTGCAGGCGCAGTCGGTGATCGTCTCCACCAACGACATCGCCAACGCCGGCTTCATGCGCGGCGGCGCCATGGTGTTCGACCGGTCGGGCAAACCGAGCGCCCGCATCGAGAACAACGGCAGCATCACCGCCCGCCAGGCCGGCCTCGCCGCCCTGGTGGCGCCACAGGTGGCCAATCACGGCGTCATCGCCGCCCGGATGGGCACCGTGGTGCTGGCCGGCGCCACCCAGCAGGTGATCGACCTCAACGGCGACGGCCTGGTGTCCTTCCAGATCACCGGCGCCGTCCGCACCCCGCCCGCCAATGGCGCCGCCCTGGTCGCCAACACCGGCAGCGCGCGCGCCGATGGCGGCACCGTGCTGATCACCGCCGCCGCCGCCGACGGCATCGTGCAGAACCTGGTGCGGGCGGGCGGCAGCATCGCCGCCGGCACCGACCCCGCCACCGGCCGCACCGGCACCGTGCTGCTGTCCGGCACCGGCGGCAGCATCATCATCGAGGCAGCGTGGCCGCCACCGGCACCGCCCCCGGCACCACCGGCGGCCGCATCGCCGCCACGGCCAACCGCGTGCTGGTCGCCGGCACCGCCCGCATCGACGCCTCCGGCCGCGCCGGCGGCGGCGGCATCGCCATCGGGGTGAACGGGCCCACCGTCGCCGATCGCACCGGCATCGCCGCCGGCGCCGTCGTGCATTCGGATGCGACCCGGGCCGGCAAGGGCGGCCAGGTCGTGGTGCGCGCGCGGCAGGCCACCGCGATGGCCGGCACCGTCACCGCGCGCGGCGGCCCGCAGGGCGGCGATGGCGGCACCGTGGAGGTCTCGTCGGGCGGCGGGCTGCAGCTCACCGGCGCCATCGACGTCTCGGCCGTCGCCGGCACGCTCGGCCAAGTGATCATCGACCCGCAGTTCCTCACCATCGTCGCCGACGCCGACCCGCGGGTGAACGTCACCAGCGGCGACCTCGCCGACCTCATCCTGGCCAACGCCGACGCCCCTACCGACGCGTTTCTCGGCGCCGGTCAGGTCGGCGCGATCACCGGCAACCTGGTGCTGCAGGCCACCGACAGCATCACCGTCGGTGCCGCCATCACCAAGCCGCTGGGCGGCCTGGCGCTGGAGACCGGCGGCACGCTGACCATCAACGCGCCGGTGGTGCTCGGCGCCGGCGACCTCACCCTGTTCGGCCGCATCATCGCGCTGAACGAGCTGGTGCAGGTGTCCAACGCCGCCACCGTGCTGCTCGACCACGCCGGCAGCGACTTCCCCAGCAGCGTCACCGAGGCCGGCGCCGGCCGCATCACCGCGGGCACGCTGACCCAGGGGCGGCTCCTCTTCGACGACATCACCCTCGGCGGCGCCAACCTGGTGGGCCAGATCATCGACCTGCGCGCCCTCAACACCGTGCTGTTCAACAACACCCAGTCGCTGCTGGTCAGTGGCACGGTGAGCGGCAGCGGCGCGGTGTCGATTGACGTGCGCGGCGGCGACCTCTCGCTCACCGGGCTGGTCAGCTCGGCCGGCGCGGCGCAGCTGCGCGCCAGCGGCGGCATCACCCTGGCCGCCGCCGGGCAGGTCGATGCCGCCGGCATCTCGCTGGCCGCCGCGTTCGATTTCACCGCCGGCACGGTCGCCCTGGCGAATCCCGGCGGCATCACGATGAACGGCCTGCTGCTCAGCTTCTCGGACGGCGGCATCGAGACCATCCAGCTCGCCGCCGGCGCCGGCGGCATCACCCAGGGCACCGGCTACCTGCAGGGCAGCACGCTCACCGTGCGGAGCGGCGGCGACGCCAGCCTCGCCAGCGTGCAGCCGGTGTTCGACGGCAGCAACCAGCTGCTGGCGCTTGGCCCCTCCAGCGTTGCCGGCAATTTCAGCCTGGCCGCCTACAACATCGGCTCCGGCGGCACCATCGGCCTGGGTGGCGACCTCGCACTGATCGGCGACATCGCCGCCGGCGGCACGCTCGGCCTGCGCGCGATCGACAGCGGCCTCACCCAGCAATCCGGCTCGCGCCTGTTCGCCGCCCGGCTGGACGCCACCGCGGTGAACACCGGCGGCCTTACCCTGGCCGGCGACAACCAGGTGGCCAGCCTCGGCGCCCTCGCCGGCACCGCCATCACCTTCCGCAACGTGGTCGGCCTCGCGGTCGCCGGCCCGGTGCAGAGCGGCGGCGGGCTCGCCATCACGGTGGCCGGCGGCAACCTCACCGTCGACGGCCTGGTCTCCGCGGTGGACACCACGCTGCTGCTGCGGGCCTCCGGCGATGTCGCGGTCTCCGCCACCGGCACCGTCACCACCTTCGGCAGCAGCACGCTGGGCGGCATCTCCATCCTGGCGGCGGCGCCCGATTCCGGCTTCGACGCGACCCTCCCCGGCGGCGTGCAGCTTGCCGGCGGCATCGCCACCGGCTTCGGCCGGCTGTCGATCGGCGCCGGCACCGGCGGCATCGTGCAGGGCGGCGGCCAGATCCTGGCCAGCCAGCTCACGCTGCAATCCGGCGGGGCGGCGCTGCTCAACGGGGCCGGGGCCGGCAGCCCGAACGCCATCACCGGGGCGCTGCTGGATGTCAGCGCCGCCGGCGATTTCGCCCTCGACAACGACGGCACCGCCCTCGTCGTCGCCGGCCAGGTGGCGGCGGCCAACATCCTGCTGCGCACCACCGCGGCGATCGGCCTCGGCCAGTTCTGCGACACCATCGCCACCGTCTGCGTGCCGGTGCCGGCGACCCTTAACGCCGGTGCCGGCCGCGTCTCGCTGCAGGCCGGCGGCATCGTGTTCGGCAATCCCGCCAACAGCGTCACCGGCGGACTGGTGGAGATCGCCCCGGCCACCCCCGAGAACCTGCTGGCCGGCGGGGCGGCCGGCAGCACCGTGGCCGGCGCGCTCAGCGTCAACCAGGACGTGCTGACCCGCATCACCGCGCAGACCCTGCGCCTCGGCGCCACCACCGGCATCGCCCCCACGCCCGGCGGGACCACCGCCAGCACCGTGCAGGTCGTCGCCCCGCTGGCCTTCGCCGGGACGCTCGACCTGCGCAGCCTCGGCGACATCACCCAGGCCGGCGGCGCGGCGCTGACCATCGGTACGCTGACCGGCATCGCCGGCGGGGTGATCACCCTGGCCGACCCGGCGAACAGCATCGGGGCCGTCGGCGACCTCTCGGCGGCCGGCGACATCGCGCTGACCGTCGCCGGCGCGATGAGCCTGACGGGCCTGCTGTCGGCGCCCGGTCAGACGGTGGCGCTGATCGCGACCACCGGCATCGCCGAGACCGGCGCCGGCCGCATCGCCGCCGGCACCCTTGCCGCCACGACCGGCGGCGACATCCTGCTGGCCGGCGCCAACCAGGTCGGCCAGCTCGACGCCTCCAGCGCCGCCGGCAATCTCACCTTCAACGACGATCTCGCCTTCACCGTGCCGGCCGGCGCCACCGTGCAGGCGGACGGCACGCTGAGCCTGGCCACCCCCGCCGCGCTCACCCTGGCCGGCCAGCTCAACGCCGCCAGCGTGGTGCTGGCGGCGGCCGGCGGCATCGCCGAGACCGGGGCGGGGGCGATCGCCGCGCCCGTGCTGGCGGTGGCCAGCTCCGGCGGCGACATCGCGCTCGGCGGCGCCAACGCGGTCGAGCAGCTCGGCGGCTCCAGTGCCGCCGGCAACCTCGCCTTCAACGACAGCCTCGCCCTCACCGTGCCGGCCGGCGCCACCGTGCAGGCCGGCGGCGCGCTGAGCCTGAGCACGGCGGGCTCGCTCACGCTGGCCGGCCAGCTCGCCGCGGCCAGCGTGGGGCTGATCGCGGTGGTCGATGTCACCGAGGCCGGGGCCGGCGCCATCGCCACGCCGCTGCTCACGGTCGCCAGCGCCGGCGGCAACGTCCTGCTGGCCGGCGCCAACACGGTCGACCAGCTTGGGGCGTCGAATGCCGCCGGCAACTTCATCTTCAACGACGATGCCGGGCTCACGGCCGCGGCCGGCGCCACGGTGCAAGCCGGCGCGGCGCTGAGCATGGCCACCGCCGGCTCGCTCACCCTGGCCGGCCAGCTGATCGCCGCCGACGTGCTGCTCACCGCCGCCACCGGCATCGCCGAGACCGGGGCCGGCGCCATCGTCACCCCGGCGCTGACCGCCCGCACCACCGGCGGCGACATCGTGCTGTCCGGCGCGAATGAGGTGGACGCCATCAAGGACGCCGCCACCCCCGGCCAGTTCCGCTTCGCCGACGCGGCACCGCTGCTCACCATCGGCATCGAAAGCGCGATCCGCGCCGCCGGCGGCATCACCCTGGCGCTCGCCGGCGCGCTGCAGCTGGACGGCGCGCTGCTGGCCGCCGGCGCGCCGGTCGACATCGCCGCCACCGCGATGACCGAGGGGGCCACCGGGCTCATCCAGGCCGACCTGCTGACGCTGCGCGCCGCCGAGGGCGACATCGTGCTGGGCGGGCCGAACGCGGTGGACCGGCTGGGCGCCAGCTTCACCCCGGGCAACCTCACCTTCCACGATACGGCAGCGCTCACCGTGCCGGCCGGCACTGAGGTGCGCGCGCTGGGCGACGCCGCCATCACCGGCGACGCCGACATCGTGGTGGACGGCACGGTCCGCGGCAACACGCTGAGCCTGGGTGCCGCCACCCTGCTGGCGGTCAACGGCTTCTCGGCCATCGCCGATGCCGGGCCGCTGACGCTCACCGGCCAGACCGTCGCCACCACCGGGCTGATCGCCTCCGGCCGCGATATCCTGGTGGCCGCCACCTCCGCCAGCCTTGCCGGCCGGGCCACCGGCGCCGCGCTCAACATCACCGCGCCCAGCATGCTGTTCGGCGGGCTGGACGCCGCCACCATGCAGGTCAACCTGTTCCTGGGCGCCGCCGGTACCGCCGCCGGCACACTGAACAGCGCCGGCCTGCTGGTCGCCGGCGGAAGCACCGCCCGGCTGTTCGGCGTGCTGGCCGGCGTCGCCGGCGGACCGGCGGCGGCCCTGGGCCGGCGGGCCGATACCAACGGCGTGCCGCTGCCGCCGCCGCCGCCCAACCCGGCGGATTTCACCCTGAACGACTGCCCGATCGCCGTCGCGGTGTGCCACCCGCTGCAGGTCGCCCCGCTGACCGTCGCCACCGCACCCGGCCCGATGCTGGACAACATGGACCCGCGCCGCTTCAACGAGCTGTTGACCGACACCTGGCTGCTGCTGCCCACGCCGACCGATGTCTATTTGCGCGCGCAACCCATCCGCGAACCGCAGGAA
>Ga0097681_1003965_pt1 | contig 11098 bp, 8 predicted proteins | sample ThiBiot_750_plan_FD_72845 | JGI IMG/M metagenome (GOLD analysis project Ga0097681, IMG submission 72845) | Wastewater bioreactor microbial communities from Cape Town, South Africa - Thiocy_cont_750_plan - 1398105538144 (version 2) (version 2) ... | reverse complement strand
GACGAACGCCATGGTGGTGGCGACCTCCTGCTTGCCCGAGCCCTTGCGGATGAAGTCGTAGACCTTGTCGCCCGGCAGCACCAGGGGAGTGGCCTTGATTCGCCGCGACGGCACGGGGCCGCCCAGGTTGCGCCGCCGCTCCTGCATGTACCGGATCTCCGGGGCGTTCTCGCCGGGGTGGTAGTACGGCGGCAGGTAGGGGTTCTCCTCGAGCTGTGCGTCGCTGATCGGGATGCGCTGCTCGTCGCGGAACTGCTTGAGGTCGGGCAGCGTCAGCTTCTTCATCTGGTGCGTGGCGTTGCGGCCCGCGAAGTGCGTGCCCAGGCCGTAGCCCTTGATCGTCTTCGCCAGGATGACGGTGGGCTGGCCGTGGTGCTCCAGCGCCGCCGCGTACGCCGCGTAGACCTTGCGGTAGTCGTGCCCGCCGCGCTTGAGCTTCCAGATCTCGTCGTCGGTCATCGGCTCGACCAGGGCCTTCGTGCGGGGGTCGCGGCCGAAGAAGTGGTCGCGGACGTAGCCGCCGTCGTTGGCCTTGTAGGTCTGGTAGTCGCCGTCGGGCGTCTGGTTCATCAGGTTGATCAGCGCGCCGTCGCGGTCGGCGGCGAGCAGGGAATCCCACTCGCGCCCCCAGATCACCTTGATGACGTTCCAGCCGGCGCCGCGGAAGAACGACTCCAGCTCCTGGATGATCTTGCCGTTGCCGCGGACCGGGCCGTCGAGGCGCTGCAGGTTGCAGTTGACCACGAACGTGAGGTTGTCCAGGCCCTCGGTGGCCGCGATGTGGATCAGGCCGCGCGACTCGGGCTCGTCCATCTCGCCGTCGCCCAGGAACGCCCAGACGTGCTGGTCGCCCTTCGACTCGGCCTTGTGGTCGTGGAAGCCTCGCGCGTCGAGGTAGCGGTTGAACCGCGCCTGCATGATCGCGTTCATCGGGCCGAGCCCCATCGAGACCGTGGGGAACTCCCAGAAGTCCGGCATGAGGCGCGGGTGCGGGTACGACGGCAGGCCGGCGCCCGGGCCGCCGTGGCTCAGTTCCTGGCGGAAACCGTCGAGACGGTCCTCCGACAGGCGGCCCTCGAGGTAGGCACGCGCGTAGATGCCGGGGGAGGCGTGACCCTGGATGTAGACCTGGTCACCCCCGCCCGGGTGCTCCTTGCCCCGGAAGAAGTGGTTGAAGCCGACCTCGTAGAGCGTGGCCGACGACGCGTAGGACGAGATGTGGCCGCCCACGCCGATGCCCGGGCGCTGCGCGCGGTGCACCGTCATCGCCGCGTTCCAGCGGATGAGGCGACGGTAGGCCCGCTCGGCCTCCTCGTCACCGGGGAACCACGGCTCACGGTCGGTGGGGATCGTGTTGACGTAGTCGGTGCTGGTCAGCGACGGGACGCCGACATTGCGCTCGCGCGCACGCTGCAACATCCGGAGCATCAGATACCGGGCGCGCTGCTGGCCCGCGGCGTCGAGCACGGCGTCGAAGGAGTCCAGCCACTCGGCGGTCTCCTCCGGGTCGATGTCGGGCAGGTGGGCGGCGAGGCCGTCGCGGATGACGTGTACGCGCCTCGGAGGCGTCGCGTCGGTGGTCTGGCCGGTCAAGGGATCTCCCTGCGTGGCTGGAGGTGAACATCTGTCGGGGTCATCCCCTATCGTGCCCCTCGACGCGCGATCTCGTAACGAGTGGTTGCGCGTCGACGAGTCACGTGTTCGGATTCCGCATCCGGATGTAGTCGGTCGAGGCAGTACGAACATCGAGAGAGTGGGGTACACAGGCGTGGTCGCCGCGGAAGATGCCGGACGTCAGTCCGACATCGCGGGCAAGCTCGGCGTGGAGCCGGGCATGGTCGTCCAGGAAATCGGTTGGGACGAAGACGTCGACGAGACGGTACGGGATGCCGTCGAGGAACGGGCGGGTGACGACCTCCTCGACGAGGACGCCGTCGACGTCGTCGATCTCGTCCTGATGTGGTGGCGGGAGGGCGACGGTGACCTCGTCGACGCCCTGGTCGACGCCATCGGTCCGCTCGCCGACAACGGCGTGATCTGGGTACTCACCCCGAAGACCGGGAGACCCGGCCACGTGGAGCCCAGCGAGATCGCCGAGGCCGCCCCCACGGCCGGCCTCTCCCAGACCTCCAACGCCACCATCAGCGACGGCTGGGCCGGTGCGCGCCTGGTGGCGCCGAAGGCGGCGAAGTCGAGGCGGTAGCCCTTTCACCAGCGGCGCCGCAGCCGGTCCTGCAGGGAGCGGCCGTCCGGGTCGTAGAGGAGCCGATAGACGGGCACGGCCCACAGCCGTGTCCGCGTCGGCATGTGCTCCGGCCGGTGGTGGCGCAGCCGTCCCGGCGGCCGGGGCCCCCGGCGCTCGTCGTCGTACCAGGCGTCGAGGGCGTCGGCGGCCGCCACCATCGCGTGCACCGCGTCGTCGGTGTCGGTCAGGTCGGCGTCGTCACCCCCGGCGCGGTCGAGGTGCTGGCGCAGCAGTTCCAGGCGGAGCTCCCGGGCGTAGGTGCGCGCCCCGTCGCCCCGACCGGCCGGGTCGGACGGCTCCCGCTGGTCGCGTCGCTCGTCGAGCACGGCCACCGTCACCTCGCTGTCGTGGCTCCAGGAGCGCCGGTTGAGGTTGGCGCTGCCCGTCGCGGCCCAGACGTCGTCGATCACCGCCACCTTGGAGTGGACGTAGACGGGCGCGCCGGCCCGGTTCTCCAGGTCGAACACGTGCACCCGGTCGGCCGCCTCCCGGCGGCACACCTCGAGCGCCTGCAGCCGTCCGATCTGGTTGGGCGGCAGGGAGAACCGGCCGTCGACGTCGGCGTGGCGGGGCACCACCACCGCGAGGTGCAGCCGCGGGCTGCGGCGCAGGGCGTCGGCGAGCAGGCGCGCGATGTGGGGTGACCACATGTACTGGTCCTGCAGGTACACCAGCCGCCGGGCCCGACCGAGCGCCTTCGAGTAGCCCCGCGCCACGGACCTCTCGCCGTCCGGGGCGAACGGGTAGCCCGGCCGGATCGAGGGGTAGGTGCGCAGCACCTGCACCGTCTCCGTGCCGGCCGGCGCCGGGTCGGGCGGCCGGTGGGGGAGCGGGTCGGCCGTCAGGTCGGCGTGGCGCACCGCGTCCCGGAACCGGGCGATCGGCGTGCGGAGGTCGAGCGGGTGGGGGTCCTCCCAGCGCTCGCGGAACACGTCGTCGAGCATGCCCACGGCCGGTCCGCGCACGTCGAGCTGCACGTCGTGCCAGGGCGGGTTCGGGCCGTACACGGGCATCGGGAGGCCCTGCGGGTCCCCGCGGTGGTCGTGGTCGTCGCGGCGTGAGTGGCACAGGTCGATGCCGCCCACGAACGCGACGTCGCGGTCCGGGCGTCCCGGATGGCGCAGCACCACCAGCTTCTGGTGGTGCGATCCCGTGCGGCGCACCCGCTGGTCGAGCAGGACCTCGCCGCCGGCCTCGGCCACCTCGTCGCCGAGCTGCCGGTTCTCCTGCTCGCTGTAGGCGGCCTCGTCGGAGTGCGAGCGCCACATCAGCCCCTTGACGACGACCCCGCGGCGGGCGGCGTCGCCGAACAGCTCGCCCAGCGTGGGCCCGTCCGGGGTGAGCCGCTCGTCGGCGTCGCCGCGCCAGTCGGTGAAGAACAGTTGGTCACCGGGCTGCAACGCGCGGACCTCCGTGACGAGCCGCGCGAAGTAGGTGGCTCCGTCGACGAGCGGGGTGACGGTGTTGCCCGCGCGCCACGCCGGGAGCCGGCACGCGGGGTTGCCGCGTTCGGTGTCGCTCAGGAACCAGTCGTCGACGTCCATGCGGCCTCCGCCGTCGACCATAGGCGGTCACCGATGAGTCCGCGACGCTCGTCGGGTCGGCACCGGCATGGACACCCGGAACCCCGCGGACCTCTACGCACTGCCGGCCTGATCCCGACGGCAGCCCGCACGTCACAGCGGTCGGCTCGCTCCGGGTCGACGGCGGTTTCCGGGTCGCGACCGGTGCGACCACCCGCAAGGGCCGCAACCTGGCCCGAGACCCCCGGTGCACCGTCGCGGTCGCCACCCACGACGTCGACCTCGTCGTCTCCGGCACCGCCGAGGTCGTCACCGACCGCGACACCGTCGCCCGGTCGGCGTCCGCCGTGGTCACGGTCGAGCCGGCCGGCGCATCGCCCGAGATCGCCCGTTCGTGCACGCACTAGGCTGCCGGACGGCAGCACCGGACGATCGGCTAGGAGAGACATGGCGCCCGAGGTGGGAACCGAAGCACCCGACTTCACCCTCAAGGACCAGAACAACCAGGAGGTCTCGCTGTCGTCGTTCCGCGGCGACCGCAACGTCCTCGTCGTCTTCTACCCGTTCGCGTTCTCCGGCATCTGCACCGGTGAGCTCTGCGCCGTCCGGGACGACCTCTCGTCGTTCCAGAACGCCGACGTCCAGATCCTCGCGCTGTCGGTGGACCACCCGTTCGCCCTCAAGGCCTGGTCCGACGCCCAGGGCTACGACTTCCCGCTCCTGGCCGACTTCTGGCCGCACGGCGAGGTCGCCAAGGCTTACGGCGTGTTCAACGACGGTGCCGGTTTCGCCCTCCGCGGCACGTTCCTGGTCGACAAGACCGGTACGGTGACGTTCGCAGAGGTCAACGGCCCCGGCGAGGCCCGCGACCAGGACGCATGGAAGAAGGCCCTCGCGGCCGTCTGATGTCGTGTCGTGCCGGGGCACCGTTCCCGGTACGAGCGGGCGCGTAGCTCAGCGGAAGAGCACTCGGCTTACACCCGAGCGGTCGCAGGTTCGAACCCTGCCGCGCCCACCAGCCTGACCAGCGGTTTTGTCGGCGTCGCCTCACACGGCGGCAGTTCGTGGAATCAAACGTGGTGCGAGACGGTGTTACGGTCCGCACCATGGCCACGTCGAGCCGGCCGAGTCGGCGGCAACCTCGACGTCGGGCGCACGACGCGCCGGATGTACACCAAGTACCTGGAGAAGCACGTTCGCCCGTTCGTCGGTCACCTGAAGGCCGGCGCGGTTGACACGGAGGTCCTCGACTCGCTCTACCGGGAGCTGCGGGTGCCGGGCGGACGATCCCCGTCGTGCTGCTTGCGCTGCTGGCGGGCGCGTTTACCCTGCTGACCCGCGCCGTCAGGCGCCCTTCGCCGAGCGCCAGTCTCCGTTGGGGGGTGCGACGGTGTCGGGGTCGTTCACCTCGAACGGGCCCATGCTGACGATGTAGAACTGGCAGCCGTCCGCCCCGGCCGACTCGGAGCCGTAGGCGGTGCCGCCCTTTACCCACCGGACGTCGCCGGGGCGGTAGGTGCCTTCGCCCTCCACGGAGAACTCGCCCTGGGTGATGATGTAGATCGTGTCCGACGGGTGCCAGTGCGAGGGCGCCCGGTAGTTCGGCGCGAAGCGCGTGAGCATGAAGGTGTGCCCGGTCTCCGGGTCGATCAGCGGTTTCACCGCCGCGCCCGCGGGGATGAAACCGGTCTCGTCCTCGTACTCGAACCACGCCTGGTCGTCGACGTGGATCACCTGCATCTGTCCTAGCGGGTTCTCGGGCACGGGCTGTCCTCCTGGTGCGCGCCGGTGCGCCGCAGCTGCGTCCGGTCTCGGATATGATCTGGATCACTCGGCGATAAGGCATATTGTTATCAGTGATTCGGTCGAGCGGCAACAGCTCCCAACCCTCCTGCGCGGTGGGTGGGCGGGCCGGCGAGGAGGAGCAGGACGTGCGTGACAACCCGCTGATGATCGAGGTCCGGTGCAACGAGTCGACGATGCGGGGAGCGAACCCGCACCTGCCGTACACCTCCGAGGAGATCGTCCGGGAGGCCGTGCGCAGCCACGACGCCGGAGCTGCGATGATCCACTGGCACGGCCGCGACGCCGAGACGGGTGCGCCGGACAACGCGGTGGAGCTCTACCGCGAGGTGCAGGAGGGAATCCGGGCGGCCACCGACCTGATCACCAAGCCCACGCTGGGCTACATCAGCCAGAGCGGTGTCGAGGACCGGGTCAAGCACGTGCGCGCACTGGCCGACGACCCGCGGTTGCGGTTCGACGCCGTCCCGGTCGACTTCGGCTCGATGAACATCGACACGTGGCTACCGGCGGAGAAGCGGTTCGTGCCCGGCGACGGCGTCTACGTCAACACGCGCCAGGACATCGCCTCGGTGCTCGGGGTGTTTGGCGACCTCTCCTCGTTCGTCACGACCGTCTGCTGGGACGTCGGCCAGATCCGCACCGCGCTCTGCTACCGGGAGATGGGCCTCGCGCCGACCACCACGCTGTGGGAGTTCGTCTTCACCGGCGACAGCAGGCCCTCGAGTGCGGGCACGAACGTGCACGCACTGAACGCCATGATCGCCGAGATCCCGGCGGGCGAACCGTGGCAGCTCATGTGCTACGGCGGCGACGTGCTGCAGCTCGCGGCGCTGGCGATCGTGCTCGGCGGGCACGTCGCCATCGGGCTGGGCGACCATGACTACGCCCGCTTCGGCACCCCGCACAACGGCGAGCTCGTGGAGCGGGTCGTGCAGCTCGCGGACACGCTGGGGTGCCCGGTGGCCGGCCCGGCGTGGGCGCGTCAGCTGCTGGGCATGCCCGCGCTGCCCGGCGCCTGAGGCCCTACCGGGCGCCGGCCGCCGGCCGGGGCCGTTCCCGCAGCAGCACCGGGTAGCTGTCGTGGCGCCGCTGGGCGCTGGCCGCGAGGACCGGGGCCCGGGAGGGGTCCGGTCGCATGCCGAGCGCGTCGAGCGCGCGCAGGATCTGAACGTGGACGCCGGGTGCGGCGGTGCTGCCGGTGACCACCGCGCGCCCGAGGCACAGGTGCGGGCCGCTGCCGAAGGTCAGACCCCACGGGCGGATCCGGTCGGGCAGCGGGCGGCCCGGCCGGAACGCTTCGGCGTCGGCGCCGAACACGGCGGGGTCGCGGTTCGCGGCCGCGAGGTCGACGGCCACGTGCTCGCCCTCGCGGATCACCCGGCCGTCGCGCAGCGTCACGTCGGTCACCGCGCGGCGCAACAGCGCGACCGTCGGCGGGTACAGCCGCAGCGCCTCGAACACGGCGGCGTGCAGCTGCTCGTCCGTCGCCTCCGCGGTCGCCACGGCCGCGGCGTGCAGCTCGTGCACGGTGTGCACCAGTAGCGCGGCGTTGTTGAGCGTCGACGCGGCCAGGAACAGCACGACTTCGCGCACGGCCGCGTCGTCGTCCCACTCCTCGCGGTGCGCGGCGAGGAGGGAGAGCAGGTCGGTCGGCGACGCGCCACGCTCCACGAGCTCGGCCCGGCGCCGCGCGGCCGGGGTGTGGAACCGGGCGACGAGTGCGTCGCGGGCTGCCTCGCCCTCCGCGAGCACGGTGGCGTGGTCGCGCGTGGACCACTCGACGGTCACCGCCTCCAGGATCGGGCCCAGGTACCCGAGCAGCTCCGCGGTCGCGGCCGGGTCGTTGACGTCGTCGAAGCCGATGAGGGTAGCCGCGAACTGGAGGAACACCGCCCTGCCCAACGGCACGAGGTCCGCGGCCCACTGGTCAACCGCCGGCTGGACGGCCGCGGAGGTGCACCGGTGCAGCGTCCGGCCGACCACGGCGTGGTAGTCGGTGAGCGCATCGCGCGCGACGAGGGGGGAGAGCAGCCGCCTGCGCTGCAGGTGCGGCGGGCCGTCGAGGACGAGGACGGTGCCGCCGATTAACGGGGCGCTCTCGTGCTTGGACTCCTGCGCGAAGCGGCGCGAGCAGAGGATCTCGTCGGCCTCGGCGTAGTCCTTCACCCGGGCGAGTTCAGGCTCTGGACGGGTCATCGGGCTCCGTTCACCGGTATAACGTGAATATCATAGTAATGGACTCAGGTGATCTGATGCCTGGTCCGCGGCGCCGTGCCCGACCCAGGGGGTCGGCAAAGTCAGATGATGTTGAGTAGTTGGAGTGGTCGGAGGGCGTCGCGGGCGTGATGTCGTAGCGCGGCGGCGATGTTGGTGGGCACCGGCGAGGCGGTGCAGGCTGATCGCGAGGTTGCGCAGGGTGGCCATGACCTGCGGGGCGGCTCCGGTTCGGGTCTCGGTGCGCCAGCGGCTCTTCTTCCCGGTCCGGGCGCTGATCGGGCGGCTCTTGCGGATGATCTGGACGGCCTGGGCGGCGTGCGGGAACTCGATCCCCGCAGCGATGGTGACGATCTTGCACGTGCGGATCTCGCGGCGGCCGTGCGCGGTCGCGACGGCGCGATGGGAGATCTCGACCTGACGCCATGGGCGAGCGGCGAGCTGGCGGCGCAGCCGGGGCTGGTTGCCCTTGACCGACAGCACCCAGTGCGCGCCCCGGGCGTGCAGGTCGGCGACGTGCTCGCGCTGGGTGTGCAACGCGTCCGCGGTGATCACCGTTTCGGCGAGGTCGATGCTGGTCAGGGTGTCGAGCAGCGGGGTGAAAGCGGTGATCTCGCTGGTCTTGCCCGCCACGTCGAGCTGGCCGAGCACGACGCGGGTGTGCTGGTCGATCACCGCAAGCAGGTGCCGGCCCACCACCACGTTCCCGTCGCGGTCGATGTGGCGGGAGCCGCGCAGGGTCTTGCCGTCCACCGCCAGAACCCGGCGCCGCCCGGCAGGCGCGACGGCTGCGCACAACTGTTGGACGAGCCCGCCGATCACCGCGTCGAACGCGTCGGCGTCCATCGCCCCCACCGCGCGGCGGATCGTGGACTCGCTCGGGCACCGCCCGCCGGTACCGAGCGTGTCGGCCGGCGTCGCGGGCAGGTCAGCGACCCATTCGGCGACCGCGACGAACGAGCGGGCGCCGGTAGAGACCGTGCATACCGCCACGGTCAGCAGCACGACCAGGCGATGGCGGATCCCGCGGGCGTTACGCGGATCGACCATCCTGGCCAGGACGACGTTCAGGCCGGGGCGAGCAGCACCGGATCGGGTAGCTCCACCCCCGCCAACTGGTCGGCGATCGCAGCGATGGACAAGGATGCAGAGGCGGGCACGGTTCTCCGGTGATCGAGGCAGGCGTGAGAACCGCCATGATCACCACCAGGGCCGTGCCTGCGCCCCTACTTCGGCCGCGTGTCGCCGCAGCTCAGCGCCCACTCACCGCGACTTTGCCGACCCCGTGCCATCCCTGCGGGTACCGCTCCCGCCGAGAGGGTGTCCGTCGTGAGGGCTCCCTTGGCGTACGTCGGTCCCGCTGGCGTGGCATGTCCGCTATACGCGAGGCGCGCGGCCGTTAGGGCTGCTGAGAAGGGGAGGGGCCCTTCGGTATGCCCCGACGCATGCGGTAGCTCTCGCGTCACAATCCGTGATCGTTACCCGGTCGCGGCTAGGGCTGCAGCTCGGCCCGGGCGTCGACCCTCGAGGCGGCTGCACGAACGTACTGGTCGAACGCCCTCTCGGTGGGTAGTCCTGCAGTCAACCCGGGGCGGCCGAGGACGGACCCGCTGGAGTGGGCGAGGTGCGGACGTGGAATCAAACGTGGTGCGAACTGGCGGAGACGGGTGTGGTCCATGGTCCCTGCGCTCGACGCACCGGATGTACACCGACTACCGGCGCAAGCATGTGCGGCCGTTCATCGGCCATCTGCGGGCGGGCGCGGTGGACAACGACGTACTGGACTCGCTCTACCGCGAGCTTCGGCGGTGCCGTACGCATTGCACCGATCGGAAGAGCACGGACCACCGCACTCCGCTGGAGCACGAGTGCGACGAGCGCTGCCGGCCACACCAGTGCCTGCCGTTGTCGTCGACGATGGTCCGGCACGTGCACTTCGTGCTGCGCTGCGCATTCGAGCGCGGGGTGCGGTGGCGATGGCTCGGCGTGAACCCCGTGCAGTTCGCTTCTCCACCGGCGGCGAAGCGTCCGGACCCGCGGCCACCGTCGGCGGAGGAGGCGGCTCGGATCGTCGACGCGGCGTGGGAATCGCCGGACTGGGGCACGCTCGTCTGGCTGACGATGACCACTGGCGCGCGACGGGGTGAGCTCTGCGGGCTGCGTTGGTCCCACGTCGATCTGCCGTCCGGCGTGCTGACCTACCGACGAGCCGTCGCCCAGGACGGGCGGCATCGGGAGGAGAAGGACACCAAGACCCACCAGCAGCGGCGGGTGACGCTCGATCCGGAGACGGTCGCAGTCCTGACCGAGCACTGGGCACGCTGCCTGGAGCGTGCAGCGTCAGCCGGGATGACGCTGACGCGCGACGCGTTCGTGTTCTCGAGATTGCCAGGGGGACGCACGCATCTGGTGCCGTCGTCGGTGACGCAATGGTACGGCCGACTGGTCCGGCGACTAGACATCGACACGCACCTGCACAACCTGCGGCGCTACTCGGCGACCGAGCTCATCGCCGCAGGCGCTCGCCCTCGATCAACTCCTCGAAAGCGCGCTCATCGTGACGGGACACCGGAGGCCGGGCTATCCGCCGCGGCCCCGACGCCGGCCGCCCCACCGCACGCGTCATCCACCGGCACGTCACGATCACGCCCCCCGCGTACCAGTCCGTGACGCCCCGCTCGGCCTGCTCCGCGTCGCGACGCTCCGCCTCCGCCCACACCGCCACGAACTCGTGCAGCGGCACGCGACGGTTGCGCAGCGGGATGCGCTCGACGTCCTCCTTCGTCACCTCCATGCACCCAGAGTCGCACGACCTACCGACGATTTCGACGTCCGAGCAGGTCCAGGGAGCGAGCCGGGCATATGGCGCGCACCGGCGTGCACAACCACACGGGCAGCGAGTCGCCCGCGGCGACTGACTGTGAATGGGGTCCTGGGACAGCCCCTCGGGTCGGGGTGCTCCCGGCGGGCGGGTGTGGAGAACGTGCAGACCGTCGCCGCTGGTGAGGACGCCACCCGGGTCGCCTCGGTTTGACGCGGGCGTCGACGCTCCTCGCCACCCCGACGGGGGAGGAGAAGGTGGCGACATCGGAGCTGATGACGGCATGATCTGAACCGCAGAGCATCACCCGGACCGAGTTACACCACTCGGCTGGACGTGGCCGAGTCGAGGACCGGATTCGCTGGACCATGTGCTGACGGACACGGGAAGATCCGGGTGGGCGGACAGCTGGCTCCGGGTAGGCGGACATGATTTCTCCGGGTCCGCGGTCATGAGTTTTCCGGGACACGCCTGAACAGCATGCGAGGC
>Ga0097681_1003964_pt1 | contig 11104 bp, 7 predicted proteins | sample ThiBiot_750_plan_FD_72845 | JGI IMG/M metagenome (GOLD analysis project Ga0097681, IMG submission 72845) | Wastewater bioreactor microbial communities from Cape Town, South Africa - Thiocy_cont_750_plan - 1398105538144 (version 2) (version 2) ... | reverse complement strand
TTCATTCATTCATTCTTCATACGATGATGATTATCATCTATTGGTTTTTGTTTCTATTTACATGGGCTCATATCGATAGTGCGAAAGTTTGTCCATCTTATGGCAATGCTGGTAATGATGATCAAGAGAATTGCTTTGATCAATGTCAACCGGATCATGATCAATGTGAAATGAACACGAAATGTTGTTTTTTTCGAACGAAACCATGCGGCTATCGATGTATTATACCGAAAGATAATCGAGAAAAATCTGGTCTATGTCCATCGGCTGATTCGTATCAAATCGATATTCTCTGGAGTATGTGCGATGTACGTTTATGTGATGTCGATGATGATTGTCCGGATAATGAAAAATGCTGTACAAATACATGTCAAACAAAAATGTGCTTAAGACCAACTAAGCAAACAAGAAAAAAACGTTCGTTTGATTCTTTAGTAATATAATGTACTTGGTTTTTTATCGATATTTTTTTTAAATAGATAAGAAAAAACAAAATCTTTCTCATTTGAAATTATTGTAACTTAAACTTAATACATATAGTTATACATGCAAGGTGATATTGAACATTTTTTAGAATTCTGTTTACACTCATTGTTATTTTCTTTATTAATAAAAACAAACAATATTAACAAAGTAGAATCGATCACAATGTGCGTGGATAGGATTTAAATTACATTCAATTCATCATGTTTCAAACATTTTGTGATAGATTTAACTTCAATTTCTCGTCGAACAATCGATTTAAATATAATTAAACAGAAATTATAAAAAAAATAATAAAGGTTAACTGCACATCCTGAAAATAATCCTCTGGATAGTAAACCCGGTTTCGAATTAGATTGAGGCAAGTTGAAGGCTATCGACTCATATATTATATGCAATCATAAACAAGGTTTTTATTTGTACAAATACCTGTATTTTATCCGACTATGTGCATAGTTTAGGTGATATTTTGCATTGTTTATAGACTTTTTTCGTTGGGTTTATTTTCACAAAAAGATACATAAATTCTGAGTTTTTAAGAAGAACAAAGATTTTATTCGATAAATAATAAAAAGACTGTTTAAAAAAGTTAAATTTTCAAGCTCAATCGACCAAATGCAAAAAGAACTAGTACAGTTTATATTATTAAATTACACTCTATGAAAAATAAAAGTATTAAAACTGAAAAATGGTTAGTAAAAGAAAAGAAATTGTTTTTTTTTCGAAATGTCCTTGAATGGCGGTCTTGTTCCATTGCTGTTGCCTACAAAAAAGAAAATACAGTGTGATCAGATACTCGATGGATCATATAGTAAAGATATCATGAACTATTGAGATCTATGATGACATTAATTTTGAACAAAACGTAGGTTATTAATAATAATTATGTAAAAAAAATCGCAAAGTGAACTTACGGCTCAATCGGGCCATTCAAATTGACTGTCAATCGATAAATAAAGAATTGCCGTAATACTTAAGAACAAAAACTATATTATTATTAAATATCGATTATCAATGTCTGTTCAAATATTTGCGTGATTATTTAACAAGAGTTTCGATGCAGTAGTACAAATAGATATGATATAGAATAAGGACTATTCAAGCCAATCATCAATTCAAATATTGCAAGTTTTCCTGGAAACCTTTCTCAGTTACTTTTATTGATAAAGATTACGTGAACAATGAATGACTCTACCAGGAACATGTTCAACTTCTTTGAATTTTGGGGAAACAAGATTTTTTTAGCATAGTTTAGTATAATATCATGTGACAAGGAAATGATTTGAATGGGCACCATTGTCAAGTTCCGAAATGATCTGCATTCAAGAAGAATTGATTTGAGAAGAAATATACTAAATAGTTTGATGAGAATTGTATGAATATGAGGAGTTGGTGATGGCTCGAATTTCTGTACTATATTTTTGCTCATGTGAAAATAAGTATTTATTTTTCAAGCTAATCGAACTTCGTATAAGAAATGAAGTATTGTTACACAAAGTTTCTTTTCAAATTCGACCTATCTTATAAATATGAAAATAGTATTCTGGATACGAATGAAAATGGCATGATTAAAGAATAGTCATATTATTGTTAAGATGGAAATATTCAGATACTGTAATCCACAAGAGAACAAGTCTTATCCTATATTGAAACTAAAGGCATCTTAATAAAAGAAAAGGTTAGAGCTCCACTTTACAGTCAAAAGATTTGGTTGTCGAAAAGTAATGCTTTGTTCTAGAAAAGATGATTGTGTATTATATTGAAAATGAATAATACTATTCAATCATCAGTTCAAATATTTCAATCTTAGTGTTAACAACAGTATCTTTGGGTAAAGTATTTTGAGATCTTCTTATATATGATGTACACTAACTATATATCCATCCACATATACTATTGACTACTATGAAAGTAGTTACACTTTATAATGTTGTTATGATTAATATCAAAAGTAATTAAAACAAAAAATAATTATGTTCATTAATATTGTCGATTGAAATAGAAATGATAATGATTATAACGAATAAGAAATATAAAGTAGAAAATAAATAAAAACAAGTAAATCTACATTCAAATATGTTACTTCCAAGAATAATAGACAATAACAGTTTTCACATGAATAAATAGCCAATAAATAATAGACAATTAAAACCAAAATTATCTCCAACTATGTTAAGAGCTAGTCTTTTCAAATATTTGCGGTATTAATATTGAGATGTTCGCTGAGAAAATGAAAAATCAGAACCGACAGAATGCTTGTCAAATATTATGATCATTATTAGCTAATATCTTATAAGCAAACAAATAAATCAGAACTATATCTAACTTGAATAGTGTTAACGACAGAGCTATTCAAATATTTAGATCGTTTCAAAAGACTCGTTATTTAATTTACACGCAGTTTAGAAGATAGTAAAAACGAATGGTACAAAAAAATATTGTGTTCAATTATTTGTTTCAATCACTGGTCATTCATAAATATTAAAATATAACGGAAGTTACCATCATAACTGACCATGTAATATCAAGTTCAATTTCAAAATTATTTTCAACAATACAAACAAAGGATCTAAAAATTAATTGTTAGAATGCGTGATATCAAATATGAATATTTCAAATTCGGCAGTAGTTCAACTATGTCATTAATCGACAATGAGTTTCATACAATTGATCACTTGAGTAAAGATAGCGAAACTAATAAAACTCTTCAAGAAAGATTTATTTAAATATAATGATATCTATGATAGAAATAGTCTGATTTCAAATCTTGCCAACAGATCACGTGTTAGATGAATAATTACAACCCATTGAATATTCAATAGTTCGGCTGAGTCAAAACAATAGAATTATCCTTTATAGGTAAGATCTCGTGAAGTATTATACCTGAATAATATTAGAAATTAAATATACAATTATATTTCAAACATAGAACACTATTGTTGTAATGGAAAAGAGAACAAAGATGAAAAGATAAATAAATAACTTGAACCAATACATATTTCATTTATTTGTCTTCCTTTTACGCACATATTTCTAACCGTAGGAAGTTTTTGTATGATGATGAATACGAATAATTCAAACAACATTCTTATTTGCTTATGTATACTTCAATAAATCAACGTACTACCATATACAATTTATATGCACGTAAGATAATAAGCGCATACTTTAACAAAAAACTGTATCATTTATGTCATTCCACTCGAAGTTAGAATATTACATGAAATAATACAACCAAGAAACAAATAAGAAGTGAACATCTCAGCAATGACTCTATTCATATACATTGTATCCATTTTCATTCGAATCTCGACCCATAATAAAGATCAGACTAAAAGAAAGATGTATAGTCTGTATTGCAAACATGCTAATCAATTGTTATATTGAATATAATTTAATATATATAAAATATAACTATGAAAAATCATGATATCATAGTAGAATATAATATCAAAATTATTGTTCATTATAAATAGTATGACAAGAATTGTATATGATTAAATAGTTACTATCTTGAGAGTGACATATAATTGGAATAGTTTCTAGCAGAAAAATATTCGATTATTGTTGGCAATGCATATACGAGATTTATATTGATCTAGATTATTATAAACTCACGTGAAAGTCGCACCCATCTGAGTATCTGACTAATCATATTTTATATATCTAATATAGATTATATTGAAATATTGCTTCAACATATAAATCATATGATAACTGCATATTTGTTATTATCAATTCATACACATATTCTTTCACTTTAGAACACTTATTTTTCTTGTTACTACATTATATGGATCTATGTTGCAAATGAATAATATTTAAGATGATGATGTACAAATACTTCAAAATCGTTGCATTATTGAATCATTGTTTCGTTTATATATTTTAATATTTGTTAAATCGAACATATTCAACCAGATATTATTCATTTTCCTTTAATACTCATGACCATATATTTATTACCAAAGATATACTATGCAACTAAAGTATAAATGGACTTGTTTTGCTAATTATTGTTCAACTATGTTGTCCCATCTCCGAACACGTCTTTAAGCATTCATCGTGACAATAGTTTAGTATGGAAAATGAAATTCAAATGTATCATTATTCATTTGCTGGATGTATTACGGATACATATCCTTTGTACCATTGTGCATTAAAGTACTCGAGCAATACTGTATAAGCCTATCATGTCGATGTTCTAATTCTATACTTTCTATGAGATACAATTTATAAATATGTCTTATAATCATAACCATCTAAGACATGACTCGTCATAAGCATAACTTTATTCATTTATATACAGATGCATCCCAAATGTCTTATCGAAATAATCAAAATACAACTATTATGAAAAAATAGAATGCACTTGAGGACAAAGATTTTATTCAGTTATTATTTTCACTTGCAGCCATTTGCGTCTACATATAGAATACAAAACACATGAATAAAAAAAGAAAGATTTCAACTATATGTTTAATCGATTATCGCACAGATATAAGCTAATTTTATTTCATTCTCATATCTCCGTCTGTAACATATAATAAATAAACGATTCGTAGACATAGTCAGTCATCTATTTTGGTTATCTACATTTTGTTTCCGTTATTTTCATATTTCTACTTGTTACAAATAAAAAATGAATGATTAATCACAAAAATCAGTCACTCATTCTCCTCAACCACACTTTATTTCTTTCATTTTCCAGTTTTACTTGTTATAAATAGCAAGTAAATAATTGTCTAAAATAGTTAGTCACTTGTTTCTGTTATTTAGATTTTATTTCTTTCATTGTTACATGTCTGACTTCTACAAACAACAAATGAATGATTGTTGGCAAAATTCAATCACTTATTTCAATCATTCAAATGTTGTTGTTATCATTTTACAATAACTATCTACTAGAAATAGCACATGAATGATTATTTCGACAGTTCAATCATTTATTTCTGTTACTTCAACTTTATTTCGTTCATTTTTACATTTCTGTCTATTATAAACGGAAAATGAATGATTATATCGATGATTCGATCAGTTATTTTTGTCGATTAGATTTTATCACTTTAATTTTCATTTTTTTCTTTATTACATATAATAAATGAACGGTTATTTCGACATCTCATTCATTTACTTCGGTTGTTTTCACTTTACTTTTTTTCATTTTCACTCTTATCTCTGTATCAAGTAGTTTATGAATAATCGTTTCGATGATTCAATCACCAACCTTCGCTTCTGAGATTTGAATATTTTCATTTTACACATATTTATCTGTTACTAATAGCAAACGAATAATTTTTACCAAAGTTTATTCACGTATGTCTGTGAATGAAAATTGATCTCTTCCATTTCCACGTTTGTCTCCATTTCAAATAAAAAATGAATGATTAATATCAAACATCGGTCACTCATTTCTGTCACTGAAATTTCATCTTTTCAATTTTCGCTTTTCTTTCTATTACATATAACAGATGAACGATTATTCCTCAAATATCAGTCACTAACTTTTGTCAATTAGACTTCATTGCTCTTATTTTCACTTTTCTCTTGGTTACAGGTAACAAATGGATGATTGTGTATAAAGCTAAATCATTTATTTCTATCACAGGCACTTTACTACTTTCATTTCTTACGTTTCTGTGTATTACTAATAACAAATGCATGATTGCGGTAAGAAATCTATTCCACTATCTGATATACTATTACACTTGTGATTAAATCTTTACTCATAATGTCGAAAGAACATGGTTTAAGCACAACTTTAACAAAACTTACATTCACATATATATTCATATTTAATTAAATATTTCACCGTTTTTCGATGTTACTCTATCAGAAATAATAAATAAACTATTCCTACCATAAATTTAATATGCTATCATGACTATTCTAACTAAATCTCTTTCATTTCTACATTTCCCTCGATTATAGATAGTAAATGAATAGTTGATAACAATATCCAGCCAATTATTTATATTATATCTACTTATCTCTCCGATTTTAACATTTTAGTATTTCTCAAATAATAAGCGAATCTTTGTTTGGTAAACTTAATCATATATTTCACTATTTACAGTATATATAGCTTCCATTTTCATGCTTTTCTCTGTTTTAGGCAATAAATGAATGAGTGAGCTCGAAACTCAGCTACTTACTTTTCTCATTTAGTATTTATCTCTTTCATTTTTATAATTATTCTCCATAGAAATAATAAGCGAATGATTTCAACCAAAATTTAGCCAATTATTTCTCACATTTAGACTACGTCTTCCATTTGAACACTTATGTATGTTGCACCTAGCAAATGAATATTTATTTACAAGATTTAGTCACTTATTCTCGTAACGTTAGATTTAATTTACATTTCCACATTTTTCTTTGTTTTATATAACAACTGAACAGCTATTAAGAATATTCAGTCACCTATTTCTGTCATATTCATCTATCTCTTCTGCTTTCATATTTATCATTGTTATAAACAACGAACGAATAACTAATAGCAAAGGTAAGTCACTTATTTCTCCTATTTCGACTATATCGTTTATAGTTTCATATATGTTGATTATAAATAAAAAGTGAATTATTACTCCCAACGCATCAAACATTTACTTATGTCACTCCGATTTAATTCTTTCAAGTTTTACATTCTGTTGTTTTTAAATAATAAGTGAATGATTCTATTTAAAATTTAGTCATCTATTTCTATTACTGAGAATTATCTCTCTCACTTTCATAGATCCATTTATTACATATAACAAATGAATAATTGTGCGAAAAGTTCGATCACTTATTTCTATCACTGAGACTTCATCTCTTTCATTTTCACAGACCTATCTTTCAGAAATAATAAGTGAATGATTCTATTGCAAATTTAGTCATCTATTTCTGCATTAGGTTTTTACCTGCGTTACTTTCACACATTTATCTGTTATGTGTAATAAATGAATAGTTGTTTTGAAAATTCAGTCGCTTATTTCTGTCATTAGGTTTTTACCTGCTTTACTTTCACACATTTATCTGTTATGTGTAATAAATGAATAATTGTTTTCAAAATTCAGTCGCTTATTTCTGTCATTAGGTTTTTACCTGCTTTACTTTCACACGTCTATCTGTTACAAATATAAATGAATAATTGTTGTCAAAATTCAGTCGCTTATTTCTGTATTAGGTTTTTACCTGCGTTACTTTCACACGTCTATCTGTTACAAATATAAATGAATAATTGTTTTCAAAGTTCAGTTACTTGTTTGTATCACTGAAACTTTATCTTTTCACTTTCGTATAGCTATCTGGTATAAATAGCAAATGAATGATTGTTACCAAATTTGAATCACTTAATTCGGTGATTGGTTTTTATTTCCTTCAATTTCACATTTCTTCCTATTACAGATGATAAACTGAATAATTGTTAGTAGAATTCAATCATTTATTTGTTACGGAGACTTTAAGTGCTTTACTTTTTCACATTGGTCTGTTACAGATAACAAATGAATATTTTATACCAACAGAACTGTGTCCGTGTATTACTAACGATTTTCATTTAAAGTATAAAATTAGAGAGTACTCTTAGAGGATATTGGATTTGAATAGTTTGCCAAATGGTTTAATCTGTTACTATATGAATTCTTCGTAAAATGTTGGATGGAAGTGTTCACAATAGCTCATAGTATTTATGAATAATTCAGAGCATAGTTATAGTAAATTATTTAGTGTCCTAAAGCGATGTGGATTGGTATGGTGGTTTAGTGAAAAGTCACGGTATATATGGATAGAATTGACAAACCACTGATTTGATAACCTTATGAATAGTTACAAGAATCACATCAAACAGTTTAATACATAGGTTTTTCATGAAAATGAATAAAATACATCTTCCGCGACGGTTAACCCTACCATGGCGCCCAGTAAAACTAGGATGCCAATAGTGATAAATATTGGTTGTACGTTAGCCATTTATTTGATCAGGATAAGCCGACTGGTAATATTCTTATGAAATTAGAGACCGAATGGTTCGATTTTCAATGCAAATATCTCCGTATTTATACTTACCATCAGGCATGCAACCTACGCATACTGTTATTTTGTTTTTCTTTGATTGACGTCAATGATAAAAATAAAATTAAGTCGTGACCTGACATAGACGATGTGATTTCGTGTCTGGATAGAATATTCTCGAAACTACGTCAAAATATTTTGAATCACAAGACAAAATTCAATGAAGTAAATCAAATTAAGAACGAAGAAATTTACCTGGACAGGTAATATTTGAACAAAAAAATGTAAAGCTTGTGCATAATGAACATATTCAGAAATTATATGATACTAATTATCGTAAAAAAACCTTGAATGAACAACCTTTACCGCAAGAAGAAAGTGCATATCTGTTTTTTTTTCGCACAATGGCTTGTTCGTCTTATTGTAGAAAAATATTCTTAATACGAATTTTACTAATTTCAACTAAAATTTTCAGATCTTTCGCAAATATTCAAGAACATATAATTATATGAATGTTAGCGTTGTTTCGAAAAAAATGATAACTTATTTCATGTTAAAATATCGATTTTACGAAAACTCACAGGTACGTTTGCAATGACCTTACATATTAGAAATATATTTTACGACGATACATAAGCAATAGCCTTGATTATTTACTATACCTTTTTCGAAAACTGTCAAAATGAAATCACGTCACGTCAATCAAATACACAACAGCAACTGTCTATTAGAATATGATATGATTTAAAAGTAATTACTCATTGGGTTTTTCTCTAATGAGAGAGGGTGCGAGAAAGAAAAAAAAGGGAGAAAAGCCTAGCGTTTGTCCTCAGAGTTTAGTGTTTATCGTTTCACGGTGTTGTTTTTTCATCTTTTTTGACGGTTTTACCTAATTTTGGATCTATACGTAGTTAATTCCAGATTCTTGTATGTTATTTAGAGAATAACCCTCCCCCCCGGATTCGAAGCCCCTTGGATTTTCAAAAAAAATTTCTATTTTTTTTGGTTTTCCTGAGTTTTTGGGTCTAAATTACCAAAAATTTTCGGTTTTCGAGTAAAAAATAAGCTGAATTCTGTCGGAATGTATTAGAAGTCCACGGGAGCTTTTATTATGGGGGCAGGATTATTGACTATTACAAAAAAACACAATATTGCTGTTGTTTTTTTTCGTTTTCACAATGTATACAACATTCGAATTTAAGGACAAATGCTTTCGTATTTGTAAATAAATATCGTCACTTTCTACCTTTGGCTAAATATCTTCTTTGTACAGAAAGGAAAAAAAAACATTTTGTAGAGGTCTGTTTACATTTATTGTAATTTTCGTTATTAATAGAAAGAAAAAGAATATTAACAAAGCAAATTTTTTAAAAAAAGAAGGGACAAAAATATATTAAGCCATGTTTTCGATTTCACCTAAATGTAAAAGAAAATGTTTTTATATTGAAACAAAACGATGTCAAAGAAGCAAACATACGAGCAAGAGTCTTAAATCCAAGTGTACGCATAGTTTTCGCAAGGATCGGTATATCAGCTCGCGGTTGATTTAAAGCCCAGTGTTCTAGACTTCGGTAACAACGTTCATGTTTCGATGCATATCGTTGTTCGATCGAGAGAATTTCTTCGTTCGTTAACATTAATTCTCTTGCTAATTGTTTCCAAATACGAATACATTCTTCACGTTGACAAATACGATTGAATGATGCTTGGAACATTTTCATTTGATCTTTGAAAGAGAAACGAAAATAAAATTCTAATTGAAAAAAAAACAAGAAACTGTTCTACCGTCTTTTGATAATGTTCGTTGTTCAATACGTTTGTCTTCTTTAATAGATTGTAGATCTTGTGCTAAATCCCATCGATTAATACTGACCAATGCTTGCATCAATATTAAGACTTTATCCGATGATCGTGCAACTCGTTTGAACCAAGCAAGTAACATGTAGTACGGTGCATCTTCATGAAAATCATGTTCGATAGCTTCGATACGTATACGTGTTACTCCTAATCGACGAGCTAATTTTCTCCATTCATCATTGTTTAAACTCGCTGACATATCGCGAAATAATGTTGGCGTAAGAACACCTTCACCTATGAATGTTGGCAAAGATTTTTGAATTGCTTTAGGCATTTCAATTGGCGGCTTAGGAAGAACAACAAGTAATTCAGCAAGACAAATATCTGATTCGACATTTTCAATTTGTGGTTTTTTCTTGTCGATATCTTTTGCATTGGTCGTTTTAGTGACTTTTTGTTTGGAAAAGATTTGTATAAAACCATAGAAATAACTTGATAAATGTTGAGAATATTTATCGATTTCTTTGATATTCGTTTCGAAATAAAACGGAAAATATGTATTGAATGCAAATGGAATCGATTTCTGTTGGTTATCAATTGGCAGAACATTGCCACGAAAACGCAATTCTAATAATTGTCCTTCTTGAAGAACGATTTCTTTCGTTTGTTCATTTAGATTTGTATAGTTTTCTTGTTGAATTTCTTGTTCGACAAGATCAGTTCGTTGATTCGAACAGCAAACAAGACAGATTTCATTTGGATTCGATTGACGATGACGAAGAAGAAACAAAGCTGTTCGTTGTGTTAGTATTTGTTCGAGTAGACCGAT
>Ga0097681_1003949_pt1 | contig 11167 bp, 17 predicted proteins | sample ThiBiot_750_plan_FD_72845 | JGI IMG/M metagenome (GOLD analysis project Ga0097681, IMG submission 72845) | Wastewater bioreactor microbial communities from Cape Town, South Africa - Thiocy_cont_750_plan - 1398105538144 (version 2) (version 2) ... | reverse complement strand
CACACACACACACACGCGCATGCATTTCGCGAGCAATGCTAATGTGTACGTGGGTGCGTGCGGATTGTCGTTGTCGGGCGGTTTCAGATGTGTACTGCTTCGGATACTTGCTCCGTCTCCTCGTGACACCAGCGTCGCAGCTCCAAACCCTCGATCCCTACTGCGTCTTTAGGTACAACAAGTGGAAGGAGCCAGCCAGTATGCCGACCGACCTCGTCAAGCTCGTCAACGATTGCTGCTCGCTCTCGCCCGAGACTCGACCGCTGTTTTGGCGCATCGTCGAGACGCTCGAGGCCATTCAGCAACAACTCGCCAGCTCGGGCGGTGCGCCTACGCCATCGCCCGCAGCTTCATTCTCGCCAACTCCGGGCCTGTCTGGAGCCAGCACCAGCACCAGCACCAGCACCAGCAGTAGCAGTAGCAGTAGAAGCGATGCTTCGGCGCTCACTTCGCCGTCGAGGTCGCGCGAAGTTGCCTTCTCGGCGAACGACAAGGTCACACTCTGGATCGACTCGAACGTCAGCGGGGCCAACGCGGCGCTGGTCAAGCGCGTCGAGACCGAGAATCCGCACATGCACATCATGCAGTTCGCCACGCTGCCGAACGCCCGCACGTGGATCGATGAGCACAAGGAGCTCGTGGCGCAGCTGATAGCGCGCGGTGGCTTGCGCATCGTCACCAACAGCTCGCGTCCCGGTGACGGCGACGACAAGGCCGGCAAGCAGACGTGCGAGTGGATACGCCGCAAGTTCAAGTCCTCGGTGCCGGTGCTCATGTTCTGCGGCTCGCGCGACAAGGCCGAGCGGTTCAAGGACCTCCACGTGCCTAGGTCCAAGGTCTGGGTCTCGAGCGACGCCGATGTCGCCGCCGCCTTCATGGCCGCCAAGAAGCCGTATGATGCGCTGGTGGGTGCTGCTGCTCCCAAGTAGTGACCACATCGCTCTCGCTCTCTCTCTCTCTCTCAGTTCGCAAGGTAGATATCTCTCGCTGCTCTCTCTCGTTCTCTCTCCGTCAAGCATCATCATGCACTATGCACCGTCATCCTCTTCCATTCAGCATCAATAATCAATCATTCGGTATTCATAATTTACACATGCCATCAGTGCGCTCGCGATCGCGCAGCCACTCGAGTCGACGACGACGACGACGCTACTTGAACGCTTGCTGTGCCAACTGCCAATTCAAGACCGCAATGTCTTGCTGACGCAGCACCGTCGAGAAGCGAATGATGCGACTGAGACGCTGCTGTGCGTTGGCGGCTGCCTCGTTCACTGGGTTCGCCAGCGTTGCCGCGATCACGGATTCGTCGTCATCGTCATCGTCGTCCTCCAGGTCGTCGAGATCGTCGTCGAGGTCGTCGTCGTCGCGAGCGTCGTCATCGCTCGAGACCGCATCCGAGATCTCGGTGACCTCCCACTCATCGTCCGTACGTCGTGGCCGCGAGGGCGACTCGAGCCGACGAATGCCGCTGCCCTTGCTGCCAGCGCCGGGCGTGCCACCAAGCAGCCGCGCCTGCTCGGCCGGCGACAGCAGTGCCACGTAGTTGGACGGGAACCAGCCGCGACGAACCGACGCCGAGGCGGATTTGAGGCTGTGGAGCTCGCCCTGCCACCAGGCAAGCTCCTTGTCGAGCACGCGGATCAGGTCGCCACTCCTGAACGAGAGCTCGCGCGTCTGGTAGTCTCCCTCGAACGAGTAGAGTGCCCTTGCCCACACGGCCGCGGTGGCAGCCGGGGCGGTGTTGGTGGTGCCCGCTTTGCTCGCTCCGGCTGGTGATTGCGGCGCCGCCACGCGACCAGAAGCAGGAGAGGCACCGCCACTACGACCACCACCAGCACTTGCAGAAGCAGCAGTAGCGGGCGGGGCAGGCTTCCTCCGGCTGACGCCGTCGCTCGAAGGATCCCGCGCAACTTTCGAGGCGCTCGTGCTTCTCGCTGGCGGGTTGGGTCTCTCGCGTCGCGCTTGTTCGGGCTCCGGCTCGGCCGTCGTGGCGGTGGCAGGAGAGGCGGTCGAGGGAACGACCTGCCGCGAAGGCTTGCGGCGGTTGGGTCGAATGTAGACGGCGTTGGCGGCCGAGAGGTCGACCGAGAACGCCAGTGCTTCGTCGTTGTCGTCGTCGTCCACACTCGAGCATAGAGGAGAGGCTGATGGCGCAGGCGGTGTGGTTGCTGGTGGCGCTGCTGGAGTGGCGGTTGTTGCTGTTGCTTCTTCGGCTGCTGCTGAAGGAGCGCTTGGCGAAGCCGCGGGAACGGCAGCGACGACGGCGGCAGGCGAGCGCATCTGAAAGCGGCTCTCTCCTGGCGTCGGAGTCTAGGTCGGTGCAAGCATATGCGGGCATGCATCGTTCGAGTGTACGGTCAGCGTCGGCGGGATCAGACGCGCGGTGGCACCACGTACCTTGCGCTCGAGGAAGGTGCGTTGCGGCGTCTCGGCTCGCGTACGTGCGCCGGCGGCCCACTGTGTCGGCTTGGCCCATTGCTGCGGCGTAGCAGCCGAGTTTGCGCGCGGCAACGCGGTGCGCTCATTCGCGCCGGCGGCAGCGGTAGCCAGCTGTTGTTGTAGTAGTTGTGGTGTCGAGGTCTGCGCACGCGTCGCGCCCGAGGCGCCGAGCCCTGGCACTGGCACGGCGATTGCGCGGTTGCTGCCATCGTCATCGTCGGCGTCGGCGTCAGCGCTGCTCGAGACATCGTCGTCCAACACCTCGCCACGCTGCCAACGAGCGTAGCTCTCGCGCAGCGACGACAGCACGATCTCGCTCTCGGCCAGGTGGCGCTTGAGCGCCGGCAGCGCGTCAGCGCCGCTGCCTTCCTCCTTGGTCGCATCCTCGATGGCCTTGCGCGCCGTCTCGACCACGGTCTCCTGCTGCTTGATCGACACCAGCAGCTGCTCGCCGGTCGCCTCCTCGATCTCGTTCAGGAGCTGCGAGCCAGACACGAACCGAAACGGCTGCTTGGCTTGCAGGTACCACGGAATGGCGGTCGGCAGCGAGCCCAGGTCCAGGAAGGTCTACGATCGAGAGAGCGAGAGAGAGAGAGAGAGAGAGAGAGCTCAGCGCGCGTGATTATGCACTCGGTGATCGCGCGAGAGCTCGTGGCGTACCTGAAGGTCAGTCGAGAACTCGAGGATCTTGAGCGCAAGCACCTGGTTGAGGTACAGCTCGACGGCAGCGCGCGAGGCATCGCGTATCGAGGCCTTGGCGCCGGCGGTGCTCGCCTGCGCCTTGCGAATGATGCGCGCCGGAAAGACCACCACCTCCATCTCGTTCGGATACACCTTGTGGAGCTGAGCCACCGCAACGTCCGTGACGCGTTCGTGTGTCAGTCAACCAGCGAGCCAAGCCAGCCAACCAACCAACCAGCGAGCCAAGCGGACCTTGGAATCGAGCGCCACCAGCTCGGCAGCGAGCTTGAAGCGGCTCCAGTTGTGCGACTGCAGTTCGGTGCAGTTGAAGCACGTCACTTGGATCTCGTAGCCCTGCACCACCGCCACGGCCACCAACAGTGAGTGTGACGCACGATACGATCACGAGAGTCACCGCGCGTACCAGCGTCTTGCGCTCGCCCTCGACGCGCGACACCGAGCTCGACACGAACACTCGCATCGAAACGGCCTCCATCCTGCTACAACTGCCGCCGGCCTCACGCGCTCCACAACGACCGACAGACTACCGCCACACGTTGCTCGACGCACGACGCCACTAGAGTCGCGCTGGTGGCCGTTCAGTGAGGTACCTGCGCGTCAATCGAATACTCACACTCTCGCACGCTCTCTCTCTCTCGCGCATACGCAGCAGCCACACGCACAAGAACCAAATGAGCGAAAATCCCATCCGTCAAAAGCGAAAATCCCATCCGTCAAAAGCGAAAATCCCATCCGTCAAAAGCGAAAATCCCATCCGTCAAAAGCGAAAATCTCGTTCGTTTGTCGATCACTCGATCGATCGCTCGCTCTCGCGTACACGGCACCTCGCAAGGCGTTTGCTTGAAGTGTACAGCGGCGGCGGCGGCGGCGACAGCAGTAGCGGCACCCGCGGCGCGTTGTTGTTCACCGAGCGTTGCAGGGAGCGTGCTGCCATACGTACCGCCGCTCCGATTGGAAGTTGTGCTGTGACACATGGCGGCCGTCGAGGCGGGCGCTGCTGCCGACGCCATCGACGAGCAGGAAGCGTACGCTGCAGTGTGCGCGTATCAATGGTGGCCTGCCGCTCACTGGTGGTGCAACGTGTGGCGCCACAGGTTGGAGATCGATAACTTTGTCTTCAAGACGTCCGATTCAGCACATGGCGCCACGGTGCTGCGCAACTCGACGGTGTGTATCCGCGCCACCGCCACCGTCCCTCCTTGCTTGCTGGGCTGCTGACCCGTCGTTGGCCTGCTGCTGCTGCTGCTGCTACTGTTGTTGTGGTGGTAGTGGGAAGAGGAGGAGCACGAGTATGTCGAGGACGAGTTGACCATCAAGAAGCGCAAGCGCTACCAGAACCTCCGTGCGCGACGCGAAGCCGCTGCCAAGCAGTCGACTGGCACCAAGCGCTCGCGCCTCTCGAAGCGAGCCGATCTCGACGACGACGACGACGATGATGATGACGCCTACACGAGTGAACACAGCGACGACAATGATGGATACGGCGATGATGCCGGTGATGATGACGACGACGACGATGTGTTCCTCGACGACGATGACGACGACCACAGCGCCGCGCGAAGGCAACGCAAGCGCAGCGGCAGCTCGAATGCCAAGACGCGCTCGGCCTCGTCGTCCACGGCGTCGCTCTCGTCCTCTCGCACCGCGCGAGGTGGATCCTTGAAGCGCTCGCTCTCGTCGACCTCTTCGTCGTCGTCGTCGCTGTCCAAGTCCAAGGAGCAGACGACGCCGCACGCCAAGCGAAGGTACCACGCTCGCGGCGCCATATGGCATCAGCTCTCGTGCGCGTCGTTGCGTCCGTACGTGCCGTTAACGTGCTAGATATCGTTCACAGACGCGGCGAGGAGTCTCCCGAGGCCTCGACGCCGTCGGCGCCCGGATGGTTCAAGAAGAAGGCCGCCGCGAGCAGCGGCTCGTCGCCGTCGCCGTCGCCCGCCACACCGACGCAGAGCTCCTCGTACTACTCTGATCGCGACCGCAACACACCTTCCTCGTCCTCGTCGTACTCGAGCTCCTATTCCTACGAGCGTTCGAGTTCTGCCGGTGGCCGCTCGAGTGGCGGCGGTTCGAATGACTCCTCCTATCGCCGGCCGTCATCATCATCGTCGTCGTCATCGTCGTCCTACGATCGTGGCGACTCGTATCGACGAGATGACTACTACGGCTCGAGCACCGGCGGCGGTGGCAGCGGTAGCAGTTACTACCAGCGCTCGTCCTCGTCGTCATCGTCGTCACAACCGCGATCGAGCTACTCGCAGCAGCCGCCGCCTCCTCAGCAGCGATACTCGTCGTCGTCCTCGGGCAGCGCAAGCTATGGCGGCAGTGGCGGCGGCTATGCACAGCACGAGCATGGCAGCGGTGGCGCCAGTAACGCCGTGTACTCGTCGAGCAGCAGCTCGTACTATCCTCCTTCGAACGGCCACGGCCAGCAGCAGCCGGCGTACGGCTACGGCACGCCATCGAGCGGCGCCGCATCGCTGCCACTGCCGCCGCCCGGCGCCGCTGCCTACTCGCATGCGCCTTCTCCCACCACCGCGACATACCACCATCACTCGGGTCCAATCACCGTACGTAGGCTTGACGCCCGTCATGCACGCTCGCTCCCCTGCTGACGTGTTCGCTCGCTAGGCCGCCACTGCCTATCATCAGCCGCCCGCCTACGGAGCACCGCCGGCGGCATCGGCATCGGCTCCGACTGCGTACACAGTATCGACTTCGAGCTACACGTACGCCACGCAGCCTGTGCCGCTGGCATCAAGTACATCATACACGGCACAAACGACGGCCGTCTCGGCATCGTACACCGCCCCCGCTTCGTCGTCGTCGTCCAAACCAAAGAAACCCTCTTCGGCTGAGACCGAGGCTAAGACCGTCTCGAAAGCTGAGTTCAAGCAACACATCTCCACCACCGTTATCAAGCATGTCAACAAGGTTCGTTCGTTGGTTGGTTGGTTCGTTGGTTGGGTGCCCAACAACATATGTGCTCACCTACTCGCTTGCTCTCTCTCGCATGCTCTCTCTCAGTATTTCTCACAGAAGCGCATCGCGTCCAAGGACGACTTCAAGCACGTGTGCCGCAAGTTGACGCATGTCGTCATCGACAAGGAGGTCAAGACCACCAAGGAGGGCGAGTCGGCCGAGACCTACAAGCTGGACGCCAAGGTCGACCGCAAGATCGAGAAGCTGGTCGACAGCTTCTTTGAGAAGCTCGGCACCGATGGCGTCTATCAAGTACGATTCAAGCTGCTGCTGCTGCTGCTGCTGCTGTTGTGTCGTCGTTATTGCTCACTCACGCCTGGCTGTGTTGCTCGCTGCAGCGTTCGGGACACGGCGAGTGAGTGCTCGGGGCTGCGTGCGCGCTTGTGTAACACTATTCGATTATCATAAACCCACCATGGCAGTGCGCTCACTGCTGTCTCGTACACGTGGCGCTTCTCTCTCTCTCGTTTAGTAATGAGTTATTGTATTGAGAGTGTTATATTCGAGTAGAGTAGGGTGTTGGTTAATGGTTCGGTTGGGTTGGACTCGATTCGATGCGTAATGTTGTTGAGTGTCGCGAGTGTCGCGAGTGCCACGGTGGTGTGCGTGCGTGCCGGATTAATCGGTCTTCTTGGTGACGATGACGAAGCAGCGAATCTTGAGCAGCGTCGTGACCTCGTTGATGACACGCACAATGAGGTTGGCGTACGTGATGGCGGCGATGATGCACAGTTCGAGCAGCAGCACCTCCTCGGTGATGGTTCCGACGAGCATCGTGCGACTGGCGGCGAACAACGTCGGGTGAATGTATTGCGCCACCGGCGTGCCGCTCACCAACGGCCCGACGAGCGGCGCCACCGACACCAGGAGAATGTTGGCCATGACGAAGAAGGCGATCGAGAGCGTCTTGGAGAGCGGACGGTACTGCAGGTGGCACAGGTGCGCGATCATGAGCTCGGTGACGGCCTTGCTCATCAGCAAGCCGAACGTCCACAAGAACAGCCGCGGGTGCGTGCTCACGAGCTCGACCTGCGACAGGTTGAGCCACGCAATGAGGCCGCCGTTCAGCAGCACGAACGGCACCAGGCGTGAGTACGCATCGTACAAGCTCGCCGGCTGGTGCTCGCTCGTCGACGCCGCGGCGCTCTGGCCCTTGGCGCTGGCGCTGGCGCTGGCGGCACGGCGATCGCGCACGATCTTGGCCGAGACGCGGATCATGTGCGACACGACCGTGATGCCAGCCAGCAAGCACGACAGCACCAGCACCACGGTGTTGTTGTTGAGATGGCCGCCGACCAACGGGCACGGATCGAGCCAGAACTTGGGGTCGGCCACGAGACCAGTCGAGATGTGAACGATGCACGCAAAGAGCACGCCCTCGGTCGGTCCATTGATCACTGGCAGATTGAGCTCTGTGCATCATCATCATCGATGTAGGCGTCAGTCAGGTGTTACGTACGTAGGTTCGATGATGATGATGATGATCGTACCGCCAGTGTAGTACTCCTCCCATGTCGCAAAGAAGAACGTCACGGTCGTCGTCATCCAGAGTGCGACCGACTACATCAACGCGTCGATCCATCAATACCACGAGCCATACACAACCAATCAGCGAGCTACACTGCACATACCTTCCAAGTCGGACCCAGCAACAAGGTGCTCGCAAAGGTACACGTGCTGTAACGCCAATCAGTACTCACTACGATACTGCCAGCAAATATCTCTCACTCGCTCACTCACACACCTGATGGTGCAGTTCAATGCATCGCAGCCATGATCGAAGAGCAGACCCAATGGCGACGACGAGCCAGTACGACGCGCCTATTCGCTCCCACACAGTGAGTGTGGCACTCTCTCGCTATCGAAGCGTTTCAGCGCGTGGTGTACCTGCTTGCCATCAATGTTGTCGAGCGTTTGGTACACGAACAACGACACGCCAAAGAGAATGTACATCCACCAAGGTCCAACCTCTGTGCGTGTGTGGTGTGTGTGCGTGCGATTCGCAAGAGCAAGCAGTCAGTTCAGAACGTGTTGGGTTTGACACGATACCGCTGCTCGTGGGGATAGCTCCGTTGTTACCTGAGAAGGTCGGCGAGTAGTACGCGGCGACGACGTGGCTCACGACCGTAGCAGCGAGTCCGATGAGCGTGATGAGATTGGGCGCGAGCCACAACGGTATCAGATGCGCGAGGATGAACTCGTTCAGCGGCGTCAGCAGATACTTGTAGATCAACGAGAAGTCGCCACCGCGATACTTGTAGTTGATCAGGTTGCGACCGCCCTCATCGCTGATGATCTTACCCATGGTGCTGTCTGAGTCTCGAAGCCAGCGAGCGAGCGAACTGCTCGACCGAGAGAGAGATGTGCGTGCGCGACAGGCAACAAAGAAATGCGCCTCTCTACCCGAGCTCCACCGACAAACATCTCTCGCTCTCAATCTTGGCCCAATTCGCACTCTTTACTCATCATCATCGTCATCGTCGTTATAATCAATAGAGATGGTGCGAGAAGAGGGAGGAGGGAGGGAGGGAGGACCAAGGAGCTACGCCAATAACTTAGCACATCACTGTACACGAAAGCAACGCACGCAAGCTACAACGACCTTCACATATGTGTAAGGGTCGCTAGCAATGGCGTGTCGCGCTGAAGAAACCAAAACGCCACGAATGCAATAAAACACACAAACACACACACATACAATAATAAGAGACAGGCAGACAGAGACAGGCAGACAGAGAGAGAGAGAGAGAGAGAGAGGGGAGGGCTATTCAAATCGAAGGGCAGACGAGCGCAACGGCGAGGACGATAATGTCGGCCAGTAGTAACCCGATACCGCAGCCGAGGTGCCACTGCCACCACCTGGCGCTGCCGGAAGACCTCCATATCCCATGCGTGGCGCCGACGTGAAGGTCGGTGCCGAGCCCGACAGGTAGTTCGGATAGTAGGCCGGGGCGACAATGACCTGCGGCGCGGTGGCTGGCGGCAGCATGCCAGCGGCAACGGCGATCGAGTGCTGAATGTGCAGCTGCTTCTGCTGCAGCTGTTGTTGCTGTAGCTGCAGTTGCTGCAGTTGTTGCTGCTGCTGCATGAACTGGTACTGCAGTAGCTGCTGTTGCTGCTGATAGAACGACAGCACGCCGGGAGTCGAGGCCGTGCTCGACGGCGGAACCAGTGTGGCGGTCGACGCGCGGCCCGGCAGCTGCGAGGAGGCGCTCGCTCGCGCCGATGGAGGCCGAGCGCTTGCTGGCACCTGTGCAACGGAGGCCGGCGGCACGGTTGCGGTTCCCATCTTGACCAGCTGCTGCGTCGACGAGCGGTCTCGCGGCGCCGCCGTATCCACAACGGCTTGAACGCGGCGATGGGGCGAGTGCACCTGCGCGTGCGCCTGCGGCAGCCGCTTCGGAATCTCGGGCGTGCGCTTGACAGCGACGGCCGACGCAGACACTGACGCCGCCACCGTACCGGCGCTAGACCGCGGCGAGCGAGTGGTATCAGGAGATGCAGCGCGTGGTTGCGAGTCAGCGACCGGGAACTCCATCGTGATCGACTGCAGAATCGAATGCGAGAGGCTACGGCGATGGCGGCGCTTCGCACTCGGCGAGCAGACGGCGCTCTCGCTCTCGTTCTCGCCGCCGGCAGAGTCCAAGGTCGCGTCGGCTGACGCCATCAGATCCGAGCGAGCAGCAGGCGCTGGCGCCGCCGTCGGTGGCAGCATGTTCTTGGGCGGTTGGCGACGCGCCGGCGGCGATGTCGGGCTGCTCGTGGCATCGGGAGGAAGTGGCGGCAACGCACGCTCGGGGTCGTCGTGCGGTGGGCTCGTCGTCGTCGTCGTCGTCGTCGTCAGTGGCGGCGGCGACGTGGATGCCGAGGATCGCGGTGATGGCTGGGCACCAAGCGAGAGAGTGCGCGGATGGTTGATGCCACTCTCGCCGTCAGCCGGTGTCACTACCACGACCTCGACTGCCGCACTCGCTACCGCCATCGCATCGCTGGCCGAGCTCGAGTCGCTGTCACTGTCGCTGTCGCTGTCGCTCAGGAGGCCCGATGGCTGGTGGTGCTCGAGTGCCGGCTCCGGCACTTCGTCTTTCGGCGGCAACGGCGGCGGTATGGCGTTCGCCAGCGACGGCGACTCGGCCATGGCCGACAGGATCTTGAGCGTGCTCTTGCTGCTGCTGCTGGTCGACGGTGCCGCAGTCACGGCTCGTTCGCTGCGCGACACAAGCCAGCGACTGCGGCGTTCGGCGTCCGAGTCTCGGTCGGCCGTGGCGCTGCTTTGTGGAACGGCGACGAGTGTCGGCGAGCGGTCGGTTTCGCTCGCTGGGCGGCGCAGCACAAGGATCTGTGCCTCGGAGTTGCGGCGCACGACTGGCATGCGCCACGCAGACACGGGTCGTGGCGGTAGCTTGGCGAGATAGTCGCTGGAGTCAGTGGGCGGTGGCGCATCGGCAGCGCTGTTGCTGTTGCTGCTGCTACTGCTGCTGCTGCTGCTGCTGCTGCTGTGGCTGCTGCTCATCGTCAGTGGCACGTCGGCCGGCGCAGAGGAATCCACGCTCGAGGTCGTTCCGTCGTCACCGACACCACCAGCAGCGTCGTTGCTCGTGTGGCTGTACGATTCACTCGGCGGCATCAATGTCGCTGCGCGGTACCGGCCTGCCAAGAAGGCAGTGGCTGGTGACGAGGGGCGTGGTGGCAGCGTGCTGTCGTCGGTCGCCACCTCGCTGCCGAGAGGCTCTACGCTCACGGTGCCGCTGGGCTGCACGCGCCACTGCCGCCTTGGTGCGGATCCAGCGCGCCCGGCGGGTGACGTGGGTGGCGATGTGGTCGGTGAGCTCGAGTCGGATGAGCCACGCGAGCCACGTTGCTGCTGGTGTTGTTGCTGGTGGTGAGGTGGCGAATGTGGCGGCGAGATGATGGCACTGAGCGGTGATGCCGAAGACGGTTGGATCGGCGTCGGTGATGATACGATGGCGGAGGAGGAGGAGGCTGCAGAGGAGGAGGAGGAGGCTGCGGAGGAGGTTGGGGAGCTCGAACGCATGGCGCTCAGTGA
>Ga0097681_1003926_pt1 | contig 11214 bp, 7 predicted proteins | sample ThiBiot_750_plan_FD_72845 | JGI IMG/M metagenome (GOLD analysis project Ga0097681, IMG submission 72845) | Wastewater bioreactor microbial communities from Cape Town, South Africa - Thiocy_cont_750_plan - 1398105538144 (version 2) (version 2) ... | reverse complement strand
CAGCGCGCACTTGTCGACCCGTCAAGCTTCTTAAACTCGAGCACGAAATGAGGCGTGCCCGGTGCGCCGAGGATCACCCGGATATCCGCTCGCGCGAGACGCGAGACTGTCCCGTCGGCGGCACGGCGTAATTCCCAAGTCTCCGCCTGAAAATCGCAGTCCACCCGGTGGTTGAAGCGGCGTTCCGGGTCTGCCAGTGCCTCGCATAGGTTATCGGTGAGCGTCGGTTCGTCGTTTTCAAATCCAACCGCATTAGCGTAGGTGCTGCGAAGCCAGGCCCAGGTCTGGGCGACATAGGTAACGACGTCGGGGATTCGGGGAGGAGGGAAGACGCTGAACCACGCGTCCGACGGCGCAGTATTCATGAAGTGAGCTTCTTCCAGGCCGCGGCCTGCACGGTCCGCGCGATCAGGTCGGCGTCGGCCAGCGCGGCCCGCGCGAGCCAGAAGCGACGTCGCATCGGCTTGAGAAAGTAGAACGCATCGCCGGCGACGACCATCGCGTTGGGAATCTTGAAGAGAGCGTCGCGCTCCGTCCTGTCGAGCTGGCTCTCGAAGGCCGCCTCCACGTCCATCAGCAGCGCGTGAAAAGCCTCTTCCGAGCGGACAAGGGTCGCTCGATCATTGTTCTCGCCGCTTAAGCTGATCCGGACAGCGCCGAAGAAGCCCCCGTTGCCGTCGACCACCGCATCGACGTTGAGGCCGCCGTGGCCGCCAGAATGCCGACGGTGTGTTTCAAGGGCGCGGGCGAGGACCTTGACATAGGTTCCGACCTCGCGACTGGCGGGTCGGTGAAGCAGGGGTGTCGCCAGACGCGCATAGTTCTGGGGCTGAATAACCGAGTAGCCGGTCAAGATCAGTAGATAGGTCGCCACTGGTGAGCGCAGATAGGCGGCAAGGAACTTCAGCAAGGCCTCATCATCGGGTCCACCACCGATCGCGCCGATCGACGAGGTGAAGGCAAACGCCTCATGTGTGTACGCCGCCCGGATGCCGTATTCCTCAGTGAGGCCATCGGGCAGGATCACGCGCGGACCGTGATAAAGGCGAGCGTTCTTGCCGCCCGGACTCGCGACGATATAGAAATGATCCTTGACTTGATCGAGCTGCACGTCACTGGCGATCACCGGATAGTCGCGCGGCATCCGATCGGCCGGAAGAAAGGCAAGCGCCTCGAGCGGTCCCAGCGAACGGCTCCGATTGCTCAGGTTCGGTGCGTGAAACCCCTTGCCGGAAACCCATGGTTCCGGGCGTCCTGCCATAGTTTGTGCGAGCGTTCCGAACCTCTGCAAACGGCGAAGCAGATCCAGGTCACGCTGCTCGCCCCAATAGGCTGAAATCAGCAGATGTGGCTTAGCGTAGATGTCGTGCACGGAGAGGAGCTTTTGATCGCTCGGATGAAGCGCCAGGCGGCCCAGAGCCAGGCTAACGTCAGCCTTCGGTGCCCAATAGTCGACCTGTTCCTCGGCAAGGTCGATCACCCCCTCCACCGGCGGCCGAGGTCGAACCCGCACAACCGCGCAAGGGTGCTTCGCCGCTGGAAAGAGCAGTCGTCGAACGTCGGCGAAATTGATGATTCGCTCTATGCGGACATCTGCCAGCCACCGTTTTCGAAACTCGCACGATTGCGGCGTCGCACCGGCAACGAGGTTGAGGGGCAAGATTAGGGTGATCACACCATCCGGCTTCACGCACCCGGTCGCACGAAAAGCGAACCCGGCGGCGATCTGATGCCTGCCGATCGGGTAGGCGGCCCCAGCGGCGCTGGTGAAGCGCCCGTCAAACGACCTTGCGCCTAGCAGATACCATCCCGTTGGGCGTGCGCCGATCTTCGTGCTTTGCGCACCACGCCGTTGCCGGCGCGACAGCGCGCACGCCACCCGAGGCAGATTTCCTCACCATCATCACCCGCGATAATCGGCATGTCTCAGCCAATGGCGCGGGCGAGTCGCCAGGACGGGTTGGCCTGCGGCCAGCGGCCAGGAAGTGCCCCAGCACCAGAGCCGGCGGATCGGCCCGCGACCGGGGCGCACGGATATCTGGCGCATTGCCTTGCGAGCCTTCCCCCGGCCAGCGGCCGCCGGGCGAGCCGCCGCCGGTAGCTCGCCCTCCCGATGGCGTAACTGGCTGTCCTGGCCAGTGCGGCGCGGCGGCTACTCCAGGCGTCAGGCCGATCGGCGGCAACTGCGGTGGCCCTGGTCTCACGAAAGCCAGCATCGCCCCGCTGGCCGAGTTGCTAACGGCCGGAGCGGGCGTCATCGCAGCCATCCGCATTGGCACGCCGCTCGTGAGGGCGCCGTGCAGCCGGACGAGTGGGCTGGCCAAAACGATCAGCGCAATCGTCATTGCCGGCAAGCGCTTCTCCGCAAGGTCGGGGAGCCGACAGGCCGCACAGGTCACCACGAGGCGCGAGGTGGCGCACGTGGCGCAAGCGAAGCATCCGCCGGAGGCAGCACCCCGCCAAGCATGCCCTTCGCCAGACACCATCCCACCGGGCGCGCGGCGATCCCCTGTACTACACCCCATCGGGACGCGGTCAGCGCGCGGCTCGTATTTGGCAAGGCACATCGCACCCGGCGGCGCGATCGCGTACGCCGCCGCCCAGGGCAAATATCCTCACCACCCTCACCCGCAACGAGCGGCGCCTCTCGACCGTGGCGTGGCCGATCCGCCCGGCCGGGTGGGTGTGCGACCGGCGGCAGGGAGGCACTCCAGTGCGAAGACCCGCCGCATCGACGGCGGCCTCTGCCACCCGGACATCTGGCGCACCACCTCGCGTGCGCTGCCCCGCCAAGCTACCCGCCGGGGCGAGACTCCGCCGTCACCCCGCCACCTCGGAGGAGCATGTCGCGTACCCTCGTGACGCGGCGCTTACTGCTCTGGCCAACGCGTCCCCGTGGCTGTGCCGGGCGCCGGGACAATCGGCGACCAGTCCGGCAGTTCTGGTTGCGCGACGGCCGGAGTTAGCCCCCTGGCTCGGCTGCCCGCGGCGACACAGGGCATAACCACAGCCGGCCCGCTTCGGGCGCCGCGCGCGAGGGCGGCGCGGCACCCAAAAGGGCGTCGGCAGCAGCGAGCCGCACCAAGCGCCACCACCGGCATCTGCCCCTCCGCAGGGCCGGCGAAGCGCCCGCCGGGCCGGCACCCGACGGGACCCCTGTCGGCGGCGCCGCGGCGCCTATTCGCGCAAGCAGGCCTCCTCGTGGCTCAGGAGGGCGTCGACCGTGCAAGACCACGCCGCCCCGCTGAGGCCGTCGACCTTGCGGCCAAGCCGGGCACCGGTGACAGTCGGCAAACGCCGCCGCAGGAACCGCCTGATCTGCTCCGCCAGGGGGAAAGCCCATTCATCCTCGACCTCCCTTGCGGCCACCCGAACCGCCTTGGCCACAGCGCGCCTCGACACAAGGCGCCCGACCCTCAGGTCCACCTCGACGCCGAGCAGCCGCCTGACGGTGGCGTTCGCCTCAGCGGCGGCCGCGGTCCCTCGGTTGCCCCAGGCGATCTCGGCCTTCAGGGCCTCGGCCAGGCCAGGGAAATCCGCGCAGAGCGCGTCGGCGTGGGCCGGCGTGACGCGGCCGACACCGGCGGGGCGCACGTAGGGCAGCGGGCCGGCGGGCGGGCGCCCCCAGACCTGGTAGGTGGGCAGGTCGGCCGCAGCGATGTCCCCAAGCGCGAGGCGCGCGAGCACCAGGTCCAGGTGCTCCCTCGCCACCCAGTAGTCCAGGGTCCCCGGCAGCTCGACGATCGGCACGAGCGGCACCACCGACAATGCGCCGATGCCACCGCCAACCGCCTTGGCGAGGTCGCTGAGCGGCGGGCGGTCCGGGGCGGGCGCACCTTGGGGGCCGAACCCGGCGGCCCAGCCGCGCATCGCGTATTCCAGGATCGTCAGGGAGCCGCCACCGGGCAGGATCGGAAATCGCAGTCCGATGTCTACTGACGGCGGCACGGTGAGGGCGCGCACCGCTGCGGCCTGCTGCTCGCGGGTCCACCCCGTCGTGAGCGCCAGGCCGAGCCCGGCGTAGGGCAGGCTCCTGCACTCCGAGCCGCGAAGAAGGTCGTCGGTCACAGGGGCGGCGTGGCAGGCTGCGGGGGAGATGATCATGGCGTCGTTCTCCGAACTGACGTGGCGCGGGCGGGCGGCCTGCGGCGCGGCGACCTCCACCAAGCCGCTTTCGCGGCGGTCGCTGGCGGTCTCCGATGATCTGTTCCGATCTGCCGCCACCGAAACAAAAAAACGGCACCGGGCGGCATCCGGCGGCGAACTGCGGCGCCTCCCGCCTCCTCGCCGCCGCCCGGCCCGGGCCGGCACCGCGCACGCGCGCCTCCCCCTGGACCGGCTCGCCCGTGGCAGGATCGCCCGGCGCGGCCCGCCCGCCGTCCGCTGGGGCGCGTATTCCTCTACTTCGTCGCCCGGGCCCGCGCCGCCGGGCGGGTCAGGCGGCGGCCCGCGGCGCCGTCGCCGTGCGCAGCGGGATCGGCGGCAGGGCCGCCGGCCACGACCACGACTTGGGGCCACAGCGCCAGGCGCAGGACCCGGCGCGCGTCGGCCTGGTCGGGGAGCAGCGAGTAAAGCGCCGCCCGCCCGCGGGACTCAGCGCGCAGCCCGCCCTCGGCCACCGCCCGCCCCAGGGCCTTGCGGACCGTGCTGTTGGTGCGCAGCGCCGAGGCGTCGTAGCGGCCGTGCTCCAGCAGGTGGTACAGGGCGTCGCGCACCGCGGCGTGGGTCGCCTCGCCCGGCCTGGCCCCCGCCCGCCCCGCCGGCGGCGGCGCCGCGGAGCGAAGCAGCGGGGCGAGCGCCACCAGCAGGTCCAACGCGCCGAGCTGAGGACGGCCCGCCTCGGCGACGTGGGCGGCCATCGCGTCGAGCACCGGCACCGTCGCCTCGGCGAGCGCCAGCAGCCGCGCCGCAAGCCCCGCGCCGTCGGCCGCCGGCTGGGAGGAGAGGCCGGCGCCGGCCGCCCGGATCGCGGCCGCGTTGTCGTAGCAGACCTCCGTCCGCAGCAGGTCGGCCCGCTTGGCGTAGAACTTCATGCGGGTGGGCGCATCCGCCACGTCACCCTGCCACGTCACCGTCACGAAGTTGCCGTCTCTCTCGGTGTCGGGGGCGGCGGCGTAGTGCCGCACCCGGCCCACCCGGGTCCACGGGTTCGACCCTCCGGCAAGGGCGTGGGCGAGCTTCGGCGCATCGTCTCGCCACAGGTCCCGGCACAGCTCGGCCTGGCGCGGCGAGAGCCTCGCCCGGGCGGGCGAGCCGGCTGCGCGCGCCACCGCCGCCAGGAAGGCGTCGACCAGGTCGGAGACGGTCAGCAGCTGCAGGCCGAGGAGCAGCGGGCGGTCCTCCTCGGGCGGCCCGACGACGTTGCCGCCGCCCCCACCGAGGCCCGGGCCGCCGACCGGGGTGACCTGCGACCGCAGGAACTCCAGGGGGTTCAGCCGCAGCACGCTGGCGCTGATCGCCCTGACGCCGCTCTTCTTGGCAGCCGAGAGTTTCAGCCTCCCGGACAGGACCAGGTCGGCGTCGGACCGCGGGCAGCGCCACGCGAACGCCACGTCGGCCCACCCCGGCTTGGCCCGCGCGATGACGCCCTCCGCGACGAGGCCGGCGAGCAAAGCCGGGATGTCACCTGCGGCGAGCCCTGGGACGTCAATCTGGCAGGTGACCTCGAGGCGGTCGAACAGGGCGTCGGCTGCGGGGCCCAGGCCGGGCACCCCGGCGAGAGGGCTGTCGGGGCGTCTGGGCGGCGTGGGTGGGGGCATGGCTTCGGCTCCGGGCTGGCGAGGCCAACACATGCCACGACGGCGCAAGTACAAGAAATCTGGGATTGCTGCTCGAGGCTGCCCCTTGTTAGGGAGCGTGTGATCACAGGCGATTGCGACACTCACGGCGTGCTCAGCGGCCGACATGCAGTTTGGCAAAGAGGGGGGAAGTCGAGGTTTCGCACCACCTGCGTAGGAACGGGCCGCGAATCCTCACCATCCTCACCCTGGCCGTTCGCGGTGAGGCGGGTGAGGATGGTGAGGAATTTCGGTCCGTGCGATTGGGGCCGACCACGCACACCACGGCGGGGGATAACAAGCGCCCAGCAGGCGATGCTGCCGCCGGCGGGGGCTGATCTACCGCGCGGCGCGCTTGGGCCGAACCGCGGCGAGCCGGCGGGCGGATCGATTTCCACCCGGCGCTGCGGCCGCCGCTATTTGCTTGCGCCGGCCGGGGGGGTCGATCTATCCCGCCATCATCGTCAACCATCCAGGCCCGGGGAGGGATGCATGGCCGCCACCGATCTGCATCGCCGCCGTGGACCCTGCCAGGCCCCGCAGCCCTGTGTTGCGGGGCGGGCCGCCCCCCGGACCTGACGCCTTCTCGCGTCCGCTTCGCGGCATCGCCCGCCTGGTGTGTGAGCCGTATCCCGCGCGAGGGTGACGGCGTGTCGCCGCGGCGACCCGGATGGACGAGACCGAGACCATGAGCCTGATCCAAGTGCGCAACCTCGGCGTGGCATCGCCGCGGGTGCTGTTCCAGAACCTCGATTTCACCCTCCACCCCGCCGACCGCTGTGACAAAGCGTGTGCGAGGGACCCCACCAAACGCAAGCAATTCAATAAGCTATCGCGCCGATCGGCGTCGAAGCCCGGTGCCGATCCACATTGTACCCCGTGTGGCCTCGACTCGGGGTGGACGCATTGGCGTTCAGTCGATACAGATGTGCACGAGCACCGATCTGAAACCCAAGTGGATTCAATGAGCTCGGAGATATGCTGAGCCGATCGGCGTCGAGCTCCCACGCCGTCCCACTTGTAAGGTTGTGGTATGTCGCAGGAAATCGGCGTCGCGGGCCCTTCAGGCACCACCTTCTCGCCTCGCGATCTAATCCTTGCCGCACCTTGGACAGCCTCTCTCTTCACGACTTACTCGCTCAGCCTCTCATTTTTCGAAGCAGTCCCTTTCTCGGATATGTCGAAGAGCGTACGTTCCACGACGATCCTCACCGACTTAGCGGGTTACGCCACCTCACTGTCTGACGTGGGTGCGGTCGATGTGGGGCGGAACTACGATATCATCCCCGTATCGGTGAAGCATGGCGTGTTCCATCCGAAGGTTGGCATCCTAGTGGGGCAGGACGGCCTAGTCAGGGCGATGATTGGGTCCGGCAACCTGACATTTGGTGGATGGGGCTACAACGCCGAAGTGTTCGAACTACTCGCCCCCGACAGGGACTCGCATGCCTATAAGGACCTTGCTGGGTTTCTCGGTACCCTCTCCGATTCGATGGCATCAGAAGGACGTCTCACGGCCTATAGCCGTCCGGACCTCTCGCTCTACATTGATGCCTGCCTTAAGGCGGCCGACTCACCTGCTTCGGGAACGAGCCGCGTCCTACACACGCTCACTACACCGCTTGACACGCAGATTGCCGAGCTAGCCGATGGACTCGGCGGCGCCATGGCTATCACCGTTGTCTCCCCATTCTTCGACGGACATCACGGCGTGGCTCAGTTGGCCGCCGCGCTCAACTGCGAGGACGTTTCGGTTTCGGTTTCTCCTAGAGCCCCTTCGTGTTTCGATTTCTCGGCGGCGGAGGCGGCGGGTTTGATCGCCAAGCCAGTCATCTCAGACGTATTCAATGGCTCCAGATCACTCCATGCGAAGGCACTTGACATCGAATGCCGCAACGGACGGTTGCTTGTCTCGGGTAGCGCCAACGCAACTCGACAGGCGATGTCCCGCCGCAACGTCGAGGTTGTTGTCACACGTGCGGTCGAGCTCGTCGTTTCACTCGGATGGCGAGCCTCGGGCACGGTCTCGGGCTCGCTCGGTCAGGTGCCACCCGAAGAACGCGCCGCGGACCCATGCCTTGTCGCACATTTCGAGAGGGGCAAGCTTGTCGGCCAGGTATTCGGCGTCTCTTCGCCTGAGGGCGAGTGGCGGGCTGCGTTCCGGTACGGCGCTGAGGCGAAGCCGCTCGGCAGCCCAGTGACCATACGTGGGGGAGGCATCTTCGAGCTTTCTCCAGAAGATTTTGACCCGACACTCATCCACTGCTCGGTCCAACTCAGCCTCAAGAAGGGGGAGACCGAAATCAGGGGATGGCTTATGCACCAGGGCCTACTTAACGCAATGCGTGAGAAGGGTCCGATCGCACGTACGTTGCAGCGCATGATCGGCGGCGGCAGCCACGCCGACGTAATCGCAGTGCTTGAATACCTCGCGAAGTCGCCGGAGACTCTTCTCGATGCAGCGCGGCGGCTAGGAGGTGGCCGGGAAGATCGACGCCCACTGGCAGAGCCAGCAGGCGCTAAGCTTCAGGCCGGCTCTGAGGTGCCCGGCGCCTTCGAGAATGGGTCCGGCTGGCGGGGCACGGTCGGCGAGGGCGCCTTCTCGGACCTCATGGATACCCTCGTCCGACGCCTAGCGTCGGTGCTACCGGAGGTCGACGATGAGGCCTTGGAGGAGGGGCGCCAATCCGTCGCGCGACGGAAACCTGGGACCAACCGGAGAGGAGGAGGCAACAAGGTTCCAGCATCCATCTTTCGTAGCGCTTTCAAACAGATGGTCGCCCGCCTCGTGACAGTGCCACCCGGCCCGGACCGGGATCCAGGCCTCCATCTCCTTTTCGACATGGTCGTCTCCATCGCCCCGGGCTGCGAGGACGGCGAAACCCTCACCATCGAATGCCTTAGGAGGTGGCTCGCCGTCGCCGTCGAGCGTCCGAAGCGTCTTGGCCCACCCGACGCGCTGGATAAGGAGATCGCGGCCTCTCTAACGAGGTTGGTCATGGACAAGGTCCCAGCAGCCGAGTGTCATGCGCAGCTGCAGCAGCTGTTCGGGGGCGAACCTGACACCGCGACGCTGCAACTGATCGTACCTGATCCCCTTGGCCTCGATGAGCGACGCCTCGCTCCGGGGGCTACCGCGGAGGGCTGGCGGGCGGCCTGGGCAGAGATGCTCAGCGCCGTCACCGGCTGGTCCGTGATGAGTACCCTTGTGTCAGCCATTCGAAGTGGAGCGTCATGGACCGCGCCAACGGGGGCGACAAAGGACGAGATCGCGCTTCTTGGGCGCGTCGCAGACGGAACCTCGCAACCAGATAAGCTCGTCGTCATGCACGAGAGGCAGCACAATTTGATTGCCTGTCCAAAATGCCACTTGCAGCTTACGCCGCACGAGCGGGGACGTCTGAAGCTGGCCCGGGTCTGCTCATGCAATTTGTGCGGCCGAGTGATCCTCAACCTAGGGCTCTGATCATCATGAGGCAAAATCTCGCCCAAATTGACGCGATCTTCGCGGCGGAGCGGGCCTTCCTGCTCGTTGGCGACTTGACGATTGAGCAGAGCGGCGTCGACCCGCTCGGGCTACGACAGCTGAATCTCGATCTCATGGACGCGACGGTCCCCGGCATCAACAATGTGACGATGCATATCCGGCCCTATGCCTTCATGGCCTGGGCTTGGTGGCGGTCCTGGCAACTCACCGACCCCGACGGCTCCTGCGATAGCGTCGAATTGGCGGATCGCGTAATGCGCTACGAGGCGATGTTTGCATGGGCCCACGCTTTGGCGGAGCGGCCGCTTATTGGTGCGACCGCAATCGGACGGCACCTCCCCCGCAAGGGAGAGGATCGGCGATTTCGGTTCGAGGGGAAGCGTTGGCAGGCCCTCAAGGATGAACTCACAAGCATCATGGCGCCGACGCAGTACGGGCCGTCGATCAAGGCCAACCGGTGGCTACGACCAATGGAGGGGGGAGGCTTCCGTGCGACGAAGGAGACTATGGCGGCGGTGGCCGCCATCGAGGACAAGGTCTCACGTCACTTACCACAGCGGCTCTTTGGCCGCGAAGCGCCCGAAGTGAGTTGCTCGGATGTGCTGCCTTTTGCCGAATATCTCCGCGTCGACGAGACCACTCAGGAGGAGCGCGACGGCTTTCGCTTGCTCTTCCGAGACGGTGCGGACCGACAAGACGCGCCGCGTGACCTGAGGCGGCGAAAGGCGACCATCAATTTGATTCGCGCACATTTGCTGGGAGCTGGCCGCCCGCTTGCTGTCCACGAAATCCGGCGCGTTTTGGCAAAGGCCGCACTCCCGGCGGGGTATGCAGACGACGACCCGGAAACCGCTGTGTCCGTCGCACTGCTGTCCATCCTCCAAGCGCGGCAACTCCAGCGCCTCGCGACAGAGGCAATGCTGTTTTGGACCGAAGCAAGCCTCGGAAGGGACCGCATGCACGCGCAGACAAGCGATCAACTTGCATTGAAGGCCGACGCAGCGGCTCGGCACGACGACCCACTCGCACTCGCCGCCACAACCGTCGGAGGGTACTTGGACTTCGTGGAGCACCTCGGCATGGCCGTGGGATGGCCAGCAGCTGCCGCCGAGCCGGGTACGGACGTCGTTGCCTTGGTGGAGAAGCTTATCCGCGCCCAGCGAAAGGGTGATGGTGCCGTGCTGCCGGGCCTTTGCCTCAAGTCGTTCGCTGTCGTCCGAGCAATCTCCAGGGGACTACGGCGGCAAGGGGTGCCAAGGGCGGCCGGGAACCCATTGGACGGAAGACCGGACCGGCTGCCGTTCGGGAGTCTCGAGCGGCAGCTCGACGGACTTAGTGACCGCCCCCTCGTGGAACTTTGGCGACAGGTGATCGAGAACTGGGTGATTGGCCAGCATGTCCATTGGTCAGCTGTGCGAGGCGGTGACGGCAAGAAGCGGTTGCGCATTGCCCTTGATGACGGAGGCTGGATCCGTGTTCGCAAGAGCGCGAGCGGTTGGTTCCGCCCGACGGAAGACCGCCTTCTAACCATGCTGTCTCTCGGCTCGGAGTGCGGCCTGTTCATGAGGGAGGGGATGCCGCCTTGTTTCTCGGCTACAACCGACCCCGTTTCAGCGACGAACCAGACTATAAGTTCGCCCGAACCAGAGGGTCGCTAGGCGGTGTCGTCCTGACAGGACGCGCCCTCGCTCGGTGCCCCCGGGACGTCCGAGGTGGTCCCCGAGAGTCAGACAGATCCCCTGCTCTTCCCCCGTGGCCATCGGTGGGGACCTTGGGCGAACGTGGGGGAACAAGCCGCCGGAGTGGCGTTTAGGCGATGCGAAAGCCGTAGATCGAGATTAGAAATGGGGCATTTCGGGCGATCGTTCCATTGCGTTCCCGGAACTCTTAATTGTGAATAAGCATGGAAAAAGGACCCCCTTGGAGGGGTGATCGGCGTCCAAAAGGGAC
>Ga0097681_1003924_pt1 | contig 11218 bp, 14 predicted proteins | sample ThiBiot_750_plan_FD_72845 | JGI IMG/M metagenome (GOLD analysis project Ga0097681, IMG submission 72845) | Wastewater bioreactor microbial communities from Cape Town, South Africa - Thiocy_cont_750_plan - 1398105538144 (version 2) (version 2) ... | reverse complement strand
GTCCAGCGATATGGTTTGAAGGTGATCATGGCAACCCACTCTGCGTCGACGGTTGCGCTCGCGCCGGAAGAGGCTATTCACGTAATGCGCCCTGGTATCCCCGGAATCCACAAGGTCAGTAAGGATGGCGCCTTGAGCGATTTGACAGACGGGGTTCCAATTCTGTCAGTTTCCTATGATGGCCGCCGCCAAGTATTTGTCGAGAGCCCGCGAGATGTCGAAGTTTACCAGGCAGCCTTTGAAGGCCTGCGACGACGCTACATCGATACCGAACTATCTCTAAACTTCATCGCGACAGGTGTAGAAACTTCGGATGGCAGGCATGTGAATACAGGCTGCGACGTCGTCAAGCGCATAGTTTCGGAGTTGCGAAAAGCTGGAGCTCGACACACGTTTGGCTTGATTGACTGGGATAATAAGAATGTGAGTGATGATGGGATTGTCGTGGCGGCTGAGGGAGAGAGAGACGGCTTAGAGTCGATCATGTTTGATCCACTCTTACTGCTGAACACGTTGGTTAAGCTTTCCTCCGCGTTCGGAGGCGAGATTGGACTACCAAGCCTTATCACATATCTGTCCCTTTCCGAACTCGAGGGAGATGAGCTGCAGCGCGCGATTGATGAAGTTCAGAAGCGTGTTCTGGGTCGAGATCGTGGAGCCTCCGAGATCGTCCGTTACGCCGACGGCAGAACGCTTTTAGTAGACGGTGAATATCTACGGATGAACGATCACGATTTAGAAAAGAAGGTTGAGTCTGCTTTCCCTGCGCTCAAGTCGGTCTCTAAGGGGCGAGTGGGGGTTCTGGCTCGTTGGATCGCCCGAGAGATCATCAACGAAAGGCCAGAGCACTCTCCTGCGTGTCTTCTTAAAATCTTTTCTGATATTGTCGCTCGATAGCGTGCGTGCCCTGGCGAGGCTGGCAGCGCTCTCCGCCGGGCACAGCGCTGCCAGCCTATGCGCGTGGCCGCGGCAGGAATGCTCCCTCGGCATCCAGGTGCTTGCGAGGCCTGCCGCTCCAGGTCGTCACCAGTCGGACACGTGCATCTTCTGCACCGTCGGCACCCTCAAGCTAGCGGGGGCAGCGAAGGGTAGATACGCTTGCTAGCGCGCTAGCGCTGACGAGCCCGAAAAAACTCGGCAAAAATAAGGCGGGTAACGTGGAGAGCCCCCCTCGATGATAAGTGGCGAACGCAGCACACCAAGCTGGTCGGTACAGCCTCAGTCGGATCAAGGCGCCGGACCGCAGTCGGCAGGCGCGCCGATGCAGGTCCGTAGGAAGGGGAATGCCCCTAGAATTTCTCCCTCCCCGAACGCTGAAATCTTTGCTGCGGGGGAGAAGGCGCAGCTCGAGCTACAGAAGGTCTTCGGCGCGAACCTGAGGGCCGCCCGGATGGAAGCCGGCCTCAAGCAGTCTGAGGTCGCCTCAATCACTGGGCTCACACAGCAATATCTGTCGTTCATCGAGAACGGCCAGGCAAATCTTACGCTCAGGACCATGGCTATCCTCGCGGAGGTGGTCGCCCGCGATCTGCTCGATCTTCTCAAGCAGATCGGCGAGGCATCCCACGGTCCCGAATAGCCACTTGCCCCTCAGCTTGCTGGAGCCTGAAGCTGATCCGGTGCTGCCGCAGGCCTGGCGCACCGCTGCCGGTGTCTTCAGCCGCATTTTCATCAGGAGGCAGCCTCCTTGCGACCGAGAGGCTGCCGAGCTACGATCCGGAGTGAGGGGATGGAGTCCCCCTTCAACCGCCCGAGAGGGCTGATGACTCCTACCGTGCGAGGGTTTGCGCGGTGGGAGTCCGTCCAAAACGGCCCGCCGCGTGGCGGGCTTTTTCATGCCTCCCTCGTCGGTCGAGTGGTCGAGGAGAGAGAACATGGAGATCAACTGGGCGCATGCCGGCCCATCCATCGTGGCAGCCTTCTCCGCCTCGCTGGTGGAGTTCATCGAAGCGCTGACGGTCGTCCTTGCCGTGGGCGCGGTTCGCGGCTGGCGCGGCGCGATCGGGGGCACAGGGCTCGCATTGGCCGTGCTCTTGACGCTGGTCGTGGTGCTCGGCCCTGCCCTGACCCGCATCCCGCTTGAAGCGGTCCAACTCGGGCTCGGTACGCTCCTCCTCCTTTTCGGCATGCGGTGGCTGCGCAAGGCCATGCTGCGGGCGGCCGGGGTCATCCCGCTCCACGACGAGCTGGCCGCCTATGCCCGCGAGCGGGCGGCCCTAGAAGCGATCGGCAGGACCGCCACGGGCTGGGATCGCGTGGCGGTCGCCACGGCCTTCAAGATCACCATGATCGAAGGGATCGAGGTGGTCTTCATCGTCATCGCCGTCGGTGCAGGAGGGGCCGGCCTCCTGGTGCCGGCAAGCCTCGGCGCACTCGCTGCGCTCGCCCTCGTCGCCTTGCTTGGCCTGCTGTTGCACAGGCCCGTTGCGATGATCCCCGAGAACACGCTGAAGTTCATGGTGGGCGTGCTCCTGTGTGCGTTCGGCACGTTCTGGGCCGGCGAAGGCATGGGCCTCACCTGGCCCGGTGAGGACTGGTCGCTTCCCGCCTTGATCGCCGGCTTCCTTGGGGTCGCCTTGCTGGCGATCCCACTCTGCCGTGCGCGCCGCCAGCCGCAGCTCGCGGGAGGACGGCAATGAGCTGGTTGGGTACGGTCTGGGAGGAGCTGGTCGGGCTGTTCGTCGATGACGGGCGGTTCGCCGCGTCCATCGTCTGCTGGATCATCCTGTGCGCGCTCGTGCTTCCGCGCATCGGCTTGCCGCCCGGCTTGCCGCCGATCCTGCTCTATTTGGGCCTTGCAGCCCTCCTGATCGAAAGCGCGGTTCGCCGCGCCGGCGCAGGGCCTCGGTCGTGATGCCCTATCTGTGGGTGGCCGCCGGCAGCGCGCTGGGGGGAATGGCACGGTACGGTCTCGGGCTTTCCGCCGTGCGGCTCTGGGGGGAGTCGTTCCCGTGGGGCACGATCGCCATCAACATCGTCGGCAGCTTCGTCATCAGCTTCTTCGGTGCACTAACGCTGGCGGACGGGCTGTTGCCCGCGAGTGCGAACGTCCGGACATTCGTCATGGTGGGAATCTGCGGCGGCTTCACGACGTTCTCCTCCTTCAGCCTGCAAACCCTCGATCTTGCCCGGGGCGGCGCGTGGTTGGGTGCCACCAGCAACGTCGTTCTGTCGGTTCTCGCCTGCCTGCTGGCGGTGACGGCGGGTCATGTGACTGCGGAGAAGCTGAACGCGTTCGGCATGGAGGCAACGATGTCTGCCAAAATCCTTGCTGTCTTGGATCGCCCTGAGACGGCACACCCGATCCTGGCCGCAGCGGCGCTCGCCGGCAGGCGCCTCGGTGATGCCCAGATCGAAGCGCTACATGTTCGGCATGACCCGATGGAAGGTTTCATGCCGACGGAAGAGGTTATGACCCGGGAGCGGCAGGACGACATCGAGGCGGAGAACACCCGGCGATCGGCTGATCTCAGGGACATCTTCAATGGATGGCGGGCTGGATCGGAGATTGGCACGTGGCGGGAGGTAACCGGGCCGACCAGAGAAGTCGTGCCCGCCGAGGCGGCGCAAGCCGATCTCCTCGTTCTCTCGCGGCCTCACCCACACGAGACCGGCGATGCGCGCCAGGCTCTGCATGCCGCGCTGTTCGACACCAAGGCGGCGACACTGCTCGTGCCAGATGAGATCCCGGACGACCTCGGCCGTCACATTGCCATCGCTTGGAAGTCGCCTGAAGCGTCCAGCGGGGCGGTGGAGGCAGCAATGCCGCTCCTCTCAGCAGCCGATCGGATATCTGTGCTGACCGAGACCGAGGATGATGGGGCCGACGCAGAGCCACAGGCTCTGCTGCATCGCCTGGCTCACCTTGGGACGCAGGTCGACCTGCATCGGTTCACAGCCTCGGGTCGCCACATCGGACAAGCACTGCTCGAGGAGGCGCGGAATTTGGGGGCCGACCTGCTAGTCATGGGAGCGTACAGCCGGAGTAGGCTGTCAGAATTCGTCTTGGGGGGCGCTACGCGAGAAGTTCTCGCAGGAGCTGAAATCCCAGTCTTGATGCGCCGCTGAGCGGTTTTCTCCACCGCCGCAGTCTTTTCGCCCAAAAATTTACCGCCTGATCGCGATGCTTCTGATGATCCGCAGCGCAACCTCACTCGCCTGTTTCACCGCCGCGGCAATCGCAGAGATCGCGGGATGCTACGCGTTCTGGGCTTGGCTCCGGTTTCACCAGCCCGCCTGGTGGCTGCTGCCGGGCATGGCGTCGCTCGCGCTGTTCGCCTACTTGCTGACGCGTGTTGACGTTGAGGCAGCAGGGCGCGCTTACGCAGCATACGGCGGGATCTATGTCGCGACGGTAGTTTTGTGGCTCTGGATCGCCGAGGGCGTCAGACCTGACCGCTGGGATCTGATTGGGGCTGCAGTAGTGCTCGCTGGCACCGCCATCATTCTGCTCGCCCCTCGCGGCCCATAGGCTACGCACCGTGATCTCTGGGACGAGCCGCTCACGGGGCCGCCATCGGCATGGCGTGTTCGATCTTCGGCGCGCCGTCGATGATGTTGCCCCCGCAGCGGCCGCAATGCGCGTGCCGGGCGGGCGGCCCAGACCACGTACGGAACATACCGGAACGACTCCGCCGTCGAAGTGAGCATACGATCGCCTATGACCGATCCATGCGAAGTCGCACCTGGAGAGCCTGCGCCGGTTAACGACATCTTCGAGCTCCTGAACGTGCTGGGATCCCCCACCGCCACACAGGTCGTCCGGCTGGCAGGAGACGCACTTCCTGCGGCGCCGATCGGCTGGACGTGGCGACGCGTCGACACTCAGACCAGCGAGGGTGCGGAGATCCTCCACTCGCTGCAGGCTCTCCTGATTTCGCTCCGAGCCTCCAAGAGTCGATAGGCGCGCCGCGGGGCTCAGCAGTCAGCTGTCGGGCTGTACCGTCACCCGCGTCCCAGCTCGCCGGAGCACTGCTTCTGGACAGCGCTCCAACGGCTGGCATACCGGACTATGAGCATCTGAGTCATCGGGCCGGAGCTCGCGGTAGCCATGGCTACAAAATGTAGACGCGGCACTCAAGTTATTGATTTGGCTAGAAATTTGTTTGACCGATCTACACGACGCGGGTAGAGAACCAAGGCCGAGAGTAAGAGCGGTCGCCACGGCCGCAGCGCGGATTGCTTACGGCACGCTCGCGTTTGCCCTTCGGGATAGCCTCGACAAGGAGCCTTCATGATTTCCCTCGTTCGGAGGTTCCCGTGAGTGCGGCTACCGTGATGGTATTGGCCTTCAGTATGTCGATGGATGCTTTCGCGGCGGCGCTCGGGAAGGGCGCGGTTCTGCACAAGCCAAAGCTCATCGAGGCCTTACGGACCGGCTTGGTCTTTGGCTTGGTCGAGGCGTGCACGCCGGTAATAGGCTGGATCACTGGAATTGCCGCAGCGGCTTGGATCACAAGCGTCGATCACTGGGCGGCGTTCATCATCCTTGGACTGCTTGGGGGCCGTACGGTTTACGGAGCGCTTTGGAATCGCAAGTGCGAGCCGGCCGCCTCTAAAAGGCACTCGCTGGGGCTGCTGCTAATCACGGCTGTAGCCACAAGCCTGGACGCGATGGCGGTAGGGGTGACCTTGGCCTTCATGAACGTCAACATCTGGGCAGCGGCCCTCTCAATCGGGCTGACGACTTTCCTGATGGCCGCGCTCGGAACTGTTGCGGGACGATGGATTGGCCCATTGATCGGGCGCGGCGCAGAACTTTTAGGCGGGCTCTGCCTCATCGGGATCGGAGTCAAAATCCTCATCGACCACACACTCACCGGCTGATCCGAAGAGCCGCAAGTCCCAGAGCGCCGCCGAGGCTCCAGCTCGCATCACCCGAGGCTGCCCCCGCCGATCCCCGCACCCTCGGCACCGGTGCGTGCCGCCCCGCCGCCGGCCAGCGGCGGCCGAGTATCCGGATCCGAGAGGAACGGCGTGAGTATGTTCGGCTCCGGCAGGAACGCATCCTTGGGCATCAGCATGAGGTCGGCTGTCGTGCCGCGGTCCTGGTCCATGCTGTAGGTGACCTCGCCGATCACCCACGGATCCGACGGCGACAGCTTCAGGGCCGGCAGATCGAGCGGCGCGAAGGCATTCGGCTGCCAGAGCGTGCCGGCGCTGTCCCGCCAGCTGTCGCAGGTGAGCCGAACGGCCTGCGACTGCCCGAACCGGCGCGCCATTTCCCAACGTGCACGCTTCTCGGCGAGTGAGCTGCCCGGCACGAACTGTTCCGAGACGACGATCCGCTCGCGGAACCGCGGCACGCCCTTGTCGTAGACCCGTGGGAACGGGACGCCGCCGACCCCCCTGTCGCCGTAGAAGTTCACCGACATGAGGCATGGCAAATAGTCGGAGAAGCGGCCGTCCATCGAGAAGGTGCAGGAGGCATTCTGGACGTTGACGCCCAGAGCGAAACCGCTCGCCATGGTCGAGGTGCCGACGTTCGCGAACACGAGGTTCCCGTCGGCATCGTCATAGACCAGCACGCCGGCGTAGCGCGCGACCCGCTCGATGATTTCGAACGGCGTCTCGGTCAGGATCGCGTTGAAGCGCAGAGGACCGCCGCCAGTGGGCGGGGCGAGCGGGATATTGTCGCCGGTGAGCGACTTCGCCGTGATGCCGTACGGCGCGCACAGGCGATTGGCAAGCTCGAGCAGTGACGAGGTGACGATCTGCATCCCCTGCAGGTGCGTCGGCGTGATGTGACAGTCGACCACGTCCTCGCACTTCGACCGGCCCACGACCCGCACCTGGTGCTGCCGCGGGCTGATGGCGCCGGCGTAGCGATCGATGTAGCCGGTCAGGACGACATCGCCGTCGAGCAGCACTTCGCAGGGCTGGCCCGGCTCGATCAGGATTGCGGACGCCTCGCTCGGGTAGCGCTCGGTCAGCCCGATGTCGAAGTCGCTCGGGCAGCCCAGCATGCGGCGGGTGACGCGGATCGACTGCCAACCGGTGATGTCGCGGCCGTTGGCGCGGAGGGTCAGGATGTTCTTGAGGCCGGTTCGCGTTGATGGTGCGGTCAACGTACGGCTCGCGACGTAGTTCATGGTGCTTCACCTTCGCATAGGGGTGGAGCGGGGCGGCCTCACCCGCCCCGCCCCGACGCGCCGACCGGAACCTCCACGGCCGGCACGAACGGTCAGCGGCGCTTGCCGCCGGGTGTGGGGAATCGCTCCGGCATCAGCTGCCGCATGCGCTTGATGAGCTCGTCCGTGTCCTCGAACTCGTCGCGGTTGCGGTCTCGGTTCTTGTCGTCGCCCACGTCGTTGGGTCCATGCGCTTGCCGATTGGCGAAGCGCTGCAGCGCGCGACCACTGACCGCGCGCAAATGGTCGAACGTGCCGGCGCGCGGCGCCCGCTTCGGCACTCCGGTGCCTTTCTTCGGCTTCGGCGCGACCGCAGCCGACGCCTTGCGCCCGGCGATCCCGCGCAGGTTGTCGAGGCGGATCACCATCCACCCCCAACCGCCTGCGTTGCCGGGACGCCGTTGATGGTCACGACCGACCGCGGCATCTCGCCCATGCGCGCCTGCTCCTGGCGCTTGCGATCTTCGGCCTGCTCGGCTTCATGCGCGGCGCGCCACTCGGCCGCCCGCCGTTGCTGGTGCTCCGCCTCGCGGACCCGGCGCGCATGCTCGCGCCGGTCGAACTCGGCCGCCTGGTCCCTCCGTCGCTGGATCTCGGTCGGCGACTGCTCCGCCAACTTGAGCACCCACGCCAACGGATCCGGCCGATAGACGTCGCGGACAAACGCGAGATCGGGCTCTTCCAACCGCGGCAGCTCGCTCCGTTCCGCCGCGCCGGGGAAGGCCTCGTCCGCGGCCCGCTTCGCCGCGAGCACCGCCCCGCACAGGTCCAGGATCTGGGGCAGGTTCTCGCGCCACACGGCCACGAAGGCCGTGTCCAGGGCGATCGCCTCGTCGCGCCGGACCGCGGCAACCGCCGCCGCCTCCCGGGCGAGTGCGGCATCCAGCGCGGGCCGGAGTTCGCCGAGCAGCATCTCCAAGCGGTCCGCCGCAAGCTTCGCGGCCGCGGCATCGCGCTCCGCATGCTGCATCTGCGCGTCGGTGGCCGTCAGCAGCGAGGCACGCATGTCGCGTTCGATGCTGCCGGCGCGGTTGATCGCCTCCGCCCGTGCCGCCTCCACCTTCGCGATCGAGGCGCGGATGGTGGCGGAGTCGTCGGCTGCGGGCCGAAGGGCAAGGATGTCACTCAGTTTCATCTGCAACCTCAATCCTGATGCTCAGATATTACGAGGCCATCTGTGAAGTTTCCGCCGGAGTTTTCTTCAGGTTCGCCGAACGCGATGTCGTAGATCTGCCTCATGCCGATCGGCCGCCCGTTCGAGAGGTCGATGATGCGGCGAAGCAAGGTGGAGCGTTCGCTGATCGGCGCACTGCACGCAGCGACCCGCACCAGCTCGCTGGCCAGCGCGTCCGCGGCACGCGTCGGGCGCCAGTCGCCGTAGACCGCCAACGCCTCCCGGATGGCCGCCGCGCGCTGCGCGTGGCGCTGTGCGCGGAGGCGCCAAGCGGGGGCGAGGCGAGCAAAGAGCCAGCCGGCGTCCTCAGGGGGCAGGGCCGCGCAAATCGCCTCGAGGCGCTGGAGGTCGGTGGCGGTCACGCGGACACCGCCTTCCGCCGGCCTCGGCTCCGCTTTCGGTCCTTTGCGGCGCGGGCGGTCGCGGTCGATCCGCCCACACCGTCCGGCCGTGCATGCCGGTCATCGCCACCAACGGGCGGCATCTCCTCGGGCAGCATCTGCAGAGCATCGTGCACCGCGCTCTCGATCGCTCGACCCTGGGCCGAGGCATCAGCGCCCAGGATCAGAGGCGGCAGGCCGCTCTCCCAGGAGAGGAGCCGGTCCCGCACATTGCTCAGGCGGTCACCGAATGCCCGCTCCCAGGCCGAGAGGTGCAGGACGCGTCCCTCGGCGATGGCGAGCTCGAGCTGTCTCAGGCCAGCGATCGCCCTGGTCTTGGCGGTTTTGGCCGCCAGCGTGGTCGCGTGGTCGCCTACATCGTCTGGCGGCGTTGGGTCTCCCAGAGTCGGGATCATCTCGGCGGAGGCGATGCTCGTGAGGGTCGCGTGCACAGCGTCCCGCACCTGAGCGCGCAGGCGGACCTGGTCATGCTCCTGAGCTACGCGGCAGAGGGTCGCCCCGAGCTCGGTGATCTGCGAGGTGCAGGTCTCCCTGATGAAGGACCAGCACTCCCGCACCTGTGCGACGTCGGTCCACTCTTCCAAGCGCTGCTGCAGCTGCCGCTGGCGCAGGCGGGCGAGTGCAATCTCCCGCTCGCGTTCCGCCGCGGCCAGACCGCCGCCAGCCGGTGGCGCGAGTTGCACCTCCAGCGCCGCGGCGTTGCCGGCCCGCCAAGCGGTGCCAACCAGGTCGGCGGGCAGCTGCCGGCCAGGGAGCCGCGGCAGAGCGCCGGAGCGCACTGCACGTCGGACGAGTGACTCATCGCAGCCGTCGCGACGCGCGAACTCACGGTACGCGATCATCGGCCCGGCTGCGGACATTGCGGACACCATTTTCATCCTTTCAGCTAGCGGACCATCGAGGTGCGCAATGCCCGCGACCTCGACCCCCTCCGGAAGGACCCGTGAAGGGGGGTCATTCGAGAGCCGCCGCGACGACCTCTCGGCCGATCGCATCCTCGAGTTCCGGCGGCAGCGTGATGGCCGTTCGCCACGTGCCTGTCGTGTCGCGGAAGTGCGGCGCCTTGCACTCGAGCAGGCCGTCCGGTCGGCGCCGGACCTGCAGCCCGTGCAGCTCGAGCTCGACCCCATCGAGGTCCAGGGTCACCGACCCAAGCGCCACGACCGGACCGGCACCGTGCAGCCAGCGCAGAGACGTCACCTCGAAGGTCACGCTCATGGTGGTGGTGCTCATGGAAGCACCCTGCCTGTCGCAGATGTCGCATGCGCGCATGCGAGAAGAGAGAGCAGGCCCTGGATATGAAAGAGAGGGGTCAAAACGCCTTTCCCTTCTCGTGCACGCGCAAGCGACATTTGCGACATTCACGCTGCGCTCCCGTTTCTGAGGCGCTGGACCGTCGCCGCGATCCGCCGCTTGGCGTCGGCGCGGACCTCTCGCTCCCTCTGGGCGCGGACGGCGAAGGTGCCGTGGACCTTCGGGTTCACCCGCCAGCTGGTCGGGCTCTTGACTGTTGGGTCTCGCTCTTCTGCGATGACCCACCCGACCGTCTCGAGGCTCTCCATCACGCTCAGGAGCTCCCGCCGCTGCTCGGGCGCTCTCAGCGCGCCGTAAGCCCTTACAATGTCACGAGAAGTAATCCGATCCTCACCCTTTGACAGGATGTAGCCGGCGATCCATCTGGCATGGCCGGTCTGCTCCGAAGCGAACATCACAGCCTCGGCCCGGAGGAGGTGCGGCAGCAGGATGTCGCGCATGTACGAGGCGACGCGGCGGGCCGTTGTCTCGGGCACAACCTCAAGGGCCGGAGGCGCCGTTGTCACAGCGCGCGCAGCCCCCCCTTGCGACATTTGCGACATCCGAACGTCTGCGACGTCGATGAGGTGGAAGATCAGAGCCAGGCGGGCAAACAGGCCCGGCCACTTTCCCAGTGCCGCCCTGAGCCTGCCGCTCGTATCGGGCATGGATGTCACTGCCTCTGCCAAGTCGAGAATTGCCAGGCGATGGGCGTGAGCAGCAGCATGGAGCACCACTGGCCGAGGCGTGCCCGTGAAGGCCTGGGAAGGATGCAACGCGGCTAGCGCCGGGAAGAGAGCCTCAAACCGCTTGGCCGCGCCCGCGTCCGGTCTGCGGTCCTGCCCGCGACCTTGCTGGGCCGGCACACAGTAGCAGAACCTCTGCAGCAGGCCGTCGTCGGCCGCGTCACGAGCGATCTGCTGTATCGGCCCAGGCTGGATGCCGCCCAGCACGCATGCCGACCAGTTTGGGACCGCGAACGAGCCGCGGTTCACCCGATCGATGGTGTAGCGACCGCCGTTGAAGAGGCGCAGATAGGCGCCACGATCACCACCGCCGCGACCCCCGGAGCGATAGCGGTCGAAGCTGGCCACCCACTCGGACATCTCGTCCTGACGGACCAGCACCTTCCTGGCCGGAGCGGTCTGCCGGGCCTCGAAATCGTCACGCAGAGCTTCAGAGAGCGCCTCGATGGTGGTCCCCTCGACCATGTAGCGCTC
>Ga0097681_1003904_pt1 | contig 11282 bp, 15 predicted proteins | sample ThiBiot_750_plan_FD_72845 | JGI IMG/M metagenome (GOLD analysis project Ga0097681, IMG submission 72845) | Wastewater bioreactor microbial communities from Cape Town, South Africa - Thiocy_cont_750_plan - 1398105538144 (version 2) (version 2) ... | reverse complement strand
CATATATTTGTAACTAATTTCATTCAAACACAGAAAATGCGCAGTCGATATTCGATAGCTATCTCGAAGCGGGGACAGCGAACACACACTACATCCACATATTGGAGTTGCTGCTTCGGTTGCGGCAGTGCTGCGATCATCCCCTCATTGTCCTCATGTGTACCGTCATGAGAGGATTCAAGGCTGCGGAACGAAGCACCAATAGAAAGCCTTCCCTCGCCGACCTGCAGAAGGAATACGATAGAGTGGTAGCCACGATGAAGCAGGCTTCGCATTCTCAGAAGCCAGCACTCAGGACACCGCGGTCGATAAAGAAGAAGGGTATGCATTATTTGTAGAGTTCTTCCTTCTGATATAGAATCATTCAGAGACGAATTTATTCCTGCCACGCCGAGCCCGCGACGGAGTAGCGGAGTTTTGTGGTTGGATTTCTCGAGCATATTACTGCTCACTCCGATAAAGTCCTTATCACTGGATGTAACTGGCGAGAAGACTGGAGGGGGAAAGGGTAACCATCAGGATGACACAGGAGGAGGGCTATGTGTGATATGTATGAATGACTTGGAGGAGGATGCAGTATTCAACCCTGCATGCAATCACTCGTACTGTTTGATGTGCATTCAGGATCTATTTAAGGAGCGGTATGGCTTCGAAGAGGAGAGCGAAGCGCCCAATGGGAAAGCGGGTTGGGCGGAGGGTACCTGTCCGGGATGCAACGCGAAGCTGAAGATGAGGGACTTGAAGCCCGTAGGGGGCACCACGGGAACGAAGACGCAACCGCTGAAGGAGATGGTGAAGTTGGAGAATACTGAGGACAGTGTGTCCTATTGGAACGAACTGGAAGAGGACGCGAAAAGAAAATCCAAAACCAAAGGGAAAGAAAAGGAAAAGGAAAAGGAAAAAGAAAAGGAAAAGGAAAGAAGCACGATGATGAAAGAAGGAGGGTTTCTGTTGAGCACCGGAACCCTTCAGTGGAACAACAAGCCATCGATCGCACCCACCGTCTTGGACAGGACAAGCAGGTAAACCCAACCATTCTCTCCCCTCTCTTTATGCCTCTCTCAACATCCTCAAAAACAAACAGGTGACAGTGGTGCGGTACCTGATAGAGAACTCTATTGAACAGCGCATCATAGCCCTCCAACAAAAGAAGCGGGACCTTGTAGAAGGCGCACTCTCCGGCGTACACTTTGACTCTGACGTGGGACAGCTCTCGTTGCTGGATTTGCAACAGCTATCCCAAAAGATTTCTGTCACAAATAAACTGTGACTGAAATGTCATTGTCTATTCTTGTCACCTCTTTCTTTCTTGATAAACTCTCAAACATCTCTCACATCACAGAGGAGAGAGCAAAAAAAAAAACGTTTCTGTCACCATTTAAACTTTGAGCCTTTATCAACACTAGGTGGTGACTTTGTAGACGGGATACTTTGGTCCTTCGACAGACCTACATCAAGCCCTTCATGTCAGGCAGAGGTTATGTCCTACAAGCACCTCGTACTTTTGTTCAGGAGCGCCTGCGGGGTCTCATGCGCAGGAGGTCGAGTTCACTGAAGTGTTGCAGTGATTCGAGTGTGTTGTGGACTAATGATAATCAATCACTAGAAATATTTATAGCCAACCAGGCTTAACTGAAACATAAAGAACTCCAATCCCACACTGCCTCTTCACTCCCTATCCCGTTGCACTTCTCCAATCGTCCTCCCATTGGCCTATCTCGATTCACCGCCGCTCAAGTCCTCGTTCTGCCTTTTCCAGGAAATGCCTCTATGTAGATAGGGAGTTGTTACAGAAGTGCGTGCGTGTTAGTATAAAGTATAAATCCACTAGTGCCGCCTGCTTTCCGCACCCACTACGCGCTCTCCACCCTATCTCCCTCAACATCTCCTACTCAATTGTGACCGATCGACATGCCGACGCGTGCTGAAAAAATGCCCTGCATTCAGCGACTGAATGTTTCAAAAACAGGTTCTTCCTCTCTCCCTCTCTGTATTTTTGCCTCTGTTGTTACTAAGCTAGCTTCCATCAGGTGTTCATGGTCGCTTTGGTAACCTTCGTGCTGACGTTGTCAACACATAGGAGACGTTCGGCCTCAAATTGCTATCCGTGGTTGGTCGGACACAAGTCTCTTCGCGTCTCGTGTCCTTGTTGAAAGAAACGACCACCATTCGTAGCAATTGAGAGGATCCTTGTGACACATGAGGCTACAGGTACCATCTGCTCTAACTTATTTTATAGTTACTGACCAGCGCAAGTCGTATCTATCGAGGACCGACAGACGAAAAATGCCGCATTTTTTTAAATCGCACTATGGCTGAATCCCTTTAAAAAGCAATTGCGAGTCTGAGTCTAACCCAAAAAAACATAATTACGGATTTACGAGAAATACTGGCTTTTATTTGCTCATCCTGTATTTCCGCCGTTTACAGCAGATTTATCCGCTTCAGGGTATTGTTATCCACCAAGATACTTCCATTCTTTGCGAGCGCGATGCCGAACAATCCATCGGGCCCCGCCGTTGTGTTGAAGGTGTTCAGCTGCAAGCCAGCCACCGAGGTCTCAACGATGTTGGAGTCGCCCGCGTTCGGCTCCGGATTCGGTCAGAGGGGCGACCCTGTGTCTCCTGTTTGGACCAACCGGCATGGGGTTGGATGGGGAGACCCTCTTTGTAGCCGACAGACTCTACAACCGTATGAGGGCCATCCCCGAGGCCACGCAGAGGACTACAACTGCTTATGCGGGCTAGGATGTCACAGCCAACGGACTTATCAGCAAACACCTCGGGTTGTTCTTCGATACCAGCAGAGGCACCATCTTCTCGGCCCATCGGCCGTTACGTTCCCGTTCAGGATAGTGGCGACGAACAGAAGCTTATTGCAGTCATAGGGATGCGGACCCAGGGTGGCATTCCAAGACCCGTTTATGCCCTGTTCGAAAGTGCCCACTACTACCCATGGGCTGGTCAAGATAATAAGGCATCCGGATTTTGCCGTCTGGAAGGTGCCATTCACGGTGGGCAAGCTTCCAACCATAACTCATCTGAGATTTCTCTTGTATGACCACAATCTTGGCTTCCCATCTTCTCAAATAACGTGTGGTTGTGCACTGATTTCACTCCGGTCAGGTGTTCGATTCTCCAACGCACAGGCCGATGAGGGTGGAAGGTGAGTTATTACCACCGTTCATACCCCACACTTTCCAACGTGGAGGGTGTGGCGTGTATGCCCCAATTGAGGTCATCACAAGTACAGATTCTTGGAGTTGCCACCGAGGCGCAAGTCGCTTGTTGCCGTGACTTCCTGGGGAAGTTTAAACTGAGCAGTCTGTTAGTTCGCAGAGAAAGGTACCTTATCGCAACTGTGGGCTAGAACGGGATGGGAGTTCTTTATGTTTCAGGTAAGAGTGGCTGGTAATCACTATCCTTTGCGCCTCTCCAATCGTCCTCCAATTGCCTATATCATTTTCACCGTCTCTCGAGTCCTCTTCCACTTTTTCCAGGAAATGCCTCTATGTGATCAGGAGTCATTACATGATACGATTTCGAACGGCAGAGTCTTGATGTTGTGCCCTATCATGTACCCGACACGGCGGGTCGAGGCCTCCGTCCTTTCACGGCACCGCGCTTGGTGAGCGTATTGCTGAGAGGGCGCCTGTCCAATCCAACCACACACTTTCCAGTTAGTCATTAAATTATGAGTTCAGAAGTTGTGTAAAAAAAAAAAAATGTATGAATTTTCTTCCTTCTTTAAGCAAAGTACTACCTTTGTGTATTCTTTAATAATTGCTTATTTAATATTTCTCTCTTTTTAATCAATTTTAAAGGGATGGACATTTTTTGGAAATTTTAGTTACAAACCTGCAGCTACTTACCATATTACTAACTCTAACAACACTAAGCACTTTTGTATTTGCACTAGTGATGACAAATGTAACCCAGCCAGTTGGGATACCAATTCATCAATTATAAAAGGGTGATGAATTCTTCATCAAGGATTCACTTCGTGTTCAGGAGACCTGCAGCAAACCAGACAAGATAGTCAAGTTGCTCCTCCCCTCCCCAAAAGGGCTTATTCAGCGAACAAAACTTTTGGCCAAAAATGTTTTCAACCCGACTGCGCATGCTATGCATATGTAGGTTGAAAGTGTGTTGTTCCACTGTTAGAGTCTTTGGGATTGGGTTACCTCCAAAGTCTCGCTTTTTGCGACCTCTTGGTGCAGGAATCAGAGTTATCATGGCCACCTGCTTCAAGTGTTTCGTGCCCCTTCGAAATGGGTGTCAGTGATAACTTGAGCCCCTTTCAGATTCTCCCCAACCATTCGACATGCTGTTCTAAAAACATGCCGTCGTAGGTCTTTGGACCATATCCCCCATAGTTTTCTTATCCGACCCTGAGCGTCAGAAAGAAAGGTATAGCGGCACCCGAGGCTGTTGCATTTGTATGACCATGAGGTGTCAGAGCGAGGGGAAGAGCGCCTGCCACTCAGGCGGAAGTCAGTACTGTCCAACCAGAGATCGAGTCTTTTTAGGTCCTTTGGAAAGGATTCATAGTGCGCTGCTTCCTTCCATTGAGACAGATCGCCCAAAATGATCCTCTCTTTGCCCCATGTAGCGAGGTGAAAGCGAATGATCTTGGTGTTATGTGCCAGGGTTTCCGGGCATGTTTTCATCCATCGTTTGAAGGATTTAAACAGCCTCTTAGACCCGATGGCAAAGAGATCCTTGAAAGGGCAAGGAGGATTGAATCACTGAGGAAGGTGTCTGTCTTTTTCAACACCCAAAGTGCTGTCCCTCGGGACTTTGAGGACTCCTCCAGCACAGAGCCAGCCCCAAGAAGTAGCCCAGTGGTTGAAGAAATAATAACAACAATTTGGCTTGGCTCTATCATGAGGGGGAACCCAACTTTTTTTTTTTAAATCTTAAACCCCGGACAAGTGTTCATGAGTTGGGAGGGGCTAGCAGTATATCCGGAATGGTGATACACATCGTGCACATATTCACGGAGGAGGGAGTTGTAGTCATCCTCCACTCTCCCATGTTCCAAATCCGCTCTCGAGTACGGCAGGACCCTCGCCCCAATATTGTTCATCCTCTCCCGAAACTACCGTTAGCGTCGCCATGTTCCAATCCAGCCTGCATTCAATGCCTCCCTCCATCAAACGCACAAGCTTTCAAAATGCAAAAGTTACCAGTTATTTGTATGGGGAAAAAAAAGGTTTATTCCCAGCACTTCCAGGGGTGAACGAAAGAGACCTCTTACAAGGCCTTCTCAATTGCGGACTGCATGCAATGAGAGCTAGAGTAAGGGTAGCCGGAGTTGACCTTGGGAGCTTCGACGGCGATGACAATTTCGCTGGTGACTGTCACGCGGTAACGATCCAAGGACTCGCCTGTCTTGTCGGTGGTGATGGTGATCTTCTTTTCAGTAATCTTCTCATTGATGGCCTCAACAAGATCTGGTTGGTATTGGGCAACCTCGTCACCCAGGTAGGGGCAGTAGTTGTCGTAGAGGGCGAAGAGGAGGTTGTGACGTTCGGAGTGCCTGTCAGGTATCGCAGCGGCGAAGGCCGGCCAGTCGAGGTGCAGCTTCCAACCAGAGCCGAGCTTATCCTGGATCTGCTTCAACGCTTTTTCGTATTTGGGCTCGCCCCCCTTCAAAGACTTCTTCTCAGCAAAAGAAAAGCCAGTGTAGTCCATTGTTGCCGATGTTTTAGGTGTTGGTGTTGCAAGGCGATGTGACAACAATTTCCAATAGCAAAATCCTTTTTAAAACCTTCTTCCCTGATTCTGTGAATCGGGGTAAAGAAAAACACTACCCTTTGAACCACCTATCGGCACGCCAGTATTGTTATGATTCGTTTGTTTTTTAACAAGGTAGGCTGAGGAATGTTTTGATTGGCTGAGGGTAATGTTTTCGTCCGCCCGATTCACAGAATCAGGGAAGAAGGTTTTAAAAAGGATTTTAGTCCGCTAGGAAACATAGCAATAGGAGAACATCCCCGAATTATGTGAATCAATGGAACATTGCGAATTCTCTGAATCGGATTGATTGTTTTTGCAGAGATTAATCATCTTCACATCAGATTATGCTCTCTTGTGAAAAGCCAAACGAACCCTCTGTGAAAGTAGGCAAGTTTGGCGGGCATTGATTGGGTCAGGCTCTTGAACCCCTCCAACTGTGTCAATCATGCAATTGGTGAATAATATTCTATGTAGTACTTATTAATAAAAGTGTTACAATATCATTATTGGTTCTTCGAAGATTCCGCGAACCCAAAAAAAAAAAAAAAGAATCTGTCCAATCTCTTCCCCAGTCGTGGAGGAGTATTTCCCTTAACAAGAACTACCAGACAGAGTCTTGCTTGATAAAGTAACTACTACTACTATTGGCCAATGGATGCTTGGCGCTTCAAAATGGAACTAGCATGAAGACATCTTGGATTGGAAGATAAGAGGTTAGCTGAAGCGGGTTGATACAAAAACATTACGTCCTATGTTACTCTCCAATGCATGTTATTTTCAGTTTCTACTCCCACGCGTGTGTAACGATCCCGCCAGTCAAGTTAGAGCTCCGAAGATGGGTTTTACCAAGTGTGCCATTACGCTATTGTGTTTGGTGGCACTAGCAAGCAGTCAGTTCGCTCCGATCCTGCCTGTCACAGTCATCGGAACTGTGCCGATAAAGGAAGCAATAAATGGACTGAGTATGTTTGTGGATAAACCAAACGATTACCTCTGGCTGCTCACCACTGGAAACCTTTACCTTATGAATCTCACCTCCTTTGTGGTACTTCCTTTCACCTATTAAAAGTTTAACAAAATGATTTCTAAATCTTTTCACTAAAGGTGATCAACTCAAAGCCATTGCTCACGGGGGAGATCAACGGCCCTTTCCTGTTCACCAACTTCTACTCCAGCAGCAGAATCCTCTTCATCTCCTTCTCTGCTAATGCCACACTTTATCGCGTGGATGTGAGCAACGTCAATAACTGGAACGTCCAAGCCCTCCACCTGAAAAGTAGCTTCAACCGCGATACGGAGGGAGGGCAACTCTCAGTAGCTTTCAACCCGTCCGCAAACATGGCATATGCAGTCAGCACCTATGCATCGAATGTCGTGGTGATTGATCTCACCACCTTTGCTGTGACGAGCAATTCCTTCAACTATTCCACAACTGTCGGAACAGAAACAATGTTGGCCTTATACACCTCCAGCAACACACTCTGGATCGTTCCAAACAACTGCCGAGTGGAGCTCAACTATGTTTATCAGGTGGATGTATCTACAAGGTGAGCCTGATTTTTTTTTTTTTTTTTGTTGGTACTCATTAATTGGATTCCTTCACCCCAGCCCATTCAGAATAGTTACCAAAACCACGTTTTCTGCCAATTCCTGCATTCGCTGGGGATTCGTTGATTCAACCACGAACCTCCCCTGGCTTATTGATCAGATGATGGGCGCTGGGGTAGCAATGTTTTCTGATGGCACATGGAACAGCAACGGCTATCTACGATTGGGGTACTTTCCTGTCCTTCCATCAAATGCAGTCTACGTGGGGAGCACGAAGCAACTCTACTTAGTGACAGGTGCCGGGGGAACCGAACTCTATCAGGGTTGCATGTCAACATTTCCTCCAACTCTCTCCAACACCCAAACTGGCTTCCTTGTGAGCGGATTCTATTACGGGGAAGCTATTTCGGTAGCCGCCGGTCCAACGGGGAACAGCAACATCCTGTATGTTCTCGGGATGAGACAAGTGACTGGAGGAACGTTCACCCTTGCTCTCTCCTCCTGGCTGGTCAACAACACGGGCTGCCCTCAGACCCAACAAGGGTTGCCACAAACCTATCCTCCTCCCTCCAACCAGATCACTCCTCCCACAGTTTCCTTCCAGCAGCTGGAAAATGGGACCATGCTTCCTCTCGAGCTGGCAGGCACTAGTGCCGCAGAGGGCGTAGTTGACATCTTCGTGGATTAGGGGAACAATCGGCTGTACACCCTGAGCGCCTCGGGGTTGTTTCTCTTGCAGCTGTCGAACCTCGCCAATGTAACGGCTAAGACGAATTTTACGATCTCGAGTCCTGCCACTGGACTCCTAACAGAGTTCTATGACTCCCTCGGGTTCCTTGTCTTCTCAGATGCAACGACGCTCTACGTGGTGGAAGCAACAACCTTAGCCTTCGTATCGTCAATGAATGTTTCGGCTCAGTACCTCTCGTTGGCCCACATTTCTGCAATCTGCGGAGATGGAACCCGTGGCCTCATCTTCACCACCCCTCAGGAGAACGGGCTACTTCAGCCCTTCACCATCGATTCTCTTGGCAAATTGGCTGCCCAAACAGCCCTGACCTATTCCAACAACCTTCTCGCGAACTTCGTCTCACTGGTTTGCGACAATTCAACGAAGACGGTGTGGGCGGCAGCAGCCTGTCCCGGTCCCTACAGTCCTGCGGATGTTGTGGAGATCGAAGTGAGTGAATCCGAGTCCACGAATTGGTCGGTGAAACAAACCACCAACTGGGGCAACGGAGTGTGCTTCGCAAGTGGATTCGTTGACCCAGTGACTCATGGCCTCTGGCTATACGATTCCGTCAGCTTCGCGGCCTACTTTACGTCTTCGACGAACACCTCCTTCAACAGTCTGGGGTACATCCCCCTGGATGCCTACGCCGCTGGCTTTGGCTTCGATCCCGCCCACCACCTGGCTTTATTCTTGGAGCCGCAGAACGGTTACGCTGCAGTGTATTCCCTTCTCACTCAACCTGCCACGTTGCAGTACACCCTTCCCCTTGGGCTTCCTGCCGGATGGCAGTCAACTGACCTGCTGCGGCTGGGTGCATCGTACTGGGATCCATCAAGCAACGTGGTGTACGCTGTGCTCAACATCAAGCAGCTAAGCACCAACGGCAACGCTCTCTATGCATGGAATATCGCCTCATCTTCGACGTCTTCCTCTGCTTCCTCGTCGTCTGCTTCCGCTTCCTCCGCTTCTTCCGCTTCCTCCTCCGCTGGGTCTTTGCTTCCTCCCTTTGTGGAGCTCTGGGCTTGAAGTGCTTTCTCGTAAATAAAAAAAGGAGTTATTTTTTCCCAGTGTGCGTCCTGAAGAGGAGACCAGCTCTGAAACAGCGGCTGTTCACACCTACGAAACAATTAACAAAAAAGTTAGGGAAAGGCCCTCCCAAATCGCAAATATTTATCTCAAACACAGACACAACCTTACAAGAAGAGGGATTGCACAGGGTTCCAAGGTGAAGACGCAGTTGAAGAAGAGCTGGTGGTGGGACCCTCAAAAGTGAGGCCGCTATCCCAAGCAGGAGTGCAAAAGGTTGAAGGGATGTCGGTTTCATTTGGATTCAACTGACCATACGCGAAACCGTTGCCTGTGAAGCCGACAGACACCCGTCCGAATGTGCTCATGTCAGCTGCCATTGCCTGCATCACGAAAGTAATACCGATTGGAAAGTCGACCAGTTTTCCCCATGTGTTGCCATTATCGAGAGAGCAGTAGATGTCTGGGTAGCTATTGATAGGATGGATGCATTTTTGCCTTGCGCATAGAGCGTATAGTTGCTTCCTGGCCGAGGGGCGCCCCAGGCATAATTCCACACAGAACGAAGACCTGGTAACTCTGTCCAACTCTCTCCAAAATCTGTCGACATCAACTTTATAGGGTCATGTTCACATACGGGAAATTGCACTGTGCGCAGAGTGACAGCTGTATTCGGCTGGTCAGGAGATCACAGCGGCTTCAAGAAACCAAAGAGGCTGAGACTGGGATTCCATATCGATGGGCCCTGCAATACTTACAAATGTTGGAGAAGACAATAACTCAGCTTGCCTGCCCAAAATGCCAATCACGTATTGAATGCAAAAATTGGAAAACGATGAATGGTACATTTCAGGTTCATATTCATTGTACGAGTTCGGACTGCAACTGGACAACTCTCCACCATAGTTCCCCTCCCATGCGTCTGTCTATCGGAGAACACAAATACCACTGAATGACTGTCTAAGGTTATGACCAGGCAGTCCAAACCCACCCAATCTCTTAGGCCATTGGGCTGCCCTTTTGGTGTTCTGGGTTAGGCGTTTGCACTTCTGCGATACCTACACCATACTCCATTCCTTCCAAGGCAGGACGAAGGAAAGACTCTATGCCTATCCTGCCGTTTCCTCGGCAGTCAACACCGCCAAGGCGAAGCTAGACGATGCTCGTGCTCTTCAGCAGAGAGTCGTCGCGTTGCCCACTACCCTCCGCCTCTACCAAAAAAAAGGACCCCCTCGTCGCCAAGCTCTCCGCCTACTACGCCTATCTCACCCGCCCTCTATTCTCCCTCACCGACCGCGCATTTGAACCCCTCCAGCAAGGCAAAAAGGAGTACCAGAACATCCGATCTTCCTCCTTCCAGGAGCTGGGTATCCGTTTCGCCAACAACGTACACAGCCTCACCACCTACTTTTACGACAACTATTGTCCCACCAACATCAACAAACTGAACAAACGCCTTCATGAACTCTTGAATCACCTTGCTGAATTGAACCCCTTGAAGACAAGGTAGGACGCGCCCTTTGGTGTTGCTGGGCGTGTTATCGGGTTGGCTAACTCCGCCTCTTTTGTAGTAGAAAGAAGCCCAAGCCACACCACAAAGTTTAAGATATGCGCCAAACCAATGGGAACTGAGTTTATACCTACATTCCCGTGGTGTTAAAAATAAACACCCCATGGTTCCCCCTTCATCTTGCTGCCTCATGTTGTTGGGGGGTTCCGTCCCGGATGGGAAGAATAATTGTTCGACCACTCGAACGCGGCGGTTTTTTTACTTTTCAAAGAAAATCAATTTCACAAGAAGAAGTGTTGTTGTTGTCCTTGCCACCATGGAAAGCAAGTGCAAAGGGACACCATGAAAAGCAAAGACCAAGACACCAAGCAAGCAATGTAAGCAAGTTGTGGATGAAAAAGAAAGGTGGGTCAAAATGAGAGTAATGACAAAATCTTAATTTTGTTAATTAGCTTCCCTTTATCACAAAAGTGTAAACACTTAGCCCAAAACACCAAAAAGGCAGCCACTTTGATTGAGTGGGTTTGGTTTGCTTGATTATAATCATAAATAGTTATTCTATAGTATTTGTGTTCTTTAATACTTTCCTTTAATAATTAGTATCTGTTACACTCTACAAGGAGGGGCTCTGTGGTCTCTCACAGAGCTAGTCTATTAATGTAACAATAACCTTCCAACTCCACTTTCAACATCTCATTGACTTCTTATTTGACAGTTATCTAAC